>Ga0208586_1000198_pt1 | contig 23948 bp, 17 predicted proteins | sample NGESurshal072012_6_FD_184471 | JGI IMG/M metagenome (GOLD analysis project Ga0208586, IMG submission 184471) | Arctic peat soil microbial communities from Barrow, Alaska - NGEE Surface sample 53-3 shallow-072012 (SPAdes) | ecosystem: Environmental > Terrestrial > Soil > Wetlands > Peat ... | reverse complement strand
TCCATCAGGAGCGAGAGTCCAATGGCACCCGATCCACAGCCCATATCAAGGATCACCGGCGCAGGATGAGCGTCACTGTCGAGTTCGGCCAGCGCGAGCCCGACCAGCTCTTCGGTCTCGGGTCTCGGAATAAGCACTCGTTCGTCGACGTCCAGGTCGAGCTGGCGAAAGGGCCAGTGCCCAATGATGTACTGCAGCGGTTCACCGTTCATTCGGCGTTGGGCGGCACCACGGAGGGCTGCGATGGACTCAGGGTCTTCGGGCATGAACTCCTCGACCAACCAACGCGCTTCGCGTCGGTTGAGACCAGCGTCAATGAGCTCGGTCACCAGATAACCGTTAGCGCCCATCACTCTCAGCCAATTGACGCGCCCGTTTCTCGGCCAGGAGCGCGTCGACGTAGGGATCGAGGTAGCCAGCCAGCACGGAGTCGAGCGTATAGGTGGTGAGGTTGATTCGATGATCGGTGACGCGGTTCTCTTTGAAGTTGTAGGTGCGAATCTTCTCGCTTCGTCCACCGCCCCCCAACTGGGAACGCTTGAGGTCACCTTGCTCGCTCGCCTGGGCGTCTTGCGCGGCCTTCAAGAGACGTGAGCGAAGCACGATGAGCGCCTTTGCGCGGTTCTGAATCTGGCTTTTCTCGTCCTGCATCGACACCACGATGCCAGTGGGTAAATGCGTGATGCGAACGGCGGAGTCCGTGGTGTTGACGCTCTGGCCGCCGGGACCCGACGAGCGGTAGACGTCGATCTTGAGGTCGCTCTGATTGATTTCGACGTCGACCTCTTCGGCCTCGGGCAGTACCGAGACCGTCGCCGAACTCGTGTGCACGCGACCCTTCGCTTCAGTGACGGGAACGCGCTGGACGCGGTGGACGCCCGCTTCGTGCTCGAGTCGGAACCAAGCATCATCGCCCTTGAGGAGATAGATGGCTTCGTCGAGGCCGCCCTGCTCGGACTCGCGCTCTTCAATGACCTCGAGCTTCCATCCGCGTAGCGCGGCGTAGCGCCGATACATCTGGGCCAGATCCGACGCAAAGAGATTGGCCTCTTCGCCGCCTTCGGCTCCGCGAATCTCCAATATCACATTGCGGCCCTCATTGGGGTCGCGTGGCAGCAGAAGTGTCTCGAGCGTCGACTCGAGTTCGGGCACCTTGGCTTCGGCGTTGTTCATCTCTTCGCGCCACAGCTCACGGTCGTCGCCACTCGTCTCGTTGAACATCTCCTTCGCCGTGGTGGCGTCGGACTGGGCGGCCTTCAGCTCATTCCAGGCGTTGTTAATCTCAGCGAGTTCCTTGTGGCGGCGTGACAGGTCGCGCAGCCGCGTGAGGTCGCTGGCAACGTCGGGTTCAGAGAGTGCCGCTTCAGTCGAACGGAGTTCGTCCTGAAGGGCGTGCAGAGTTTCGTCTACGGAGCGCACGGCAAGTCGAGGGCGCTCTAGGCCCTACGCCTTAGGAACGCGCGTCTTGGTCTTCTGGGCGTAACGGCGCTGGAAGCGCTCGACGCGACCACCGGTGTCAACCAGCTTCTGCTTGCCGGTGAAGAACGGGTGACATTCGTTGCAAAGCTCAACGGTCATGGCCGACTTGGTCGACTGGGTCGTGAAGGTGTTGCCGCACGAGCATTTGACGGTCGCTTCGCCGTAGTTGGGGTGAATATCAGGCTTCATGAGTGCTCCTTGGTGCGGATAACAACTTTAGCGGAAAATTAACTGGTTGAAGCGGGCCCGCGGGCGATCTCGGCCAGGAACTCATCGTTCGACTTCGTTGACTTCAACTTGTCGATCAACAGTTCCAAACCGGCTGCCTCGCGGCCCTCGGAGGCGAGCCCGTTGAGGACTCGGCGAAGCTTCCATACCTGGGGCAGGGCTTCGCGGCTGAAGAGCAGCTCCTCGTGTCGGGTGGATGACGCGTTGACGTCGATGGCGGGGTAGATGCGTCGCTCGGCCAAACGGCGGTCGAGTCGAAGTTCCATGTTGCCCGTTCCTTTGAACTCCTCGAAGATGACTTCGTCCATCTTTGAACCGGTCTCAACGAGCGCCGAGGCGATGATGGTGAGCGAGCCGCCTTCCTCGATATTCCTCGCGGCACCGAAGAACTTCTTTGGTGGGTAGAGGGCGCCGGAGTCAACACCACCGGACATAATGCGTCCCGTGGCTGGCGCGGCCAGGTTGTAGGCCCGAGCGAGTCGAGTGATGCCGTCGAGGATGATGACTACGTCACGGCCCTGCTCGACGAGGCGCTTCGCGCGCTCGATGCAGAGTTCGGCGACGTGGGTGTGCTCCTCGGCCGGACGGTCGAAGGTCGACGCGATGACTTCACCATTGACGCTGCGACGGATGTCGGTGACCTCTTCGGGCCGTTCATCGACCAGCAGCACCATCAGGTGCACTTCGGGGTTGTTCGACTCGATTGACTGGGCGATCTGCTTCATGATCGTCGTTTTACCGGCCTTGGGCGGCGAGACAATGAGTCCGCGCTGACCCTTGCCGATTGGCGAGAGCAGGTCAACAATGCGCGGCGTGAGATCGGTCTTGCCCTCGTTCAGTTCGAGGTTGAGTTTCTCGTCGGGGAAGAGTGGCGTGAGGTCCTCGAAGCGAGGGCGCAGGCGGGCAACCTCGGGGTCGACGCCCGCCACGCTGTCCACGCGCAACAGCGCAGGGTACTTCTCGTTGGACGCCGCCGGACGGTAACCGCCGATGATGGTGTCCCCCTTACGAAGGTGGTAACGGCGAACCTGGTTGATCGAGACGTAGACGTCGTTGGGCGACGGGTGATAGCTCTTGGTGCGCAGGAAGCCGTAGCCATCGTCACGGAGGTCTAAGAGACCTTCAATCTCGATGAGTTCGCCGGCGTAGGGCTGGTCGGCATTGGGCATTGACTCGCCACCGAAGCGCTCGCGTCCATTGCGGTTGCGGCGATTGCGGCGATTGCGACCGGCCGTGTCGTTCGTGAAGTCGCGCGGCTGGCGTTCTTGACGAGGCTGCGCGTTCTGTCGGGGGTTCTGCTGGGGGCGATCGGTGCCATTGGAGGAAGGCGCCGGGGCCGGTGCGTCCTCAGTGGTCGGCTCTGTGGTGGACGGGTTCTCGCTGCGATCGACGGCGGCGTCAGCCACGAACTCACCGAGGAGGTCATCGAAGTCATCGTCGGGGGTTGCCACCGTGCGGCGTGAACGAACGGCTCGCGTCGTTGGTTCTGATGTTCTGGCCGACGCAGGTATGGGGTCGCCCATAATTGCTTCGATGATTGAAGCCTTGGAAGCTCGCGCCGATACGTCGACGCCCTTTACCTTGGCGATGGTTTGCAGGTCTTCACGAGTCTTGGACTCGAGATCTGACCTGTCTGGGGAGGGCCTTACAGCCATTGTGGTCCTTTCTCATTGCTCGCAAAAAATCCATGAGCAAAGAAGAAAATCGGGAAATGCCGTCTGGGAAGAGTTCCTCACTCCGGGAATAGGCCGGACGCGGACGACAAGAACAGTGTAGCGGAGAATCCGTGAGAAGTAAACATCTCGTCAAAGTCTTACCTAGAGTGCGGCCGTCCGGCGCCATGCCGCTTCTCTCGTGCTGGCACTACTCGATTTCGTAGGCTGACCTACTTCACGGGGACTATCGGGCAAGGGAGATTTGTCAGTGAAGATTCGATACGGATCGAGAGCGGGGGCTTCCAACTGGTTTGTCAAATTCAAGACACGATGCGGCGATGAACGCCAATTCGACGCGCGTCGGGTGGTTCTGGTTCCGGGCGAACTTCGCACGCAGCTGGGCGAACTATCTCACCATCGTCCTGCTCGTCGCTTCGATCGGAGGTCTCGCGCTTGGCTCAGTCGCCGCGGCGCGACGAACGCAGTCGTCGTACAACACGTTCCTGGCGAGCACGAATCCCTCGGACCTCATAATGACGGTCTTCGCACCAAACCTTTCGTCAGATCTCGCTCAACTCAAATACGTACGACACGTCGGAGAGTCGTCGTACTCGGTCAACGCCTTTCCCGCGGGCAAACACGGCCTACCGAACTTTCCCAAGGCCATTCTCAGTGGAAATGTAATCAGTTCGGGGAGCCTCGCGGGTGAGTTCTTCACCGAAGACCGGGTTGCGCTGGTGTCCGGTCGCATGCCCAATCCGAAGCGCGCCAGCGAGTTCATGGCCGACGCGCTGGCGGCCAAGACCCTGGGCTGGCACGTTGGCGAGTACATCCACATGTACATCTACACCGACGCCAAGGCCAATAGCCCCGGCTTCGGCTTTAAGAAGATCACGCCGACGCTGAACAAGGTCATGCATCTCGTCGGGACCATCGTTCCGAACGACGATGTCCTCCTTGACGAGGTCGATCGACTCCCCGAACTCTTGATCTTCACTCCCGCGTTGACGAAGAAAATTGTGGACAACGGACCGCACTACAACGACTACGACCTTCAACTCGACCACGGTGTTCGCGATATTTCGGCCGTCGAGCGAGAGATCATTGCCGCTCTTCCGCCGGGCACGACGTACAACTTTCATATCAACTCTACGGTGTCGGCTGAGGTGAACCGGTCGCTCGAACCGGAGTCGATTTCCTTGGGCGTCTTCGGACTGATCGCCGGACTCGCCGCGTTGATCATCGCCGGCGGCTTGATCGCTCGAGGCTTGCAACGAGAGAGCGAGGATATCGACGTACTTCGCGCCCTTGGGGGAAGTCCATCGACGTCGGCGCTGGCCAGTGTGATCGGTCCCCTTTCGTCGGTGGTCGTCGGCTCGGGTCTGGCGGTGCTCGTCGCCATCGCACTTTCGCCGCTCTCCCCACTCGGTCCCGTGCGCGCCGTGTACCCCAATGGCGGCTTTGCCTTCGACGGGTTCGCGCTCGGTTACGGCGCTCTGCTGCTCCTCGTGCTGCTCAGCGCGATCACCTTCGTCCTCATACTTCGACGTTCGCGCAGAGTCGCCGCTCGCGCCCGACGAGTTGCGCCACCCCTGGGCTCTCGCGTCGGTCGATTGGCCTCCGACGTCGGCTTACCCGTCACCGCGGTCGTGGGTATTCGCTTCGCCCTCGAACCACCGAGTGACCGCGACGCGGCGCCTGTGCGCTCAGCGCTCGTGGGCTCGATGCTCGCCGTGATGATTGTCGTCGCGACCCTGACCTTCGGCAGCAGTCTCAATACGCTCGTGTCGCATCCATCGCTCTACGGCTGGAACTGGAATTACGCCCTCACGTCAAATGGGAACTCCGTGCCTCCTCAAGCCGCACGGCTCCTCGGCAGTGATCCGTACGTGGAGGCGTACTCCGGTGATAACTTCGCCAACGCGCAGATTGATGGCGTGACCGTGCCAATCATTTTGACCACCTATCGCGCCAAGGTCACGGCACCCATCCTGTCCGGCCACGAGGTGACGGGCTCCCACCAAATCGTGCTGGGCGGCGAAACGATGCGAGACCTTCACAAGCATCTCGGTGAGACGGTGACCGTTACCTACGGCACGAAGAAGGACTCTCCGGTCTACGTGCCACCGACACGAATGAAGATCGTGGGCACCGCGACACTGCCGGCCATCGGCGGGACCTTGACGCTGCACACCTCAATGGGCATCGGTGCAGTGATTCCGCTGAGTGTCGAGCCGCCGCTGTTTCAAAAGTTCATTCACAGCCCCAACGAAACGCTGGATGGTTACGCCACTGAATTCGTGCGTTTTCGACCCGGCGCGTCGACCTCACTCGCCGTCGCCTCGCTCCGCAAGATCGCGCGAATCGGCCAACACCTAATGGCCCAAACACCTAGTGGCGGGGGGGCAAACGTGGCGGTGCAGTCCGTGTTGTACCCCGCGGAGATCGAGAACTACCGCACGATTGGCCTCATTCCGGACCTGCTGGCCCTCGCCCTGGCCCTCGGCGCCATCGTGGCGCTCGGCCTCACCTTGATCGCTTCGGTCCACCTCCGACGGCGTGACCTCGCACTCCTTCGGACCCTTGGCTTCACCGGACGACAGTTGTTGTCCGCGGTGGCGTGGCAAGCCTCCGTGGCGGGCGCCATCGGCGCTGTCTTTGGAATTCCCCTCGGCGTCCTGGTGGGCCGTTGGCTGTGGACACTCTTTGCGCACAACATCTACGCCGTTCCGCGACCAACGGTGCCCTTCATTCCCCTCGTCATCGTGGCGTTCAGTGCAATGGTGCTCGCGAACCTGGTCGCCGCGCTGCCGGGGCGAAGCGCCGCTCGGACCTCGGCGGCGCAGGTGCTGCGCGGCGAATAAAAGTTGATTTCGCTACGAAAGCTTGGCGAGGAGTGCCTTGAGCGTCGCGTCGACGACGTCGGGGGTGACGCTCGTCTGGACTGCTGTGTCGGGGTCTTTCAGTCCGTTGCCGGTAAGAATGCAGACAACGGTCGAGTCCTTCGGTACGCCGTATTTAATGATGCCGGCGATCGACGCCGCCGACGCCGGTTCGCAGAAGAGCGACTCGTGACGCGCAACGAAGCGATAGGCGTCGAGAATCTCGTCGTCGGTCACGGCACGGATGTCGCCCAGCGACTCGTGAATGACTTCGAGGGCCGGTACCCAGCTCGCGGGATTGCCAATACGAATCGCCGTCGCGATCGTCTCGGGGTTGGTGACGGGGTGGCCGAGCACGATGGGTGCGGCTCCGGCCGCCTGGAAACCCCACATCTTGGGCAGTCCTTTGCACCGTTCGGCGAAGTGGTACTCGGTGAAGCCGCGCCAGTAGGCGGTGATGTTGCCGGCGTTGCCCACCGGAATCGAAATGATGTCGGGTGCCTTACCCAGCACGTCGACGATTTCGAATGCTCCGGTCTTTTGTCCCTCGATGCGATCGGGATTAATCGAGTTGACGATGGTGATGGGCATGTGTTGGGTCAGTTCGCGCGCGAGGTTGAGTGCCTGATCGAAGTTCCCTCGGATCTGCAGCACCTTGGCGCCGTACACAATGGCCTGCGCCAACTTGCCTTGGGCGATCTTGCCCTCGGGCACGAGCACCACGCAGTCCATGCCCGCTTTCCCGGCGTACGCCGCGGCCGAGGCCGAGGTGTTGCCGGTCGATCCGCAGATGACGGTTTTCGCTCCGTTGGCCTTGGCCTTCGTGATCGCCATGGTCATGCCGCGGTCCTTGAATGATCCCGACGGATTGAGTCCTTCGAACTTGAGCCACACGTCAGCGTTCAGTCGCTCCGAGAGACGATCGGCGTGGATGAGTGGTGTGTGACCCTCCTGTAGCGTGATGATTTCGTCGACACCGTCGAGGTCGAACCACTGCCCGTACTCGTGCAGGAGTCCTTGCCAACCGATCACTTGGTACCTCCGTCAATTACGCGAATGCACGCACCCACCGAGTCGACCGAACGATGCTTTGAGAGGTCCTTCACCGTATTGGCGACGTGATCGGTCACGGCCATGTGCGTGAGGAATGAAAGCCGCGCTTCGTTACCGAAGCCCGACTGCTCCATTGATTGGATGGAGACGCCGTTATCGCCGAAGATGCCCGCGACCGCCGCGAGCACACCCGGCTTGTCAAGTACGTCGATGCTGATGTAGAAGACACTGTCGAGTTCACCGGCGGGCACACTGTGCAGTGTTCGGTCAACACTGAAGGGTACGTTGTGACGACCACTGACTCGATTGCGAATCGCGTCCAGCAGGTCGCCGAGCACCGCGGTCGCGGTGGGCTCGCCGCCCGCGCCCTGACCGAGCCACATCAAGGGGCCACTGCGCTCGCCTTCGACGAAGACCGCGTTCATCGCTCCGTGCACCGAGGCCAGTGGGTGCTCCACGGGAATCATCGCCGGATGGGCCCTGCGCGAGATGCCCGACTCGCCTATTCGTTCGGCAACGCCGAGCAACTTGATGACGTAGCCGGAGCGTCGAGCAAATTCGACGTCGACCGAACGTACGCCCGTAATCCCCTCGCGAGTGATCGCATCGCCGGCCAGTTCGGTCCCGAATGCGAGCGACGAGAGAATCTGTACTTTGGCGGCGGCGTCGAAGCCTTCGACGTCCGCGCTCGGGTCGGCTTCGGCGTAGCCCAGCGACTGCGCCTCCTTGAGTGCGGTCTCGAAACTGCTCCCCTCACTCGACATCTTGGTGAGGATGAAGTTCGTCGTGCCGTTCACGATGCCCATGACTCGAGTAATTCGCTCTCCGGCGAGCGACGTGCGCAGGGCCCGAAGGATCGGGATGCCGCCCCCGACGGCCGCCTCGTAGAAGAGGTCGCAACCGTTCTGATGCGCGAGCTGTGCGAGTTCGGTGCCACACTCGGCCATTAGGGCCTTGTTGGCCGTGACGACCGTGACACCGCGACGCAGCGCCGTTTCGATGTAGACGCGTGCCGGCTTGATGCCTCCGGCCAGCTCAACGAGGATGTCGAGGTCGTCGCGCGCAACGAGGCTTTTGACGTCGGCGGTCAGGAGCTCCCTGGGGATGCCCTTGCGCCGTTTGTTGAGGTCTTGGACAGCGACCCCCACGAGTTCAAACGGACCGGTCGCGGCGTCGAGGAGAGCCTCGTTTCGCGAGGGATCACCCAGTAGTTGGACGAGCGCAGAGCCCACGTTGCCCGCACCGATAATCCCCACTCGAATGACCGGCGTGTTCACCACTAAAGGCTAACGCAACGTTTCGGTTGCTCCGGCCCTACATCTCCAGCACGGCCATGTCATCAAAGGTCTCGCGTCGCAGTACTTCGCGCGTCTCGCCGTCGAGCACGAAGAGCACCGCCGGTCGCGGGACTCGGTTGTAGTTTGACGCCATTGAGTAGCCGTACGCTCCCGTCACGGGCGTCGCGACGATGCTTCGCGCGCCGGTCGATACCGGGAGCCACGCCTCGTCGATCAAGACGTCACCGCTCTCACAGTGCTTGCCAACGAGTCGCACGTTCTGTGGGCGCTCGGCCAGTGGCTGGCCTACGTCGAAGGCCTCGTAGCCCGATCCGTAGAGCACCGGTCGGGGGTTATCGCTCATCCCGCCATCGACCGCCATGTAGGTCCGTTGCGCGACCGGCTTCACCGCACCGACCTGGTACAGCGTTACGGCCGCTTGGGCGACCACGGCGCGACCCGGTTCGGCGAGCAGCCGCACGTTCGTATCGAGGCCGACTTCAATGGCCGCAGCCCGTAGGGCGTCACCCCACTGAGAGATCGAGGGAGCGGTCTCGCCCGCGACGTAGGCAACGCCAAGTCCTCCCCCGACGCAGAGCTCGTCGAAACCATCGTCCGTGATGAAATTCGCCAGGATCGCGAGTGACTCCGTGAATCCAATGAGGTCAAAGACCTGCGATCCAATATGCGCGTGGACACCGTGCAGTGTGAGACCGGGGATTTCGCGGAGGACTTCGATCGCGGTACGCGCGTCACCCGAGGAAATAGAGAAGCCGAACTTGGTGTCCTCTTGGCCCGTGCGAACGAACTCATGCGTGTGCGCTTCCACACCGGGCGTTACGCGCACCAGACAGTCGAGCGGCGTCGACTCGCTCACGAGCGACTTCAACAACGCAATCTCCTCGAAGTTGTCGACCACCACTCGGTGCACCCCAACGGCAATCGCTCGTTCGAGCTCTTCGGCGGACTTGTTATTGCCGTGCATGATGACGCGGCGCGCGGGCACACCGGAACGAAGCACGATGTCCAACTCTCCCCCGGTCGCGACGTCAATGCAGAGGCCTTCTTCGAAGGCAACGCGTGCCATGGCACCACAGAGGAACGACTTGGACGCGAACGCGACCCCGTCGTCGAAGGAACTCGCCGCTTCTCGACAGCGAGTACGCAACGTCTCTTCGTCGTAGACGAAGAGTGGAGTGCCGTAAATGCCCGCAAGACCGCGTAACGACACGCCGCCAACGAGCACGTCGTTCTCCAAGAGAACCGCCGTGTCTGGTAGCAACGATGCGAGGATCGGCTCTGCAGTCATAGATGAACAATAGGGTTTGTGGCAACGCGCTTCGAAAAAGTAATCAAAAGGCCCACAGGCAGAATGACGTCATGGTCCTCGTAATTCGGTGGACAGGACATTTGCCCTCGAAGCCATGTTGCGTGCAGGCAGAACGTCGCGAAAACCGTGTTGTCACCCCAACGCACTCATGGATCTCGCGGGCGTGACTGCCTTACGAAGCGTCGCCAGACTTGGTCAGATTCAGCCGGATTCTTTGATCATGGGCGGATCGTGGGCAGAATGCCAATCTCGGTCGCAAGTAGTCTGGCTGAACGCTGCCGTGGTGTAATTGGATAACATGCCACCCTCCGAAGGTGGAGATTTGCGAGTTCGAATCTCGCCGGCGGCACGGAGAACCAACCAAGGCGTTTTCGTACTTCAATCAGCTTCGATCATCCTTTTGACCGTCGTAGGAACGCGACGATACCGCCCCGACGGGGCGGCGAATCAATGATGGCGTTCGTTAAGCGCCGGGCCTACTCGCAGCGTAGAAAGGCGGTAGACCGTCGTATCGATACGGTCGCTTCTTACGCGGAGCCCGATGGCTGAATCACAGTTCGCCTCCCAAAATGTCTCCCTTACCCTTCGCGAGGGCTTCGGCGTAAAAGAAATAACTGGCAATTGCGGCGTCCTCAGCGAAATATCGTCGTTGGTACGGAGAAACCAAGAAGTTGGACTCAAGCTTTTGTCGCAGTTTGTAGTTCACGCATTGACCACCTGCTTCGGATTTCACGTCGAAGTACACGGAGTAACCCTCGGACAAACTGCCATAAAGAGTGCCGGTGACGAGTTCTACGAGAGGGTGTGTTGAGTACGAAGGCCAATCAGCGAGAGAGAGAATGGCATATGAATGGCTCGTCGCCGCGGGAGCTGCCGTGGTCATAGTTGTTGATACGTGGAGGCAATAGGAAATTTCAAAGTTGAATACATTTGATTTCACGAACATGTCAAAACGTCGACCTTGCGTGTCAAATAGGCGATAAGTGCAAAACGAACCGAATTGCTTTTGCCAGATTCTTTCCATACGGATGAACAACGGAGGAAATTGACTTGGTGTCTTTTGCAGATTCGGCGAACCCACTAGGTAGTTGTCAAGCTTGTCGCCAACGGTATGCGTGAGATACCAGGCGACCATGTCGTCAATGCGCTGCGTTCGCGCCCAGGTGGCTCCGAGTAGACCTGTTGTAAGGGCAAGTGCTGGAAGCGAGACGACCAACATTTGACCACCGGCGCTGCGGAGCGTATCGCTCAGCCCAGGAGCGAACAACAAGATGAAACCAACCGAGACGCCAGCGGCTAGTAGGCCGACTGCCGTGAACACGGCCCACCTCGGTAGCGCTAACAGGTTGTCGTTAAGCGGTGATTGAGAATCGCTTCGATTCATCGTGGCCGAACAATATCAGTCCCTGAATATTCAAGTCATCGCGAATGTTCAAGTCGCATCCTCCACAGTCCGGTTAACGCTAGACACAAAAGATTGACGCGGACTTCGTTGTACGCCGACCTCGAGCCAGGTGGACCGCCGTTTGCTTCATCGCCTTCGCGCCGACTCTGTCAATCGACAGACGTCGGCTTCCCCCAGAGTGTTCCCTGCCACATCGACGTTTGCTGGAGCAGGTGCTCCCAAGTCATCGACGTGTATTCGCCAACGAGCAACCCCGTGAGCGAGACATCGTCTAGGACTCGTCGAGCAGGCTGGAGCCGTCCATCGTCAAACGCCTGGACGTCTTCTCGATGGGGAGTAGATAGCGATATGCCTCTTCGATCCGTCGTCGTCACCCGACCCAGATGCCTTCGAGCGCCCGAATGATGTTGCCGCCGAGCACTGCCGCGATTTCGGAGTCACTGAATCCCCGCTTAACCAGCCAACCGCATATGTTGGCGAAGTTCTCCGTGGGATTCTCCAGACCATCAACGTATTCGACCTTCTCAAACTTCGGCCCGGCCATCTGGCCGATCTTGAGCATCTCAGCGAAGACGGTATGGAGCGCCACGTGGTCGCCGTACAGGGTGTCGGGCCCGAACGCCACGTGATCGATGCCGACGAGGTCCACGCAGTAGAGGAAATGATCCATTACCGACAGGATGCTGTGTCGCGGATGATCGTGTGACAGGGTCGTGTGCGGCGCGGCGGACATCCCGATCACCCCGCCCGTCCCGGCGACCGCGCGAAGCACGTCGTCGGACTTCATTCGCGAGGTCGCCCACACGGCGCGCGCGCCCGCGTGGGTCATGAAGACCGGCTGCGAACTCGCCTCACAGACTTCTAGACCGGTGCGGTCCGACGAGTGAGAGACGTCGATGGCCAGGCCGAGCTGATTCATCCGACGCACGCAACGACGTCCGAAATTCGTGAGGCCGGCGTCGACGCTCTCACTCAGGCCGCTGCCGAGTGCGTTCGCATCGGAGTACGCGATGCCGATCTGTCGAAGACCCAATCCGTAGAGGACGTCGAGCCGGTCGATCTCGTTCTCGATCGGCGTCGCGGCCTCGAGGCCGAACACCAAGCCGACCTTCGAGTCTCGGTGCGCGGCGTAGATATCGGCGAGCGTTCGGATCACGATCACGTCATCCTGGTGCGCGAGGTCGGCCTGGCGCATACCTAGGTCGGTGATGATATCGAGCCATCGCCACGGCGCGTTGCCAGTGACGCACGCCGTGCCGTCCATCATGTTGTCGAACACCACCGTCATCCCCGACGCCGCGAGACCCGCGAAGCCGGTGTGCTGTCGCCCTGTGCGGTTGTACTCGGGTGTCTCGCGCATGTCCCTGGGGAACCGCACCGGATGGTCGTGCAGGCTGATCACGATGTTGTTCGCCATCAGCTCGTTCGCCCTCGCCTGATCGCCCGCGTTGAGCGCGCCGTCGTAGGGGGGCACGCGATCGAACTCAGACGCGAGCTCGAACGTTGCCAGGTCGACACCTGCGTCGAGGTATCCGTACGACGTATAGGCGCCCGAGTTCATCGCGTCACCTCTTCTCACTTCACTTTCACTCACCGGAGGTTCCGCCTTTCACTACCCACGACGACGTAGGGACGACTCGCGACGATCTTTTGTCGCGCGACCGCCGACTATCGCCCCTGCAAACGAACGTCGAAGGCGTCGCGCAGCGCGTCGCCGATGAAATTGAGGGCCATCACCGTGAGCACGATGAGAATGCCGACCGGGTAGATCAGCCACCACTCGCCCGCGTAGATGTAGGTCACGCCCTGAGAGAGCATCGACCCCCAGTTCGCCGCCGGTGGCGGGATGCCAAAGCCCAGGTAGCCCAGCGCCGCGAGGGCGAGTATCGCATCGGCCACCTGAAAGGTGATGTTGACGACGATCGTTCCTATGGCGTTCGGAATGATGTGCAAGAAGATGCTGCGGTTCGCGCCGCCGCCCATTCCCTTGACCGCCTGGATGTATTCGCGCGTGCGCAGCGTCAGCGTCTCACCACGTATGAGTCGAGCGGGCACCAGCCAGGCGAAGAACGCGACCGCCAACGTGAGGTTCAACTGGTTCACCTTGATGATGGACGCCATGAGCAACAGCACGAACAACACGGGGATCGAGAGCAGCGCGTCGACGATCCTCATCATGATCGTGTCGATGATGCCGCCAAAGAAACCCGAGACCGCGCCCCACAGGACACCGAAGACGCCCGCCAGCATCGCCGCCACAAAACCGATCTCGAGTGACGACTGCCCGCCGATCATGAGCCGACCCAGCACGTCGTAGCCGACGTTGTCGGTGCCGAGCGGGTGACCCTTAACGGGAGCGGTATTCGCGATGCTCAGGTTCGAGCTGATCTGGTTCGAGTGATAGAAGAGCGGCCCAATGAAGCAGAACACGACGATTATGAAGATGATGACCGCGCCGAGCATGGCGAGCTTGTTCTCCATGAAGACTTCCAGGACGCTCGCCCCGCGCTTGCGCCGGAGCCGGACCATCTGGGAGATCTCGTCGGGCTCTTCGAGCGCGATGGCGTCGACACCCTGCTCCTCGCTCATGAGCGTTGCTCGCTGTTTCGAACACTCATGCGAAGCGCACCCTTCGGTCGATGAGGCCGTAGCCGATGTCCGCAATCAGATTCCCCAATACGGTGAAGATCGCGACCACCAGCGTGAGCGCCATCAACGTCGCGTAGTCACGGGTCTGTGTCGAGGTCCAAAACAGCAGGCCGATTCCGGGATAGTTGAACACCGACTCGGTGATCAGGTTCCCCGAGAGCAACGCCGGCACGCTCAGTCCCAACAGCGTGACGATCGGCAGCACGGCGTTCCTGAGCATGTGCCCGAACAGTACGCCTCTTTGGGTGACGCCCTTCGCCCGCGCCGTGCGGATGTAATCCTGGGTCAAGCTCTCGATTGCCGAGGAGCGCATGTAGCGGCTGAACGACGCCACGCCGACGATCGTGAGTGTCATCACCGGCAAGATCATCGCCCTCGGATCGGCGAAGGCGCCGCTCACCGTGGGCGACTGCGGGGCCGATGGTGGCAGCCACTTCAAGGTCACCGAGAAGAGACCGATGAGTAGGAGGCCGAGCCAGAAGGTCGGCATGGAGTAACCGATGAATGAGAGACCGGTGAGGGCGTAGTCGTCGGGCTTGTTGCGGCGCACCGCCTGGTAGATCCCAAGAGGGATGGCGATCAACACAGTGAAGAACAACGCCAGGCCGCTGAGGTAGGCGCTCTTGGGAAGGTCCATGGAGAGCAGCGTCGACACCGGTTCGTTCAGCTTGTAGGAGTAGCCGAGGTGACCGTGCAGCAGTTGGTTCAAGTAGAAGAAGTACTGCGAAATCACGGGGCGGTTGTAGCCGTTGGCGATGTTAAAGGATCGAATGGCTCCAGGCGAAGCCCGCACGCCCAGCTCCGCGCGCGCGGCGCCACCGGGCAAGAGATGCAAGAGCGTGAACGTCGCGACCGAGACGAGGAACACGACGACGATCGCCTGACCAATCCGCTTGACAAGAAAGCGTGTCAACGAAGTCTCATCAAAGTGCGCGCGTCCGCGCGGTCGAGGAGCGTATCGGACTGAACACTGATTCGAACCCTATCGAATGCCGATGCCGATGAGCAGCCCGTCGGCCGCGACCGCGGGACTGGTGGTCACGAAGAGAGGCACGCCGGCCTCCGGCGTGACGATCTCCTCGATGAGATCACCCTCGAGCGCGCGCACGGTGCCCACCACCGAACCGGCGCCGACCTGCTCTCCGGCGCGCACGCGCGCGGACCACCAACCTGACTGACTGGCGCGCAGCCACACCCAGTGGCTGAGTTCCACCGCTTCTCTCGGCGCAGGGAAGGTCCCGGGCAGCACCCCGAGTGTCGCGAGCACTCGGCGCACGCCCTCTTCATGCAGCTGGACCGAGGCCGAGTCGACGAGACCGCAACCGCCGGCCTCGGCGGTGATGGCGGGGATTCCCACCTCCGCCGCGGCGGTGCTGGACGTACCGGCGATGGGACTCGCCGAACGTTCGGTACGCACGACGTACCCGAGTCCGTAGGCGTGCGCGAGATCTCGCGACTGTTCTTCGACCGACGAGACGTCATAGATCGCAAAGGGCTCGAGTTCTTCGACCTGATCGCCGGCGTGCATGTCGATATGGAAATCGGCGGGTCGTATCGCCTCCTCGAACAGAGCCGACGCCAAGCGTTCGGTGAAGCCGCCATTCGGATTGCCCGGGAAGAAACGATTCAAGTTGAGCCCGTCATGGGGCACGACGAACGCCGATCTGGCGTGGAACGAAGCGATGTTGGCCATCGGCACCACCCGCAGGCAGCCCCGCAGGTTCGATTCGACCAGACCGTCGAGGAATCGGCGAAGTCCGAGCATGGAGGTGTACTCACATCCGTGAACACCCGCCATCAGCGAGATCGTGGGACCCAGTGAGGGATCGCCGTAGACGTGCATCGGAACCTCCGAGCCGACGAGCCCCTCGGCCCCGTCGACTCGGATGATCGAACTCTTCACAATTCGTCTTGCTCAACCGGCATGACGCCGTTACTTCAGCTTCCAGAATTCCGGCGTGTAGTTCAACAGCGAACTTTGGGTCACACCGGTGAGGTTTTTGCTGATCTCAGAGATCTGGAAGTCCGGGTCCGGCTGCCACACGACGGGAAGCTGCTTGGCGAGGTAGTTCTCGTATTTGTAGAGCACTGACGTGCCCGTGACTGTGTGGGTCGCGTTGATGTTGGCGTCGTTGATCGGGTTGGAGTAGCTGCCCTCGTTGATGCCCGAACCGGTCTCGAAGATCGACTCACCCGTCGGGTAGTAGTCGGGTCCGTACGACCAACCTTGACCCCAGTTCTCCATCTGCCACGTGCAGGTCTTGCCCTTGCAAGGGACGGCGTTCGCCAGAATGGTGTTGAAGGGAGCGGTCGTCAGGGCGATCTGGATACCATCGCCCGCGAGGTTCGACTTCAACTGCTGCATGAACTGGGTGACGTAGGTGAAGCCGTTGTTGTACTGCAGATTGAAGGACAGTTTCTCACCCTTCGTGATCCCGGCTCCGCAGTCACCCGTCGCCGTACCGGGCTTCGCGCACGTCGAGGTGCCGCCCGACTTCACGTCCCAGCCGTTGGCCTTGAGGAGTGCCGCGGACTTCGATGGACTGTACGGATACGGGTCACTGCTCTCTTGTGGTGTCGAGAGGTTGCTCTTGGGTTCGATCGGAACCGGCCCGTAGGTCGGGTAGCCGTATCCGTAGAGTGCCTTCTTCACGTCCACCGGCTGGTTGACCTCTTCTTGGAAGGCCTGTCGGAAGTAGAGCTGCTTGAAGATCGGGCCGACCGTTGGGTTGTTCATGTTCATCGGGAAGTAGTTGATGCCCCACCCGATCCACGGAGAACTCGAGTATCCCTGGCTCGCGACGACGGGAATCTGACTCGAGTCCTCAGGTGGCGTGTACCCGTAATCGAGCGACCCGGCTTTCAGGGCGTTGAACTCCGCGGCGTCAGTCGTGAAGGGCTCGAGAGTGAGTTGCGAGTACGTCGCCTTCACCGCGCCGGAGTACTTCGTGTTCGGCACGAAGACCGTGTAGCCCGTCGTCTCGAATGTCTTGAGCTTGAACGGTCCGTCGACGACCTGCCACATCGGGTTCGTGTCGTAGGTGGTCGGACTCTTGGCCTCGGTCGAGATGTAGTTGAAGACCGCCTTGGCACCGGCGGTCGTGGTCGTGTAGTTGCCGACCTTGCCCGAGGCCGATTCCTTGTCCCACGCTTGTTGGGGGAGCGGGGTGATCTGGCTCAACTCGTTGTAGAGGAACCACGTTGACGAGTACTTCTGGGTGAGGTTGAAGACCACGGTCTTGGAGTTCGGTGCCGACATCGACACCACGTTGGAGGGAAACTCCCCGGGCACGAAGACGGGCCAGATGCTGGTCTCGGCCTTGAGCATCTGCATGAAGAAGATCACGTCTTGTGCGGTGACCGGCGTGCCGTCGGACCAGTTGTAGTTCTTGAGCTTGATCGTCACGGTCTTACCGTTGTTGGAGAAGGTCGGGGTGTCGGCGAGCGAGAGCGACTCGTTGAACGATGGTTGGGTACCCGTGCCGAACCAAAACAGTGGGCGGAACATGAGCGCCTGGAACTGGTAGAGGTTGACGTTGCTGTAGTAGGTCCCGCTCATGATCGGGAAGATGTAGTTCGGAATGACCGCCGGAGGCAACGCGAAGGTCACGTCGCCGCTCGTGGACGCCGACGCACTGGTCGCGAGTCCGCCCGCACTGATACCCACAAGACTCGCGCAGGTGATCAGGCTCGCGGCGAACGCGATGACGCGACGCGTAAAGAATTTCCTCATTGGTAACTCCTCCCAGTGGTCAAACGACCAGAGTTGAACTTTGGCTCACCCTAACAACTGGCCGGACGTTTCGCCATATAAAAGCGTGTAATTTGGCGGAAAACTCACACGTTCGGGTGCACCGAACATTTAGTGATCGAAACGTCGCGCCACGTCGCGTTTCAGTGGGGCGAATCGTTGGCGTCACCTGTCGACGTCGAGGCAATGGTGACCGCGACCGGTTCCAGGGGGTGATGACACGCAGCCATGTGGTGTGGCCCAAAGGTCCGAAGGAGTGGCTCCTCTTCCTTGCAGAGGTCACTCGCGCGATCACAACGCGTGCGGAAGCGACAACCCGACGGTGGGTCGAGTGCACTCGGCAACTCCCCCTTCACGACCTGTCCACTCTTGGTACGTTCGAGCTCAGGCGACGGCAAGGGGATTGCTTCAATGAGACGCGCGGTGTAGGGATGCACCGGATGCTCGTAGATCGTGGTACTCGGACCCGTCTCGACGATCTTCCCCAAGTACATGACGCCAATCGTGTCGGCGAGATACTTGACCACTGCGAGGTCGTGCGAGATCACGATGTACGTGAGGTCGTGTGACTCTTGGAGCCGTTTCATGAGATTGAGGACTTGGGAGCGGATCGAAACGTCGAGAGCGCTCACCGGCTCGTCGGCCACGACCAACGTGGGGTTGAGCGCCAGTGCCCGGGCGAGCCCGATTCGTTGGCGCTGTCCGCCGGAGAACTCGTGGGCGTAGCGGTCAATCGCGTCCGGAGCGAGTCCAACGTCGGCTAAGAGGACCTGGATCGTCTCGTGCTGCTCCTCACGGGTCCCGATCTTTTGGATAGCGAGCGGCTCGCGCAAGATCCGCCCAACACGCATGCGCGGATCGAGCGAGGCGTAGGGATCTTGGAACATGAGCTGGAAGTTACGGCGCCGAGCGCGCAACGTCTTTCGGTTCAGCTTCGTGATGTCCTCGCCGCCGATGACGATCGATCCGGAGTCTGCCGTTTCGAGCGCGGTCACGAGGCGCCCGACGGTGGTCTTGCCACAACCGGACTCGCCGACGAGGCCAAAGGTCTCGCCTTGACGAACGCTGAAGGAGACACCCGAGACCGCGTGAACCCGTCCGGCGCGACGCCGTGAGAAAAGACCGCCGCCGATCGGGAACTCCTTGACGAGGTCGTTGACCTCGAGCAGCACCGGGGCCTCACTCTCCTCGTCCGCACCGCGATTACGTCTCGACGACGAGATGTCCAGTGGACCGTCGATTGGGTGCCAGCAGGCGAAGGTGTGGCTGTCGGTCGCGCCGTCGAGCGGAGGTTCGTCGCTGCGGCACTGATCCGTCGCTCGATGACAACGCGGCGCGAACCGGCACCCCGCGGGCGGTCTGGTCAGGTCCGGCGGCAGGCCCGAGATGCTGTACAGGCGCTGCTGGTTGTCCTGCTCGAGCCGAGGGATCGACGCCAGCAGAGCCTGAGAATAGGGATGACGCATCTCGTCGAACAGTGCGTCGGTCGAGCACGCCTCTACGGCCTTGCCGGCGTACATGACCATCACGCGGTCAGTACGCCCGGCGATGACACCCATGTCGTGTGTGATGAGGAGTACCGCCATTCCCAGCTGCTGTTTGAGCTCGCTCAACAGTTCGAGGATCTGGGCCTGGATCGTGACGTCGAGGGCCGTGGTCGGTTCGTCGGCGATCAGCAGTTTGGGCTCGCAGGCGAGCGCCATCGCGATCATCACGCGCTGGCGCATGCCCCCGGACAACTGGTGGGGATAGTCGCCGAGACGTTCCTTGGGCCGCGGCAAGCCGACCAGACTGAGCACCTCGACCGCGCGGTCGAGCGCCTCCTTGTGGCTGGCGCCTCGGTGAATGCGCACGGGTTCGGCCACCTGGTCGCCGATGCTCTTGGTCGGGTTGAGCGATGTCATCGGGTCTTGGAAGATCATGGCAATGTCGTTGCCGCGAATCTTGTGCATCTCGTTGTAGCTGAGCGGGGCCAGGTCCCGTCCCATGAACTCGATGCTGCCTTGGACGATGTGTCCCCCCGTCGGCAGCAACTGCATGATGGAGAGTCCGGTCATCGACTTGCCGCAGCCCGATTCGCCGACGATGCCGAGCGTCTCTCCGGCATCAATGTGAAGGCTCACACCATCGACGGGAGTGACCGCGGCGTTTCGCATATCGATGCGCACCGCCAAGTCCTTGATGTCCAGTATTCGACTCACGGTCTCCCCTGCTCGCCGAGCGTAGCGAACCAACGGTCAGCGTGCTCTGCCCTCAATGGTGATTCAGCAACAGCGTAAGGAAAGTGTACGTTCGCACGCAATGGCGCGTGAACACATCGTCCCACCATCGATTTGCGTCACCCCCGTGAAAGCGCGATAGCGTTTACGTGACGCACGACCGTACTCGTCGTTTAGGGATCGCAGCGGCCGTCGCGGCGCCCGGAAGGGTGGAGATCGTGCGAGTGTTCGATACCAATTGGATGCAAATCGAAGAGTACTTGGAACACGACGACCGAATCGTCCTGCCGACCGGCTCCACCGAGCAGCACGGATACCTGTCACTCGGCACCGACGCCCTGTGCGCGGAACGTGTGGCCGTCGACGCAGCGGAACCACTTGGTGTGCCAGTCCTGCCCGTGCTGCCCTTCGGGATGGCTCCCTACTTCACGGCCTACCCCGGTTCGATGAGCCTGCGACTCAGCACGTACATCGAAGTGCTGCGGGACCTCCTCGACTGTCTCGAGATGCAGGGATTCCGTCGAATCGCCGTCATCAACGGCCACGGTGGCAACGCGCCCGTCGCCGGAATGATCAGGGAGTGGTTGTGTAAGCCCCGTGACGTCGAAATGCAGGTGCTCTTCCACAGTTGGTTCAACGGACCAAAGACCGTCGTCGCGGCGAACGCATTCCACCACGACCAGATGCACGGTGCGTGGGTGGAGAATTTCGCGTGGACTCGCATCGAAGGCGTCGAGGTGCCCGAACCAAAAGCGGTCGTGCCCCGCGAGTTACTGATGAATCTCGGCCCGAAGGCCATACGCGAACTCGCACCGGACGGTGCCATGGGTGGCGCCTACGAGGCGCCCGACGTGGTCATGGAGGCCGTCTGGGCCGCAGGTGTCGCCGAAGTGCGCGAGCTTATCGAGTCAGGGTGGGTGAAGTAGATGAACGAGAACACAAACGGGCCCCTCGCGGGAAAGATCGCCCTTGTCACCGGCACGGCCCAGGGGATCGGCCGTGCGATCGCGGACATGCTGCAGGCGGAGGGAGCCGCGGTCCACGGCATCGACAAGGACTCGGTCGACGTGACGGACTCCGCTGCGGTGAACGCGTTCGTCGCCGACCTCGGCGGCGCTGACATTCTGGTCAACAGTGCCGGCGGCGTACGCGGTCAGGTCGGGCGCCCGATCGAAGAGGTCACCGACGAACAGTGGCGCGACGTCGTCGAATCGAACCTCACCGGCGCCTTCATCTGTGTGCGCGCGGTCGTACCGGCGATGAAGGAACGCGGCTGGGGACGGATCGTGACGATCTCCTCGGGCGCCGGACGCAGCGTCAGTCTCACCGGCATCCAGGCCTACGCCAGCGCCAAGGCGGCCCAGATCGGTTTCACGCGCCAGATGGCCCACGAACTGGGACCCTTCGGCATCACGGTGAACTGCGTGGCGCCAGGATTCGTGCTCTCCAATCCGACGTCGATCGCCCAGTGGGAGAGCTACGGCGAAGCGGGCCAGCGCAAGCTCCTCGACGCGATCCCGACGCGTCGACTCGGCCTGGCCGAGGACATCGCGAACGGAGTGAGGTTCTTCGTGAGCCCCGACACCTCGTGGGTGAGTGGACAGACACTTTCGGTCGATGGCGGCCATGCTCTCTATTAACGATGACGATCAGCGCTACATCGATGAGCTCGCCGGCTACGTAGCAATCCCCAGCGTCTCGCGTGATGCATCGAGTGAGGTGATGGCACAGGCGGCGCGATGGCTCGTGGACCAACTGGCCTTCGCTGACGGCCGGGTCGAAGCGACGCAGGGTCACCCGGTCGTTCGTGGCGAGTGGCTCGGCGACCCCACCAAACCGACGATCCTGGTCTACGGCCACTACGACGTCCAGCCCACGGGCGATCTCGCCGAGTGGATCACGCCGCCGTTCGAACTGGTCGTCGACGGCGACGTGATGCGCGGACGCGGCTGCACCGACGACAAGGGACCGGTCTACATCGTCTTGAAGATGGCGCAGGCCTTCATCGACCAAGAGGGTCGCTTGCCACTCAACGTGAAGTTCCTCTTCGAAGGCGAGGAGGAGATCGGCAGCCCCCACCTCGATCGCTACGTCAGAGACCACGCCGACGAGCTGACGTGCGACCTCGTGATCTCGGCCGACGGCGCCATGTGGCGAGCGAGCGAGCCATCGCTTTCGCTCATGTCCAAGGGCCTGGTCACCTTCAGCATCGAAGTGCACGGAGCTAACGTCGACCTGCACTCCGGGCGATTCGGCGGCACCGTCGCCAATCCCCTGCACGGGCTCTCCCAGATCGTGGCGAGCCTCCATAGCCCCGAAGGGAAGGTTGCCGTCGACGGCTTCTACGACGGCGTCGTGGCCATCAGCGAACAGCGCCGCGACGAACTGGAAGCGGTCAACTTCGACGTCGAGCGCTACTGTCGAGAGCTCGGCATCCACGAGGTCTTCGGCGAGCCCGGCTTCACGACCATCGAACGGCTGTGGGAGCGACCGACCCTGGAAGTCAACGGCATGGAGGGCGGCGGTAAGTACACGGTGATTCCCCACGTCGCCAAGGCGCACATCTCGTGCCGGCTCGTTCCCGGCCAGGACCCGGTGCACGTGCTCGAGGCGATCAGGTCACACATCGGGCGCCAGTTCACCCCGGGACTCGTAATCGACGTCCACGTCGACCACGGCGGCGTCGCGGCCTACACGATCAGCGCCGATCACCCCGCGATACGAGCGGCCAGTGCGGCGTTGGCCGAGGTCTACCCCGGTCAAGACGTACTGCTCGCGTGTATCGCCGGTACGTTGCCGGCGACAGCCCTCTTCGAGTCAGCACTCGGTGCCAAGACACTGTTCTTCTCGTTCTCCACGGCTGACGAGAAGCTGCACGCGCCCAACGAGTTCATGCGAATCCGGCGACTTCGCGAGGGCATGCGCGCCTGGGAGCAGTTGTGGCGCCTCTTAGCGGAGGGGCCGCACCGTCTCGCGACAGTCGAACACGTCGATGACTGAGGCAGCCAATGCGTCACTCGCGGCGTTGAGTCGCGAGTTCTTCGAGGTCCAGAACACCCTCGATCCGCTCTCGGCCACTCTGCTCGGCATCTCGGGTTACGACGCGATGTTGAGCGACCCGAGCCGTGAGGGATCTCGAGAGGGTGCCCAACGGTTGCTCTCCATCGAGCGACGCCTCGAAGAACTGTCGTCACGCGAAGCGTTCTCTGAGAACGACGAGATCAATGCCGCCGTGCTGGGACGCCTCGCGTGGGGGGCGCGCACGGACCTCGAGCAGGGTATCTGGGAGAAGGACGCCGCGGCCGAGAGCTACTCCTCGCCCCACGCCATGGTCTTCATGTGCGTACCGGCCGCCGGCGTGAACGATGGGGCGTCCGCCGAGGCGTACCTGACGAGGCTCGGCGCACTCGGCCACTACTTCGACGCGATCACCGGACGCTACGCCGAGGCAAACGGCGAGGGTCTCCACTCGACGCGCGTCGGAATCGGGCGAGCCCTCGACCAGATGCGCGGTCACCTTGCATTGGGTATCGACGAGGACACGCTCGCCAATCCGACCGTCGCAGGCGACGTGGACTCGTCGAGTTTCCTGGGACAGTCCCGATCGCTCGTCGAGCATACGGTGCGTCCCGCCATGGAGCGTCTGTGTCACTTCCTGAACGATGAGATGCTCCCGGGCGCACGTGATGACGAGCACGTCGGTCTGCGATTCGTGAGTGGCGGGGAGGACGCCTACCGACAGGCCGTGCGGCGTCACACGACGACCGACCTGACGCCCGAAGAGATCCACCAGATCGGCCTGGACCACCTCGAGGCGATGCAAACTGAGTGGTCGAAACTCGGAGCGTCGGTACTCGGCGAGAGCGACGTGGCGACGATCTTGAAGCGACTGCGCGAAGACCGCGCACTGCGCTTCACCAGTTCGCGCGCGATCGTCGACGTTGTACGTGGCGCACTCGAGCGCGCCGAGGCAGCCCGCGACGCGTGGTTCCCGGCCTACGAGATCGCGGACTGCGTGAT
>Ga0208586_1000197_pt1 | contig 24109 bp, 29 predicted proteins | sample NGESurshal072012_6_FD_184471 | JGI IMG/M metagenome (GOLD analysis project Ga0208586, IMG submission 184471) | Arctic peat soil microbial communities from Barrow, Alaska - NGEE Surface sample 53-3 shallow-072012 (SPAdes) | ecosystem: Environmental > Terrestrial > Soil > Wetlands > Peat ... | reverse complement strand
ACCCGCCGATAGCGCGATCTAACCCGAAATTGATCTTGCCAGGCCATTTGCACGATCTGGCAGGCTGACGTGCGGCGGGCTTCGAGATGCTCGCCGGTGTGGCTTGCCCTCGCGTGCGTGGCCGCGTGGGTCGGCTTTGGCAGGCCGCTTGCAGCTTTTCCCAATCCAGACATGCACTGGCATACTGCGGGGTAGGTCGATAACGATGCCCCGTTCTATCTGGAATGGCACGGTTGCCTTCGGGCTTGTGCGCGTGCCGGTCAAGCTGTATTCGGCTACAGAGTCGAAGCGTATTGCCCTGCGCGAGCGCCACACGCAGGACGGCGCCGCGATCGAGCACCGGCGCCTGTGCGTGAAGGAGGGTCGCGAGGTTCCTTATAGCGAGATCGTCAAGGGCTATGAAGTCAGCGAAGGCTCCTATGTGGTGCTCACCAAGGAGGAGGTCGCCGCCGCCGAGGGTCCCGAGGCGCACGTCGTGGAGATCGAGCACTTCGTCGATCGCGAGCAGATCGACCCGGCCTATTACGAGCGCTCTTACTACCTGGGCCCCGGCAAGCTGGGGGAGGAGTCCTACCGGCTGCTGCAAACAGCGCTGGAGCGCTCCGGACGCGCCGGGATCGGCCGCTTCGTGTTCCACAACAAGGCCCACCTGGTTGCGATCAGGACGGCGCAGGACGTGATCGTGCTGCACACGATGCGCTTCGCCGACGAGTTGGCCTCGGGGGAGGGGCTGGAGCCCGCGAAGCCCGCCAAGCAGCCGACCAAGCTCGAGCTGGACACCGCCCAGCTGTTGCTGGCCCAACTGGATGGGAAGTTCGAGCCCCAGAGCTACGCCAATACATACAGGGACGCGGTCATGGCAATGATCGAGAAGAAGGCCAAAGGCGAGGCGATCGAGGCTCCAGAAAGCCTCCAGGTCACGCCTGAGGGGGATCTGTTGAGCGCGCTGGAAGCGAGTCTTGCCCAAAGCAAGGGCTCCCGGGGCAAGGGCACGGCCAAGAAGCGCTCGCGCCCGACCCCGCCCTCCGGCAACGCACCCAAGCGTCCCGTTTCGGGTGCTTCCTCCGGCAATACGACCAAGCGCTCTGCTTCGGGTGCGTCCAAGCGCAAGCGGGGCGAGGACTGATGGCGCGCTCGTTGTGGACAGGTTCGCTCAGCTTCGGCCTGGTGACCGTACCGGTTGCCTTGTACAGCGCGGTGCGCGACCGCGACATCCACTTCAACCTGTTGCATGGCCCCGACAACTCGCCGATCGAGACACGGAGGGTGTGCGCGCACGAGCAGCGCGAGGTGCCCTACAGCGAGATCGTCAAGGGTTATGAGCTCGACGATGGGCGCTGGGTCCTTCTCAGCGATTCCGATCTCGAAGCGGCGGCGCCGCGCAAGAGTCACACGATCGACATCGAGGCGTTTGTCGAGGAGCGGGAGATCGATCCCCTGTATCTGGACAGGCCCTACCTGCTGGTGCCCGAGAATGAGGCGGCCGCGCATGCCTATACGCTTTTGGGCGACGCGATGGCCTCCTCCGGCAAGGTCGCCCTGGGTCGCTTCGTGATGAGGGCCAAGGAGAACCTGGTCAGCATCCGTCCGCGGGGAGGCCTGTTGGCGCTGACGACGATGCGCTTCCACGACGAAGTGCGCTCCAGCGCCGAGATCGCTCAGGAGCTCGAATCGGCCGCTGCTCCCAGCGACGAGGAGGTCCGCAACGCAATGGCAATCATCGCCGAGCTCGAGGTTCCGTTCGAGCCTGAGGGTTATCGCGACGAGCACAGGGCACACCTGGAAGCGATCATCAAGCGCAAGCGCAAGGGCCAGAAGATCTCCGTGGCGAAGGCCAAGCCCGCCAAGTCGCAGGAGCCGGCGCCGGTGGCGCCCGACCTGATGGGCGCTTTGGAAGAGAGCCTGGCGCGGATCAGGGGCCAGGACGCAAGTAAGGGCAAGACGGCCGCCAAGCCCAAGCCCAAGCGCAAGCCGCCCGCGCCGAAGGCGCCTGCCAAGCGGGCAAGCGGCGCTCGGCGATCTTGAGCTGCTGAGTGAGCGCCTGGGAACTGGTCGCGATCGCTGCGGCAGGCTTTGCCGCGGGCACGATCAACACCATAGTGGGCAGCGGGACCTTGATCACCTTCCCGGTGCTCTTGGCCTTCGGCTATGCGCCGGTCACCGCCAACGTCTCCAACAACGTGGGTCTGGTGCCGGGGTCGGTATCGGGAGCGCTCGGATACCGGCGCGAGCTGGAGGGCCAGCGCGAGCGAGCCTTGCGCTTCGGCACGATGTCCGTGCTCGGCGGGCTCACCGGGGCCGTATTGCTCTTGGCCCTGCCGGCGTCCGCGTTTGCGGCGATCGTGCCCGTGTTCATCGCCGTCGCGCTCGTCCTGGTGTTGCTCCAACCTTGGTTGAACGCGAGACTGGCGCGCAACGGCGAGCCCCATCGTGGCGGGCGCGGGCGGGCTTTGACGATGGCGGCCATATATGCGACCGGGGTATATGGGGGCTACTTCGGAGCCGCCCAGGGAATCCTGCTGTTGGGAATCCTGGGTCTGGCCTTGGACCAGGACCTACATCGGACCAATGCCCTGAAGAATGTCTTGGCCGGCTCGGTCAACGGCGTGGCGGCCCTCTTCTTCATTTTCGCGACCCACATCGATTGGGGGCCGGCGGCTGTGATCGCGGGCACTTCGATCTTGGGCGCCCAGGTTGGCGCCCGCTATGGAGGGCGCTTGCCTCCGCGTGTGCTCAGGGCTTTGATCGTGGTGGTGGGCGTGACCGCGATCGTGCGGTTGCTGGCGTAGCGAGACCGGTGCTGGCGTAGCGAGACCGGTTGCTTGAGTAGCGAGACCTATAGGACGCTCAGTTGGCGGCGCTCTCGGGCATACATCGCCAGTGCGTGGACGCCAGCTGGATGGGTGCGCAATTCGCGCACCACCTTGGCGGTATATGGGGGCAGCTCGCGTATCGACGGCAAGTTCACGCCGTAGGCCGGAGGCATCAGCATCGGCGCGGCCAGGGCAGCGAAGGTCAGGTCGGCCGCAGTGAACCGCTCACCACACAGGTAAGGACGGTCGTCGGCCAAACGCTCCGCGACCTCGTCGAAGGTGGCGCGCACCTTGACCTCGGCATCCGCGGCTGTGGAGGGTGTGACATCGAGGACATGTGCCACGATCGCGATCATCGCGGGATAAGCGAGCTTCAAAGTTGTGCGCTCCCAGGCTGGGACGCCGGCGCAGCCATAGGAGAGCGCGAGATCGCGGCGCTTACGCAACTGTTGATACATCCAGCAGCGCCCCCACGGTCCCAAACCGACGTTGAAGTCGGCCTCCAGGCTCCGCACTTCGGCGAGCTGGTAACGGTCGCTCGGATACAGCTCGCGGCCCGCCAGAGCTCGTCGGTCGGCCCAGGCGAGGATCTCCCCCGAATCGGACAGGACTCCGTCGGAGCACACGAACACGGGTACCGTCAGCCCGCCCCCGGCGCGTAAGGCGGCGGCCCGATGGATCGCCTGGACGTGGGCCCGCTCGCGATAGGGCACACCCACCCGCTCCAACGCCCACCGCGCCTTCTCGCAATAGTGGCTGATCGGGATGGTGAGCAGGATGTTCTCGCTCGCGGCTCGTGCGGTGGCTCCCGTCGCGTTCATGGCCAAGTCAGGCTACAGCGTGCGTATCGCGCCTTCAGTGTCCGTCAAGTTCCAAATTTCGCGACAACGTGCAATGATGCGGGTGTGCGCAGGCTCATCTCGTTGCTCGTCGTGCCGGTGCTCATCCTGGCTGCGCCGGCGTTCGCATCTGGCTCCAGCGCCCAGCTCTGGAGCGCGCTCGGCGGGAAGGTGGTGTGCGGCATCGCGATCCATCCGCCCAACTCGCCCCCCATGGAACTGTTGTGCAGTGCGAGGTCGGTGCCGGCGCCCCCGAAAGGACAGGGAATCGGCGACCCAGGATTCGTTTTTCTAGGGTCCACTGGACATCCAAGACGCGCGCGACTCAGTCAGGACTCATTTGTTGGCAGCCACGCGGTGAAGCTCAAAAGCCCGAGCAAGTGGAAAGTGGGACCGATCGCCGTGACGTGCACGATCGGCGCCAAAGCCGTCCGTTGCATCAACCGCTCGCATCACGGCTTCAAGATCACCAAGAGCTCCTACCACGCCTTCTGATTCCTCCTGTCGGACCGGCTCGGTGCGCTACGCCAAGCCGGCTCTGAGCGCTTCGCTTCCGCTATCCCTCATGATGGGAGCGTGGAGACTGAAGAGAAGCTCTTGATGGCGCCCACGACACGCTATGCGCGCAGCGGCGATGCGACCATCGCCTACCAGGTGGCGGGGAAAGGGCCGCTCGACCTGTTGTTTCTCCCGGGATGGATTTCTCAGATCGAGCAGCTGTGGGACACGCCGGCTGTGCGTCGCTTTCTCGAGCGTTTGGCCGTGTTCAACAGGCTGATCCTGTTCGACCGGCGCGGCAGCGGACTGTCGGATAGCGTTGGTCACACCCACACGCTCGAGCAGGAGGCCCTCGACGCGCTCGCGGTACTGGATGCCGTCGGTAGCGATCGGGTCGCGCTGCTGACCTACGGGTTGGGCGGACCCGTCGGTGCGCTGCTCGCGGCGGACCATTCCGAGAGGGTCGGTGCGCTGATCATGTACGCGTCGATCGCCCGTACATCCTGGGCTCCCGACTATGACTGGGCGATGACGCTCGAGGATCGTGCTCAGTGGACCGAGCGGACGGTTGCCGCTTGGGGCGAACCAGACGGGCCCGGGCTTGCAGTGATGGCGCCTTCAATGGCCGAGGATCAGGCTTTGACAAGTTGGTTTGCGCGTCTTCAGCGCCTCGCGGCGAGCCCGAGTCAGGCACGCATCCTGTTGCAAGCCGCAGCCGGTCTAGACATAAGGGCCGTACTACCGAGAGTACGTGTGCCGACGCTGGTCATGCACAGGGCGGGCGACCAGGCATGGGATCCGCGTCACTCGCGTTACCTGGCAGAAAACATAGCCGGCGCGCGCCACGTCGAGTTGGAAGGGGTCGATTCGCTTCCCTTCGTGGGTGACAGCGACGCGATCGTCGAGGAGATCGAGGAGTTCTTGACCGGCACGCGCAGCGGCGGGCTTGCCCGTGGCCTGCTGACCGTGATGTTCACCGACATCGTCGATGCCACCCCACGAGCCGCCGCGCTTGGCGATGGGCGCTGGCGCGATCTGCTGGCCGATCACGACGCGCGGATCCGCGCCCAGATCGCCCGCTTCGGGGGGCGGGAGGTAAAGACTGTGGGAGACGGCTTTCTCGTGACCTTCGACGGGGCTCCGTCGAGAGCCCTGCGCTGTGCTTTGGCCATCACCACCGCGGCCCGCGAGCTTGGGATCGAGGTCCGTGTCGGCGCGCACACGGGCGAGTGTGAGTTGGTCGGCGAGGACGTGGCCGGCATGGCGGTTCACATCGCCTCGCGCGTCGCTGCGCTCGCCGCTCCCGGGGAGGTGCTCGTATCCGGAACCGTGTACGGAACGGTCGTGGGCGGTCCATTCGCGTTCGAGGACCGCGGCTTGCACGACCTGAAGGGCGTCCCGGGCCGCTGGCCACTGTTTTCGCTGTGCGGCTGAACGGGCTACAGGGCGCCGGCACGATCGGGCGCCGGCGCGAGGTTGGCTAGGCTCGGGTCGTGAGCCTGAATCTATGCGTCCTGCTGTGGGCGAACCCCGGCGCCGAGGCCGCACTTGTCGATTACGAGGACCGGGCTCTGGAGCTGTTGGGGGACCATGGGGCGCGGGTTCTGCAGCGCGTGCGCAGCGATGGCGCCGACGGCCAGCCCCTGGAGATCCATGTGCTGGAGTTCGCATCGCAGGTCGCGCTCGACGCTTACATGGCAGACGAGCGCCGAACGGTGCTTGCCGAGGAGCGCGATGCCGCTATCGCACGCACAGAGGTGCTCCGCGTAGATCTGGTCTAGCGGGCGTCCGACCGACAGGCCAGAAAATGGGTGTCGGCGATGTGGGCGAAGCGGTGCACGTGCGGATGAGAGCCGTCGAGGAGCGTTTCGATTTGGGTTCATGATGGAACCTCCGTTCGATCGATCGATTGCTTACCGCCATAAGAGGCAGTACGCGTCAAAAAGATTCGCGGCTGTAGGCTTTGCCGCGCCAGGGAACCGACGATGAGCGATCCAACCACCTACAAGATCGACGGGCGCATCGCGACGATCACGATCGACGACGGCAAGGTCAACGCCTTCTCAATCGAGACGCTCACGGCGATCCACGCTGCTTTGGATCGGGCCGAGGAAGACAAAGCTGTTGTGGTCTTGACCGGCCGCGAGGGCTACTTCTCGGCCGGCTTCGACCTGAAGGTGTTTTCCTCTGGGGACGGCGAGGCCGTGGTGGAGATGTTGCGGCTCGGCGCGAGATTGGCCGAGCGTGTGCTCTCGTTCGCGACACCCGTGCTCGTGGCCTGCAGTGGGCACGCGATCGCGGCCGGCAGCTTCCTGCCGCTGGCTGCGGACGTGAGGATAGGAACCGAAGGTCCGTTTCGGATCGGCTTGAACGAGGTCAAGATCGGATTGACGGTGCCGTGGTTCGCGGTCGAGCTGGCGCGTCAACGGTTGACGCCGGCCGCGTTTGACCGCAGCGTTGTCGGCGCCGTCATGCACAGTCCCGAGGAGGCCGTGGAGGCCGGTTTCCTGGACCGCATAGTGCCCGCCTCAGAGCTCGAGCAGGTCAGCCTGCAGGCGGCGGCCGTGTTGGCCGAGCTCAATCCGGCGGCCCATGCCGCGACCAAGTTGCGCGCGAGGGGCGCTGCGCTTGAGGCCATACGCGCGGCGATCGAGCGCGAGTTGACGCTTGAGGCTTTGACCGGGGCCCGGGAGTAGCCTTCGCTTCGTGAACGCAGACCCTTCGGCCACCACCCACTTCGAGCGCAAGCGGCCCGGCTGGTTCACCAGTCATGTGTTCAACCCGATCGTGGCCGGCTTGACTCGTTTCGGGATCAGCCTGTTCGGCTCGCGTGTGCTCGAGGTGAGGGGACGCAAGACGGGTGAGCCGCGTCGCACTCCCGTCAACCTGTTGACGCTCGACGGTGAGCGCTATCTGGTTGCACCGCGCGGAGATACCCAATGGGCGCGCAACCTGAGAGTCGCGGGGGAGGGGAGGCTGCTGGTTGGCTCTCGGGGCGAGCCGTTCAGGGCCGTCGAGCTCTCCGACGAGGACAAGCCGCCGGTCCTGCGCGCCTACCTGAAGCGCTGGAAGTTCGAGGTTGGGGTCTTCTTCGATGGGCTGGGGCCAGCGTCCTCAGAACAGGAGATGCTCGAGGCGGCGCCCAAGCATCCCGTTTTCCGCATTCGTTAGTGTCTGCGAGCGAAGCGGTTGGCGCCACGTGGCCCCGTCAGCCAATCTGTTCCGCCAGCTCGATGATGATCCCCTGGGGGCCGCGCAGGTAGCAGAGTCTGTAGCTGTCGCGGTAGCGCACCAGCTCGCCGATGAGCTCTCCGCCGCGGGCTTGAAGGCGCGCAACGACGGCCTCGATGTCATCGACGGCAAACGTGACATGGCGGATGCCGAGAGCGTTCGCCGGCGCGTGCCCGTCGCCGCCACCGGGCGAGGGCGATTGAAACTGGGTCAGCTCAATTCGTCCGTGCCCGTCTGGAGCTTGCAGCATGGCGATCTGTGCCCGGACGCCCTCGAGCCCGACGATGCGGTCCACCCAGTCGCCCTCGACCGAGGCTTCGCCCTCTAGTTCTAGTCCAAGCTCGACGAAGAACGCGACCGCGTCCGCGAGGTCCTCGACGACTATGCCCGTGTGGTCCATCCGTCGAATCGTCATGAGCTTGATGGTAGGGCCACGGCTGGATGAGACCCAGCACCTCGTGGTTCAAACAGAGGTCTGGTATTTGTCATTCGAGTGCTGTATCGCGGCACTAGCAGGTGCCATATTATGGCACTATTCAGTGCTATTCTGTGGCGCCAGGGGTAGGTAGCCCGTTCGTCTACGAGGATCCGCTTGACGCACATCTGCTACCGCCGGGCGGGATGAGATGGGTAGCGCAACCCCGCAAGTACCTGTGCAGAAACGCCTACAGGACTTGTGGTATGCGCCTGTAGCGCAGGTAAACGAGACGGGAGCCAAACGTCTTCGTGTCGACCAGCTCCAGGTCGATCCTTTTGTCCAGGGTCGGGAAGTACGGCGTGCCGCCACTGGTCATCGAATAGATCAGCTCGCGCACCGCGGTCCTCCTTTGGTTGTGAGGCGAGACGCTACTAGTCGGCCCACCAGTCCCGCTTACCCTCGACGTGCTGCGGCGTCTCGCCGATCTGAGACTGCTCAGTCCCGTTCATGTGAGACCGCGACGTCCCATCTATGTGAGACCGACGGGACTGAGAGGGACCCGTGAGGATGCTCGCTGCGTTTTCCGCTTGGCGGTCTTACGCGAGCGATTCGAGTGTGAGGCCGGGTACGGCCTTGAAGATTGTGTCGTTGGGGACGAGCGGGATCCCGAGACGGATTGCGGTCGCGGCGATCCAGCGGTCGGCGTTGTGCTCGCGTTGCGCGAGAGCGTGACCGATCGCGGCGCAATCGGCGCGCAGCTGGGCACAGATCGCCACGAGCTCGGGGCCGGTATGGATGTCACGACTGGACGGCTGAGAGGAAGGCCTCGCCCTCCTCTTCGCTGAGATCCTCGATCACCATCTCATCGTGATCGGGCAGCGGATGCGCGCGGCGCAGCAGCTCCTCGATGGGGAGCTCCAAGTGCTCGGGTTCGCTCTGGCTCGCAGGATGTGTCGACACGATCCCTGAAGTGTAGAGAGCATCGCTGCTGGCGTCGTCCAGCGCATCGTTACAGCCAGGGCTTGGCTGCACATCGGTTTCGACCTGACGCTCCAGCGCTTGCCCTTACTCGAGATTGTCGCGCATCGCTCAGATGGACGGGATTCCCGTCTCACATGAACGGGACGCCGTAGCAGCGGCGCTGACAGCGACAGACATCCAGGAGCGCTCGATAATGTATGTTATGTAAACCTGAGCGAAGAATTGCCTGGGTCCAGCGCGGGCTGCCGTGAGGAGCTCCCCGCTGGATCCGGTGCGGTGGCGGTAGTAGCATCGGAGGCAATGTCGCTCTGGCTCCTACTTGCGCTTATGGGGTTGTTCAAGCTTGCGGTGGCTTCGCTGATGTTGTGGATTCCGTTCCGCGCAGACTCGGCCCTGGTGTCCGTTGCCGATGAGGACAGCTCCGACGGTGAGGACGAAGGCGGCACCAAGACGCTGCCTGGATCCCCGCGAGCGCCCCACCCGAGGCTTCCCTTGCCTCCTCGCCCGCGCCGCGGCCCGCATGGATCCCCGGCATTGCCCTCGCCACCACGTGTGCGCGGGATGCGCGGGAGCGACTCGCGCGTACGCGCGCGCGCGCGAGTCCACCCATAGAGAGAGACAACAACCCCGCCAGAGGGCCCCGTGAGACCCAAGAGGCCCGACGAACAGACACGCATGCCGGGATCGGCTCAGCGGTTGCGCTTGCGCTGACGACGCGCGGCCTTGGCCTTGGCGCGGCGCTTGCGCAGGCGGGCAGCGCGCTGGTGGGCGGATTCTGCGTTGCCCAAGCCGTCCACCACGGGCGCAATTCCGCGGGCGTCGCGGACGATGAAGAAAGCGATGCCTCCCAAAAGGACGGCGCCCACGATGAAGATCGGCAGCAGGACGCCCGTCGAAACACCGCCTGAGGTGGCGGAATTCGAAGCGGTTGAGGTCACGGGTGTACTTGCTTCTTCTTCTCCGGCGCCGCTGGTCAGATTGGAGAGCGCACCGGATTCCCCCAGGCTTTCGCTGCCCGCGGCCGACCCTGAAGCCGAACCTGTCAAACCAGCAGCGGAACCGCTTGCCGCGCCGGCGGCGGAACCGGCCAAACCGCCAGCGCTCGCGGCTCCTGCGCCACCCTGTTTGGCCAAGGCTTCCTGGACGGCCTGGTTGAGCTGGGCCTTGTTGATCGTGGGCGTAGCGGCGGCTCCTGCCGATGCGAGCAGCGCTGGCGTTTGACACGCCAGGACGGTGAGAAGCAATGTCGCAAGCAGCCGGTTGTTGAGGATTCGAAGCATCGACATGAAAGGGTTGGGAGAAGCGAGAATAGCGCCTGGGCGCCGCCACAGAAGCGCTTGGCGGGAGACCTCCATAGAATGGGCTGGCGATGGCCCCCAAGCAGAGACAGATCAGGATCGAGCAGCGCGGAGCCCAACAGGCGATCGAAGCGCTCGAGCAGCGCAGCGACGAGGAGCTCGAGTCCGAGACGAAGTACAAGTCGGCGGCGCTTGCGATCCTGGGAGCTCGCGCTTCGGAGCGCTTCGACGCTGAGCAGGCGCGCGCTTATTTTCAGCGGGCGATCGCGGCCGCGCGTCCACAGGAAAGGATGCAGATCAGGCGTATGGCCGATGCTTCTTTGGCGCTGGCCGAACGCAGGGCGGGCGACCTGAAGGACGCCGTCGAGCGCCTCGGCCACACTCCCCCGAGCGCTCGCCAGATGTTCGCTTTGCGGGCGATGGGGCTGCTCATCCCCCCTGCCAGCGCCGGCATCGTGGCGCGCATACGCGGCATCTTGTTGATCGTCGCTTTGATCTTGTTGCTGCTTGCGCTCGGCCTGGGCATCGTCGAGCTGATCGCGCTTCCGTTTGGTGGCTTGGGGCTTGCCCCAGGCATCCTGCTCGGGCTGTTCCTGGCTATCGCGGTCATCGCGATAGCGGCGATGATCGGACGCAGACGGCGCGAGCGCGCGAAGGCCGCCGGCCAAAGCCCCAAGTAACCGGGCGAGGGTTAGCTCGAAGAGAGCGTGGCGCTGCTGATCACGACCGGGGTTCTGGGCGTGCCGTCTTGGGGCGGGTCGGTGGGCAGCTTTGAAATGCGCTCGACGCCGGCGAAACCGCCGACGACGTTTCCGACCAAGGCGTACTGCGGCGGCAAGGGCGCGTCGGCGGCGGTCACGATGAAGAACTGGCTGCCCGAAGTACCGGGTGGATCGCTGCCGGTCTTGGCCATCGCGACGGTGCCAAGGGTGTAGTGCATGTTGGTGGGTGGCGCCTCCACGACCTTGTATCCGGGCCCACCGGAGCCGTCCCCGTTGGGATCGCCGCCTTGGATGACGAAGCCGGCCGCGACGCGGTGGAAGGTGAGGTCGTTGTAGAAGCCGCTCCTCACCAGATAGGCAAAGGAGGCTGTTGTGAGCGGGGCTTGGCGCACATCGAGCTGAATCTGGATCGGGCCGCAGTTGGTGCTCAGATCGACGACGTAGCGTCGCGCAGGATCCAGCTTGAGGGTCGGCCTGCGGATGCTCTGGGCTCCCCTTGGCGCCGGGGCCGGCACCGACTTGCATTTGCCTGCGGTGGAGTCCGCGCCCGCCTTTGCTGCGAGCACGGTTTGGGAGTTGGATCGAGCGGTCGTACCCGTCGCGTCTCCCCCGCCGGATCCAGACCCGCCGCAGGCCGTCAAGACCAGGCCCATCGTCGTGGCTCCGGCGCAGACCAGCACGCGCGGAGCGGCAAAGTATGCGGGCATCTGGGGCAGCATAGTCGCGCGCCCCGGCGCCGCGGCCGATGTTCGCACGTTCTTAAGCGTGTCTTTGCGATTCCCAATACTGAAGGTCTGGTGTCGGCCCAATAGGCTTGCGTTGTGAGCCAGAGTCTGTGCCTGATCGTGAACCCGGCTGCCGGCGGCGGCAAAGCGGGACGGGTGCTTCCGGCGGTGACCGGCGCCTTGGAGGGTCTTGGCTTCAACGTGCGTAGCGAGCTCACACGGGATCTCGATCATGCTCGTGAGCTCGCTCGCGGGGCTGCTGAGAAGGGTGAGACAGTCGTATGCCTCAGTGGCGATGGGATGCTCGGTGCGGTGGCGGATGTCTTGCGCGAGGTGCCGGATGCCTTGCTGGGCGTGCTGCCTGGTGGCAGGGGCAACGATCTGGCGCGGGTGCTGGGCATTCCGGCCGATCCGGTGCAGGCTTGCGATGTGATCGCCGCCGGCTTCTCGCGCCGGATGGATCTGGGCGAGGTCAGATCGGCGACGGGGACGTCGTTTGACGCGAGCGCCGGAGCTCACACCCAAGGGCCGCAGGGAGAACAGGCGGGCGCAAGGGCGTTCGTGGGTATCGCCAGCGTGGGTTTCGACAGCGAAGCGAACCGGATCGCAAACGAGGCGCCGGCTTGGCTTGGTGGGCTTGTGTATGCCTATGGCGCTTTGCGAGCGTTGATCTCGTGGCGGGCCGCCCGCTTCACGATCGAGCTGGACCCTCCGGGTGAGCGTCACAGCTTCCAGGCTTACAGCGTGGGCGCTGCCAACTCGAAGACCTATGGCGGTGGCATGAAGGCGGCGCCGGATGCGCTGCTCGACGATGGGCTGCTTGAGATTCCGGTGCTGGAAAGCATCAGCAAGGTGAAGTTCGTGACGAAGATCTTGCCGAAAGTGTTCAAGGGCACCCATGTCAACGACCCGGGCGTAAAGGTGTTTCGGGCGCGCGAGGTCTCGATCGAGGCGGATCGACCGTTTGCGATGTATGCCGACGGGGACCCGATCGGCGAGCTGCCCGTACTCGTGCGGGCCGTGCCGGGCGCGGTGAGGGTGCTTGTGCCGGCAGAAGGCTCGGGCGCAGATGCTTTCCTTGGCGGCGCGGACGCGGCGGCGGCCGCGCTGTGAGCGGCCTGCTCGGGCCAAAGCTGGCCTTCGCGCGGGCGGTTGGCACGGTCTCGAGGTTGCGGGGCGGGGGCGGCACGAGCCTGCCAGGCAAGCTGTTGATGCGCCTCGAACCGGATGCGATCGAGGCGCTTGGAGGGCGCCTCGATCGGGGAAGCGTGCTGGTCAGCGCCACCAACGGCAAGACCACAACCGCCGCATTGGCCGCGGCTGTGCTGGAGCGTGGAGGTCTATCGCTGGTGCACAACCAAGCAGGGGCAAATATGGCCGGCGGGATTGCCTCCACGCTGCTGGAAGCGGCAGGTCGGGGAGGCTCTATCTCCGGCGAGCTCGGACTGTTCGAGGTCGATGAGCTGTGGCTGGATCGGCTTGCGGCACAGCTGCATCCGAAGGTGGTCATGCTGGGCAACCTGTTCAGGGATCAGCTCGACCGCTACGGTGAGCTCGATGCGATCGCCGAGCGGTGGGCCAAGGCGGTCGGCCCGGGTGGCCCGGCGGGAGCGGCCGAGCTTGTGTGTAACGCCGACGATCCCCTGCTCGCGGATCTTGGACGGGAGCGAGCGCATGTCCTCTACTACGGAGTCGATGACGACACGCTGGCGTTGGAGGGCATGGCGCATGCCGCCGATGCCAAGCACTGTCGTCGCTGCGGGGCTCCATATGTGTTCGATGCGGTCTATCTGGGCCACCTCGGTCACTACCACTGCGCCTCTTGCGGGCAGGAGCGACCCTCCCCCACCGTGATCGCTCGCGCGGTCACGCTCGAAGGTGTGCGGGCGGCCCGTTTCACGCTCTCCACGCCGGCAGGCGAGGCTGAGGTGAAATTGGGGCTGCCGGGGCTCTACAACGTGTACAACGCGCTCGCGGCGGCGGCGCTTGGAGTCGCGATGGAGATCCCGCTGGAGCAGATCGTGACGGGCTTGGAGGCCACCGAGGCCGCGTTCGGGCGTGCCGAGACCGTGCGGGTGGACGGCCGCGAGACACGGATCTTGCTGGTCAAGAATCCGGCGGGCGCCAACGAGGTCATCCGCACGCTTGCTTTGGAGCCCGGCGAGCACGACCTGTTGGGTGTGCTCAACGACAAGACGGCCGACGGCCACGACGTGTCGTGGATCTGGGACGCGGACTTCGAGCTGCTTGCCGGGCGCGTGCGCAGGGCGAGGTGCTCTGGGACCCGAGCACCCGAGCTTGCACTGCGATTGAAGTACGCGGGGATTGAGCCTGAGCGGATTGAGGTGATCGAGGATCTCCCCAATGCGCTTGGAGTGGCGGTGGCAGATCGTCCATCGGGTGGCGAGAACGCAGGCAACGACGGGGACGTCAACGGCAGGGGGCAGCGGTGCAGCGGGAATGACGCCGGTGGCGGACGGCTGACCAGCAGCGGTGGGGATGCCCCCCTGTATGTTCTCCCCACCTATACCGCGATGCTCGCGCTGCGCGAGCTGCTGGTGCGGCGCGGGGAGGCCGGCAGCTCATGGCGGTGAGCGAATCGGCGGGACACACGCTGCGAGTGTGCGCGCTGTACCCGGACCTGATGAACATCTATGCCGATAGGGGCAACCTGTTCGTGTTGCAGCGTCGCTGTGAGTGGCGTGGAATCGGCTTTCAGTTGACGGGTAGCGGCCTGGGCGAAGCGCTCGACGGAGAAGCGCACGACATTTATTACCTCGGCGGCGGCCAGGACCGTGACCAGCTGTTGTGTGCCAAAGATCTGGTGGCGGGCAAGCGCGCGGCATTGCGCGAAGCCGCCTCACGGGGCGCGGTCGTGCTGGGCGTATGCGGCGGCTATCAGCTGCTCGGCGAGTCCTACACACTCGGGGAGGAACAACTCGAGGGCGTAGGACTACTCGACGTGCGCACCGTGCGCGAGCCGGGACCTCGCCTGATCGGAAACGTGGCGATCGAGGTGGACCTCGATGGTGAAACGCGCGTGCTGGCAGGCTTTGAGAACCACGGCGGGCGCACACATCTCGGACCGGGCGCCGCTCCGTTTGGACGTGTGCTCAAAGGCCACGGCAACGACGGCCGCTCGGGCTACGAGGGGGCCCGCGCGGGCAACACGATCGGCACCTACCTGCACGGTCCGCTGCTCCCCAAGAATGCCTGGTTCGCCGACTGGCTGATCGCGACTGCTCTCGGAATCGAGGCTGGCGAGTTGGCGCCGCTGAATGACGAGTTGGAGCAGCAGGCACACCGCAGCGCTTGCAACGCGGCCCTGATAGGCTTTTCTGACCGATTGTCAGTCGTTCGGAGGTAGCTCCTCCAACACCCGCACTCGACCCGCTCCGGCGGGTCGAGTGCTTTCAGAAGTCATGGACCTATCCGAGTATCAACGCCAGTCACGCCGGACCGCCGAGTACCCACGCGAGGCGTGGCTCGCATATCCCGCACTTGGGCTGGCGGGCGAGGCCGGCGAGGTCGCCGAGCACGCCAAGAAGGCGATCCGCGACGACGCCGGCAAAGTAAGCGACGAGCGCAAGGCGGCGATGTCCAAGGAGCTGGGCGACGTGCTCTGGTACGTGGCGCAACTCGCCACCGAGCTGGGGCTCGACCTGGACGAGGTCGCCGAACAGAACCTGGAGAAGCTCCTCTCGCGCCAAGCGCGAGGTGTCTTGTCAGGAAGCGGCGACGACCGCTAGACGGTCTCCGGGCTGCGCGATACTGCGTCTTCGCTCGTTTGTGTGCGTAGCACACGGCACTCGCTGCATCCTTGTCTCGCTTGCCCGGAGAACGTCTAGACGCTACGCGACTGCAAAACGCGAATAGCGCTCGGCAACGCGGGCCGGCACGAGGGCCTTGACGCGCACGCCCTCGGGCGTGTCCTCCCGCTCGAGGTCCCCCACCGCCTCGTGTAGCTCGGCGAGCGAGCCTCCCTGGGAATAGGGCAGGAGCAGCTCCATCGGGCGCAGGGTGTGGCGCAGCTCGTGTTCGATGAGGGATTCCAATTCGGGCAGCCCGTCGCAGGTGGCGCCGCTGACCAAAACCGCCTCGGGATGGGCGAGTCGCAATTCCTCACGAGCGTCCTCGTCGAGCAGGTCGGCCTTGTTCAGCACCAGTACCCGGGGGCGCTCGCCCGCGCCGATCTCCTCCAAAACCTCCTCCACTGCTTTGCGCATCGCGTCCTGGTCCTGCTCGGGCGCTGAGGCATCGAGCACGTGCAGGAGCAGGTCCGCCAAGCGGGTCTCCTCCAAGGTGGCCCCGAACGCGTCGACGACCTGATGGGGCAGCTTGCGGATGAAGCCGACAGTGTCGGTCAATAGGTGTGGTCGGCCGGCGATACGCAACATGCGCGTGCTCGGGTCCAAGGTGTGAAAGAGACGGTCGCGCACACCCACCTCGGCTCCGGTCATCGCGTTCAACAGGGTGCTCTTGCCTGCATTGGTGTAGCCGACGAGGGCGATGCTCGGCAGGGCCGCTCGCTCACGCTCGGCTCTCATCACCGAACGGGTGCCCTTGACGTGCTCCAAGCGCCGGCGCAGGGCGGCGATCCGGTTGCGCGCCAGGCGCCGGTCTGTCTCGATCTGGGTCTCCCCCGGTCCACGGGTCCCGATCCCGCCGCCCAAGCGCTCCAGGTGTGTCCACAGGCCACGCATGCGCGCCAGGTTGTACTCCAGCTGGGCCAGCTCGACTTGCAACTTGCCCTCGGCGGAAGAGGCGTGGGTGGCGAAGATGTCGAGGATCACCGTGGTGCGATCGACGACTGGCATCCCGAGCGCGTCCTCCAGGTTGCGCTCCTGGCGGGCGCTCAGCTCGTCGTCGCAGGCGATCACGTTCGCGTCGCACTCCTGGGCTGCGCGCTTGGCCTCGACCACCTTGCCGGGCCCCAGATATGTGTTCGGATGGGGCGCGTCACGGCGCTGGATCAGCTCGCCGACCACCGCCACACCGGCCGTGAGCAGCAGCTCTCGCAGCTCATCCAGGTTCTCCTCGTTGGCAAGCGCGCCTATGCAGAGAGCGCGCTGGCGGGCGCGCTGTGGGGGTTGGTTCATCCTCCCCGAGTGTAGGTCAACCTCCGAGCGAGGCCAAACGCTCCACCGCCTCGCCCAAGAGCTCGTCGGGCGTGGTGAGCGCGATCCTGAACCATCCCTCTCCGCTCGGACCGTAGGCGCTGCCGGGCGAGACCACTACCGCGGCCTGCTCCAAGACGTGCTCGCAGTAGGCGACCGAGCTGTCGAAGCCGTCGGGGATCGGCGCCCACACGTAGATCGTGCCCTTCGGTGGATTTACGTGTACGCCCGCCTTTGCAAGGGCCTCACACACGAGGTCGCGGCGGATGCGGTACAGCTCGTTCATCGAGTCCACCTCGGCGTCGGTGTCGGGTGAGAGCGCCGCGATCCCGGCGAGCTGGACAGCCTCGAACAGACCCGAGTCGATGTTGGTCTTCAATCGCCAGTAATGCTCGATCGCCGCCGCGTTGCCGAGCACCGCGGCGCAGCGCCAGCCGGTCATGTTGTAGCCCTTGGACAGCGAGAAAACCTCGATGCCGACATCCTTCGCGCCCGGGGTCTGCAGGAAGGAGGGCGCGCGGTAGCCGTCGTAGGTGGTCTCGCTGTAGGCGTTGTCGTGCACGACGAGGATGTCGTATGTCCTGGCGAAATCCACCACCAACTCGAAAAACCCGGGCGGCACGATCGCTCCGGTCGGGTTGTTGGGGTAGTTGAGGAACATCAGCTTGGCCCTGCTCGCGGTCTGTTCGTCGATCGTGTCGAGGTCGGGCACGAAGCCGAGCGCCGGCACCAGGGGCATCACGAGTGGCTCCCCACCCGCCATGAGCGGGCCGGCGGTGTAGACGGGGTAGCCGGGGTCGGATGCGAGCGCGACGTCGCCTTGGTCCAGGAAGGCGAGGTTGAGGTTGAAGATCGCCTCCTTGGCGCCGATTGCGGGGATGATCTCGCGGTCGGGGTCGAGGCTGACGTCGAAGCGGCGTGCATAGAAGTCGCTGAAGGCCTGGCGGAAGTCCTGGCGGCCTCGGTTTGAGGGGTAGCGGTGGGTCTGTGGCTCGGTGACCGCCTCCTGCATCGCCTCCACGATCAAGGCGGGCGTCGGTCGGTCTGGGTCGCCGATGCCGAGGCTGATCACGTCCACGCCGGCCGCCTTCTTGGCGGCGATCTTGCGCTCCAACTCAGCGAACAGGTAGGGCGGTATGCGATTCAGTCGCTCACTCGGTCTCATTCAGCTCCTTCAGGAAGTCGTCGCTGAGTGTGCCCGCAAATACCGGACGCGCCCAGCCGGTCAAATTCACCTGCAAGTCCTCACCGATCTCGACGTCGAGGTCTCCGCCGTCAAGTCGCACTGTGATCTCAGAAGGTCCGCCTGCGAGGTGGTGTGCCACGGCGGCGCCAGTGGCGCCGGTGCCCGAAGACAGGGTCTCCCCTACCCCACGCTCGAAGATGCGCGCACGGATCTCGTTCGGCTCGTTTGCCTGCCCCCCGCCATGAGTGGTCTTTGCGGGAGGAATCTCGGCATACCAGGACACGTTGGTGCGATTGGGGAAGAGTTCGTGCGCTTCGATTGCGCCCCCTATGGCCGGAAGGTCGAGCGCTTGCAATGTGGCCAGGTCGGCCACGTGGATCGCGCACTGGGGGTTGCCGATCGAGACGTGTCGAAAGCTCCACGTGCGCCCGTCGGTCACCAGCTCTCCGCGACCATCGCCTGGTCCGGTTGGGAAATCCTTGGAGGTGAGCGAAGCCCGCCCCATGTCCACGCGACAGGTGTCGGGGCCCGTGATCGTCGGGCGGATCTCCCCCGCGGCGGTCTTGATCGAAAAGGAGTCCTGGTCGGTCCAGCCGCGCCTGCGCAGATAGAGGATCGCCTCGCGCGCACCGTTGCCCGAGAGCTCCGCCTCGGAGCCGTCGGGATTGTAGATGCGAAGCTTGGCCACGAAGCGCGCGTCCTCCGACGTGGAGAGCAGAAGGATGCCGTCGGCGAACACCCCGAAGTGCCCGGCGCACAGCTTGCGGATGCGGGCTGGTGTCAACTTAAACGGCAGCTCGCCCTGCTCCACGATCAAGTAGTCGTTGCCGAGTGCCTGCCACTTCTCGAATCTCATTGGGCGCAGCAGTCTAGGTGCTCGTCGCGACGATCTCCTGTGCGGCCTGTTGCGGTGAGAGCTCGGTCATGTCGATCAAGCGCACTCCAGCAAGCTTGCGCATCCAGGTGAGCTGCCGTCTGGCGTAGTTGCGTGTGTGGCGCTTCATCGCCTCGACGTCGCCCGCGAGCAGGTCCTCGAAGCCGAGTGCCTTGCGCGCGGTGAAGCTCGCGCCGGCGGCGTGGGCACGCAGAACCTCCTCTCGCGCCCCGCCCGCGATTATCTCCTCGACGCGCGTGTCTATGCGCGCGTATAGGGCTTCGCGCTCCATCGTCAGTCCGATCAGGAGCGTCGGGTGGCGCACGTCCTCGCTCCACAGCTGAGATGGACCGTCCGGTGGCGACGGTTTGAAGTCCAGCTCGGCCAGTGCCGCACGCAGATACAGGCCGGTACCTCCCACGACGATCGGCCGCCGGCCTTCGGCGAGCGCGCTGTCGATCTCGGCGTGCGCCAGTTGCGCGTACTGGCCGGCGCTGAAGCCGGCGTCGATTGGCAGGAAGGAGACGAGCCGGTGCTCGAGCTCTCGCTGCTCGCCCTGGCTGGCGACGCCGGTCAAGATCTCCATACCTCGATAGACCTGCATCGCGTCGGCCGAGATGGCGACCGGTTGCTCTCCGCGAGCACGCAGGTCTCGCGCAAGCGCGACTGCCATGGCCGTCTTGCCGATGCCGGTCGGACCGAACAGGGCGATCACGCGTGGCGAGGGGGTCGAAGCTTCACGCGGGGGTGCGGGCATTCGCGTAGGCTTGCAGTTCATGCAGATCTCCGGCTCCAAAGTGCTGCTCACCGGCGCGACCGGCGGCCTCGGCCAGGCGATCGCGCGAGCGCTCTCTGTGCGCGGCGCGCAACTGGTTCTCACCGGACGGCGCGTCGATGTGTTGGAGCCCTTGGCCTCCGAGCTGGGCGCGAGGGCCTTGGCGGTGGACTTGAGTGAAGCCTCGGAGGTCGATCGTCTGCTCTCGGAGGCAGGCGAGGTGGACATTCTGGTCGCCAACGCGGCTCTCCCGGGTGCCGGCAAGCTGGATGTGTTCACCATGGAGCAGATCGACAGGGCGCTCGAGGTGAACTTGCGTGCCCCGATCGCGATGGCTCACGCTTTGGCGCCGGAGATGGTGGCGCGCGGCCGCGGCCAGCTCGTGTTCATGTCTTCTTTGTCGGGCAAGGCGGCGACGGCCGGCAGCTCGATCTATAACGCCACCAAGTTCGGCCTGCGCGGTTTCGCGGGTGCGATGCGCGCCGAGTTGCACGGCACGGGAGTTGGCGTCTCGGCAGTTTTCCCGGGTTTCATTCGCGAAGCGGGCATGTTTGCCGAGGCAGAAGTCGAGCTACCCAAGGGTGTCGGCACGCGTAGCCCCGAGGATGTCGCCAAGGCGGTTGTGGACGCGATCGAGCGCAACCGTGGTGAGGTCGATGTCGCTCCTCTCACGTTGAGGCTCGGGTCTGTTTTTGCCGGTATTGCACCCGAGTTGTCGGCCGCGTTTACGCGTAAGTCCGGCAGCGACAAGCTCGCCTACGACTTGGCGGACGGCCACCAGGCCAAGCAAAAGCTCTAGGACAGCTTTGTAAGAAAGGCTCCTACAGAGTCCTTCGCTTTGTCTTAGCCCTGCGTTCCCGTCTCCTTAGGGACGGGTCTCACGATGGTTGGCCTAACCCGCTACCACCCATCGGAGGTTCGCCTATGAAACGCACAAGCATGATCCGAGTCGGTCTCGTCGTTGGCGCTCTGGCCACAGGCGGAGCTGTGGCCGGCATTGCCGGTGCCGCCGCCGCCCCGAACTCCACGACGAGTACGAGCCAGGCCACGAGCAACACGGCAACAACGCCATCGACGACCTCGTCGAGCACCGCCACCACGCCATCGACGAAGACGCCGAAGACGACGCCGCCGCAGGGCTCGTTCGGTCACCCGTGCCCGAACATGGGCAAATCGGGGTCGGGCTCAAGCTCGGGCTCCGGCTCGCAATCGGGCTCGAATTCGGGCTCGGTCTATGAAGGCGGCCCTCCCCCTGGCGCCACGGCCCAGTAGGCGGGAATCATGCGGATAGAGCCTCCCGGGCGATGTCGTCCGGGAGGCGTTCCGTTTCGGCATTGGCTCACGCGGCTTGGGTATCTGCCTCTACTGGCGGCTCCGGCGCCACAGTCAGCGGGGTCTCGGTGCCTTGGATCGGCCTGACCTTGTCCGCGCCGATCCCGAGTGCCGCGTAGACCTTGCGCTCGATCTCTCCGGCGATGGTTGGGTTCTCCTCCAGATAGGCCTTGGCGTTGCCGCGCCCTTGTCCCAGGCGCTCGTTGCCGTAGGAGATGAACGAACCTGACTTCGTCACGATGCCGTGCTCGATGCCGAGGTCGACCAGGCAGCCGGCTGTCGAGATGCCCTTGCCGAACTCGATGTCGAACTCTGCCTGGCGGAAGGGAGCGGCGAGCTTGTTCTTGACGACCTTCACGCGTACGCGATTGCCGACCGCCTCGGTGCCGTCCTTGAGCGTCTCGATGCGCCTGATGTCAAGACGCTGAGAGGCGTAGAACTTCAAGGCCCGTCCGCCCGGCTGCGTCTCGGGCGAGCCGAACATGACCCCCACCTTTTCGCGGATCTGGTTGGTGAGGATGCAGAGCGTGCCGGTCCTGTTCAGGTTGCCGGCGATCTTGCGCATCGCTTGGGACATCATGCGCGCCTGCGCGCCCACTGTCTGGTCGCCCATCTGACCCTCGAGCTCCACGCGCGGAGTGAGCGCGGCCACCGAGTCGATCGCCACGACGTCAACGGCGCCCGAGCGCACGAGCATGTCGGCGATCTCCAGCGCCTGCTCGCCGTAATCGGGCTGGGAGACGAGCAACTCGTCGATATCCACCCCGATCTCCTTGGCATACAGCGGGTCCATCGCGTGCTCGGCGTCGATGAAGGCGCACACTCCGCCGAGCTTCTGGGCTTCGGCGAGCACGTGGTAGATGAGCGTGGTCTTGCCGGAGGACTCGGGGCCGAACACCTCGACGATGCGTCCCTTGGGCACGCCGCCGATGCCGAGCGCCAGGTCGAGCGACAGCGCGCCGGTGGGGATTGCGTCGACGCGCACCTGTGCGCCCTCGTCACCCATGCGCATGACCGAGCCCTTGCCGAACTCGCGCTCGATCTGGCCGAGCGCCCCCTGCAGGGCCGCGTCGCGCGCCTTTGCGGCCTTCTCCTCATCGGTCACGGGCATCGTCTTGCTCCTCCTGTCGAAAAAGTTGGTGCTGAGAATGTATGGGTCGCTTCGGACGGAACTATGGGAACGTATGTTCGTCCATGTGAGCATGAGTCCTTCAAGCCCCTCCACGCCCGTTTGGCGGGGGAAATCTCAGCGAGCAGCGCGGGCGAGGAGACTCTCCTCGCCCATGAGGGTCTGGCTCGTGGCCTTGACGATCTCCACCTGCGTCAACTCGCCCGGCGCCGCGAGGCCGGCGAAGTTGACGACCTTGTTGTGGCGCGTGCGTCCGCGCCGGCGCTCGGGGTCTGTGCGCGAGGGGCCTTCCACGAGCACCTCGACCGTGCGCCCCACGAAGCGCTGCGCGCGCTCGGAGGCGCGACGCTGAACTACCTCGACAAGCCGTTCCATGCGCTCCACCTTGACAGGGTGGGGCACGACGCCCGCTGTGATGCCGGCCGCCTCGGTGCCCCGGCGTGGAGAGAAGATGAACGTGAACGCGCTGTCATAGCCCACCTGCTCGGCCACTTCAAGCGTCTGCTCGAAGTCACCCTCGCTCTCGCCGGGGAAGCCCACGATGATGTCGGTCGTGATCGCCGCGTCGGGCACGTGCTCGCGGATCAGTGCCACGCGGTCGAGGTAGCGCTCGCGGTCATAGGTGCGGCGCATCGCCTTGAGGATGCGGCTCGACCCGGATTGCAGCGGCAGGTGGATGTGCTCGCACACGCTTGCAAGCTCGGCGTGGGCGCGGATCACATCCTCCTTCATGTCCTTGGGGTGCGGGCTCGTGTAGCGGATGCGCTCGATCCCCTCGATCGCGTCGAGCTGGGTCAACAGGTTGGCGAACGTCTCCGATTTTCCGTCCACGCGCAGGTCGCGCCCGTAGGAGTTGACATTCTGGCCGAGCAGTGTCACCTCGCGCACGCCGTCGGCTGCCATCGCCTGGACCTCTGCCACCAGCTCTTGCCGTGGCCGCGACACCTCACGCCCGCGCGTACTCGGCACGATGCAGTAGGAGCAGCGGCAGTTGCAGCCGACGCTGATCTGCAACCACCCCTGGAACGCACGCGCCCGCTTGGCCGGCAGATGCCCGGTGAAGCCCTCGAACTCAAAGAACCCCTGCGCCGTCAACGAGTCGCTCGTCAGGAACTCGGCGAGCTTGTGAGTCTGGCCAGGGCCGAACGCCACGTCAACGAACGGAAAGCGCTCGAACACCTCCTCCTTGACAGATTGCGCCCAGCAGCCCCCCACTCCCACCACTCGCTCGGGCTGTTCGCGCTTCAGACGCTTCGCCTCCCCCAGGTGCGCGACGAAGCGGCTATCCGCTGTCTCGCGGATCGAGCACGTGTTGAACAGGATCAGATCGGCCTCCCCCCGCTCCCCCGCCTCGCTGTACCCCAGCGACTCGAGCATCCCCTTCATCCGCTCCGAGTCGTGCTCGTTCATCTGACAGCCGAAGGTCGTGAGGTGGTAGCGCTTCATGGCTACACAAGGGTAGCCTGCCGCGCGGCCTCTGACGGCCCCTCTGGCGCACAGTCACACGCCCCAACGACGATGCTACTATCATGTACATGAGCGCCACCGTAGGTGTAGCCGAATTGCGCCAGAATCTCAGCCGTTACCTGCGTCGCGTCGAGCGGGGGGAGCGGTTGGTGGTAACCGATCGCAACCGGCCTGTCGCAGAGCTCGGTCCTCCCGCGAGTACGGGTGCTGCGCTCGACCGGCTGATCGCCGAGGGTCGTGTATCGCGCCCCGTCCGTCGCGGACTGCCTGAGCCTTTGCGGCTCACAGGCGATTCGCACGCGCTCAGCCGTGCGCTTGACGAGATTCGCGGCGACAGCTGAGGTGGCGCTCTTCTACGCCGATGCTTCGGCGCTCGTAAAGCTGGTTCGCGAAGAGACGGAGAGCGCTGCGCTACGGGCTTTCCTCGAGGGTGCGGACCTCATATCGAGCGAGCTTGTGCTCACGGAGGTTCCGCGTGCCATTCGCCGCGCCGTCGCATACGACTCGGAGCTGCCGCTCGACGAACTCCTCGAAAAGGCGGGTGAGCTGCTTGACGCTGTGGCGTTGCTACCTCTCGACCGCGCGATCCTGATTGCTGCTGGAGCGCTCGACGAGTCCGCGCTCAGAGCGCTCGACGCAATCCACGTGAGCGCCGCACACGACGTCTCCCCAATCGATGGTTTTGTCAGCTACGACGAGCGTCA
>Ga0208586_1000196_pt1 | contig 24221 bp, 26 predicted proteins | sample NGESurshal072012_6_FD_184471 | JGI IMG/M metagenome (GOLD analysis project Ga0208586, IMG submission 184471) | Arctic peat soil microbial communities from Barrow, Alaska - NGEE Surface sample 53-3 shallow-072012 (SPAdes) | ecosystem: Environmental > Terrestrial > Soil > Wetlands > Peat ... | reverse complement strand
GTCAGTAACGCGACTTAGTAGAAGGGACTGACCCAGATCTTGCCATTGTCGCAGGGTTGCACGGCGTAGGACGGCGTGACGGGCAAGGACGAACCTCCGGTGGCGAACTGCACGCTGATGGTGACCGCGTTGTCACAGACCGTATTGGCGGTTTGCACGCTGGAATACGCCAGGGAAAAGTTGGTAACGGATCCGTTGGTGAGCGTCAACGCGACCGGCGGGTCGTTGGCCTTAGTCCCAGTGAATTGGATGGCGTTATTATTCCCGGTCTGGTCGACCAGATTCAGGGGCAGCACCGCGCCGGTCTTGTCCTGCAGCGTCAGAATCGGCCAGCCCTTGATCGAACAGGCACCGGGCGTGGCCTTGGTCATCGTGACGCTCGCGTAGACCGTGCCCGCCGCTCCCTCTCCCTGATTGAACACGCCCGAAAACGCACTCCCCTGACAGGTCGGGGCCGACGCAACCGCTGTCGTGGTGGGTGAATTAATGGTCGTGGTCGTCACGGGCACGCCCGTCGTCGTGGTGCTGGAGGAGGGATCGATGACGTGTCGACTGAGGGTGATGATCACTACGAAGGCGACGAAAATGGCAATCGAAATCGCACCACGTCTCACTGACCAAAGTCCTCGGGCCGGATCGTGTCGAGGAACTCTCTCAATTCGGCGACCAGATCCGCTTCGTTCGGGGCGTCGGTGTCATCCTCGTCGTCTTCGTCGTCGTCGAGGTCGAGTTCCATGACGCGGCCTTCGGCCGCCATCAACTCGTCGTTCACCAGAATCGGCGCGCCCACGCGAAGCGCTAGGGCGACCGCGTCACTGGGACGTGCACTCACGTTGATTTCGTCGCGGTCGCGAAGCAGTCGAAGATTCGCGTAGAAGGTGTTGTCGCGAAGTTCAGTGATCTCCGCGGCGAAGAGTTGCGCGCCGAGTGCGACGATGACGTTCCCGAGGAGATCGTGCGACATCGGTCGCGGCGCCTTCACGCCCTGGAGGGCGTAGGCGATGGCCGCGGCTTCGGGGGCACCGATGAAGATCGGTAGTACTCGCGAACCGCTCACCTCTTCCAGCAAGAGAAGTGGGGTCGAGGATCCCACGTCGACGCGCACCGCTCGAAGGACCACTTCAACCATTTCCCGAGCCTAGACCGAGAGCGGTCGAAGATTTACGCTAGCGACCGAGGTAGTCCTGCAGCGCACGTTCGTAGAGCACCGAGCGCAACGACGCGACCTCGGCGGCCAGCTCCACCGTGACGCCGCGGGCCTGTTCGCCCGAGAGCCCACTCCCCTTCGAATGCAATGGGGCCGAGAGGTCGTCGATCAATCCGATCTCGCGCTCGGCGACGCGCCGAAGTGAACCGAGCAGCCGTACGTCGACGCCACGCTCGAGGAGGATAACGGCGACCGCGGCCACGCGCAGGTCGAATTCGGTGTACGCAATCTCGTTGCCGAGCAACACCGGCGCGAGAAGACCGAGCGCGTGGAGCTGTGTCACCACCGTCGACGCGAGTCCCGTCGCGCCCAAGAACTCCGCCGTGGTCACGTAGTTCTGATCACTGGAGACCGTGGCGTCCACACTCTTGGGCACGACCGTGAGCACGGGACGCGGCGTGACCGTGGGCGCCGCGGGCGGCGCGGGAATCGAAACGACGTTCGAGACCGCTTCACGGGCGGCGTGACGGGGACTCGACGGCACCGGCACGTCGCGCAACAGACCTTGCTCGATCAGACGCAGTCGCACGACCCGCAGCGGCACGAACTCCTCTTGGGCCAGACGAATCGCTTCGCGCAAGCATTCGATGTCGCGCTCGGAGTACAGGCGATAGCCCTTGCGACTGCGACTCGGCTGTACCAGACCCTTGTCTTCGTAGTAGCGAATCTTGGAGAGTTCAATATCAGGGAAGTACTTTCGGAGTTGGGCGTGTACCTCTCCAATGCGCATTATTCCCTGGTTGCCGCTCATTGCGTCGCCTCCCAAAAGACCAGCTTGAACTTGCCGATTTGAACTTCATCGGCCGAGTGCAGCGTCGTCTCTTCAACTCGAGTGCCGTTTACGTAGGTGCCGTTCAGCGAATTGAGATCCCGAAGGGTGATTCGTCCGCTCGCGGTTCGCGTGAAGATCGCGTGATGACGCGAGACCGAGACGTCATCCAAGAGCAGGTCGCTGTTCTCGTGTCGTCCGACGGTCGTGATCTCCGCCTTCAATTCGATTCGGTTGCCGGCTTCCAGTCCGGCGGCGATCACCAGCTCGTCGCCGTGTTCACCGTTCGGACCGCAGGCGGTTCCGGGGTGCAATACTTCGGCCGCCGTGATCACGGGAACCGCAATGGTCTCCGGCGAACTGGCGTCGTGTTGAGGCGCCCCGCACGACCAACAGAAATTCGCGTTGGCGTTCAGGATTTCTCCACATCGACGGCAGTTCATCGGTTTCACACTAGTTACATTCGCGAGCGGTCGTCAGGGTCAGTTGTTGGTGAGGGCTTCGTAACCCGCGGCGTCGAGCAGCGCGTCGAAGTCGGAGCTGCTCGTCGTCGTGATTTCACAGATCCAACCGTCACCGTACGGGTCGGCGTTGACCGATTCGGGCGCGCCGGTCAAGGCGTCGTTCACCGCGGTGATGGTGCCGCCGACGGGAGCGTAAATCTCCGACACCGACTTCGTCGACTCGACTTCACCGATCGCGCCGTGCGCATCGATCGCGGTGCCGACCTTGGGAAGATCGACGAACACCACGTCGCCGAGGGCGTCCTGGGCGTAATCGGTGATGCCGACTCGAATCACGTCCCCGTTGGCTTTGGCCCATTCGTGGTCGTTGGAGTATCGAAGTTCAGGGGGAATCAACATGGGGCAAACCTACAAGATTTTCCGCGTCCGCCGCCCCGTGCGAAGCGCTCGCAGCGCCGGTTTCACGTAGCCCGCGAGCACGATCCACGAAAGCGTCAGTCCCATGATTCCGATAACCCAGCAGGCGTCGCGCGCGTCGTGCTGCCACGGCTGCAGCGCGGCGTGATGCGGATTCGTCGTGAGCAGAAAAAGTGGGAAGGTCGTCATCAGGGCAAACGTCGACACCTTGCCCCACCACAGGACGTCGATGCGCGCGGCGCCCAGGGCGGCCAGCACGAGCGTGAGGACCGAGACGATCACTTCGCGCGCCAAGATCGTCAAGGCGAACCACCACGGCACGCCCGACGCGGCCGCCACCGCGAGCAGTCCGCTGATGACGAGGATGCGATCGGCCACGGGATCGAGAATCTTGCCGACGTTGGAGACCTGATGCCAACGTCGGGCCACGAAGCCGTCAATCCAATCGGTCGCCCCCAGGGTGGCCAGTAACCACGCCGCCAAGGCGCGGTGATCGGTGTCGAACAGGAGCCAAAAGAAGAGTGGCAGTAGGGCCAGTCGGATGAGGGTGATCAGGTTCGGCCACGTCCACCATCCCGCATCCGATGACTCGTCCGCACTCATCACTGCAGCGTATTCCTAGGCGATGGTGATGGATTCGTCCAAGTACACGTCTTGAACGGCGTGGATGAGCGCCGCACCTTCGTCGATCGGCCGTTGGAAGGCCTTGCGACCCACGATGAGTCCCTGACCACCGGCGCGCTTGTTGATGACCGCAGTGCGAACGGCGCCCGCCAGGTCGTTGTCGCCCGAGGACTCCCCGCCGGAGTTGATCAGCCCGATGCGCCCGGCGTAGCAGTTCACGACCTGCCAGCGCGTGAGATCGATCGGATTGTCGGTGGTCAGCTTCGAATACACCAGGGGACTGGTCTTTCCGAACTTCACCGCGTTGTAGCCGCCGTTGTTGATCGGCTGCTTCTGCTTGATGATGTCGGCTTCGATGGTGACGCCGAGGTGGTTGGCCTGGCCGGTCAGGTCGGCACTGAGGTGGTAGTCAACGCCGTCCTTGACGAAAGCGTCATTTCGCAGATACGTCCAGAGCACCGTGAACATACCCAGTCGGTGTGCCTCGGCGAAGGCCCGGCCAATCTCTTCGATTTGGCGGATCGATCCCTCGGAGCCGAAGTAGATCGTCGCACCGATACCGACGGCTCCCAGGTCCGAGGCCAATTGGGCCGAGGCGAAGAGTCGTTGGTCGAAGGAATTCGGGTAGCGCAGCAGGTCGTTGTGGTTGATCTTCACGATGAAAGGAATCCGGTGCACGTAGCGACGCGAGATCGATCCCAGCGTGCCCAGCGTCGACGCGATCGCGTTGCACTCCCCCTCGATGGCCAGGTCGCAGAGCCGGGCCGGGTCGAAGTATTCGGGATTGGGCGAAAACGACGCCGCGGCCGAGTGCTCGATGCCCTGGTCGACGGGAAGAATCGAGAGATAGCCAGTGCCGCGCAGTCGCCCGTGATGGTGCAGGGTCCCCAGGTTCCTCAGCACGGTTGGAGACCGGTCGGAGAGGGCGAACACGTCATCGAGGTAGTTCGGTCCGGGGAGGGTCAGCAGCTCTTTCGGAAAGGCGGTGGCCTGGTGATCGAGCAGCGATGACGCTTCGTCACCCAGTAGCGAGGCAATGTCCATAATCCAAGGTTACAAGATGACACCGTCGACTCCTTTCTGCTCGACGGGCGAGAACACGAAACGAAACGCACGGCGTCTTCTGCGACAGAGTGCGGTCATGGACTTCGACCGCCTATCATCGCTCTCGCGACGGCTCCACTCCGTGCACTCCCTCTACTACGAAGCCTGCGCGTCGATGGACCTCGAGCGGGTCAACCGCGTCGTCGTGCCGGGGGTCCTGCCGATCGCGTTCTCGCTGGTGCACCAGTTGCCGATCGAAGACGGCAGCGTCGTCTTCATCGGCGGACCGGTGCCCCAGATGAGTGAAGCGTGGGCTGAGCGTATGGGCCTGGCGATCAACGGCCCCGGCAAGGAAAAAAGCGTCGCCGAGATGATGGGGCAACGTATCGGGGACTACGGGGCGTTCCTCGAATTCCAACGACTGGTCTATGAGGCCACCGAGAGTTTCGTCGCCTCCATCGAACCCTCCACCTTCTCCGACATAATCGTGGCCCACCCCTACGGCGCGGCACTGGCCCTGACGTTCTCGGCGCGCGTCGGCGGCGACGGCGGTATTTCGCGCAGTGACGCCGTTGAGTGTTGGATCTACCAGCACGCGCTGCGTCACATGGGTGAGATTGAGCACGCTGGAGCCCTCGTTGGCCTCTCGGGGATGACGTTCTAACGGTAACCTCGGCACCATCGCCAAGATAGGGAGAGGCCCATGTCGCTAGTCCAGGGAACGACCACCGAAAAGTTTGCCTCACTCGTCGATCACCTCGAGAGAAGTCTCGCGTGCGGCGACGACGTGGGCGCCTCGATCGCGGTGTACCACCACGAGGAGCTCGTGGCCGACCTGTGGGGTGGCTATCGCGAGGAGGCCAAGACGACCCCGTGGGATCGCGACACCCTGGTGAACGTCTGGTCGACGACCAAGACCATGACGTTCTTAGTGGCCTTGATGCTCTTCGACCGCGGCGAACTTGATTTCAACGCCACCGTCGCGACCTACTGGCCGGAGTTCGCCGCCAACGGCAAGGCGGCGATCGAGCTGCGCCACCTCATGAATCACAGCGCTGGCCTCTCGGGCTGGCAGGCGTCGATCTCACCCGAAGACTTGGCGGATTGGGAACTCGCCACGTCGCTGCTCGCCGAGCAGGCGCCGTGGTGGGAGGACCGCTCAAGGACCGGGTATCACGCGGTGACCCAGGGGTTTCTCCTAGGCGAGGTCGTTCGACGAATCACCGGCACGACGATTGGGCAGTTCTTCAAGAGCGAAGTCGCCGACGTGCTGGGCGTCGACTTCTTCATCGGGCTGCCCGAGTCCGAAGAGCACCGCGTCAGCATGGTCATCCCTCCTCCCCCCGAGAGCTTCGGTGACGCCACGCCGGACTCGATCATGGTTCGCACGCTGACCTCGCCACGCCTCGACGCGACGGCGCCACGAAATCGGTGGTGGCGCGCGGCGGAGATCCCGGCCGCCAACGGACACGGCAACGCCTTCTCGGTGGCCACCATTCAACAAGTGATGGCCAACAACGGTCACGTGAACGGGCATCGCTTCTTCTCGGAGAAGACGGGCGACCTCGTCTTTCAGCGTCAGGTCGGCGGCGTTGACGAGGTGCTCGGCGTCGACATGAGTTTCGGCCTGGGCTACGGACTCTCGAGCAGTTACGTGCCCGTCGGTCCGCGGAGCTGTTTCTGGGGCGGCTACGGGGGCTCACTCATAATGATGGACCAAGAGCTGGGCCTGACCATCTCGTACATGATGAACAAGATGCAGGTCGGACTCACCGGTGACACGCGCGGGGGCGAGATCTCCTTGCTGGCGGCCGTCGCCGCGATGAGCTAGTCGACTGACTTTTTTTTCGACACCGGGGTGACTCGTCTCTTGCGGTTCTTGCGAGGGGCCGACGTGCCGAGTTCACCGAGGCGGGCCTTGGCGTCGTAGGCGTCCGGTTCGGCGATGACGACGCGCGCGAACAGTTCGCGCGCCGAGGTGAGGTCCCCGGCCCGGTCATACACGTCGCCCAGGGCATACCAGAGGCGAACGTGACGATAGGAAGGGTTGCGAAGGTGCTTGGTCGCCCCGGCCTGGGTCAGCAGTTCGATCGCCTCGGCGTAGAGGCGTTGGTCGGCCAGCGACGCCGCCATGACGATGCGCCCTTCGGCCAGCACCTCGGCCGTGGGTTCACCGGTCTCGAGCTCCTCGAAGGTCTTGGCGACGGCGCGAAAGCGAAAGTTCGCCCGGTCACAGTCCATGACCAGCGGCAGATGTTCGGAGTCGCCGGTAATGGTGAAATGTGCCCGCAAGTGAATCTTCGCCATGTTCCAACGCTCCGCGCGGTAGGCCGCGAGGCCGGTCAACTCGCGAACCGGGGCCACGCCCGGGACGGCGTCGGCCACGATGCGCCCGAGGCGTAGCGCCTCTTCGTAGCGCTTGCGGTCGTAGGCCTCGGCCGCCCTGGTCAGCGTCATGACCATCTTCTCGCGCATGTAGGACGTGCCGATGAAGGCCTTGCGAACGTCGGCGGCGATGTCGCCCGGCAGCGTGTACTTGACCTTGGGCTTGGCTCGGGGCGCGGGCGCGGCGCTCGCCGGTCGCTCGTCTTGGACCCAGGTCGACATGCGATCGGGCTTGGTGCCCGAACTCGGCGTGACCTCCATGGCCTGACCGGTCGACTTGATGTTGGCGCCACCTTTTCGCGCGACGCCCCCCCACCCCTGGGCGCGGCCGTAGGAGTCGGCCTTGGCGCGTTCGATCTCTTCGGGACTCAGCTCACGGGGTCGGCGTTCGGGACGCGGTTGACTCGGACGGTTGCGCGGCGGCAGACGGGGTCGGCGGTCTCGAGCGTTCGCGTCGTAACGGTTGTCCGAACGCGGTGCTCGCGAGCGTTCGCTCGCACCGGTGGGACGACCGCTCGGCCGCGGCGTTCGGGTCGAAGCGTCCTTTCGGTAGCCGCCATCGCGGGCCGGACGCAAAGTATTTGAACTCGGCGCTCGGCCGTCACGTGACCCCGGTCGACTCGGCGATCGATCGTAGCGACCGGCGTCGCTCGGTCGAGGGCGACGTTCGCCGGCACCGGCGCGCTCATCGCGGTCGTAGCGCGGGGACCGTTCGCCGTACCGCTTCGAATCTCGGGCGTTGCGGTCGTGGGGACGCTCGGCGCGCGCTGGGCGACCATCGGGTTTGGACTGATCGATACGCCGTTCGGCGCCTTCACGAGGCTCGCGGCGCTCGGATCCGCGAGAATCAGCGCCGCGCGGAGGGCGCCGCGCGGCTCCGCCGGAACCGCTCGTCGCGCGACCCGCGCCCTTCGGGGCGCCACGATTGGCACTCGGTGGTCGCCCACCGGAGGCGCGACGAGGCGGTGGATTTCGAGCGGGCACCGCTCAATCCTACTAAAGGCTTCCCGCGACCAGATTTGATCAGGGCGACTCGTCAGTCAGCCCCGACGTCTTTCGGGAACGACGGAGTCGCTGTCTCGGGCCGGTGGCGCTTCGAGTTTCACCGGTCACTGCCGGACCCGACACTCGATAGCCCACCGGCAGCAGTTCGAAATGTAACGTGTCGCGAACGAAACCCCAGATCCCTCGGGGCTGCCAGATGGCGACGCCGACCGCGAGGGCGCCAAAGATGATCAAGTACCAGGCGCCGTAGTTCTGGAGGCTCTGCTGCAGGACGAAGAAGATGACGCAACCCAGGATGGGGCCTTCGATCGTGCCCAGTCCCCCGATCATCGAGGCGAAGAGCATTTCGGCGGCCCACTGCAGATTGAATTCGTTGCCCAACTGGATGAACGGTTGGCTGATCGCCAGCACCGCCCCGGCCGCCCCGCAGCCGGCGGCCGCGACAATGAAGACGGTCCGTCGGGTCGAGGTGACCTTGGCGCCGGAACTGCGCGACGCGACCTCGTTGTCGCGCACCGAGGAGAGCACCAGGCCCAAACGACTGCGCAGCAATATATAGGTCGCCACGACGACGACGAGGGCCACGAACCACGCCGCCAAGTAGGTGTCGTGATTGAGCACCTTGAAGGACAGATTGGTCAGGCCCGGCAGGTAGTGACCAGTGCCCCCGCCGAAGAAGGCGATCGAGCCGATTATCAGCATCGCGCTGTCGGCCACTACCCAGGTCGCGACCGCGAAGTATCCTCCGCGCAGGCGAAAGAGAAGAAAGGTGACCGGAAAGGCGATGACGGCACACACCGCGACGGCGAGCGGTATCGCGACGAAGGGGTCCATCCCCTTGATGGCGAAGTACAGCGTGGCGTAGGCGCCCAGTCCGATGAAGCCCTGTTGACCGATCGAGACCATCCCGGCGTACCCGGCGAGCAGGTTCCACATGGTGGCCATGATCACCAGGATGAAAAAGTTCATCAGGATCGTCACGTCCGACGCCGGAAGGATCCACGGCGCCCAGGTGAGGAACGCGGCCAGCGCGACGGCGCCGCCGACGGTATAGGCGACCGGAATCTGATTGCGTTTGACCGTGATCGACTGGTCGACCGGCGTGAGGTCCTCGACACTCACGACATCACCACTTGCTTGCCGAAGAGACCTTGGGGACGAATCGCCAGTACGAGCAACAACAAGAGGTTGCCGGCCAGGACCGTGTACTGCTCGTTGAAGTGGGCCCCGAACTGTTGGGCGATACCGAGAAGGATCCCGCCGACCAAGGTTCCCCACAGTGAGCCGATGCCGCCGATGACGACCGTCTCGAAGGCGAAGAGCAGGTTCACGCCGCCCGAGGTCGGAGCCAGGCTCGTGTACATCCCGAAGGCGATCCCCGCCAGGGCCACCGTTGCGAACGCGAGGGACGAGGCGATCCCGAAGATGTGGCGATAGTTGGTACCGCAGAGTTGGGCCGCCTCGCGGTCATCGGACACGGCGCGGATCTGGCGACCGGTGCTGGTCTTGGACAAGAACAGTTGCAACGCGGCCAGTACCACCACCGAGACGATCAAGACCGTCAGTGACAGATAGGAAACGTAGATCGTGTTGTTGACCTGCCACGACTTGGCGATCAGGGATCCGATGTTGATCGACTGGGCGTTGGCGGTGTAGATCTCGAGCAGCAGGTTCTCGATGACGACCGAGAGGCCGAAGGTGACGAGGAGCGTGGTGAAGGGGTCGCGGTCGATGCTTTTTTGAAACAGGGTGCGCTGCACTACGTAGCCCAGCAGGGCGAAGATCGGCACGACGACGACGAACGACCACACCTCAGGGAGATGGAACTTCGGCACGAGGAAGACGGCGGTGTAGCCGGCCACCACCGCCATATCGCCGTGGGCCAGATTGATGATCTTCATCACGCCGAACATCAGCGACAGGCCGCACGCGAACAGGGCGTAGAAGCCACCCAAGAGCACGCCCGAGACGATGACGTTGAGCCAGATCACGTGGACTCCTCCGGCGACGGCGAATGCGTGGTCCCGAAGTAGGCCGATTCAATGGCGCCGGGACCGAGTTCGTTCGGCGAGCCGACCAACGACGTCTTGCCTTCGAGCAGACAGTGCACGCGCGTGGCGACGGCGAGCGCTTGGGAGACGTCCTGTTCGACTAACAGCACCGCGATCCCCTCGGCCACGATGGTCGGGAGGAACTCGTAGATTCGCTCGATGACGATCGGCGCCAGACCGAGCGACACCTCGTCGATCATCAGCACCGTGGGATTGGCGACCAGGGCGCGGGCGATGGCCACCGCCTGCTGTTCGCCTCCCGAGAGCTGACCGACCCGCTGGCGACGGCGTCCGGGCATCCAGGCGAAGAGCTCGTAGACGGCGTCGATGCTAAAAGGGCCCGCGGCGGCCTTTTGCGCGCCGACCTGAATATTCTCTTCGAGCGTGAGCGAAGGGAACAGACGACGTCCCTCGGGAACGAGCGAGATCCCGCGGCGTACGCGACGGAAGGTTCGCAACCCGGAGATCTCCTCCCCTTCGTAGGTGATCGACCCGGAGGTCGGCGTATGCAGTCCCGCGATAGTGCGCAGCAACGTCGACTTACCGGCGCCGTTCGCGCCGATGATGGCGAGCACCTCGCTCGCCCCCACGCTCAGACTCACGTCGTCGACGGCGCGCAACTGTCCGTGGTGAATCGTCAGGTTGGCCACCGCCAGACGGTGTGAACCAGTACTGGTTGGCGCCGGGTCGCTCACGCGACACCGCTTTCGTTGATGATTCGCCCGCCGAGGTACACCCGGCGAACGGCGTCCGAGGCCAGGACCTCGTGCGGATCACCGTCGGCGACGAGGGCGCCGTTGGCCAAGCAGAGCAGACGGTCGACCGTCGAGAGCAGCGCGCGCACCACGTGTTCGATCCAGAGGATCGCGATGCCCTCGCCCTGCAGGGTACGGATCACGTCGGACAGCTCGATCACCTCGGCGTCGGTGAGCCCGCCGGCGATTTCGTCCAGCAGCAAGATTCGCGGGTTGGTGGCGAGCGCTCGAGCGAGCTCGAGACGTTTGCGGTGCAGCAACGCCAGCGATCCGGCCGGCCGATTGGCCAGTGCCGCCAGGCCGGCGCGCTCGAGGGCCCGGTAGGCCGCCTCGTAACTCTCACGGCCGCGACTGCGCGCGCCCTGTTGGGCGGCCAGCAACGCGTTCTCAAAGACCGTCATGTGCTCGAAGGGCTGAGGTATCTGATAGGTACGCCCGATGCCGAGGCGGCATCGTTGTGGCGTCGAGACTCGGTGGAGGTCCTGGTCGGCGAGGCGAAGAACACCGGCGTCGGCCTTGATGTCGCCCGAGATAATGGCGAACATCGAGGTCTTGCCGGCGCCGTTGGGTCCGACCACCCCGACCGACGCCCCTTCTTCCAACTGGAAGGTGATCCCATCGGCTACGACGACCTGTCCGAAGCGCTTGGAGACACCTTCCAGCTGTAGAAGCGGCATGAAACTAATGATTCCTAAGCGTTGGTGGGCTCAAGGGTCGCCTGCAACGGAATGTGCTTGTTGAGGGTGTTGTCGACCACCCACGGCGACCACGAGAACTTCTTGTGACCGACCAATTCCTTGGAACCGGGCTTCCACTGGATACCGACGGGCTTGATGATGCCGACGCCCTTGGCCGGGTTGGACTTGGCCGAGAAGTTCAGCGGACCGCACATGCCGTTGTAACTCACTTGCTTCAACGCGTTGGCCACGGCCTTGCGGTCGTGCGGGTTCTTCACCTTCTTGAACGCCTCCACCACGATCTCGAAGAGCGAGTAGGTCGAACCCATCGACTGGACCCACTGCTGACCGGTCACCTTCTGGTAGTTCGCGGCGAACGTATTGGCCGTCATGCCGGTCAGCGATGACTTGTACGGCGCGTTCGGCGAGAACCAGCAGTCGGTCGCCACGTTGTTCGACAGGCTGCCCAGCGCGTACACGTCAGTTGGGAACAACATGACCTTGGCGACGGTCGCCAACTTCGGGTTCCAGTCCTGTTGGGAGGCCTGCTTCCAGAAGGTGTTGAAGTCCGGCGGCAACGGGCAGTTGATGAAGAAGTCACAGGACTTGCCACCCGATCCGGTCTTGAACAGGTCGATCATGGCCGTGTAGTCGGTCGCCAGGTCGGTGTAGGCACCGCCGTCCACGAACGTCCACGGCGAACCACCTTCGGCGGAGTTGATCGCTGCCAGCGTGGGCGGCCAGGCCGCCCGGAACGCGTTGCCGTCCGAGTCGTTCGGGAACATTCCGGCGTACACCTGGTTCGCGCCCGTGACCTTCTGCACCTTGTCCCACATGGGCAAGAAGCACTCCACGAACTCCGGCACGCCGAAGAAGAACATCGTGCAGTACTTCGGCGACGCGCCGACAGCGTTACCGGCCGGGCCGATGGAGTTACCGGTGAACCCGCCCCACCAGGCTTCCCACGGACAGACCGTCGAGAGGCACGGCACGCCCGCGCCTTCGCACACGACGCTCACCGGAATGGTGGTCTCGGGGGCGGAGGAGGTGACGATGAGGTCGACGCCGGTCTGCTGGATCAACTCAGTCGTCACGGTGCTGGCGATCGACGGGTCCGACTGCGAGTTCTTCACCGTCACTTCGATCTTGTACTTCGTCTTGCCGATCGTGATGCCCTTGGCGAATTGGCTGGCACTGCGAACGAGACTGAGGACGAACTTGTCCGGTCCCGCGAAGTCCGCCAGTGATCCCGTGGACGGCGTCACGTAGCCGATCTTGATCGTGCCGGACTTGGTCGCCGCGGCCGCCGCCGACGCCTCGGCGAGCGCAGCCATTCCACCGACGAGCGCCGTGCCGGCCACCGCCTTCAGCCCGAGACGACGTCCAAATTCGACGCTGCCCCAGCCCGGGATGGTTCTCTCTTCAGAACCGCTACCGATAGATTCTTCAATCCCCATGTATCCCCCTCTGAGTAACTGCGCTGATGTTTTCTTTACATTACGTCGCTCGCACAACCGATTTCGTGCAAGAACTGCAGCAACTGTTTACATTCCGGGCCCTGATGTTCGCTATGCGGTCATATGACGTTGTCGCGTCAATTCGTCCTCGCCCATCTGGGCGAGCATGTGTCGCGCGGCGAGTCCGCCGCGGTCAATCTTCACGCTGACTTCGGTGATTTCGCGGCCAGCGTTGATGCGTTGTTGGATGATGTTGAGGGCGTCGACGTCCTCTTGCACCACGGCTATCTGCATCTTTTCGAGGGCCGCGTCGATCGCGGCGTCACCGAGGCAGAAGTCGCGCGACAGGGCCCAGAAGTCGTAGACCGAAGTCTCGGTCGACGGCGTCAGGCCGTAAAAGATCTTCAGGTGGAAGGCGTGATCGTCGCTGCCGTCGGGAAGGGGCGGTCGCGCCACTGGAGCGATCCTCGAGTTCAACTTGTAAAAGCCCGGGGGGAAGTATTCGATGTCCTGCCACCGGTCGATCGTGCCGACCAGCCCGGTCGTCGTCGCGTAGAACGGCGGACATTCAACGTCGGCCATGTGGCGATACACGTTGACGATCCACGCCTCGTCATCGACTTCGACTTCGATCGGCGTCGTGGCGACCTCGGGCGTCCCGATCGAACTGTTATGCAAGAACGTCTCGTGCGAGAGGTCCAATAAATTATCCACCAACAGGGAAAACGAGGCGTCTATCTTGGCCACGCCAGAGACGATCGACCAACTCGGCGAAGGTTCCAGCCACGGGGTGTCAGGGAGTAGCGCGCGATCGGGTTCGGCGTGTCCCATCCAGATCCACAGCCAACAACCCTGTTCGACCACCGGATAGGTGCGCACCGCGAGCTTGGTGGGGATGCGACCTTGACCGGGCACGGCGACACACAGTCCCTCGCAATCGTAGGTGAACCCGTGGTAGCCGCACACGAGGACGTCGTCCACCACGGTGCCGAGGGACAATGGGTAGCCGCGGTGCGGGCACTGGTCGGCGAGCGCCACCACACGGCCGCGCTCGTTACGATAGAGCGCCACGGGCTCGCCGAGGATGGTGCGCGCTATCGGTCGCTCCGATAGTTCGGACGTCAGAGCGGCCACGTACCAGTGCTGACGAAGAAACATGTTCCTCCTCAATTCACGACGCCGCGACTCGCGACAATGGTCCCGGTCAAGACGGCTGCCGACGTCGCGAAGGCTAACCCCGGTGTGATAAGACGTCAAGACCAAGCAACCGAATCGAGGGAACCGTGGGACTCTTAGACGACGCCGGATGGCACTCCAAGATCTTCGTCGGCGAATGGACCAAGGGAGGCGGCGGCGACGCCGCGGTGGTGGAGCCCGCGACCGGTGAGGAACTGGGACGCGTTGGACGCGCCAGCGTCGAGGACGTGGCGCGGGCGTCGAAGCGCGCGGCCGAAACCCAACGCGAGTGGGCCGCCCTACCCCACAGCGCGCGCGCCGCGGTTCTTCGCAAGGCCGGCGACCTCTTCCAGCAACACGAGGAGGAGATCTCGTCGTGGATCATTCGCGAGTCCGGGGGCATCCCCTTCAAGGCCGGTCTCGAAGTGCACACCGCGGCCGAGGAGTCCTACGAAGCCGCGGCGATTGCCTCACACCCGACCGGTGAGATCTTGCGCAGTGAAATGCCTCGGCTCAGCTTCTCTCGTCGCGTGCCGGCCGGCGTCGTCGGCGTCATCGCGCCATTCAACTTCCCCCTCATTCTCTCGATTCGCTCGGTGGCGCCCGCCCTGGCCCTCGGCAACGCGGTGATTTTGAAGCCCGACCCGCGAACGGCCGTCTGCGGGGGCGTGGTGCTGGCGCGCGTGTTCGAAGAGGCCGGCATCCCCTCCGGGCTATTGAGCGTCCTGCCCGGTGGCGCCGACGTCGGCGAGGCCCTGGTCAAGGATCCGCTGGTTCGCATCATCGCCTTCACCGGTTCGACCGCGGCCGGTCGCGCCGTCGGGTCACTGGCCGCGCAACACCTCAAGCGCGTGCACTTAGAACTCGGCGGGAACTCCGCCATGATCATCATGGACGACGCGGACCTAGAAAAGGCCGTCGCTGTCGGCGCCTTCGGCTCCTTCGCCCACCAGGGTCAGATCTGCATGACGACCGGTCGTCACTTGGTCGACGCCCGTGTGGCCGCGGAGTACGCCGCGCTGATGGTCGAGCACGCCAACCACCTTCCGGTCGGTGATCCCAAGAGCGGGCAGGTGGCGCTCGGACCACTCATCGACGCCAAGCAACGCGACCGCGTCCACGCCATGGTGAGCGAGACCGTCTCGGCCGGTGCCACGTTGGCCGCGGGGGGAACCTACGAAGAGCTCTTCTACCGACCTACCGTCTTGACTCACGTCCCCACCAGTTCCCCGGCCTACGCTCAAGAGGTCTTCGGGCCGGTGGCGCCGATCGTCAGCTACGGGTCCCTCGACGAAGCGGTGGCCATGGCGTCGTCGTCACCCTACGGACTCTCGTTGAGCATTCTTTCGGGTGACGGACTGCGCGCGCTCGAGTTGGCCAGTCGCATTCCGAGCGGCGCGATCCACATCAACGACGCGACGCCGGCCGACGAAGCGACCATCCCGTTCGGGGGAATCGGCGACAGCGGCAACGGATCGCGCATGGGTGGGCTGGCGAACCTCGACGCTTACACCGAGACCCAGTGGGTCACGGCCCAAGCCGACATCGCCTTCTACCCCTTCTAGTCCCCTACAGACTCGACAGATTGACGTAGTTGCGGGCGAGGGCCCTCGCGGTGTCCTCGGATTCGATGACCTGGCGCAGACGCGCCGTCTGCACTCCGTTTTCGAATTCGTCGTTCGGATGCGGGTGCAACATTTGGGTCATGTAGGTGGAGAACTCTTCGGCGCGCCACACCCGGCGAAGACATTGGTCGGAGTATGAATCAAGCAGGCGATCGTCACCATCGCGGAGCGAGGCGACCAAGGCCGGGGCGAGAAGTCGAACGTCGGCGAGCGCCAAATTCATCCCCTTGGCGCCGGTCGGCGGCACGATGTGCGCGGCGTCGCCCGCGAGTAGGAGGCGTCCGTAGCGCATCGGAGCCACGACGACGCTGCGCATCGGCGTGATCCCGCGTTCGATGATCGGGCCCTGGGTGATCGTGGCCGATTCATCGCTCGCCAGACGCGTCGTGAGCTCGTCCCAAATTCGCTCGTCGGACCACGCGTCGAGCGTCTCGTCGGGACGCACACCCAGGTAGAGCCGACTGAGCGACGGTGATCGCATGGAATAGAGGGCGAAACCTTGCGGATGTCGACAGTAGATGAGCTCTTCGGCCGCCGGTGGTGCTTCGGCCAGGATGCCCAGCCAAGAGAAGGGATAGACACGCTGGTAGCGTCGAAGGACTCCCGCGGGCACGGACGCCGAGGCGACCCCGTGGCTCCCGTCGCAACCGACGACGTAGTCGGCGCTAATCTCGCGGTCCCCATCGATCGTTCGAACGGTGACCGCGGGATGGGGCGCGGTGTGTCCCACCACCGCGGTGACCGTGGCGTCGAAGAACAGCGGCGCGCCACTGCTCCGACGGGCCGTGATCAGGTCCTTCACAATTTCTTGTTGACCGTAGACCGTGATCGCGCGGCCGTCGTAGAGATCGCTCAGGGCGATTCGGTGCGAGGCGCCATCGAGGCGGATCTCGATTCCGTGGTGCACGAGTCCTTCAGCACGCATTCGCGTTCCCACGCCCGAGGTCTCCAGAAGGTTGGCGACGCCGTATTCGATGACGCCGGCGCGTACGCGCTGCTGCACGTAGTCAAGGCTGCGAGTCTCGACAATGACCGAGTCGACACCCTCAATTTCCAGCAGGTGCCCGAGCATCAGTCCGGCGGGGCCGGCGCCGATGATGACCACTTGCGTGCGAACCGACTCCACGTTCCTCCAACAATCCTGCACACTTCGTCGACGACTGGGAGGCTACTCGACAGTCCCGAACGCGGCGTTTAGTGTGGTCGCAGATGACGGTCGCCACCGGCGCCGCGGTCAACCATATCGATATTGTCGACGAAAGACTCTGAGGAACCCATGGCCGTAGTCGTCAGAAACACGCAGCGCACATCACTCGCCACGGTCGACGCGTTCGCCCGCTACGGCGTCGCCACCATTCACGAAGCGCAGAGCCGCACCGGACTCTTCGCGCCGCGGCTCCGACCGATCTATCGACCAGTGCGTGTCGCCGGCACCGCGCTGACCTGCGAAGTGGCGCCGGGCGACAACTGGGCCATTCACGTGGCCGTCGAAATGGCGCAACCGGGCGACATACTCGTCGTCACGCCGACGAGCCCGTGTGACGACGGTTACTTCGGCGAGTTACTCGCGACGAGCCTCGTCGCCCACGGCGTTCGCGGTCTCATCATCGACGCCGGCGTGCGCGACGTCGCCGAACTGACCGCCATGGGTTTTCCCGTCTGGTCGAAGACGGTCTCTGCGCAGGGCACCGTGAAAGAGACACCCGGCAACGTCCAAACGCCGATTGTGTGCGCGGGGGCCAGCGTGCGACCGGGTGACGTGATCGTGGCCGACGACGACGGCGTGGTCGTGGTGACGCGCGAGAACGCCGACACTGTACTGGCCGCGGCGTCCGAGCGCGAAGCCAGCGAAGTGGAGAAGCGAAGACGACTGGCCGGCGGTGAACTGGGACTCGACCTGTACGCCATGCGAGAGAAGCTGACGCAGCGTGGCCTCACGTATCGAGAGGACGGTGATCCGTGAGCGCGCAGATGGCGATTCGTTGCTCGGTGATCCGTGGTGGCACGTCCAAGGGCCTCTACTTTCACGCCGGCGATTTACCGAACGACGTGACGACGCGCGACGCCGTCCTGCTCGCCGCCATGGGCTCGCCCGACCCCCGCGAGATTGACGGGATGGGAGGCGGCCATCCCCTCACCTCCAAGGTCGCGGTCGTTCGGCCGTCGAAACGCGACGACGCCGACGTCGACTACCTGTTCTTGCAAGTGTGGCCCGATCGCGCCGAAGTATCGGACAGCCAAAACTGCGGCAATCTCCTCGCCGGGGTCGGACCGTTCGCCATCGAAGAGGGTCTGTTCGACGCGAAGGGCGACACGACCAACGTTCGGATTTGGATGGAGAACACCCAAAGCCTCGCGGTGGCGAGCGTGCAGACGCCCAACGGTCGAGTCCGTTACGACGGCGCTACGCATATCGACGGCGTGCCCGGCTCGCACGCGCCGATCGCCATTGAGTTCCTCGACGTCGCGGGCTCCACGTGCGGTGCCCTCTTACCGACCGGTCACGCTGTCGACGTCATCGATGGCCTACGCGTCACCTGTATCGATAACGGCATGCCGGTCGTGTGCCTCAAGGCCGAAGAGGTCGGTCTCTCCGGCTACGAAGAGCCCAGCGCCATCGAGGCCAATCGCGAGGTGTGCGAACTGATCGAGCGAATACGCCTCGCGGTCGGTCCGATGATGAACCTCGGCGACGTGAGCGCGGCCACCGTGCCGAAGATGTGTGTGCTGGCCCCGGCCCAGCACGGGGGAATCATCAGCACTCGGACGTTCATTCCCCAGCGCGTCCACGAGGCCATTGGCGTCTTTGGCGCGGTCTCGGTGGCCACCGCTTGCCTGATACCGGGTTCGGTCCCCTACGAGCTCGTCGCAGATCGGAGCTACGACGACCACACCCTCAACATCGAGCACCCCACGGGGTATTTCTCGGTGACTCTCGACGTACGGGTGAAGGACGACGTCGTTGAGGTCGCGTACGCGGCGCTGCTGCGCACGGCGCGTCTCTTGATGCGCGGTGACGTCTATGTTCCCTCGGCGGTGTGGCCCGACGCATGATCATCGACTGTCACGGTCACTACACGACGGCGCCGGAGGCCCACAGCCTCTGGCGCAAGGCGCAGGTCGCGGCGTTCGACGCCCACCGCAGCGCGCCGTCCTATCCCCACATCTCGGACGACGAGATCGCCGAGAGCATCGAGACGAATCAATTGCGAATCCTGCGCGAACGCGGCGCCGACATGACGATCTTCTCGCCGCGCGCTTCGGCCATGGAGCCTCATGTAGGCGATCAAGCGGTGAGCCAACGCTGGTCGCGCGCCTGCAACGACCTCATCAAGCGCGTCGTCGACCTCTACCCCGACGCCTTCATCGGCGTCGGGCAGCTCCCCCAATCTCCCGGCGTCGGACTCGACGACTCCGTCGAAGAGCTCGAGCGCAGCGTCACCGAACTCGGGTTCGTTGGCTGCAACCTCAACCCCGATCCGAGCGGCGGCCGGTGGAGTGGACCGCCCCTGACCGATCACTACTGGTACCCGATCTACGAAAAGATGGTCGAGCTCGACGTGCCGGCGATGATCCACGTCTCGAGCAGTTGCAATCCGAATTTTCACGCCACCGGTGCGCACTACCTCAACGCCGACACGACGGCCTTCATGCAACTCGTCCAGGGCGATCTCTTCGCCGACTTCCCCACCCTGCGACTGGTCATCCCCCACGGCGGCGGCGCCGTCCCCTATCACTGGGGGCGCTATCGCGGGCTCGCCGACATGCTCGACAAGCCGACCTTGGCCGAGCACGTCATGAAGAACGTCTACTTTGACACCTGCGTCTACCACCAACCCGGCATCGACCTCTTGTTCAACGTGATCGAGCGAAAGAACATCCTCTTCGGCTCCGAGATGCTCGGCGCGGTGCGCGGCCTCGACCCCGAGACCGGCCATCACTTCGATGACACCAAGCGTTTCGTCGACGCGCTCGACTTGACCGCCGGGCAACTCGCCGAGGTCTACGAAGGCAACGCCCGACGGGTCTACCCTCGACTCGACGACTCCTTGAAGGGTGGCCGCACAGCGTGAGTGCCTTCACGATGGACGCCGACTGGCTCGTCTTCGACCCGGCGCCGTCACGCCCGACGTTCGTCTTGCCGGCCGGATCGGTCGACGCCCACTGCCACGTCTTCGGACCCGGTGACGAATTCCCCTACGCCGAGGAACGCAAGTACACGCCGTGTGACGCGGGCAAGTTCCAGCTCTTCGCGCTGCGCGACTTCCTGGGCGTCGACAAGAACGTGATCGTCCAGGCCACCTGTCACGGATCGGACAATCGAGCGCTCCTCGACGCGTTGGTGTCCGCGAAGGGTAGAGCGCGCGGGGTGGCGACGGTGCGTCCGGACGTAAGCAGCCACGAACTCTCCGAGATGCACGACGCCGGCGTGCGCGCCGTGCGCTTCAACTACGTGCGCCGGCTGGTCGACCCCGAACCGGACGCGTACTACCACCGGATCGTCGAGCGAATCGCGCCCTTCGGCTGGCACGTGGTGATCTACTTCGAGGCCGCGGACCTGGACGAACGATGGAAGTTCTTCACTTCGCTGGAGACCGACGTCGTGGTCGATCACATGGGACGTCCCGACGTCGCGCAGTCACTCGATGGTCCCGAGTTCGTTCGCTTCTTGTCGCTCATGGAGGAGCACCAGAATTTCTGGTGCAAGGTGACGTGTCCCGAACGGGTGAGCCTCTCGGGCCCGCCGCACTTCGAGGACGTCGTCCCCTTCGCGCGACGCGTGGTCGAACGCTTCCCCACCCGCGTGCTGTGGGGCACCGACTGGCCGCACCCGAACCTGCACGACTACATGCCCGACGACGGCGACCTGGTCGACTACATCCCGAGCATTGCTCCGACGTCGGACCTGCAGCGTAAACTCCTAGTCGACAATCCGATGCGACTGTATTGGAGGGACGACGCATGAACGATCACGAGGAATTGGACGACATCCCGGGCACGACCGTGTTCACCACCCAGCGCTCACGTCAGGGCTTTCAACTCAATCAGTTCTGTATGAGTCTGATGAAGCCGGAGAACCGCGAGCGCTTCCGGGCCGACGAACGGGCCTACCTCGACGAGTGGTCCATGACCGAAGCGCAAAAGCGCGCCGTCCTGGCGCGCGATTACAACGCCGCGATCGCCGAAGGCGGGAATATCTATTTTCTCGCCAAGATCTTCGCGACCGACGGACAGAGTTTCCAGCAGGCCGCCGCGTCGATGACGGGAATGACCAGCGACGAATACGCGGCCATGATGCTCGCCGGTGGACGATCTCCCGAAGGACAGCGCTCCATCAAAGAGGGGCGTTAGGCGATGGCCCGAATCACTGCGGGGGTGGCCACGAGCCACGTGCCGGCGATCGGAGCCGCGCTGGACCTCGGTAAGTCCGGGTCCGACTACTGGCAGCCACTCTTCCATGGCTACGACTGGTCCAAGGAGTGGATCGCGAAAGAGAAGCCCGACGTCGTCGTGCTCATCTACAACGACCACGCCTCCGCCTTCTCGTTGGCGGTCCTCCCGACCTTCGCCATCGGCTGCGCCGAGCGCTACGCCATCGCCGACGAAGGCTTCGGCCCGCGACCGGTGCCCGAGGTGATTGGCCACGCCGACCTCGCCTGTCACATCACCGAGAGTCTCATCTTGGACGAGTTCGACATGACGATCATCAACGAGATGACCGTCGACCACGGTCTCACGGTGCCGCTGTCGCTGATGTTCGGCCAGCCCCTGGCGTGGCCGGCGAAGGTCGTGCCGATCGCCGTCAACGTGGTCGAGTATCCCCAGCCCACCGGCAACCGCTGTTTCGAACTGGGCAAGGCGCTGCGCAAGGCCATCCGGAGCTACGACGAGGACCTCAACGTGCAGGTCTGGGGTACCGGCGGCATGAGCCACCAGTTGCAGGGCCCGCGCGCCGGCCTGATCAACTCCGCCTTCGACCACGATTTCTTCGACCAACTGGTGTTGGACCCCGACACTCTCAAGAAGGTGCCCCATATTGACTACCTGCGCGAAGCCGGATCCGAAGGAATCGAAATGATCATGTGGCTCATCATGCGCGGTGCCCTCGGCAAGAAGGTGAAGGAGCTCTACCGCTTCTATCATGTGCCGGCGTCCAACACCGCGGTCGGTCACCTCATCTTGAAACCGTCCAAGTAACGCCCGTTACGTCGAAGGGATATCATGCGCGTCGCTCTCGCTGGAGCCGGAGCCTTTGGCCTCAAGCACCTCGACGCGCTGATGCGAATCGACGGCGTGGAGATCGCCGCCGTCGTGAGTCGTCGCCTCGACCAGGCCCACGAGGTCGCCGACCAATACGGAGCGCCCCTCGCGAGCACGGAGTTGGAGGAGGTGTTGGCCTCACCCGACGTCGACGCCGTCATCTTGGCCACGCCCACGCAGTTACACGCGGCACAAGCGATCGCCACCATGCGCGCGGGCAAACACGTGCAAGTGGAGATCCCCCTCGCCGACAGTTGGTCCGACGCTCAGGCCGTCGCTGCCACGCAGCGTGACACGGGGCTGGTCTGCATGGTCGGTCACACGAGGCGCTTCAATCCTTCGCACCAATGGATCCACCGACGAATCGTCGCCGGAGAACTGACCGTGCTCCAGATGGACGTTCAGACCTACTTCTTCCGGCGTACCAACATGAACGCGCTCGGTCAACCGAGGAGTTGGACCGACAACCTTCTCTGGCATCACGCCGCGCACACCGTCGACCTCTTCACCTATCAGTGTGGTCACGACGTCGTCGAGGCTCACGCCCTGGCCGGTCCGATCGACCGCGATCTGGGCATCCCGATGGACATGTCGATTCAACTGAAGACCTCGACGGGCCAGCTCGCCACGCTCTCCTTGAGCTTCAACAACGAAGGTCCGCTGGGCACGTTCTTCCGCTACATCGGCGACCGCGGGACCTACCTCGCGCGTTACGACGACTTGATCGACGGGCACGACAACGTCATCGACGTCTCCACGGTTGACGTCTCGATGAACGGCATCGAACTCCAGGACCGCGAGTTCGTGGCGGCGATCACCGAGGGCCGCGAGCCGAACGCGTCGGTCGATCAAGTACTCAAGTGCTACGAAGTGCTCGATCGGCTCGACCGACAGATCCGGACCTGAGTGGCCTTCGTCGCGTCGCGAACCGCGAAAGTCGTTACGCCGGCCGCCCAGGGCGAACGCTTCGAACCGGCCGTCGGATTCCTCATCACCGGCGTCATGGCCGCTGGCAAATCCACGGTGGCCGAACTCCTCGCCCAACGTTTCCAGCGCGGCGTGCACCTCCGGGGTGACGTATTTAGAAAGATGATCGTGCGTGGTCGCGACCCGATCGCCCCCGAACTCGGCGATGAGGCGCTGCGCCAACTCGACCTTCGCCAACGCATCGCCGCCAGCGTGGCCAACGACTACTGGCGCGACGATTTCACCGTGGTGCTCCAAGACATCTACGTCGGTTCGTCGCTCCCCAACGTCGTGGGGCGGCTCGAGATCTCGCCGCTCTACGTCATCGTGCTCAATCCGCGGCCCGACGTCGTCGCCGCCCGAGAGCGACTGCGCGAGAAGTCCGGCTACGGCGACTGGGACGTCGAAGCGCTGTGCACCACGTTCGAAGAAGAGACCCCCCGCGTCGGTCTGTGGCTCGACACCTCAGACCTCTCGGCCGACGAGACCGTCGAGGAGATCCTGCGACGCCGCCTCGACGCACGGGTCCGCTAGCGACACGCGGTTCTGCTCAGATAGTGGGCCGGTACCTTCACGATGACGCGACGCGCCGCCGTCCGTTTCACGGTGAAGACTTTTTTTCGTAGAGGCCGTATCCTCCTCGGCTGCGCACGAGCCGGAAGTCGCTCGCGATCTTTTGAAAGACGTTGGGATCCTCTCCCGATATCAAGGGGATAGGCAGGAGGAGATATTGCACCTTGCTCGCGACGGGAAGACGGGCCCCGGTGTCGTTGCCGCTACCCCAATCTTCGGCGTAGAACGGGGTCGGCCAGACGTAGATCTGCGCTCGATTGTCGAGGTGAGCATCCAACGGGTACCACGCAGACACCGCCGCGTTCGGGGGCAAATACTTCTCGAGATAGTTGAGGGCTCCCATGGAATTCGGTGGCAACGTATTGGTCTGGACGGAGTCAACGGAAAATGGTGCGTAGCCCCAGAGGGCGCAGGTCCAGATCGCCCCGGTCAAGGTAAGAACCGCCAGCGCGTTGCGGCGCCAGACGCTGGACTGTTGGGCGATGGCGTAGATCGCCCCGAGGACGAGAATCGGCGCCAACGTCATGGAGTATTGGTAGAGGATCTGATGCATATACCCGAAGTTGCTGATCATGTTCTCGGCGACCACGAAGATTCCGATGCCCGCGATCTCCGGAGCGAAGACGAAGGTGAAACCGACGGTGGCGCCGAGTTGCCAGAGGTAAAACGGGCGACCCTGCGAAACCAGGTAGGACCAGAGTTGGTCGGGATGGTGGAACAGGGTGCTGATCAAGCCCGAGACGCCCCCGAACGGTATGTAACTTC
>Ga0208586_1000194_pt1 | contig 24360 bp, 23 predicted proteins | sample NGESurshal072012_6_FD_184471 | JGI IMG/M metagenome (GOLD analysis project Ga0208586, IMG submission 184471) | Arctic peat soil microbial communities from Barrow, Alaska - NGEE Surface sample 53-3 shallow-072012 (SPAdes) | ecosystem: Environmental > Terrestrial > Soil > Wetlands > Peat ... | reverse complement strand
CGGTCCCGCAGGCCGGCCGGCCTGGTCACATCGATGCTGTCGAGCAGCTGGCGCGCCTCTTCCGGCGCCAGTACCGGTGTCTTGCCGCGCCGCACGCTGTGGGCCGGCCCGCGCACTGAGGCGGCGGGATTGACCGGCACCACCTGGCCGATCACCAGCCAGTCGAAGTCGAAGCCCTCACTCATGTTCCCCTCCAGCATATTGGTTGCGCAGCCAGTCGGGGCGAACGAGGGCGTGCTCGGGTGGCCGGATCGCTCCTATCCACAATTTTCGCCGAGCTCTCCAATGGCGCTATATTCCGTGAAGTAATGGCTTTCGAGCGGGTCGCCAACAAGCCCTGCGGGGGTCGCTATGGCGACATCGTCCAGTCGATCGGCAATACGCCGCTCGTGGAGCTGCCGCGCCTTTCCCCCAAGCCGGGCGTGCGCATCTGGGCAAAGCTCGAGTCGCGCAACCCCACCGGCTCGGTCAAGGACCGTGTGGCGCGCGCCCTGATCGAGGACGCCGAGGCCCAGGGTGCGATCATGCCCGGCCAGACGATCCTCGAGCCGACCTCCGGCAACACCGGCATCTCGCTCGGCATGATCTGCTCGCGCAAGGGCTACCGCCTGAAGGTGGTGATGCCCGAGAACGTCACTCCCGAGCGCACCCAGCTCCTGAAGATGTACGGCGCCGAGATCGTCTACTCCGAGGGCTCCAAGGGATCGAACGGAGCGGTCGAGCTGGCCCTGGACATGGCCGAGAAAGACTCCTCCTATTACATGCCCTACCAGTACGGCAACATCGCCAATCCCAACGCCCACTACAACGGCACTGCTTTGGAGATCCTCGAGGAGCTCGACGAGGTCTCGGCGTTCGTCGCCGGCCTGGGCACGGGCGGCACCCTGATGGGCAACGGCCGCCGTCTGAAGGAGACCTTCGGCGACGCCTGCAAGATCGTCGCGGCCGAGCCCATGCAGGGCGAGCCGGTGCAGGGCCTGCGCTCACTCGACGACGGCTTCATCCCGCCGATCATCGACCTCTCCCTCTTGGACCGCAAGATCTTCGTCACCAACACCGACGCGATCCTGTGGACGCGCAAGCTTTTGGACGAGGAGAGCGTCTTCGCGGGTGTCTCCTCCGGTGCGATTGCCCGCGTCGCCGTGCGCATCGCGGGCGAGCTGGACGAGGGTAACGTCGTCTTCGTAGTGGCCGACGACGGCTGGAAGTACCTGTCGAGCGGCATCTACACCCTGCCCGTCGAGGAGATCGAGAACCTCGACTCCACCGTTTGGTGGTGAGCGTGCGCCGGACCGGCTCGGTATGTGTTGCTTCGATGACGGGGTCCCCACGCGCGCGCGCGCGTACGCGCGCAGGGCGTCGCTGAGAGCGACATGGACATCTCCTCTGAGCTGCTCGACGAGGTCCTCGCCCACGCCCGCGAGGAGACGCCGAATGAGTGCTGCGGAGTCGTAGCGGTCGTTCCCGCCGCTGAGGGCAGGCAGGCCCGGGCCATGCGCGTGCGGCGAGCCCGCAACGTCCATGCGAGCCCCAAGCGCTTCGAGATCGACGGTCGCGACGTGATCGGTGCGATGGACGAATTCGAGGAGTCTGGTTGGGAGATCGGGGCGATCTACCACTCCCACACCCACACGGCCCCCTACCCATCGCAGACCGACATCAACTTCGCTGCCCACTGGCCCGGCGTCGAGTGGATCATCGTCGGGCTGGCAGATGCGAGCGCACCGGAGATCCGCTCCTATTTGATCGAGGAGGGCGCCGTCCGTGAGGTGGAGATCGCACAAATCGCCGTCTGAGGGCGAGCGCGTGCACCTCGTCAAGGTCGCCTACGCGCGCAACCTCGCCGAGGCCGAACTGATCCAGGGCCTCCTGCGCCAAGAGCAGATTCCCAGCATGCTCAAGCGCAACGGAGGCTTCGACGTACCCGACTTCCTCTCGGCCGGCGCGCGCGATGTGCTCGTGCCCGTCTCCCAGGCCGATAGGGCGCGCGAGCTTTTGGCTTAAACCAGGACTGGCTGGCCCATTGACTGGCCGGCCTCGCGCGTGATCGCCTCGATCTCTTCGGCGGCGCGCTCGAACTCGCCGTCGGAGAGCACTGGTGTGCCCTCGAAAGGCAGTTCGCGCTGAAGTTCGAGCCACGAGCTGCAGACCCCATACTCGTCCTTGACCTTCACGGTCACCGGACGCGGGATCCTGTATGTGCGCAGCAACAGGACGTGCAGCGGATGGCGCCGCTTCCATTCCAGGCGCTTCTCGGCGTAGTCGGGCGTCCACACGTAGAACGGCGACAGCGCGTCCACGGCCCGGGGGTCTGAGATCGTGAAGTGACCGGCCACTTCGGCCCAAGCCCTGATCCTCACGCGCTCGGGCTGCTGGATGCCGCCTTCCACGCTGAACGCCTGCACCGGCGGCTCGCCGTCGTTCCACACGCCTTCCTCCAGCGCCCTGCGCAGCTCAGGCTGGTGGGACTCGCGCACAAGGTCGTTGCGCTGGTGGTCGAACGTGGGGTAGAGGAAGAAACGGTCGTGGTCGAGCTTGAAGTGCTTTTCCGGCTCGCGAATACCACCCTTGCGCAGGGTGATCAGCTGCTCGCCTTCGGCGAGGGCGCGGACGGTGACCGCCCATTCCTTGAGAGCAATTGGCATCTTAAAAAACCTGAATACGAGGATCGTCTGAAAACCGCGCTACCCCGTCCGTGCCGCCCCTAACAGGCTCAAGCACGGGGTGTCGCCTCGCTTAAAGATACGAAATCCGAGCGAAAATCCCAAATCGCCTGCAAATCGAGGGTTTTTTTCAGAGACGTCGTCCCGCGAGACCCTCGGCGGCCTCGATCAGGGAGGCATAGTCGTCGGCGCCGTGGCCCCTGCCGACCGTGGCCGAGAGCAGGTCGCGTGCGTGCGCGGCGGCCGGGAACGGGACGCCCGCGGCCTGTGCTTCCTCCAGACACAACCGAACGTCCTTGAGCAGGTGCTCGGTCTTGAACAGCGTCTCGTAGTCGTGCGCCCGCATCGCACCTGACTTCATCTGCAGCTGTGCCGAGGCGCCCGACCCGCTCATCGTCACCCGCACCAGCGCGTCCAGGTCCACACCCGTGGCGTCGGCCAGCAGCAGCGCCTCGGCCACCGCTGCCGCATTGGCCGCGCCCAGCGAATTGTTGATCAGCTTCAGCATCTCGCCCTGGCCCAGCTCGCCGACGTGCACGACCAGCTCACCCATCGTTTCCAGCAGCGGCTTCACACGCTCGAAGTCATCCGGCTCGCCGCCGGCCATGATCGTCAACGTACCCGCCTGCGCGCGCGGCGAGGAACCCGTCACCGGCGCATCCATCATGCGCACGCCCTCGGCGGCCAGCCGACCCGCGATCCGCCGCGTGTCCGTCGGCGCGATCGTGGACATGTCGACGCACAGAAGGCCTTCGTGGGCGCCCCGCGTGACACCGTCCTCGCCGCACAGCACCTCCTCGACCTGTGCGCCGTCCACGACCATGCTCACCACGATGTCGCTCACGGCGGCCACATCGGCGGGAGTCGCCCTGGCACTAGCCTCATGCTCGGAGGCCCACCGCTCGGCCTTGCCCTCCGTGTGCGTCCACACGCTCAGCTCATAACCCGCCTGCGCCACGTTGGCGGCCATGCGCGAGCCCATGATGCCGAGTCCCAGAAATCCGATGCGCTCAGTCATGTGCCCGCCTGCCCGGCTGCCGCCGCCGTTCAAGAGCCGTCGTCGGGGTGGGCGGGGATGTCGGGGTGCTCGCGCGGCGGGCCATATCCGCCTCCTCCCGGGGTTTCGATGCGAAGTCGCTCACCGCTCAGAAGCGTACCCGTGACCTTCGCCGGCAATCCTCGAGCGTGACCGCTCGTCGCGATCAGGGTGTCCCGGCCGGGCTGACCTGGTCCGCCCCCGTGCGCGCCCGCGGGAGCGTGGCGGCGACGCTCGGCGATCAGCGAGAAGGTCATGTCCTGTAGCGCTTGGACCTCGCGCACCACGCCATCTCCGCCTCGATGCGCGCCCGCGCCGCCCGAGCCGCGGCGCAGCGCATACTCGGTCACGCGCAGCGGCAATTCGAGCTCCAGTGCCTCGATCGGCGTGTTCAGCGTGTTGCTCATCGCGACGTGCACTCCGTTGGGCCCGTCCGCGTCCGCGCAGGCGCCCTGGCCGCCTCCGAGCGTCTCGTAGTAGGCGAAGTCCTCGTTGCCCAGGGTCAGGTTGTTCATCGTGCCCTGGCCCAGCGCGCGCCCGAACGCCTTCAAGACGAGGTCGGCCACACGCGAGGCGCTCTCCACGTTGCCGGCCGCCACCGCCGCGCCCGCCCTGGCGTTGAGCAGCGAGCCCTCCGGGACGATCACCTCGACGGGCCGGTAGGCGCCGGCCGAAGGCGGGATGTCGGGGTCGGTCAACACTCGCACCGCAAACCAGCAGGCCGAGCGAGTCACCGCCGGTGGGCAGTTCAGGTTGCCGTCATGCTGGGAGGCCGACCCCGTGAAATCGAGCACCAGACGCTCCCCCTGCACGGTGGCCTTCAGACGCAGCACCAGGTCGCCCTCCTGCGCCTCCAACACGTCCTCGGCTTCGCGCACACCGTCGTCCAATGCCGCGATACAGGCCCGCGTGCGTCGCTCCGCGTAGTCGAGAACCTCGTCCATCGCCGCTTCCAGACGCTCAGTGCTCGTGCGCTGCGCCAGTTCCGCGAGCCGTTGCGCGCCGATCCGGTTGGCCGCCAGCTGCGCCCTCAGGTCGGCCTTGCGCTCCTGCGGCCGGCGCATCTGCGCGACCAGCTCCTCGATCGCCCCCTCGGTCAGCTCGCGCGGGTGGATCACCACGCCCTCCTCGGCCAGGGTCCGGCTGTCCGCCGGCATCGACCCCGGCACCTTGCCGCCCACGTCGGCGTGGTGGGCCCTGCTGGCCGCGAACCCGATCAGATCGTCCACGAACACCGGCGTCACCACCGTGATGTCGGGCAGGTGCGTGCCCCCTTCGAACGGGTCGTTCAAGACCCACGAGATCCCCGGTCGGTGCTCGCGCGCGAGCACGGCCGCAACCGCAGCCGGCATCGAACCGAGATGCACCGGGATGTGCTCGGCCTGCATCACCATCTGCCCGTCCCGGTCGAACAGGGCGGTCGAGGCATCCCTGCGCTCCTTGATGTTGACCGAGTGCGCCGAGCGCACCAATGCTGCACCCATCTCCTCGCACGCGGCTCGCAAGGCGCCCACGATCACCTGCAGCTCGATCGGGTCCAGCGCGCTCACCCCGTCCGCTCCAACACGACGGTTCCAAGCTCGTCCACAAACCCATGCCAGTCAGGCGGCACAAGCAAAGTGGACTCCGGCATCGCGCACAGCGCCGGTCCCCGCACGCGCGTGCCCGAAGGTAGCTCGCCACGCCACAGCTCGGCCTCGACCGGCTTGCCATCGAACACGACCGGCGTGCTCGCCCGTTCAGGCGTCTCGCGCGTGGCGCCGTCCAGCCTCAACGCCGGTCGCGCGCCCAGCGCCGACACGCGAATGCTCACCAGCTCCACTTCGGCTGCTTTGTCGCGGTAGCCGTAACGAGCCTCGTGAGCGTCCTCGAATGATGTCCGCAAATGCGTCGAATCGAAAGGCACGCGCAAATTCTCGGTGGGAATGCCGCCACTGGAGGGTACGAACAACGATCCCCCCTCCTCATCCAGCGAAATCTCATCGGCGACCGTCAGCTCGAACGATTGACCTTCGTATCGCAGCTCGTAGCGCACTCCCACGCGGCTCGCCGGCACCTCCAGCTCGCCGGCTGCCCGCTCGATCAGCGCCTCCAACTCGCGCTTCACCCGCTCGTCGGTGAAGGCGGCGCCGCTCAACATCACCGTCCGTGCCGCATCGCGCCGCGGCGCCGCGGCGGCCAACCCAAGCGCTGAGAGCACACCGCACGCGCGCGGGCACAGTACCCTGCCGATCCCCAGCTCGGCCGCCATCGACGCCGCGTGCAGCGGGCCCGCGCCGCCAAACGGCATCAGCGCGAAGCGGCGCGGATCGATTCCCCGCTGCACCGTCATCACCGCAAGCGCACGTCTCATCTCGGCCTCGGCGACCCTCACGATCCCCTCCGCGCAAGCGGTCCGCTCCAGTCCCAGCTCGCGTGCCAGCGCACCCACGGTCCGCTCGGCTGCGTCCAGGTCGAGTCGCACCCCGCCCGCCAGAGGCGTGTCGGCGAGCAGCCGGCCAAGCACCAGATTCGCGTCGGTAACGGTCGCCAGCTCGCCGCCCCTGCCATAGCTTGCGGGCCCTGGATCGGCCCCCGCCGACTCCGGTCCCACCCGCAGCGCTCCGCCCGCGTCGCGCCACGCGATCGAGCCGCCGCCCGCGCCAACCGTATGGATGTCCAGAGCGGGCAACGCCAGCGGTCGTCCCGCCACCTCTCGCTGCGCCGTCTCGGCGACCCGGCCGCCGTCGATCACGCAAACGTCACAAGAGGTTCCGCCCATGTCGAAGCACAGCAAGTCCTTCCCGCCGGTCCCCTCGCTCAACAGCAGTGCTCCGCCGACCCCGCCGGCGGGACCCGAGAGCACAGTCAAAGCGGCGTGGGAGGCCGCGCGGCCCGAGCCGGTCAGCCCACCCGAGGACTGCATCACCTGGACCGCCGGCAACCCTTCGGCTGCCGTCTGCGTCCCGAGGCGCTCCAGGTAGCCGCGCAGCAGGGGGGACAGGGCCGCGTCCACCTCGGTCGTCGCGCTCCTTTCGTACTCCCTGAAAGTGCCCACCAGCTCGTGCGAGAGCGACACGTGCGTATGTGGCAGACGCTCGGCGAGCAGCCCGCCGATGCGCTGCTCATGCTCCGGATGGGCATAGGAGTGCAACAGCGCCACCGCCACAGCCTCCGGTTCGGCGGCCGCCAGACGCTCGATCAGCGCCGCGGTCGCCTCTTCGTCGAGTGGCTGGAGAGGGCCGTCCGGTCCCATGCGCTCGGACGCGCCGAAGCGAAGCTCGGGCGCCACCAGCGGTCTCGGGCCAGCCTCACACAGCTTGTACAGGCTCGGGCGCGCCTGCCGTCCCAGCTCGACAATGTCAGTAAAGCCTGCAGTCGCAATCAGCGCAGTGTTTTCGGGTGGATGGGCCTCGAATTCCAGTAGCGCGTTCGTGGCGACCGTCATTCCGTGTGCGAACCTCCCGATTTCCGCTGCCCCCGCGCCGGCCTTCTCGAGTACCGCCGCGACCGCCTCCATCACACCCTCGTCCTGTGCCCCGGGCGTGGTGGGCGCCTTCGCGCTGTAGACACTCCCATCCTCGCCCACGAGCACGGCGTCCGTAAAAGTCCCCCCAACATCCACCCCGAGCAGCATCGCCCGGGAGCGTACGCCTAAGCCGCGGCCAGGCGCTCCTGGTGCTCGGTGTCTGCCAGGTGCTGGTGCGAGGGGCAATAGCCGTTATGAGGCAAGGGCACCCTTTGGCAGGTAGAGCCCTTGCGCGTGGTCGCGCGACAGGTGGGCGGCTCGTCGGTCACGGCCGCATGCGCCTCGACAGGATGCTCCCTCAAAAAGCGCTGGGCAAGTCCCACGTAACAGCACACGGTCTGCAGCACGCGCTCTTGGGCGCTCATCGGGAAATAAGTTCTGACGTCGCAGAACAGGGTGCGCGCCGGCTTTGCGAAATAGTGGCGATCGGTGGCCAAACGCTCCATCGCCGACTCGCAAGCTTCGAGCACGTGCCGGTGATTGGAATCGACCGCGTCAGGTCGCGACTCCGTTATATACGGAGCCAGCTCCCTGTAGATGGCTCGACTGAATTGGTACATGGGCTATACCTACCTGAACACCCCGTCCGGTCTAAAGGACCGGTTTTGCCAAGTATCCAAGCCATTCCTAAGCGGCACAGAAGGAATTCATTAAGCCCAGGTTAGGGTTGGGCTATTGCCACTCCGACCAGGACAGGAGGTCGTTCTGCTCGAGGATCACGTGCTTGGCGTCGAGACTCCTGTCGCGCTCGGGGTGGTCGCTGCGGGTGTGCGTCCCGCGGCTCTCCTCACGCTCCAGCGCCGCCCGCGCGATCAGGCGCGCCAGCGGATGTGAGTCATCCAACAGCTCCTTCAGGCCTGAGCCCGAGCGCACGATCCCCGCGTGCTCCCACAGCGCCGTCCTGGTGGCTTGTTCCACCGCGACCGGCGCTGGAGCATGGATGGCTGTCCCAGGCACCTCGATTTTCGAGGAAGGCTCCTCCAGCGCCGCCAAAGCCGCCCGGCGGCCAAAGACAAAGCACTCGCTCAAGGAGTTGGAGGCGAGCCTGTTGGCCCCGTGCAGGCCGGTGCACGCAGTCTCGCCCACCGCATACAGCCCGGCCACGCCCGAGCGCCCATGCAGGTCGGTCACGATGCCGCCGATCGTGTAGTGGGCGGCCGGGGCGACAGGCACCATTTCGCGGGTTGGGTCCAGCCCTGACTCGCGCAGCGCCCCCACGACGTTGGGAAACAGGGCAGTATCGATCGAGCGCATATCGAGCTTGACCGCGTTGCTGCCGTCCTCCCGCAGCTTGGCTTGGATCGCCCGTGAGACCTCGTCACGCGGCGCCAGCTCGTCCACGAAACGCTCGCCGTCGGAGCCGTGCAGCGTGGCGCCCTCGCCCCGGATCGCCTCGGTGATCAGGAACCCTTCGCGTCCCTCAACGCCGATCACGGCGGTGGGATGGAACTGCACGAACTCCAGGTCGGCGAGCGTAGCCCCGGCGGCGTGGGCGAGCAGCAGGCCTTGGCCGATCGACCCAGGGGGGTTGGTCGTGCGCGCCCACAACGCCGCCGCGCCGCCCGTGCTCAACACCACCGCCCTCGCATGGATGGTGTGTTCGCGAGCGTCGGCGACGCCGTTGTGCAGCTGGCACAAGACTCCATTGCAGCGACCGTCCTCACACACCAGACCGCTCACACGGGCGCCCTCGATCACCTCCACACGCTCGTCGGCGACCACCAGGGCCGAAAGCTCGCGCAACAGACGCCGCCCGGTGGCGCTGCCGCCCGCGTGCACGATGCGCCGGACCGAATGTCCGCCCTCAAGGCCGAGAGCCAAGCGCCCGCGGCGATCGGCGTCGAAATGAAAACCGAGTCGCTCCAAGTCCTCCACGCAAGCCGGCGCCTCCTGTACGAGCACCTCCGCGGCCGAGCGGCGCACGGCCCCGCGCCCCGCGCTCTCGGTGTCGGCGAGGTGCAGCTCCATGCTGTCGTCGGTCGCGAGCACCGCAGCCAGGCCGCCCTGGGCCCAGTAGCTCGCGGTTTGCGCAAGTGGCATCGCCGAGAGCAGCGCGACCCTGCCTCCCTCGCGCGCCGCGCACAGCGCCGCGTACAGGCCGGCTGCGCCGGCTCCCACCACCACCACATCGAAATCCGCGCGTCCGCCTGTCTGCTTATGACCTTCAGGGTGCGTCCCGGTGGGTGTGCCCGTCAGGGCGCGTCCCGACGCCCGGGCCGCCTTCATCGGTCGATCATCCGGCGAGCTGCACCAAAGCTGCGGCAAGTACAGCCAACGAGGCCACCACGATCGCGACGAATGCGAGCGCAAGCGCCTTCCATTTCGGCTGCGCCGCCAAGCGGGTCCGTGCGGCCGCGCCGCAGCGCAGACACCAGCTCTGCTCGACGCGCAGCTCCGAGCCGCACAACGGGCATGCTTCGGCGGTGGGCGATGCGGAGCTCACCGGCCTGATGCCGGCGGTCGCAGGATCTGCGTTGGTTCGTCCTCGTCCGGGTGGTCGGGGCCTGCGTTCTCAGATGTGGTCGGGATCGTGGGCTTGGCCGCGACCGGAGTCGCCGTCGGCTTCACCGCGGGCGCCGCGGGCGGCGAAGCCTGCGTCTGGGGCGATGTCTGCGTCTGAGATGGCGTCGTGGCGGGAGCTGGCGAGGATAGGGCGGACAGTGGTGCAGAGCCGCCCGAGGGTGCGGGTGCCGTCGCGGGCGGAGCGACAGGCGCGGGGGGTTGGCGCTGTTGGTTGACGGGCGCCGTGGAGATCGGACGGTCGGCCTTGGCGTCGAAGGCGAGGCCGCAGCCGGGGCAGAAGCGGTCGTCGCTGCCATGAATCGCAGCGCAGCGCGGACACGCGGCGATTCCCACTTCGCGCAGCACCGTCACCGGCCTGCGCTCGCTCAGCACCGCTTCCAGTTCGCGCACCTCGGTATCGATCTGGCGCAGCGTCGCCAGCTTGGCGAGCACCAACGGGTCGTTGCGCTGGCCGAAGCGATGCAGGTCGAATACGAGGCCGCCGAGGTCGCGATAGGCCAGCTCGCGCGCCTTGCGCAGGAAGCGCGCCCTGCGACGCATGCGCCCGCGCTCGCCGAATCCAGGGGCCTGAGGCGCCTGCTCGGGCACGGGCTCGCCCGCGGGCTCGTGCCCGTTGGTCTTCTGCTCGGTCATCGCTCCAGGTGTGGGCTGTTGCCCGTCGGCCGCCGCCCGCTTTCCGTCTGGCGCCTGCGGCGTCTCCCCAGCTTCGTCTACGCCTGCCACAACTTCCATGCTATCCGGCCTTTGCGACGAGTGAGCGCCATGCGCCCGCCACGCGCTCGGCCATGTGCGTCGCGGAGAACCGCTCCGCGCGCGCCCGGCCCTCGACGCGAGGGTCGGATTCACTCAGAACAGGCATCAGCGCCTCTCGCCAGCGCTCCAGCTCGAAGGGAGCGCACAGCGTTCCCACAAGCCCGGCGAGTGCCTGCGCATGGATGCCCACGGGGGTCGCCAGGACAGGCACGTCGCAGGCCAAGGCCTCGAGCACCGCCAAGCCGAAGCCCTCCCGTTCGGAGGGCACCAGGACCGCATGTGCGGCGTTCACGTACAGAGGCACCCGCTCGGGCTCCACGCCGCCCAGGGTGAGCAGCTCCGCCCCCACGGCCTCGGCGAGCGCCCGGGCGCGGTCAAAGCGCTTCTCGGCGCGACTCGGGTCGGCGGGGAAGAGGAGGTAAGGCTGTTGTGCCGGGGGACAGGGTTGCGGCTCTGGAAAGTTGGGGCTTTGTGGATGTGGAAGGTTGGGGGGTTGTGGCTCTCCAAAAAGGGCGCCCCGCGCGCGCGCGCGAGGCATGGCTTTGAAGCGCTCCATGTCCACGCCGCAGGGCAGCACCTGCGCGCGTGCGCGAGCACGCCTCCCGGGCAGTTCGTGGACCAGCGCCTCGGACACGGCGGCGAGCAATCCAACTGTGGGCAGCGCGGCGCGTGTGGCCAGGCGCGTGCGGGGATGGCGCACATCGGTGCCGTGCACGGTCAGCGCCCGCGTGCGTGCTTTCACAGCCAAGGCCGGCCATGCGGTCAACCCGAAGTGGGCGTGCACGACGTCGAAGCGCTCGTCTTTGTAGCGCTTGTGCAGGTCGCGCGCGGCGCCCGCCAGGGCACTTGCGCCGGGCGCGAACTCGTACAGCTCGACCTCCAGCCCTGCGTCCGCCGATCCCGCGTCTGCGTCGTCCAGCCCTGTGCGCGCGTCTGCCAGCGCGCGCAGGGCGCCGACCTGGTCGCGCACGAAGCGACCGCGCTCGGGGTGGGCCGCGTCGGGCAGCATGTTGGACAGCACGAGCGCGCGCACGAGCGCTGACGGTAGCGCGTGACCGCGACACCCTGCGCGCGCGCGAGGGCCTCCGGTGCGCTCCGTAGCGCGTGAGCCGCCAGCGACTCTGGAATGATGGCTGCGTGACGAGTGTCCAGTCCAGAGACCCCCGCGCCCGTCCGATCGGCGTGTTCGACTCCGGCGTGGGCGGACTTACCGTGCTACACGAGCTCTTGGTGCGACTGCCGCGCGAGGACTTCCTCTACCTGGGGGACACCGCACGCTTTCCCTATGGCGAGCGCTCGCCGGAGGAGCTGGCGCGCTTCTCTTCGGAGATAGCCGAGGAGCTGTTGCGCCGGCGCGCCAAGCTGCTGGTGATTGCCTGCAATTCGGCCACGGCGGCTGCTCTGCCGATCCTGGAGCGGCGCATGATGGAGACCACGCTCGGCGTGGATGTGCTCGGCGTCGTGCGTCCCGAGGCTCTGCGCGCGGTCGCGGCCACGCGCAACGGGCGGATCGGGCTTCTCGCCACCCCCACGACCGTGGCCAGTGGCAGCTACGAGCGTGCCGTCGGCGGCGTCGACTCGCACGTCACCTTGCACGCGGTGGCCTGTCCGACACTCGCCTCGGTGATCCAGGAGGGTCGCCAGTTCGACGAGCACGCGGTCGAGACTGTGCGCGAGGCGTGTGCACCGCTGCGCGAGGCCGGCGTGGACACAGTGATCCTCGGTTGCACCCACTACCCCCTGATCAGCCCCATGTTGCAGCGGATGCTGGGTCCCGAAGTGACGCTCGTGAGCTCGGGGGCGGCGCTCGCACGTCAGGTCGAGCACGCCCTGTCCACACGCGGCCTACAGAACCCGCGCGAGCAGGGGGAGGGCGATTACCGCTTCCTGTGCACCGGCGACCTCGACGCCTTCAAGGAGCCGGGCACGCGCTTCCTACAGATGCCGCTCGGCGAAGTCGAGCACATCGAGCTGCACAGCGTGGGGGTTTTGGCATGAGCGGCGAGGAGACCTCGCAGGTGCAGGCCACGTCTACCCCCCGCGCGCGCAAACGCAGCTACGGACGGTCCACCGGCGAGCTGCGCCCGGTCGAGGTCGAGCCGGGCTTCGTGCGCACCGCCACCGGCTCCGCCCTGATCTCGATGGGCGAGACGCGCGTGATCTGTACCGCCTCCGCGCAAGAGGGCGTGCCGCGCTGGATGACCGGCAAGGGCAAGGGCTGGCTGACCGCGGAGTACGGGATGTTGCCCGCTTCGACCGGCGACCGCAAGGCACGCGACATCTCCAAGGGACGCTTGGACGGGCGCTCGGTGGAGATCCAGCGCTTGATCGGCCGCTCCCTGCGCGTCGCGATCGACCTGAAGGCGCTGGGCGAACGCACCATTTATCTGGACTGCGATGTGCTTCAGGCGGACGGCGGCACGCGCTGCGCGTCGATCACCGGCGCCTACGTCGCCCTGGCGCTCGCTTGCTCCCGGTTGCGAGCCGAAGAGAAGCTCGAGGGCTCGCCCTTGACCGGGTCGATCGCGGCTGTCTCGTGCGGGATCGTGGGCGAGGCGGCGATGCTCGACCTCGACTATGGCGAGGACTCCAATGCCGAGGTCGACGCCAACGTGGTGATGACCGGCGAAGGTGGCCTCGTGGAGGTGCAGGCCACGGCCGAGCGCACCCCGCTGTCGAGGGCCTCCTTGGACGAGCTGCTGGCGCTGGCCGCGGTCGGCATCGAGCAGCTGCGCGCTGTTCAGGAGCAAGTTCTGGCCGACGCCTCGTGAGGCTGCTGCTCGCTACGAGAAATGGGCACAAGCGTCGCGAGTTCGCGCGACTGCTGCCAGGGATCGCAGTCGATGTGCTGCCAGAGGAGGTGGTGCTGCCGCCCGAGGATGGCGACACGTTCGAAGCGAACGCGCTCGGCAAGGCGCGCGCCGCGGCGGCCGCCACCGGCCGGGTCAGCATCGCCGACGATTCGGGCATCGAAGCGGCTGCGCTGGGCGGCGCGCCTGGGGTGCGCTCCGCACGCTATGCAGGCCAGGGCGCCACCGACGAGCAGAACCTCGCAAAGCTGCTGGCAGAGGCGCCTGAGGGCAGCGCTTTGGCTTATGTGTGTGTACTCGCCTACGTTGATCCTGACAGCGGCGAGGAGCGTCTATTTGAGGGTCGTTGGACTGGCAAGCTGGCCGGGGCGCCGCGGGGAGAGCGCGGCTTCGGTTATGACCCGGCTTTCCTGCCCGACGAGCACTCCGACGTGACCGCAGCCGAGCTGAGCGACGAGCGCAAGGATGGGCTGAGCCACCGCGGGCATGCGGCGCAACTCCTGTGGGAATGGCTCGCGGCCAAGCCCGATTAGCTCCTCAAAGCAAGTTGATCGCAGCCGAGCAGGCCACCGCCACGCTGAGGGCGGCATAGCCGGTGTAGTCGGACAGGAGCAATAGGATCGCGGTGACCAGGGCGATCAGGACCGTGACGATCCAGGCGAGGCGTGAGATCGGCATGACGGCAGCGTATCCTCTCCGATCGTGGCTTCTCTGTCCCCGTCCCCTTTTTCCACTATCGGCTTCGGCGACAGGATCGCCGCGGCCGTGTCCGAGCGCAAATCGCAGATCGTGCTTGGGCTCGACCCCGACCCGACGGATCTGTGGCCGAGTGACCACGAGCCGGAAGGCAACACACCTGCGCAGCGTGCGGCTGAAGCGGTGCTCGATCACTGCTTTGCTCTGATCGAAGCGGTGGCGCCGTCTTGCGTTGCGATCAAGCCGCAGCTGGCACGTTTCGAGGCTTTGGGACCGGCCGGCTGGAAGATCTTGGATACGACGATCACCTTTGCGCACGATCTGGACCTGCTCGTGATCGCCGACGGCAAGCGGGGTGACATCGATGTCTCCGCGCGGGCTTACGCCCAAGCACTGACGCGAGGCATCGAAACGCCATGGGGCCCGTTGGACGGGCTGTACGCGGATGCGATGACCGTCAATCCGCTGATGGGCTCCGACGCTGTCCGGCCGTTCGTGTCGGTGGCGCGTGAATGGGGTGGAGGCATATTGATGCTCGTACGTACCTCCAACCCCGGTGCGGCCGACATCGAGGACCTGGAGCTGGCCGGGGGCGGGCACGTTTGGGAGCGGATCGCGATGCTCGTGGACCAGCTTGGAGCTGATGGCGTGGGGCAGAGCGGTCTGAGTGACGTGGGCGCAGTCGTCGGCGCGACCGCGCCCGAGCACCTCGAGCGTGCCCGCGAGCTGATGCCGCGCACCGTCTTTCTGCTGCCGGGGGTGGGCGCCCAGGGGGGACGCGTCGAGGATCTGGCTGCCGCTTTCGCCCCAGGTCGAGCGGGCGGTCTGATCGCGGCGTCGCGCTCGATCGCAAATGCCTACCTCGCCAACGGCGGCGCTCCGGGCGAGGCGGCGCGCACAGAGGCTGAGCGTTTGCGAGAGCTGGCGTGGGGCATCCGCTAGCCTCTGTGGAGCCTCAGCGGCGCCGGTGCGGCTCCGGGCACACGGAAGACGGAGGCGATGACAGATGATCATCACGGTTACGCTCAATGCGGCGATCGACAAGTCGCTCTCGGTGCCCAACTTCCGTCTTGGGCGACGCCACAGGACGGTCGAGCAGCGCACGATGGCCGGCGGCAAGGGCGTCAACATCGCGCGCGCCCTGAAGGCGCTGGGGCAACCGGTGATCGCGACCGGCCTGGCGGGCGGCGCGACCGGCACGCACATCGTGGAGCAGCTGACCGAGGAGGCGATTCTCAACGACTTCGTCCGCATCAGGGATGAGTCGAGGACCAACACTTCGGTGCTCGACCCCACCAATGGCGAGCAGACCGAGGTCAACGAACGCGGTCCGTCGGTCTCCGAGCAGGAGGTCGAGCTGTTCCGCGACAAGCTGCTCTACCTGGCGCGCGGCGCAGCGATCGTGGTGCTGGCCGGCTCCTTGCCGCGGGGCGTGGAGCCGGACCTGTATGCGACCTTGATCCGCGAGCTGCAGAAGGCGGGCGTGATCACGGTGATCGACACCGACGGCGATCCCCTCACACACGCGGTCAGGGCCGAGCCGGATGTCGTCTCGCCCAACATCTTGGAGGCCGAGGAGCTCGTCGGGCACGAGTTCGCCGGCGAGGAGGAACGCCTGCTCGCGGTCCGCGAGATCGTGCAGCTGGGGCCGCGCGAGGCGATCATGACGATGGGCGACGGCTGTGTCGCCGACGTTTTAATCGAGGGGAAATCGTGTTTGCGCAGGGCCCGCACCGCCCCTCGCGATCCGATCGCCAAGCGCGGCTCGGGCGATGCCTTCCTGGCCGGCTATGTGGCCGCGCGCTACGAGGGCCGCCCACCCGACCAGTGCCTGCGCTTCGGCGTGGCCTGCGGCGCGGAGTCGACCGGGCGCTTGGGCGCCGGCCTGATCGACCCCAAGGAGGCACGGCGTTTGCTCGGCGAGGTGGAGGTGGGGGCCGTGGAGCTCCCGGCCGAGGTTGGCTAACCGCCCGCGACGTCTCTGCGCAGGAACACGAGGTAGGCCGCGAACAGGGACGGCACTGCGTACAAAGCCGAAACCCATAGCGAGTGGAGCACGGGCGCCCAGTCGGTGGGGGTGCGCAAGAGGCCGTGCCAGTTCTCGAACTGTTCGGTGAGCAGGTAGGGCTTGATGCCTTCAAGGCCCGGTATGCCGGCGATTATGTAAAGCAGGATCACGATGCCGACGGCGCCGACGACCGAAGCGGTGCTGTTGCGCGTGGTGGTCGACAGCAGCACTCCGATGCTGGCGACCGCGAACAGGGGGATCAGGTAGCAGGCGTTGGCGGCGACCACAAGCAGGAGGCCTTCGGAGGCCGAGACCGTGCTCCCGGAGAACGTGGTGATCGAGTGGAAGCCCCACGATGCGATCCCGCCAATGGTCGCGACCGCGGCCGAGAGGAACACGGCGATCGTGGCGTAGGTGATTGCGGTCAAGGCCTTGGCGGCGAATACCTGGCCGCGGTCCACCGAGCGCGTGAGGATCGTCTTGAGCGTGCCGTTGCCATCCTCGGCCGCGACCACATCGCCGGCAACCAGGGATGCGATCAGGGGCAGAAAGAAGACGGACTCGAACAGCAGCATGAGCACAGGCGTGGCCAGGCCCGACTGGGTGATCTGGCCGGCGAAGATACTGTCGCCGCCGCCGTGGCGTGTGTGCACGTTTTGCACGATCACGAAGATCAGGGGCAGGACCACGGCCAAGCCCAGGCCCATGTAGGTGCGCTTCTGGGCACGCAACTTGCGCAGCTCCCAGCGGTAGACGGTGAGTGTGGACGGCCTTCGTGCACGGCTCGCCGAAGCGGGCGCGGGCAGGGGAGGGGAAGCGGCGACGCTGCTCATCGGGGGGCTCCCGTGACTCGCGGGCCCACGCGGGGGCGCGAAGGTGTTGACGAGCGGAGTCTCATGACGCTCCCACCAGGGCGTCGGCGGGCGGTGGCGTTCCGCTTGTGGGCGTTGACGGCTCCGCTCCGTTGCTCTCGGTCAAACGGAAGAACAGGTCCTCGAGCGTGGCCAGCTCGGGCGTGAGCGCGAGGATGCCGATGCCGGCCTTGCCGAGCGCGAGCGAGAGCGGGCCGACGTCGCTCTCTTGCGCTTGGAAGGCGATCCCGTGTGGACCGGCAGTGGTGTGCTCGACGCCGTGTTGCGCGCTGACCAAGCCTCGCGCGCGCGAGTCGTCGGTCGTGCGTAGACGATATCCGGCCCCGCCCTGGCGACGCAGGTCGGCCAAAGCGCCCTCGTAGACGACTTTGCCGCGATCCACGATCGCTACTCGGTCGCACAGTTCTTGGACCTCGGGCAGCTGGTGGCTTGAGAGCAGCACCGTGATGCCTTCGTCGGCCAGACGCCTGATCAAAGCCCGCATATCGCGCATCCCGGCCGGGTCAAGGCCGGTGGCGGGCTCGTCGAGGATGAGCAGGCGCGGGCGGCGCAACAGGGCTGCCGCGATGCCCAAGCGCTGGCGCATCCCGTGCGAGTAGCCGCCGACCTTGTGCTTGCCCCGGGGCGCCAGCTCGACGACATCCAAGACCTCCTCGATGCGCGCTGAGGCGTCGTCCCCGTCCAAAGCGGCCAGCAACTGGAGGTTCTTGCGTCCGGTCATGTAGGGGTAGAAGCGCGGCGCCTCCACGAACCCGGCGACCCCCTGCAGCGCGCGCGCGCCCTCGCGCATGGGGTCGCGTCCGAACAGCTCCACGATCCCCTCGCTTGGCGCGATCAAGCCCAAGGCCATGCGCAGAGTCGTGGTCTTGCCGGCGCCGTTGGGGCCGAGGAAGCCGTACACGTCGCCGGCCTGGACGTTGAGGTCGATGTGGTCGACCGCCAGGACCTCCTTGTAGCGCTTCACCAGTCCCCGGGCCTTCACAGGCTGGGCGTCGGTCACACTAAAGGCCTCGCGCGAACGCCTCGATCGACGCCGGGGTAACCGAGCCGGCGAGCACGTAGCGGACGCCGGCTCGCTCGAACGTGAGCAGCGTGCCGAGCGGCGTGGGCAGCTCGGATGCGCTGGTCCCGTTGACGGTGACCTTGGGCAGGCTTTCGAGCTCGGATTCCGTGGATTGCTTGGAGCCCGCCTTGATCGGGCTTTCCAAGAGGGCGATCCCGCCTAGGCCTTCGCCGTGCGTGCTCAGCTTCGGCTTTTCGTCGCTGCCGGCGTCGGGCGCGCCCGAGCTGGACTTGGCGGGTAGCGTCACTTCCTGGACCTTGGCGCCGGCGGGCGGCGCGAAGTCGAGCGTGGAGGCGGAAACCGGCCCGTAGGAGATTTCGGTGGCGGCCAGTTCGATCGTGGGCGAGGAGCTCGTGGTCGAGTAGATGGCGGCCCGCAGCGGCACCCCGTGCACCGCGTCCCAGGACAGCTCGGCGCCAGCGACGAGGCCGCCGTTTTCGCGGGGCGAGACCCTCACGGTGTAGGCGGCCTGTCCCGCCACGTCGGTGGGTGTCGCGGGGGAGATATTGGCGTGCTTACCGGCATGCGTAAGGCCTTCTTCGATTTCGGAGACCGTCGGTGTTCCACGGGGGCTCGTGCCGGTCGTGGAGGAGGGGCCGCTCGTGGAGGACCCGTCTGAGCCGGCCTGAGCCGAAGCGTCGGTCTGTCCAGCGCTCGGCACGTAGCGGTAGAGGGTGTTGGTCGAGGCGTCATACAATGAGGCCGTCTTGCCGTCCCAGAGGATTTGCGTGTCGCCCTTTTCGGATTGCAGTTCCAGGCGGGCGTGGCCTTCCGCGCCGATCCACAGGCGACCCGAGGCTCCAGAGATCAGCGGGCTGGAGCTGAGCTGACTGGATTCGCCGCCGCCGCCGCTGGCCAGACTGGCGCCTTCGAGCAGGTGATTGGTGAACTGGATGCGTGCGCTCACGCCCTCGACCTTGGGCGCCGTGGCGGCTTCGTGCAGCGCGTCGGCGAGCGGCTTGGGAGGTGGCGTCGGGCCTGTGCCGACCGCCAAAGCCAAGGCGGTGGCGCCGATACCGACGGCCACGACCACGCCGCACAGCAGCAACAGGCGAGTGAGGGGCAGGCGGCGCAGGATGTTCACGTGGGCAGGTCCTTTGTTCTCGACGAGATCGAGCCACTTCCAGCGTAGCGCCGTATCTACGGGTTGCCTAAAGGCAGCTGAAGAGATCTCTAATCCAAGAAGGCACCTACGCGCGCGCGTAGGGCATCCCTGGTGCGGATACATACCCGGCGTCGCTCCGGCGGCGGCCGTGCGTGCAGGCCTCCTCGGAGCCGGGCGCTCATGTATCGTGGCGGCCCGATGGTGGTCTTCGGCGTAATCCTGCTCTGGGTCGTGCTCGGCCTCGGCGTGTTCTTCGTCGCGATGCGCGGCGGGCCTCGCGGTGCGCGGGGCGCTTTGCACACCGACTCCAAGCTCGGCCAGCGGGTGGTGATGGTGGTCGTCGTGCTTGCGTTCGCGTTCGGGCTGATCGTGCCGCTGCTGGTGTTGACCGCCAATGGCAACAACAAGGCGAGCGCGGCCGTCGGCGGCGTGCACCTGAACGCCGAGGAGCAGCACGGCCGCGTACTGTTCTCGGAGTCCTGTGCGGTCTGCCACACCTTGGCGGCCGCCAACGCGGAGGGGCACGTCGGGCCCAACCTCGACGTCAGGCTCGGCTCGCAGATCGCCACCGAAGCGGGACGCAAGGCGCTTGTCCTGAACGCGATCGCCGAAGGCAGGGCGCGTGGCCTGGGACAGATGCCGGCCGGCCTGTATCAAGGGCGCGACGCCGAATCGATCGCAGATTTCTTGGCTGCAACCGCCGGTCACTGAAGTCCTCGAGGGCCCTCGTACGTCAAGTCCTTGGGAGCGTGGTAGGGGTTCTTTGCGCTTGTTGCGCGGAAGGCGCTCTTGGCCGCCGGAAGCGCTGTTAGCATCGCGCACCGATGCCACGAGCTTCCGAGGCCCGCTCTTGGTGGGCCGATGTCGAGGATGTGCGCGAGCGGATCGAAGTGCGTCGCGCCCGTGAGAGCCGGATCGCCACCGGCGCGCCCGCGAGAGCGGCCGGAGCAAGCCATCGCGGTGTGCGCGAAATCAGACCTGGGCAGCGCCTGATACTGGTCGAGAGCGACGCCGCCGCGGCTCGTCAAGCGCAGGCTCGACGGCGCACACGCCCACGCGCACCGCGCGGTCTGGGCCCGCATCCCGACCGGATCGCAGCCTGGGCGGTCTTGCTCGGCTTTTTGCTCGTACTCGCGGCCGTCTTGAGCGCTCACGGCTAGGACGTCCTCGGAGCGGCGCGAGGCTGCGTCCTCGGTCGCTTGTGTGCCAAGCACACGGCGCGACCTGCTTGTGCCCCGGAGGGGTACGTCCTTGCCTCGCTTGCTCCGAGGACGTCCTAGCGGCAGGTCTTTGGATTTGGCCAGCCGTCCAAGGCGAGGCGCGGGCCCATCCACTACGCTGCGCCGAGATGCCCTCCAGCGAGCAGCCCAAGAGCGCCCAGGACGTCAAGGACCTGGTGGCCGAGCGCAACATCCGCTTCATCCGCTTCTGGTTCACCGACATCTTGGGCCAGCTCAAGTCGTTCTCGATCAACGCCCAAGAACTGGACGACGCGTTCGAGGCGGGGATGGGCTTCGACGGCTCCTCGATCACCGGCTTCAACGCGATCGAGGAGTCGGACATGATCGCGATGCCCGACCCCTCCACCTTCGCGGTCCTGCCATGGCGCCCCGAAGAGCAGGGTGTGGGACGCATGTTCTGCGACGTGATCACGCCCGAGCGCACACCCTATGAGGGCGACCCGAGGCACGTCCTGCGCCGCGCGCTCGAGCGCGCCCACGCGATGGGCTTCGACACCTTCAACGTCGGGCCCGAGCTCGAGTACTTCCTGTTCAAAGACTCCAAGTCGACGGAGGTCCTCGACGAAGGCGGCTACTTCGACCTGACGACCCTGGACGCCGGCACCGACGTGCGTCGCGAGACGGTGCTCGCCCTGGAGCAGCTGGGCATTCACGTCGAGTACACCCACCACGAGGTCGGGCCGAGCCAGCACGAGATCGACATGCGCTATGCGGATGCCTTGAAGATGGCCGACGACTGCATGACCTACCGCATCACCGTCAAGGAGTACGCGGTCAAGTACGGCTGGCACGCGACCTTCATGCCCAAGCCCCTGTTCGGCGAGAACGGCTCCGGTATGCACACGCACCAATCGCTGTTCACGGAGGGCAAGAACGCCTTCTATGACGCCGACGATCAGTACTTCCTCTCCGACGTCGGCAAGGCCTTCATCGCGGGCCAGCTCAAGCACGCGCGGGAGATATGCTCGATCTTCGCCCAATGGGTCAACTCCTACAAGCGGCTCGTGCCCGGCTACGAGGCGCCGGTGTACGCGGCCTGGTCGCGGCGCAACCGCTCAGCCCTGGTGCGCGTGCCCCTGTACCACCCCGGCAAGGAGCAGGCCACGCGCATGGAGCTGCGCTGCCCCGATCCAGCCTGCAACCCCTACCTGACATTCGCCGCGCTGTTGCAAGCGGGCCTGGAGGGGATCGAGAAGGGCTACGAGTTGCCCGACCCGATGGAGAAGAACCTTTACCACCTGACCGCCGAGGAGCGACGGCGCTTGGGCATCGACCAGTTGCCCGAGTCCCTGGGCGAAGCGATCGAGATCACGGCCGAGTCCGAGCTGGTGCTCAGGACCTTGGGCGAGCACATGTTCAACCGCTACATCGAGATCAAGCGCCAGGAGTGGGAGGACTACCGGGTGCAGGTCACCCAGTGGGAGCTGGACCGCTATCTAGCGATCCTTTAGGGCGTCCATGACGTTGGCGCTGGACGTCACGTTCGGGCCCGCACGTGCCTCCAGCACGCGCTTCGTCCGCCCGCATCGTCCAGCTTGGTCCTGAACGCCCTAAAGGGCGTTCGTCTGGGCATCCGGTTAGGATGCCGCCGTCATGCGTTTGCGCTCCTTCCATCTGATCTGCGCGCTGCTTGCCTTGGCGCTCGTGGTCCTCGCCGGCTGCGGCAAATCGGGCTCCTCGGGTAACGGCATTTCCTCCAAGGGCGCTGAAGAGATCGTCAAGGAAAGCAAGGCAGCCGCCGATGCCGCGACCGCTGTGCACGTGTCGGGGTCGCTCAAAAGCGGTGGCGCGCCCGTCACGCTCAACCTGAGCCTCGTCGCCGAAAAGGGCGCCCAGGGCGAAATCTCCCAGAACGGAGCCAGCTTCAAGCTGATCTTGGTCGGCAACACCGCCTATATCAGCGGCAGCCCCTCCTTCTACCGCAGTCTCGGCGGCTCGGCGGCTGCGCAACTGTTCAAAGGCAAGTGGCTGAAGGCGTCGGCCACCAGCGGCGAATTCGCCTCCTTCAAGCAGCTGGCGGACATGCGCCAGCTGATCGACACCACGCTCGCCGCCCACGGAACCCTGGTCAAGGGCGCCACCACCACGGTCAACGGCCAGCCCGTGATCGCGATCACCGACAGCGCCAAGGACGGCACCCTGTATGTCGCGACCACCGGCAAGCCCTACCCGTTGCAGATCGCCAAGGGCGGCTCCGAAAGCGGCACGATCACCTTCTCCAACTGGAACCAGCCGGCCACGATCACGGCCCCTTCGAGCTCGGTCGACCTCTCAGAACTGAAGGCGCTAGCAGGTCATTAGCTCGCCCTGGTGGGTGGCAGGGCACACGCGATCGGGCGCATCGGGGCCACGCGCCAGTGCATCGCCTGCAACAGGTGCCCGAAGGCGGTCGGGTGCTTGACGGCTATCGGATGGAGTAGCTCGATCACGCTCGCCCCGTGCCGCTCGTAACGCTGCTCGCCCGTCAGCTGGGCCAGGCGCAACAAGCCCATCGCCGCGCTCGAACCGCCCGCCGGGATCGGTGAGTCCTCCAGCTCCTTGCGCCTCGCGATCAACCGTTCGCTGTCAGCCGCGGTCGAGAAGAAGCCGCCGTTCTCGGTGTCCGCGAAACGCTCGATCAACTCGTCCGCGAGGGTATTGGCCGCGGTCAGCCAGCGCTCCTCACAATTGGCTTCGAACAGCCCAATGAACGCCTCCAGCAGAAACGCATAGTCCTCGAGGTACGCGTCCAGCTTGCCTTTCCCCGAGCTGTAGGTTCGCAGGAGCCGGCCCTCGGCGCTACGCAGGTCGCGCAGCACGAACTCGGCGCAGGTCACGGCCTCATCCAGATACCTGCCGCCGGCCTCCGCCAAAGCCGAGATCATCAAGGCGTTCCAGCTCGTCAAACGCTTGTCGTCGAGACCCGGTCGGGGGCGTGCGCCGCGCGCATCGAGCAGACGCCCGCGTATGCGCGCACGCGCGGCGGCGTCCGGGCGAGGGCCCCGGTCCTCGAGTACGTTCAGTCCCGGGGTGGGATGGTGCGGATCCACGAAGTTGCCCTCCTCGGTCGCGCCAAGCCAGCGGATCGCCGCGTCGGCGTCCTCGCCGAGCACATCCCCCAGCTCGGCTGTGGTCCATACGTAGAAGCGGCCCTCCACGCCCTCGGAGTCGGCGTCCAGGGCGCTGTAGAAGCCACCCTCCGGGCCCCTCATCTCGCGCAATGCCCAATCCAGTGTGTCTTCGCACACCTCCAGCAGAGCCGGGTCGCCCGAGAGCCGGTGGCCATGTAGGTATGCCCGTGCGAGCAGGGCATTGTCGTAGAGCATCTTCTCGAAGTGGGGCACCGTCCAAGTCGCATCGACGGCGTAACGGTGAAAGCCACCGCCAACCTGGTCGTGGACGGCGCCACCCGCCATCGCCTTCAAGGTGTACAGCGCCATCTGGGCCGCGGCCGAGTCGGCGGGCTGCGTGGCCGGTGCGGCCGGGGCGGTGGCGCTTGTGGTGGTGGGGGAGGGGTCGTGCCTGTCATGGGCCTCGGCCCTACACATCAAAAACTCCAAGACTGACGCCTGCGGAAACTTTGGCGCTCCGCCAAAACCGCCCTGCACCGAGTCATAAGACTGCCCCAAGCGTCCGACCGCTTCGTCGAGGGAAGCCTCCTCGAAAAGTGCGCCGGACGGCTTCAGCAAGGCTCCACCCGACAAACGCGCGCGCAACTGCTCCCCGCTTGCCCTGATCTCCTCGCCCCGCTCGCTCCAAGCTTCGCTCACGGCCAGCAGCACCTGCCTGAACGAAGGCATTCCGGGCCGGTCCTCCGGCGGGAAGTACGTGCCTCCGTAGAACGGGAGCCCGTCCGGCGTCAGAAACACATTGAGCGGCCAGCCGCCGTGACCGGTCATGCCCTGCACCGCCTCCATGTAGAGCGCGTCCACGTCGGGCCGCTCCTCCCGGTCCACCTTCACGCACACAAACGCCTCGTTCATCAGCGTGGCCGTGTCCGGGTCCTCGAAGGACTCCCGCTCCATCACGTGGCACCAATGGCAGGCCGAATATCCGATCGAGACCAGCAGCGGCACACCGCGCTCCCGGGCCAACCCAAGCGC
>Ga0208586_1000192_pt1 | contig 24631 bp, 27 predicted proteins | sample NGESurshal072012_6_FD_184471 | JGI IMG/M metagenome (GOLD analysis project Ga0208586, IMG submission 184471) | Arctic peat soil microbial communities from Barrow, Alaska - NGEE Surface sample 53-3 shallow-072012 (SPAdes) | ecosystem: Environmental > Terrestrial > Soil > Wetlands > Peat ... | reverse complement strand
GTGTGCCTCCTCGAGCAGAGCTTTGAGTTCGTCGGGCATGGGTAGCAATGGAGACGGCGTCGCCGTGATGGGACTGTCCCAGTTGCCACCCTCGCTCGTGAGCGCGAAGTTGAACTTCGCGAACTCCGGGTCGGGGTTCGGGTAGTCCTCGCGCGTGTGACCACCGCGCGACTCCTTGCGCAAACTCGCCGCGAGCGCAGTGCTGCGAGAAACGGTGAGCATGGCGGGGAGGTCCGTCGCGAGGTTCCATCCGGGGTTGTAGGCGCGGCCACCCTTGACGGCAATGTTGCGCACGCGCTGGTTGAACTCGTCGAGCTTGTCCTTCGCCTCTTCGAGTTCTGGCCCATTGCGAATGATGCCCACCAACGACTGCATCATGTCCTGGAGATCGTGCTGGATGTCGTAAGGGTTCTCTCCCGTGGTGCGATCAAAGGGCGCGAGGGCCTCCTGCACTGCCGCTTCGGCCTCGGCCATATCGAAGGTCGTCGCGACGTCACCGGCCTCGATGTACTCAGCCGCACCCATACCGGCGCGACGTCCAAAGACCACGAGGTCGCTCAGTGAGTTGCCGCCGAGGCGGTTGGCTCCGTGAAGACCACCGGCCGCTTCGCCGGCCGCGAAGAGTCCCGGGACGGCCGTGGCAGCGGTGTCGGCGATGACCTGGACGCCACCCATGATGTAGTGACAGGTCGGACCGATCTCCATGGCCTCTCGGGTGATGTCAACGCCGGCCAACTCCATGAACTGGTGGTACATGGAGGGAAGGCGACGACGAATGAATTCGGGCGTCCTCCGCGACGCAATGTCGAGGTACACACCACCGTGAGGAGTGCCACGACCGGCCTTGACCTCTGCGTTAATCGCCCGCGCCACCTCGTCTCGCGGCAGCAACTCCGGTGGTCGACGCCCTGCGTCATGGTCTTCGTACCAGCGGTCGCCCTCTTCTTCGGTGTCGGCCGTCTCGGCGCGGAACATCTCGGGGACGTAGTTGAACATAAAGCGCTGGTTCTCCGAGTTGCGCAGCACGCCGCCGTCGCCGCGCACGCTCTCGGTGACGAGGAGTCCGCGAACGCTGTTGGGCCAGACCATGCCCGTGGGGTGGAACTGAATGCACTCCATGTCGATGAGCTTCGCGCCGGCCCACAGCGCCATTGCGTGCCCGTCGCCGGTGCCCTCCCACGAGTTCGACGTGAACTTCCACGATTTGCCGACACCGCCGGTGGCGATGATAACGGTCTTGGCTTGGAAGGTCACGAACTCGCCCGACGGACGCCAGTACGCGACGCAGCCCGCGATTCGCCCGTCATTGTCGTGCACCAGCTTCAAGACCTTGCACTCCATGAAGACGTCGGTGTCCATCGAGACGACCTTCTGCTGGAGCGTACGGATCAGCTCTAAGCCGGTGCGGTCGCCGACGTGCGCGAGGCGGGCGTAGCGGTGACCGCCAAAGTCGCGTTGGTTGATCTTGCCCTCTTTGGTGCGGTCGAAGAGCGCCCCCCACTGCTCGAGCTCCCAGACGCGGTCGGGCGACTCTTTGGCGTGCAGCTCGGCCATTCGATTGTTGTTGAGATATTTGCCGCCGCGCATGGTGTCACGGAAGTGCACCATCCAGTTGTCCTCGTCGTAGACGTTACCCATGGCGGCCGCGATGCCGCCCTCGGCCATGACCGTGTGGGCCTTGCCGAGCAGCGACTTGGTGATGATGCCGACGCTCAGCCCACGCTGCTTCGCCTCGATGGCCGCACGAAGCCCGGCGCCACCGGCTCCGATGATCAGTACGTCGTACTCGTGGTGTTCGTAGGCAGAGTCAGTCACTGAGATTCCTTCTAGAAAAGCTTGTAGTCGGTTAGTGCTCCCGATGCCACGAGGCGCACGTAGACGTCGGTGAACGCCACGAAGAGGAGCGAGGCCCACGCGAAGTTCATGTGTTTCGCATTGAGCGGCGTGACGAACTTCCAGAACCGGTAGCGAATGGGGTGCGCCTTGAAACTCTTCACGTGGCCACCACAAAGATGGCGGCAGGCGTGGCAGCTGAGTGAGTACATCCACAGCAGCACCGCATTCACGCAAAGCACGACGGTGCCGCCCGAGACGCCCCAGCCAATGCCCGGTTCGCGGAAAGCCTCCACCGCGTCAATCGTCAACAGCGTGTTGAAGACGAGACCGGCGTAGAAGAAGTAGCGGTGAAGGTTCTGCATGATCAGTGGGAACCTGGTCTCACCGGAGTAGGTGGCGTGCGCATCGCTCACGGCACAGGCCGGCGGCGACCACCAGAACGCACGGTAGTAGCTGCGGCGGTAGTAGTAGCAGGTGAGGCGAAAGCCGAGCGGAAAGATGAGAATCACGAGCGCGGGGGAGAGTCGGAACCAATCGAAGGCGAAGCCGGCCTTCGCTCCGGGAACGCAACTGCCCGCGATGCACGGGGAGTAGAACGGGCTGATCAGGTCGCGCCCAAAGGCTGCACCGACGTAGTAGTAGCGATTCTGGAACGCGGCCCACGTGGAGTAGATCACGAAGGCGGTGAGGATGGACACGGTGACGACGGGCTGCACCCACCATCGATCCTGGCGCAAGGTTGGAACATCGGGTCCACCGCGAGTGCCGCCCAGTACTACCTTTGTCGAACTCTCTACAGCGGACACACTCTCCCCTTGCTGCCTCGGCCTATTTCAAGCGCCCTGTCAATACTAGGCAGCAATACAAGTGCCTCCTGTTAGCTCATCCCTCTCGAAAACGACATCGGAGCCATATTTCATCGACTTAATCTCATTTTGGAATAGAAAGCATTCCTCTGGGACGAATCGACCGCATCATCATCGCTAGCCTTTCGTAATGCCGAATGAGATGTCTGACGATGAAGTGACGTCGGACGGCGTGAACGCACCGCCGGAGAAGACGCGCTCGGGACGAAAGATCGCAATTGAATGGGTAGTAATACTCGTGGTAGCGGTGACGGCCTCATTCCTGATCAGAACGTTCGCGATTCAAACCTTTGTTATCCCTTCGAAATCGATGAATCCAACCCTGCACGTCGGCGATCGGATTCTGGTCAACAAACTCAGCGTTGATTTCGGATCGATCAACGTCGGTGACGTCATCGTCTTCAAGGCACCGCCCCGCGAGCATTGCTCGGACGACGGAATTTCGGATCTGGTGAAGCGGGTGATCGGTCTCCCTGGCCAGCACCTCACGTCGAAGGGCAACACCATCTACGTGAACGGCAAAGCATTGAAAGAGCCGTGGACGTACTTCCGCACTATCGGAACCCCGATCGGCCACGTCACGGTTCCAATAAACAGTTACTTCGTGATGGGTGACAATCGAGCCGATTCGTGCGACAGTCGATTCTGGGGAACCGTGCCGCGCTCGGACATTATCGGCAAGGTGTTCCTGCGAGTTTGGCCGCCCAAGCGGATCGGCTTCATTTAGCGTTGCCCGTGCGACGTGGTTACACGCCGACGTGTGTCCAGTGCATGTCACCACTCATGAAAGCGTTCATCGCGGTCAAGAACTGGTGCAGGTCGCAGGGCTTTACGAAGTAGTCGTTGGCGCCGGCGGCCATGCATTCATCGATTTTGCAGCGATGGGCCTCGGCCGAGAGCATGATGATTGGCGTATCCACCGTTCGCACGTCGGCGCGGAGTCGCTGCAGTACTCCAAGACCATTGATGTCCGGGAGTTGGAGATCGAGGAGGATCAAGTCGGGCCGGAGTGTTGTAGCGATTTCTATCCCTTCGACGCCGAGCGTCGAGGTAATCAGTCGCCAGTCCGTCTTTGCGTGGAACAGTCGGCTAATGATGTCGATGCTGTGCACGTTGTCGTCGACGTAGAGCACTGTTGGTTCGCACGACAGCTCTGAACGTATGTCTTGGTAAAACATGGTTGGTCCCCCGACCGATAACGACCAACTGAGATTCCCTCTCACGTGGTCAGTGAATCGCATTGCAACTACATCGACGCGAACGTCTTACGAGCGGGCTTGGTTACTGCCCCACAACCAACGTAACGATGGGCATTGTGATGCGTCTGTGAGCGATGACTACAACGTCTGTGAGTCAGGCAAGCAATGTCAACACCGTGAACACGGACATATTGTCGACAACGAACGGCGAATTACCTGGTTGAACGTTGCGCGGTGGTCAGTGCAGTCAAGAGTGCGACCTGATCAAGCCCGTACTTTGTGCCCCACGAGGGTGCCGTCGCCGACGTCGCAAACGCGAGATTGTTGACGTGTGTCGAGAGAACCTTGATGGCCTGGACGGCCGCATCAATATTGGGCTGCGCCGCACTTGACCAACGCTCGGCCGAGAGCTTCGCGGCGCAGGCGTTGAGCGCCACGACGAAGGGATGATCAAAGGGGGCCGCCTGGGACAAGGTGCCATTGAGGTTCGCCCAGGCTAGGAACTTGATGAGCCACTTGTTCATTGCGTTGTACATCGGCTCCGTAGCGGCGGCGTACTGACTCGAGAGTTGCGTCGGAGCCTCCACGACAATGCCCGCCGGCGGCACGTGCTTGAACTGTTCGAGTGCCCACTTCTGCGCCACGGACTTGGTAGTGCCTGAGACGAGATCAAGGACAATGACGTTGGCGTAGGACCAGCCGATCGACGTCGAGAGACGCACTCCCTTCTTGGTGACGCATTGCGCCTCAGTCGAACCAGGTATTCCCTTCAGCGCGGTCGTCTTCTTCGGCGTCACACCGGTTGCGGTTTTGCAACTCACGAGTACTTCGGACTGCGCTTGCACCGTTGGATTCACAATGGTTTGGGTGAATGCACCGATTTCGACAATGTCCTCAATCCCGTTGGACTGAGAGATCCATCCCTGCGTGGCGACGTGAGCCACGCCGTAGGTGGGCTCGAGTGCTGTGAGACCGGCCAACACCTTGGCCAGATACGGCTGGAGCGTCGACGTCGGCAGCGCCACGGCGCCGCCGATCGGGTCCTTCATGACGTACGCGCTCACTTTGGCGTCGCCCGCGGCGCCCGCGAGCGGCGCCGCCGTCACCGTGACAAAAGTGGCGACGCCAAGGCCGGTGACTATCCAACGCCGCACGATTCCCTTGATCACGTTGCCTTCAATCCGCGATCGTCGCGTGCGCCGAGTTGAGCTCATTGTTTCGCTGAAACCACCACGCGGTGTTGGCCACATTGAGTGCTCGTGTCCACGTCTCGACCTCGAGTTCGACCGCGACGTGCAGCACCGAGATCACGGTGTCGAGGAACATCGTTTCGGGATCCGACGCGGGCGTTGTCCAGTACTTCAGTCCTATAGGGGTGCCGCGGCGCAGGTAGTACTGAAGGAAGTTGACACGAGTGAAGAGTTCGACGTGACGATCGAAGAGCCCAACGTACGTCCGAGATCCGGTCATCACGACGTTCCATCGGGTGATGAGGGCCTGATTTCGAATCATCAATTCGTCGACCACTTTGAGCATCGTCGCTCGGCGTGCCGGTTCGGCTAAGGACCCGGCGAGAAATGTCCGAATCCCGTGGACGGCGTCGGGCGAATCGAGAATCGCGTGGACCTGCTCAGCCTCAAAATCCGCAGCGCCGGCGACATTGAGTTTCGTTAAGAGCGTGAGCCACGTGACGTTCGCGTTGTCCGCCAGTTCAAATAGACCGTATTGCGCCAGCAGGCGCCAACGTTGCTCAGAACGTTGATCGAGAATGACCTCGACGACCGTCAGGGACACGAGCGCCACCAAGATGGTCGACACGATTGCAGTGAGCATGGTGTGGCGGGCCCAAAAGGATCCGATAATGAAGTCCGAGACGCACGCGGCGAGCAAGAACACAATGGCCGCCGAGGCGGCCAGCCGACGCGGTGTCAACCACTGGTGACGCCCTTCGCTAGTCGGCGTACTCATGTCGACAGAGTAGACGAGGCGACCTGTCCGAGGACGCGGTCACCTATTCAAATCGACGTCATCCGTTGACGAGTTTCGAGACTCAATGAATGAAAGAGTTGGCGAAATGCACGACGTCACGCCTCGTCATGGCGACGTCGCAGAATCGCGAGCGAGGCAAACGACCACACGGCAATCAGGATGAGCCACAGCAAAAGGATGACCCACGGATGCAGTATTCGTAACTGCCCGATGGACGAATTATTCAGTGGTGCGTACCCGACCCAACCAGTGTTGCCCCGCGAACCGAACTCCCACGTCTCAAGCAGCCACTGTCCGAAGAAGTAGATGCTGAAAGCGAGTGCGACGACGATGACGCCGCGTTGCGAGCCGCTCAACGGACGAAGTTTCACTCGCCGAGTCTGGCACAACGTGCAACTGACAAAAGAGCGTTCGGTGTTGTTCGCTGAACGACTCGAGGCGTTGACAGTGTGACCACGCTGGCCGGGCCAACGGTTCGATCGTTTAGACGTTGCCGCCGCGACGACCCTCGGCAGTACCGCCGAGCATCGCCCAGACAAAGAGGCCGATTCCCGGCACGAGGAACCAGATGCCAAAGACCAGAGCGAGGACTACGAAGAAGGCGCCCATGCCCAGTGTGAAGGGGAAGATGGAAGTGCCCGGGAATGAACCGACCACGCCGGCACCACTGGACTGCGTGGCGTCGGGGTCGTCCTCGGGACGGGCCTTCATGCGTCGGCTCCACCAGTAGTAGTAACTACCCGGCAAGAAGCAGAGCAGCATGCCGGCGAACATCATCACGCCGCCGGCGTTCTCCAAGCTCCAGTTCCAGTAGACGGCGCACATGACGCCAAAGAACGTGCCGAGGCTCAGGAGGATCTTGGCCTCAACTCTCATCCGTCTTCATCCTGACCGTGCTCGAGGGCTGCGGTGAGGACCGCCGCGAGGGGTGGGGGTTCATCAGTGCCGCCACCGTGCGCGAGCGACCTGTGCTCGGGGTGGTTGTAGTCCCACGTCGGACGTTCAGATCGGATCTGGGGCAAGCGGTAGAAGTTGTGGTGCGGCGGAGGAGAGGTCGTGAACCACTCGAGGGTCTGGGCGTCCCAGGGATTGTCGCCGGCCGGGTACTTCTTCCAGCTCACCGCGACGTTCACCACGAAGATGATGGTCGAGATTCCGACCAGGACCGCACCGAAGGTGCTCCAGTCGTTGAGCGTCTTCCACTGCGGGTCGTGGAGGTAGACCGCGACGCGTCGCGGCATACCGTCAAGTCCGAGGAGGTACTGGGGCAACGTGAAGACCTGGGTGCCAATGAAGAGGAACCAGAACTGAATCTTTCCGAGGCGCTCGTTGAGCATGTAGCCGGTGATCTTCGGTCCCCAGTAATACAGTCCGCCCATGCCGGCCAAGACCAGGGCCATGACAATCGAATGGAAGTGCGCCACAACGAAATAGGTGTCGTGAGTGAAGAAGTCGAGCGGCGGACTGGCGAGGTACACGCCCGTGAGGCCACCAATCAAGAACGTAAACAGGAAGCCGAGGGCCATCAACATGGCGGTGGAGAACCATATCTCTCCTCTCCACATCGTTCCTATCCAGTTGAAGATCTTGATACCCGTCGGCACCGCGATCAGAAGACTCATGATTGAGAAGAAGGGGAGAAGGACAACACCCGTTGTGAACATGTGGTGCGCCCAGACACCCAGTGACAGTGCGCCAATGGAGAGCGTCGCGAAGACCATCGACTTGTAACCAAAGACGGGCTTGCGCGAGAACACCGCGATGATTTCGGTCGCCATGCCAAAGAAGGGCAGGGCGAGAATATAGACCTCGGGATGGCCCCAGAACCAGAAGATGTGTTGCCACAGGACCGGCACTCCTCCACCCGCGACAGAGAAGATATGGGTGCCGAAGTGGCGGTCGCAGTACAGCATGATGAGGCCGGCAGTGAGGACGGGGAAGGCGAGCAGGATGAGAATTGCGGTCACCAACATGTTCCAGGTGAAGATCGGCATTCGAAACATGGTCATGCCCGGGGCACGTAAGTAGAAGATCGTGGCGGTCAAGTTGACGCCAGTGAAGATGGCTGAGAAACCCGTGAGTAACAGTCCGCCGATCCAAAGGTCGGCACCGGCGCCGGGGGTGTTGATGGAGTTTGACAACGGCGCGTAGGCCACCCAGCCGAAGTTGGCCGCGCCACCGGCGGTGAAGAAGCCCATCAACATGGTGATGGCGCCCATCAGATAGAGCCAGTACGAAAGGGCGTTGAGACGTGGGAACGCCATGTCGGGCGCGCCGATCTGAATCGGCACGATGATGTTCGCGAGCCCACCGAAGGCGAAGGGACCAGCGAAGAGGTAGATCATCACCGAGCCGTGCATAGTGAAGAGTTCGTTGTACTGGGCCAGCGAGACGAGCGAGCCGTTCGGAGTGGCGAGCTGCGCGCGAATGATCTCAGCGAAGAGACCACCGATGACGAGCATGATCACCGACGTGACGGTGTAGGAAAGCCCGATGATCTTGTGGTCGGTCGTCGTCAGCCACTTGAGGATGCCGGTCGGACCGTGATGCTCTTCGCGGTGTTCGCTGTGCCCGTCGCCCGAGAGGACGACTGGCGGATCGAGGACGTCAGTCATCAGTTGTCTCCGTGACTAGAGGCCGGCTTCGTGGGCACGCCCGTGTCCGTCTGTTGGTTCGTCGTGGCCTTCGCGGCGGCCGCTGCTGCGGGGTTCGACGATGACGCCAGCCACGCCGTGAACTGGGGCATCGTCACGACCTTCACATTGAAGAACATGAGCGAATGGTAGAGGCCGCAGAGCTGGGTGCACTGGCCGAAGAAAGTGCCCGTCTTCACTGCTTCAATCGTGAATTGGTTGAGTACGCCGGGCAGCGCGTAGCGCGAGAAGTTGAACTCTTTCACGTAGAAGCCATGGATGACGTCCGTCGAGGTCAGGTTGATGTGCACGTTGGTGTTGACCGGAATCACCATGGTGGGAGCCTGGGTCGTCTGACCGATGACGCTCGTCCCCGTACCCGGGTAGGTGAACTTCCAACCCCACTGGAATGCATTGACGTCAACGGTGACGTTGGTCTTGGGGTTGGCAACTTCTTTGTTCTCCACGACGAGCGTCGCCGCGAACAGTCCAAAGACGACGAGGATTGGAATCACCGTATAGAGCACCTCGGCCGGGAGGTGGTACTGGCTCTGACGCGGGATGTTGTCGCCCTTACGGCGAAAGCGAAGGATCGCGTAACAGAAAAGAACGACGACGAATCCGCCAATAACGACGGCGCCAATGGAGAAGCCCTGCCAGAGGTGGTAGACGGACTTCGAACTTACGGTGGCGCCCGCGTGGGCCCCGAAGGATGGCACGGTGCATCCCGAGAGGGCCAGTGCCGCAAGGGGTAGTGCAATGAAACGTCGAACGCGACGCCACCGTCCACCACGTTTTGTTGCACCCTGAGGGGGCAGGGTAGGTGTTTCCACGATTCAGAGACTACTCAATTTTTCACAAAGGACTCGTCGTCGAAGTCGAGAAAGTCCGTACGCCCACTGGCAGAGAGGGGGCAACGTCAGCCGTGCGGCGACGCTGGGGAGCCACGACGACCGAGACGATGCGTCGATCGCGAACCAGTGCTACTTGTCGGCCTCGGGTGCCTTGATCTCCGTCGGGGTGGCGGGCGCGTCGGTGGTGCCGTCCGCGTTCTTCGCCGTCTTGAGACCCTTCTCGAACTCGGTCTTGGCCGAGCCGAGATTACGAGCCAACTTGGGAATAGCCGAGCCCCCGAAGACGAGAACTGCCACAACGATGACAACGATCAAGAGATCGGGTCCAAAAATTTCGCCTAAGAACACTGCCTTCTCCTTTGACGTGCGTACTGCCAGAGTAGTGCCCTTCACGTAGGTTCGTGAATGCGCCCACTTTCTCCATCCAGTTATTCGATTCAGCAAGAATGTTCAGATGTCGAACCTGACCAGAGGGACTGTTCTCGATTCGCTGAGCGTGGCGCTGACCGTCGGCGCCTACGGGACCGCCTTTGGGGCTACGGGCGTCGCCGGGGGCTTTTCAGTCCTGCAAACCTGCCTCTTCTCACTGCTCACGTTCTCGGGAGCCAGCCAATTCGCCGCCGTGGGTGTGATTGCGTCGGGCGGCGCGGCAGCGAGTGCCATCGTGACCGCCGCGCTGCTCGGGACTCGCAACGCACTGTACGGCATCCAGATGTCACCTATCTTGCGGGTCAAGGGAGTCCGGCGCATCGCCGCCGCGCAGATCACGATCGACGAATCGACCGGCGTCGCCCTCTCCCAAGCACCCCGAGGCGTGCGCGCCATGCGTGAGGGGTTCTGGCTGACCGGCACCGGTGTGTTCATCTTCTGGAATCTCTTCACGCTGCTCGGAGCTCTGGGCGCCAAGGCGCTCGGCAATCCCGCGTCGTATGGTCTCGACGCCGCCGTGCCGGCCGCGTTCCTCGGACTTATCTGGCCCCGGCTCCAGACGAATTTTCTGCGAATGGTCGCCGTGGTCTCGATGGCCTTCGCGCTGCTCATCACGCCGTGGCTCCCGGCGGGACTGCCGATTATCGCCACCACCGTCGTCGCGGTGGCACTCGGGTGGAGCGCGCGATGAGTACCTCGACGTTGTGGATCGTGATGGGTGCCACGAGCGCGCTCTGCTTCGCGATGAAACTGCTCGGTCACCTCGTGCCCGAGTCGTGGCTCGCGAACGAACGACTCCAACGGATCAATGCGCTCATCCCTATCTGCCTCTTGAGTGCCTTGGTCGTGGCTGAGGGATTCGTCGTGAAGACGCACATCGTGCTCGATCACCGACTGGCCGGCCTCGGCGTCGCACTGGCCGCGCTGTGTGCCAAGGCGCCGTTCCCCGTCGTGGTGGTCGCCGCCGCCGCAACCTCAGCGCTGGTGTACCACCTGCACCTGGGCTAACCAGTGAGCGCGACGCCCAGCACGAGCGCGGCCACAGACGCCAACGACGCGATTCCGGCGTACATGCCCTTCGTCTTTGGAGCTTTCGCGCGGCTGTGCACGACGGTACCCACACCGGCCAGAACGACGCACACCATCTTGACCATGAACACGACCTTCCAGCTGTAGGTCGCGTGCGACGGACTCACTGCGGCGTAGTTCCACAGTCCCGTGGCGACGAGAACCCAGAAGGCCGGCCAACTGAGCTTCGCGAACGCGTTGGCGACCTGTCGTGGCGCGCTGTCGCCGAGTCCACGCACCGTCGGCAACAGTCCGGCGAGCACGAACTGCCCTCCGACCCACACCGACGCCGCGAGGACGTGCAACGACAGGCGAACGATCGTGACACCGTTCGCGAGCGACGTCTGGTCAGCGAGCAGACCGGCGTGCACCTATTTACCTTGCCAGTTCGGTTCGCGCTTTTCGGCGAAGGCGATCGCGCCTTCGAGGGCGTCGGCGCTTCGACCGATCATTCCAAAGGCGTCACCGTTCAGTGTCCAGCTTTCCTCTTCGGAGAGCTCGCGCGACTTCTTCATCACGTCCTTGCTGGTGCGCACGGCGAGCGGCGCATTCTTGGCAATTCGTTCTGCCAGGGCAATGGCTTCGTCGAGGACCTGAGCGCCCGGTACGACGCGATTCACGAGACCAAGTTCGTAGGCGCGTTGCGCGGAGATCGGCTCAGCCGTGAGCGCCATCTCGTAGGCCACGGCGAGAGGGATTCGCTTGGGTAGACGAATCAGACCGCCGCCGCCGGCGACCAGTCCGCGCGCCGCTTCGGGAATGCCGAACTTCGCGTGGTCCGCGGCGACCACCATGTCGCAGCTGATGAGGATCTCAAAGCCGCCAGCGAGGGCCGAGCCGTTGGCGGCAGCGATCAAGGGCTTCGGGAAGTCGCGTTGGGTGATGCCGCCAAATCCCTTGTCGGTGATAGGGAACTCGCCATTGGCGAACGCCTTGAGATCCATACCGGCCGAGAAGGCCTTGTCGTCAGCGCCGGTGAGCACGACGACCCAGACGTCGTCGTCGCTCTCGCAGTCATCGAGGGCGTCGCCGAGCGCAATCGCCGTGGCGCGGTTGATCGCGTTGCGAGCCTCGGGTCGGTTGATAGTGAGTACCTCTACGTGTCCGCGTCGCTCGCGCAGTATTTCGTTCGCCATGGCTCTCCCTCGACGGCCCCGCAGGGCACCGAGTCCGACGCTACCGGAAGTGTTCGTGGGGGGCGTGCGAAACTATCGCGGTGGAGAGTCGAGCGCGTCGTTACGTCACCCTCGAGGGCTACGCCGTGGAGGGTGGACTCGATGGCCCCTACCAACCAGCGACGTGTTACCGGCCAACAATCGCGCTCGGACGTCACGCCGGTCCGGGCGACGCCGAGGAACTTTGGCGCGACTACGAACTGGTCCTGGATCTCGCCGCCACCCTCGGTATTGACGGCGTGCGCCTCAGCGTCGAGTGGGCCCGCGTTGAACCGCGCCGGGGGGAGATCGATACTGGGGCGCTGGAGCGTTACGCGCAGGTCGCACGCTACGCCGCGTCGCTCGGCCTCGGCGTCACGGCGGTCATCGTTGACGCCGCGTGGCCCGCGTGGCTGGGCCTCGAAGCGTGGCTCTTGCCGTGGGTCGTACCTCACGTCATCGAACAGGCCCGTCGCGTCGTCGCCACGGTCGATTCGCTCAGCGGCGTCGTTATCTTTGCGAGCGTCGATGAGTTGGTGACCGGTGGCTACGTTGAGTCGTCGTCGCCACCGTGGCGCCGCGCCGCACGAGAAGACGCGTCGTTGGCGAGAATGCAGATTGATTCGATTGTCGCGACGCTGGTCGGCGACCCGCTCGTGGGACCCAAGATCGTCGCCTCGACGCGGACCGTGTCGCTGGCGCGCCCGCCACGAGACGTTGCCACTTCGCTGCGCGACGCCACCGACGTTGACGAGGTCTACGTACGCTCTTTGGTCAAGGGACGCGGTCCGACGCAGTCGCCGGTCGGCCTTCTCGTCAAACGAGAGAGCGGCTGGTGCGTTGACGTGTCCGAGGAACTACTCGAGGCTCTGCACTGAGTCGTCGCCGCCGTGCTCGGCGAGCCACTTGCTGTCGTCATCGCTCTCGCGGCTCTTCTTTACGAAGTGATAGATAATGAAAAACAGCACCAGAAGAATGAGAACCGCGAGGCCCATCCAACTGGCGTACTTCTCAATCCGCGCGAGGGCCGTGCCCGCGAAGTAGCCGAGCAGCGAAAACGCGACCCCCCACAGCAAACCACCGGCCGCGTTCGCAATAAGGAATCGTCGGTAGTTCATGCGACTCATGCCCGCGAGCCCCGGCATCACTGCGCGCATGAACGCGGTGAATCGACCGATGAAGACGTAGATCGGTCCTCGTCGACGAAGTCCTTCCAGAGCCCGTTCCAGGGCGGCGCGTCGGCGGCGAAGGATTTTGAGACGCATGAGTCCTTCGCCGTAGCGGTGCCCCACGGCGAAGCCCACGGAGTCCCCGGCAATCGCGGCCGCGACGACGAGGACGCAGACGACGACAATATTGACGTGGCCCTGACTGGCGGCGACACCGGCGACGAGCACGGCGGTTTCGCCCGGCAAGACGAAGCCAAGAAAGATCGCCGCCTCGCCAAAGACGAGCACGGTGACGAGTGCGTACGTCAGCCCCGTCGGGAGTTTGTGGATCTCGTGGAGGAGATACGAGACAATGGTGGCGGACTGCACTCGTTCATTCTCGCTGATAAAGGTTCGGTAAGACCTCAAGCCGAGCAGTATTTAAAGGATTTCGGCTGTGGCACGATAGAGCATGCCCCAAACTCGTGCAGTGGCGACCAGGCATGCCCCGCGTGAGCGTCGTTTGCCCTTCGGTGCACCGGTGCGGGCGTGGTCGATGACCGAGTGGGCCCTCTTGCCGTTACGCCTCTTCCTCGGCGTCACCTTTGTGTACGCCGGTCTACAGAAACTGGCCAATCCGAACTTCTTTCGGTCCGCGAGTCCAATCTCGATCCAGGCGCAACTCATCGCGTCGTCGCACACGAGCCCCCTTCACGCGATCCTCATCCACCTGATCCAGTTGGCCAAGCCCATCGGCATCGTCATTTCCTTCGCGGAGTTGGCGATTGGTCTTGGCGTCCTGCTGGGCCTCTGGACGCGAATCGCCGCGATCGGCGGTGCCGTTCTTTCGCTCAGCCTGTTCCTGACGATCAGTTTCCACACGTCGCCCTACTTCACCGGCGCCGACATCGTCTTTCTCTTCGCGTGGCTGCCCTTCATCATCGCGGGCGGAGGGACACGACTCTCCGCCGACGCGTGGATCGCGAATCGTGTATCGATGCGTGAAGGTATGGCGTCGCCCGAGCTCGTCGCGATTCCCTTTGCCACCGTGCAGACAATCTGTGGAAATTTCCGCAACGGCAAGTGCGCGGCACGCGCGAAACTGGATTGTGACGCCGCAGTCTGCCCGGTGCTGCTGGGCGACCGCGCGCCAATCGCCACGCGCGTGCACATCGACACCGTCGATCGTCGATCACTGGTACTGGGCGGCACGGTTGCGGCGGGCGTCGGTGCCGCGGCACTGATCTTGGGGGGAGCAGTCGCGGAGACCGGCAGGTTGATTGGCGGCGCCCATGCGCCAAAGAACACAACGCACCAACTCTCCACGCCGACCACGCAGCCCGGCGCAACTTCGACCACTGCGCCAGGTAATTCGGGAGCGACCAGTGGGACACTGCTCGGTGCGGCCACGGTGGTGCCGTCAGGTCAATCGGCCCTCTTCACTATTCCGAGTTCCGGAGACCCCGGCATTGTCATTCACACCAACCAAACGTTTTACGCGTACGACGCGGTCTGTCCCCACGCCGGCTGCACCGTGGGATGGGCGCCCCAGAACAGCTTGATCGTCTGTCCCTGCCACGGTTCAGAGTTCAATTTGACGACCGGTGACGTGCTCAACGGACCTGCGCCGCACGGCCTCACGAAGCTCAAAGTGGTCGAAGAGAGCAACGGTAACCTCTACTTGCAATGAGTGAGGAACGTCGACGTGTACTGGTCATCGAGGATGACGACGATCTGGCTCGGGCGCTCAGTGACCTTCTCGAGGATGAAGGTTTCGAGGTAGAGCTGCGCAATGATGGCGAGTCTGGATTCGCCGAAGGACGAAACGGCGAGTACCACGTGATTGTCCTGGACCTCATGTTGCCCAAGCGAAATGGCTTCAGCGTCTGTCAGGATCTGCGCTCGGCCGGTATCGACACGCCGCTGATGATCTTGACCGCGAAGGACGGTGAACTCGACGAGGTCGAGGGACTCGACGTGGGCGCCGACGACTACCTCCGCAAGCCGTTTGAAAACTCGATTTTTCTGGCCCGAATTCACGCCCTGTTGCGCCGTCACGAACGTGGACGGCCAAAACCTCTCACGGTTGGCTCGGTCGAGCTGGACCCGCTGCACCGTAGCGTCGTGAGCTTCGGGCGCAAGGTCTCGCTCACGCCGCGCGAGTTCACGTTGCTCGAGTATTTGATGGGTCATCCGGACGAGACGCTCGCGAAGTCTCAGATACTGGACGCGGTGTGGGGGAGTGACTTCGACGGTGATCCGAACATCGTCGAGGTCTACGTGGGGTATTTGCGCAGAAAGATCGATCTCGCGCCGTACCAGTCGATGATCCGCACCGTTCGGGGTGTGGGGTACTGCGTCAAAGCCAACTGATGGCGACGAGGAAGCACTTCTCGATTCGAGCACGACTCACCTTCATCTTCGTTCTTGCCATCGCCCTCATCCTCACGTTCATCGGCATCGCCCTGGTCAATCTCGTGCACCACTCGCTCGAGACCGACGCGAGGAACCAAATACAGGGAGAGATGCAGCGGACCCAACAGTTTTTCGTAAATGAGAAGAGTTCTTCCACCAACACCGTGGTCCTCGCGATGCACGGCGACGTCGTGATACAGGTGACGAACCGTTCGGGCACGAAGGTCTGGGCTGCCAGTTCAGCGATTGCGCACGCCCCGGTTCTGGCGCATCAAATGGCGAGCCCCACCACCATCAACGGCCTCGGCGTGAAGCTCGTTCGCTCTCGGGCGACCAGCAGCCTCGCGCCAGATATCAGCTCGGCCCAGGTGGCCACGATTTTCACGAAGCGAGGGCCCGGCCTCGTCTTTGGCTTTGTCTACGGCAAGGGAATCTCGCACAACGTGAGAGTCCTGCTCGCCAGTTTGTTGATCTCCTTCCCCCTGCTGCTCGTGATGGCGGGCGTTCTCATCTACTTCGGCATGGGCCTCGCCCTCGCTCCGGTCGAGTCGATTCGTCGTCGAGTGGACGCCATCGCGGCCTCGGACCTCACGAAACGGGTTCCTCAAACGGGGGGCGACGACGAGATTGCGCGCATGGCCAAGACGGTCAACGCAATGCTGGACCGCCTGGAGGCCGCCTCTCAGTTCGAGCAGGAGTTCGTCTCCAACGCCAGTCACGAACTGCGAAGTCCGCTGACGACGCTGCTCGTCACGACCGAGCGAGCGCAACACGACCCCGATCGCGCGGACTGGCGAGTGGTCGGCGAAGTCGTCTTACGTGAGGGACGACGGCTCGAGACATTGATTGACGACCTCGCGTGGTTGGCCCGGCACGACGAGCACCGTGCCGACATCCAGAGTTCCGACGTCGACCTCGACGATCTTCTCTATGAAGAGAGCCAGCGCGTACGCCTACTCAGCACGCTCGACGTCGATACGACCATGATCCAACCCACGAGGGTGAAGGGTGACCCCGCGATGATGAAGCGAATGATTCGCAACGTCGTCGACAACGCCACGCGGTACGCCAGCAATGAGTTGCGTTTCGACTCGCACTACGAGGGCGAAGAAGCCGTGGTCACCGTCGCTGACGATGGGGAGGGCGTTGACGTCACGCAGAGCGCCCGATTGTTCGACCGGTTCGTGCGCGCCGATCGTGCTCGAAGTCGCCACTCGGGCGGCACCGGTCTGGGTCTGGCCATCGTCAGTGAGATCGTTCTACGACACGGAGGCTCCGTGCGCTTCGTCGCGGTCGACTCTGGTTCGAGGATTGAACTGCGGGTCCGTCGCGACGGACGCGCGAGCGTTCCGAGAGCAATCGGCGCGCGTTGACGGGGCGCGTAATGTGCGCGCTATGGACTCTCTTGAACTTGCCAACGTAACCGCCGACCCCATCCAGGTCATCGGCATGTCGTTTTACTTTGACCCACTGACCGGCGAGCGAGCCAAGGAGAACGGCGTCAACATCTACGAGTTCTACGGCCTCGGTCGCGCCGGCACGTTGGGCGATGTCGATTTCGACTACGTGGTCGAAGCATTCACGTTCTTTCACCCTCGTCTGCTTGATCGTATGTACGCGAACGCGAAGACGAAGGCCGACCCGGTTGCGATTGCGGCGCTCTACGTGCAGGCCGCCTACGAATTCGCCGACCGTACGTTCGGCGCTATTGACGAGGCGGTCCTCGCCGACTTCGCCACGGCCGCGCACCAGGTCGCGGCGGCAGTCGAACACGGCCACCACCGACTCGTCGACGGCTATCGCCAATACGAAGTGCCAACCAATCCGGTGCACGCCGCGTACTTAGGATCCATCTTGATGCGCGAACTACGAGGGTGCGTGCACATCGACGCGATCAACGAGGTTGGCCTCACGCCAGTGGAGGCCTGCTACCTCCAGGACCCGATGATCTTCTCCCTCCACGGTTACGTCGAGGACGAAACGCCGAATATCACGCCCGAGACGCAAGCGAAGAAGAGTGAAGCCGAGCGCCGCACCTCAGAGATGATGGCTGCGTGCTTCAGTGTGTTGAGCGATGACGAGCGACAGCACCTCGCCGACGGGGCGCTGGCGATGTTCGCGGCGATACAGGCGCCCGTCGCAGTCGCGGCATAACACGTCAGTCGTAGTGCACACCTTCGAGGTCGAGGAGGTAGCGCTTTACGTGGTCGCCACCGCCGTACCCACCGAGTCCACCCGACGCGACGACGCGGTGACACGGCACGACGATGGGCCACGGATTGACGTGGTTGGCGTTGCCGACCGCGCGATGCGCGCGAGGCCGATTCACCGCGTCGGCGACGTCGCCGTAGGTGCGTACCTGTCCGTAGGGGATTGCTCGCAGGGCGTTCCACACGTCACTTTGGAAGCTCGTGGCGGGGAAATCGCTCAGTTTGACCTTGAAGGTTCGCCGGGTGCCGGCGAAGTACTCCTTGAGTTGTTGCGCGGCGTCGGCGACCGGCTTGGGCGCGACACCCTTTGATGGCGGCAACTGGTCGAGGGGCAAATGAATGTGCTGCACACCTTCGTCGCTGCCCACAACACTCCACACACCGACGGGTGATTTAACGTTCACAACGAATGATTTCATGACTCTTTTTTAGTACGTACGTGTTACACAATGGTCCCCAGAGCCGAACGCACGAACTCCGACTTGTCGCGACCGTCAACAGGTCGTAGGGTACTTTGACCCTGCAAGGGCTGTTGAGTGGGATGGTAGAAACAGGAAATGAAGATTGCGCTCTTTAAAGAGTCGCGCGCGGGCGAGACACGGGTTGCGCTGACTCCCGACGCAGTGAAAACTCTCGTAGGCGAGGGATGGGAAGTCGTCGTGCAACACGGCGCCGGGACCTCGGCCCATTTCAGTGACGAGACCTATGTGACGGCCGGTGCCACCGTGAGCGACGCGCCAACCGGTGACGTCAATCTTCGTGTGAATCCTCCGACGATTGAGGAAATCGCCCTTCTACCAGAGGGTTCAATTCACCTCTCATTTCTCTCGCCGCTCTTGGCCCTGGATATTGTGCGAGCGCTCAATGATCGGCGCATCACCGTGCTCTCCTTCGACCTACTGCCGCGCATTTCGCGCGCTCAGTACATGGACGCTCTCTCGTCGCAGGCGACGGTCTCGGGCTACCGTGCCGCGCTTGCCGGAGCGCACTACTTTGACCGCTTCTTCCCGCTCCTCACCACCGCGGCGGGAACCATTCGTCCCGCCAAGGTCTTGGTGATGGGTGTCGGCGTGGCGGGGCTGCAGGCCATCTCGACGTCCAAGCGCCTCGGCGCCAAGGTCCGCGCCTACGACGTACGCTCCGCCGCCAAAGAAGAGGCCGAATCGGCCGGTGCGGTCTTCGTCAAACTCGCCGTCACGGCCGATGCCGCCGGTGGGTATGCGCGAGAACTGACCGACGAGGAGCGTCTCGCTCAACAGGCGGCACTGTTGAGCGAAGTCGCTAATTCCGACGTCGTGATTACGACCGCGGCGGTGCCGGGACGGAAGTCGCCAATTCTCGTAACGGCCGCAATGGTCGACGCGATGGGCGAGGGATCGCTCATCATTGACATGGCCGCCGATGGTGGCGGCAACTGTGAACTCACCAAGGTCGGTGAAGTGATCGACCAAAAGGGTGTGCGCATCGTCGGTATGTCGAACCCGCCCTCCGAGATGGGCGCGAGCGCCAGCTTCATGTACGCCAACAACGTGTTGAAACTGCTCGCGCTCTTTGGCGCGAAGGGTCAGTTGGCGACGGACTGGAACGACGAAGTCGTTATCGGCGTCACGGTTGCGCGCGATGGGGAAATCAATCACGCGCCCACGGCCGAGGCGCTTGGTCTGGCGCACGTTGCGATTACGCCCGTCGCCAAGGAAATCGTCTGATGAGCAACGTCCTGCTGCAGTACCTCACCGTGCTGATTCTGACGGCGTTCGTCGGCACTGAGATCATTGCGAAGGTGCCGAGCATTCTGCACACGCCGCTGATGAGCGGATCCAACGCTATTCACGGCGTCATCCTGGTCGGATCGATGCTGATTCTCGGGGGAGCGACCTCCAATCTTCAAGAAGTACTCGGATTTCTCGCCGTTATCCTTGCGACACTCAATGTCGTGGGCGGCTTCGTCGTCACTGACCGCATGCTCGAAATGTTCAAACCACGCGCCAAGCCAACCGCTCCCACGAGTGACGAGGTCACCAAGTGAGTCGTGAAACACTGATTGACCTGCTGTACCTGTTTTCAGCGACGACGTTCATCCTCGCGCTCAAGGGTCTCGGTAGTCCCAAGCACGCGCGACGCGGCAACATGGTTGCCGCCTTTGGCATGCTCGTCGCCGTCGTCGCGACGTTCTTCAAGTACGTCGATGGTCACTCACTGCACCACCTGTGGCTCATACTGCTCGCGATGTTCATTGGCGTCATCATCGCGGTGCCGACGGCGCGTTTCGTGAAAATGACCGCCATACCTCAACTCGTGGCGATCTTCAACGGCGTGGGCGGAGGCGCCGCGTCGCTGGTGTCACTGACTGAATTCATCCACGTGAAGTCGACCCATCCCGCGACGTACGTGATCTTAGAAGTGCTGCTCGGCGTGTTGATCGGCACGGTCTCCTTCGCCGGTTCGGCGATTGCCTTCGCCAAACTCCAGGAACTCATGACCGGGCGACCCGTGACCTACCCGGGCCAGCAGGTCATCAACGCGATCGTCGGTCTCGCCGCCCTGGCTCTGATCGTCACCATTCTTGTCACCGCCTCGACCACATTGCTCTGGGTCCTGCTCGCGCTCTCCTTCGTGCTCGGCGTGATCTTCGTCCTGCCAATCGGTGGCGCGGACGTGCCGGTGTTGATCTCTCTGCTCAACGCCTTCACCGGACTCGCCGTCGCGGCGTCGGGTTTCACACTCGGATCAAACCTGCTCATTGTCGCCGGTGTGCTCGTCGGTGCATCGGGCATCTTGCTCACCCGTCTCATGAGCAAGGCCATGGGGCGCAGCCTCTCCAATGTGCTCTTCTCCGCCTTTGGCTCGGTCGTCACCGCCAGTGGTGCAACGACGCGCGAAGATGGCCGAAGTGTGCGCTCGGGTACGCCCGAGGACATTGGGATCCTGCTCGGCTTCGCCAGCCGCGTCGTCATCATCCCGGGTTACGGCCTCGCCGTGGCCCAGGGCCAGCACGTGCTGCGTGAGTTGGCGGAGCTGCTTGAAGCCAAGGGCATCGAGGTCTTCTACGCAATTCACCCCGTCGCCGGTCGCATGCCCGGCCACATGAACGTCTTGCTCGCCGAAGCGAACGTCCCGTACGAACAACTCCTCGAGTTGGACGAGGCGAACTCCGAGTTGGCCACGGCGGACGTCGCGCTCGTCGTGGGAGCGAACGACACCGTGAACCCCGCCGCGACCGACGACCCGAGTTCGCCGATCTACGGTATGCCGATCATTCACGCCGACCTGGCGGAGAATGTTGTCTTCCTGAAGCGATCGATGCGTCCAGGTTTCGCGGGTATCGAGAACGAGTTGCTCTACAACCCCAAGACGACACTCGTCTTTGGTGACGCCAAGGACACGCTCACCAAAATGGTGGCGGCCGTCAAGGCGAACTAACGCGTTAATTCGTTGAGCCGCGCGACGACGTCGTTGCTCAGTGCACGAGGTGCCGTGGCGTTCGCGCGTATCTGATCGGCATTGGACGCGCCCGCGATAACACTCGAGACCGCTGCGTGGCTGAGCAACCACGAGAACGCCAGTGACAGGAGTGGAACCTCAATCTCGTCGCCGTAGTCGAGCAGGGCTGCGACCTTGCTCTGGAGTTCGTCGCCGAGCCAGTGGACGCTTCGCTCCGGTGCCATCTTGGCGAGGCGTGAGTTCTCTGGGAGCGGCTCACCGGGACGTACCTTCCCGGTGAGAAGTCCATTGGCGAGCGGATAGAAGGGCAAGAAGCTAACCCCGAGCGCGTCGCAGACGTCAAGGACGCCGTCACGCTCGGGCTCTCGCTCGAGTAGCGAGTACTGGTTCTGCACTGACACAAACGCTGGTCCGTCGCCGGCGGCACTCTTCGCCTCTTGCAACTGGGCGACGGTGAAGTTCGAACAACCAATCTCGCGGACCTTGCCTTGCGCGATGAGTTCGTGCAGCGCACCGAGGGTGTCAGCGATCGGCACCGTGTCGTCGGGATAGTGCAGCTGATACAGGTCGATGTGGTCGGTGCCGAGTCGACGCAGCGAGTCCTCGCAGGCTTGACGAACGTACGCGGGACTTGCGCCAAAGTGCGTGTCGTCGATTGGCATACCGAACTTCGTCGCGATGACGAACTCGTCACGCCATGTGCCGAGCGCGGCTCCGAGCATCTCTTCGGACTTGGTCCCGCCGTAAATATCGGCGGTGTCGAAGAAGTTGATGCCGGCGTCGATGGCGGCGCCGACGACGTCGTTCGTGCCGGCCTGGTCGAGTCGGCTCCCGAAGTTGTTGCAGCCCACGCCAACGACTGAGACCTGCAGTGATCCGAGTGCTCGCTTTTCCATTGTCCTCCTCTTTGACGACTCAGAGTGTAGGCAGCCGCATCGCGGATTGGACCGTCCTGAGTACGATGGGGAGCGTTCGTCACTTGAAGGAGTCCCTATGAAGGTTGTGGTCGATTACGACGCCTGCTCGAGCAACGCCGTCTGCATGGGCATCGCGCCCGAGATCTTCGAAGTGCGCGACGACGGCTTCATGTACGTGCTGAATGAGAACCCCGGCCCGGAGTTCGACGAACGTCTGCGCGAGGCTGTGGCGAGTTGTCCCAACGGCGCACTCTCTCTTGAGGAGTAAGTCGTGACCGGGCCCAGAGTCCGCATGGCGCCATCACCCACGGGTTTCTTCCACGTTGGTTCCGCGCGTACGGCTCTCTTCAACTGGCTCTTCGCCCGTCAAAACGAGGGCTTCTTCATCCTTCGTATCGAGGACACTGACGCCGCGCGCAACCTCGATGACGCGAGCGACGGAATCGTGACCGCCATGGCGTGGCTCGGTCTTGACTTCGACGCCGGGCCATTCCTCCAGAGCGAGTTGTTGACCGATCACGTGGCGAGTGCCGAGGCCCTCTACGCCCACGACTATCTCTACGCGTGTGACTGCACGCGCGAGCAGATTGACGAGCGCATCAAGGGCAACGCCAAGCCCGGGTACGACGGCTACTGCCGTGATCGACACGTCGTGCGCTCCGAGGCAACGGTGCTTCGCTTTCGCGTGCCTGACGATGGCGTGACCATTGTGCCCGACATCATTCGTGGCGACGTCTCGTTCCCGCACGACAGCTACGAGGACTTCATCGTGGTGCGCTCCAACGGTGGCGTGTTGTACCCACTCGCCAATATGGTCGATGATCGAAGCGACGCCATCACGCACATCATCCGCGGCGAGGACCTGCTACCCACGACACCCAAGCAGGTGATGATGTGGGAGGCGTTGAATCACTGTCCAGAAGTCGCGTTCGTTCCCCGTCCGCTCTACGCCCACCTGCCAATGCTCGTCAATGAGCAGCGCAAGAAACTCTCCAAGCGAAAGGACCCGGTCGCTGTCGAGTCCTACCGGGACCAGGGTTACCTCTCGTCCGCGTTCGTCAACTATTTGGCGCTGCTCGGCTGGAGTCCACGCGGTGATGAGGAGATCGTGCCCCGCGAGACGCTGGTTGCACAGTTCGCCTTGGAGGACGTCTCACACTCGCCGGCCTTCTTCGACGTGAAGAAGTTGACGCACATGAACGGTGAGTACATCCGCGCGCTCTCGCTTGACGCATTCATCGCTGCCGCCACGCCATGGGTCGCTCCGTGGTCGAGCCAGTGGCGACCCAGTGACCGAGAAGTGCCATGGTCGCGCGAGCTGTTCGACGAGGCGCTGTTCGCCAAGGTCGCGCACCTCGTCCAAGAACGAGTCGCGACGTTGGGAGAGATTCCCGCGATGGTGAGTTTCTTCTTCTTGGCCAACGTTGCCTACGATGACGCGGCGTTCGACAAGACCATTCGCAACGACCCCGCAGCCCACACGTTGCTTCGTTCGGCGATTGAACGATTCGCAACGGTGAACTGGACGGCCGACGTCCTTCATGAGGCCACCCTCGAACTCGGCGAGCCACTCGGAATGACGTTGCGCAAGAGCCAAGCTCCGATTCGTTGCGCGGTGACCGGCACGTCAGTGGGCCCACCGCTCTTTGAGTCGATGGAACTGCTCGGACGAGAGAAGGTGCTGCAACGACTTCATGACGCGTTAGTTCGTGCCGGCGCGTGATCTTTGGCCCCATAAAACTGATCCTGCGCATCCTCTCGGTAGTGATCAGCGTCGTCATCATCTACTTCGCGATCACCTTCGTGCAGATCTGGCTGACCGGTCACGAGCATTCAACTCGACGTGCGCAGGCAATCCTCGTGTTTGGCACCACCGAAGACAACGGAACACCGTCGCCCGAGTTGCGAGCCCGTTTGAATCAAGCGCTGGTGCTGTGGCACAAGGACCGCGCGCCGTGGATTGCGGTCACCGGAGGAAAACGACCGGGCGATCAGTTCACTGAGGCCGGTGTGTCGGCAACGTATTTAGAGAGCAAGGGCGTTCCCTCGTCGAAGGTCCTCGTGGGTGCGGGCACCAACACGTGGCAGAACGTCGCGACGGTCACGCCGAAACTAAAGGCGCATCACATCACGACCGTGCTCACCGTGACCGATCCCTTTCACGAGGACCGCGCCATGGCCATCTCCTCGTCGCAAGGTCTCACTCCGTTTCCTTCACCCGTGCGCAATTCGCCCACGGTGAAGCATTCGCTGTGGAAGTACTACGCCAAGGAGACCTTCGAAGTCGGCATCGGTCGCATCATTGGTTTCGGACGTTTCAGTTCGTGGTTCGACTGAGTCGCGAAACGTGTGGCGTTGGCAGCTTCTTTCGATTGTCGGGTAGGATTTCCGAGCCCTTCGGGGGTGGTGTAATTGGCAACACAACTGGTTCTGGTCCAGTTATTCAGGGTTCGAGTCCTTGCCCCCGAGCGA
>Ga0208586_1000191_pt1 | contig 24648 bp, 25 predicted proteins | sample NGESurshal072012_6_FD_184471 | JGI IMG/M metagenome (GOLD analysis project Ga0208586, IMG submission 184471) | Arctic peat soil microbial communities from Barrow, Alaska - NGEE Surface sample 53-3 shallow-072012 (SPAdes) | ecosystem: Environmental > Terrestrial > Soil > Wetlands > Peat ... | reverse complement strand
TGTCCGATCAGGGCCTAGACTACGTGGGTCGCCTGGGCTAACCGGGGCGGATCGGGCCTTGACACGAAGAAATCATAATCCGCGTGTCGGGGGTTCGAGTCCCTCCTCCGGCATTTGCGTTTGGCCTGGAAATTTGGCGCTGCCGGCGGCGATCTTGGTACCACTTGCCTAGATCGTCTCGAGCTCCTCTCGCAAAGCCGAAAGAGCGGCGACCGTCCGGCCCTGGACATGTGCCCACGCCGCTCCCCAGTCGTACACGGGCAGCGCCATACCGAGCCGCTTCATGCCCCTGGCGCCCCTCACATCTGCGCCTGCATGTTGACGCCATACGCGAAGATCGAACACTGCGCGTAGATCATCGATCGCCTCGGCGGCTCGGGCACTGTCGGCGCCTAGCTTCTCGGTGACATATGCGCGTAGGTCGATGAGCCTGCTCTCGTCTCGGTCGGGGAGGCTGAGCGAGCCAAGGATCGTGCACAGGGCGCTGATGCGCGACTCGAATTCATCTGCCGTCGCACAATCGAGCGCAATCCTCACGGCGGATTCTGCGCGACTGATACGGATCAGCGGAGCGTCGGCATGTTTGTGCCAGACCAGGTTGAGATAGTCAATCGCCTCGGGCAGCGACAACGACGAAGGGTGGAGCGGCTCGGGATCGAGCTGAGGCGGCGTATAGACCTCGACGACTCGTTCGACGTACTGCTGCAGCGTCTCGATGTCTCTATAGCTACGGAGAAACGGGCTGAGTTTCCACTCGTTATCTGAGGCCACGGAGTGCCAAGTGGCAGGCTCGTGCCGCAACAACTCGCGAATGTCATCGAATGCTCGCGGGCCAATGTCCAACCGCTGATCAAGCCCTTTGAGGAGAAGTCTTGCTGTCTCGGTAGGCAGTGTGACGGGAAGCACCTCCGCTGGCGAGGGCTCAAACGCGAGCTCGGCGACGACCATCAGCTTGAGCATGTGCAGAAACAGACCGGCAAGCTCGGCGGCACCCTCGACATGCCGCATCCCCGAGACCGTCACGCCGATAGGGCTCTCGTCTCGGAGTGGGTACTCGGCCCACACCCAGCTGTAATCGCCGCTGACACCACGCAGCACCGGATAGGTGGAAGAACCTCGCGTGCGTTCAGCTTGTACTGCCGATAGAGCATTCGCTCGACGTACTGAAAGTTAGGCCAGAGTTGCCGCCCATCGGAGGGTTCCACGCCGAGCGTGTAGTTCGGCGGATTCAACTTCCATCTACCCTCAAGAATCGTGGTTAGGAGCTGGGCCTGTTCAGGCGTGTGCTCAGCAAGCAAGGGATGCATAGCCAGCCGAGCGTACGCCCGACTGCGGATGCGACCGCCAAGCCCGTGATGCAGCGATACGCAAACAACCGTCCGTCAGGGGGAACGAGTGCCCCTATCCGCCGCGGCCAGCGGATCTAGAATCGCCACTCATACCCAACAGCGTCTTTGGGCAAGTCCTCCAACCTGCTCGGGAGGCCGCAGACCTTCCGTGGGTGAGCTTCCACGTCCGTCACACCTGCGCCTCGATCCTATTCGCGGAAGGCGCAACGCCGTTCAGGTCCAGCGCTGGCTCGGCCACCACTCCGCAGCGTTCACGCTCGCAACCTATGTCCACCTGCTCGACGGCGACATTGGGGAGCCGCTGAGGATTCCTCAGACTGTCCGCAATGATGCGAAATAACTACAGAATCCGCGGAGAAGGCGTTATCCTCGACAGAGCGATGACCGTGCCAGTCAAATATGTCGATGAGCAGCAGCTCTGGGATGAGAAGGAGCGCGCGCGCCGTGCCGACGTAGAGGCCCTGCGCTCCGGGGAAAAGACTGAGGCGCAACTCAAGCGCGAAACAGAGGCGTTCGCTTTTCCCCCTGACCGCGCTCGTATCAACCTGGACTCGGCCCGCTCCCTCTCCTGAGCGAGAATCCGCCAGCCCTGGATGTTGAGGCGCTCGATGCGATCGAGGTCTCTGCGTCTCCGTTGAGCCTGGATGAGGCTCAACGCATCATCGCCCGCATCAAGGACGTGGTCCGCGATCGGCACGTCGTCCTCGTTGGAGGACAGGCGATCTCCGTGTGGATCGGCCAGCTCGAAGATCGTTTGGGCCACAGGTTCACGTCGGCGCCGGTAGTCAGTCGAGATATCGACTTCCTTGGCAACACAACAGACCTCCAGCGCGCAGGCAATCTGCTCGGCGGACGGGTCCATGTGGCCGGATGGCAACGCCGCACGCCGCTAGCGGGAGCGGCGATGTTCCTCGACAGCGACGGTCACAAGCGGCGCTTGGACTTTCTCAAAAGCGTCTACGGCATGAACTCGGAGGACATCAGGACCACCGCGATCGAGATCGACCTGCTGCCAGGGGGAGACCGGCAGGTGCCCGTGTGGGTCATGCACCCCGAGCGCTGCATGGAGAGCCGCGTCCACAACAGCGTCCTCGCCAACAAGCAGACCGATCTCGCATGGCGTCAACTCGAAGCATCCGTTGCCTGCGCCCGAGCCTTCAGTAGCCTACTGCTCGACGAGCGCGGCGAGGCGGCCATCCGTGATGTCCTGAAGCTCAACGAGCGCATCTTCCGCTTCGCCCAAGAAGACCGATGCTCAAGGCTGGCTGCCGAACGAGGCGTCGAGGTCTTCGATGCCGTACTCGATGACGAGCGCCTGCCCGAGAAGTTCAAGACTGTGCGACTGCCTCAGATGCAGCAGCGGATTCGGAGCTTGCGCGAAGACTTGGCCCGAGGAACGGTCGGTAGCTGATGTCTGAGCGTTCCCGGCGCCCGATATTCGCTCGCGTATATACGAGGTTCGCGGAGACGAGCAACCGTCGCGGCGGCGCCGACCATCGTCGCAAGCTGCTCGCCAACCTGAACGGGCGTGTCATCGAGCTGGGAGCCGGCAGCGGCGCGAACTTCGAGCATTACCCCGCCTCCGTTGACGAAGTTCTCGCCGTGGAGCCCGAGCCATATCTACGCCAGCAAGCACTGACGGCGGCAACAGAAGCGCCGGCAAACATCCGGGTGCTAGACGGCGACGCGTATCGGCTACCCGGCGATGAGAGTACTTTCGATGCTGGCGTTGCCTCCCTCGTCCTCTGCACCTTCCCGACCAGCAGCGCGCCCTCGCCGAGTTGTTCCGAGTCATCAGACCCGGTGGCGAACTGCGCTTCTACGAGCACGTCGTTGGCCATTCCAAGTGGGAGGCGCGCTTTCAACGGTTTGCCGACGCGACCTTCTGGCCTCACCTCGCTGGTGGATGTCACCTGGCGCGAGACACGGCCGCCGGGATCGAACAGGCCGGGTTCGCCATCGAGGCGTGTGAGCGCTTCCCGTTCAGTCCCTCGGCGTTCCTCCCGCCCGATCCGCACATCCTGGGGACCGCACGCCGCCCCGCAAGTTCTTAGCCCCGGCGACATAACCGAAGTCAGCGGTCCACCGGGGCTTCCGACACGAGTGTAGCCCCCAGCCGCAGCGCGCCAAGGTGCAAACAAAGTGCAAACATGCCCCACACCACTCGGCGACAAAGACCGCAACCGCCTAGACGCGAATCCCTAGCAATAGAGCCAACCCAGCCGATCAAGCGACACCCCACAACACCCCTCGACACGAATCATAATCCGCGTGTCGGGGATTCGAGTCCCTCCTCCGGCATAGCGAAGAGCCTGCAAATAAGCGGTTTTGCAGTCTAGCAGCGGGTGGGAGAATTTCCCTGGAGATTTCCCCAGAGGGCCGCCTTCACGCACCACTCCGGTGATCCACGGTCGAGGGAGAATGCGAAGACCGTTCCAGGCCTGCTCGATGCCCATAGAAGCACCTGTCCCATTTGTTTGAGCGAAACAGCAATAATGTTGTAAGATGGCTCAAACAACAAGGACACACATGGCCTCCTCCGCTATCCCCATCGCCGAGCGCCCGCTGAGCGAGCGCGCATTCATTGCGCTCAACCGCAACGCGCTCAATGCAGGGCGCCATCCCGTAGTGCGCCTTGATGAAGACATGCACGCACTCGATGCCGCCACGGGCTCCCGGCGACGCAGCCAGGACGCCCTACGTCAGCTCAGGCGCGACGGTCGCCTTCGACGGGTACGCCGGGGTGTCTATCTCGTGGTCGCCGCCACAGGCTCGACCGACGCCCGTGTATTGCCGCTCGTTGACGCGGTGACACCGAGGCCGTATCTCATCACTGCGGGACGGGCGTTGGCGGAGTTCGGTCTCTCCGACCAGCACTTCTTTCGCGTGATCGTCTTGACGTGCCATCGTCTGGCGAACTGGAGCTGGCAAGGCGATGAAGTTCGCTATGCGCTCCTGGCACCCGAGCGGATCTGGGGTCTGTCGACACCCGACGGGCCCCAGGTCGCGTTACCAGAGCGGGCGATCCTCGATTGCCTGGCGAACCCACGTTGGGGAGTGACGCTAGCGCAGACGGTTGAGGCACTCGATAGGGCTATACGGGACCGGACAACGCCCGAAGATCTCGCCGTAGCCGCGAGGCGCTACGGCAATGCTGCGGTCGCTCGAAGGCTTGGCTACCTGCTCGCATTGCTGCGCGGTCCCGATGCGGCTGCGCCCTTGTTGGATCTGCGGGGCCGAAGCCATGCGCACGCTTTGCTCGCATCCTCTGCACCGGACCAAGGGCCGACCGACCCCCACTGGGGTCTACGGATCAACGTCGATCCCGACGCCCTGCTCGCCCACAGGCTGGTCGGATGAGCCTCCCTCGCCGTCTAATCCACAACGAGTACGACCTGCAGGACATCGCCGAGCAGCAGGACCGGCCAATCGAGCTGATCGAGCGGGACTTTGCTTTGGTGACCGTCGCAGCGCATCTGGTCGACCAGTTCCCAGGTCAGCTGTGCTTCAAGGGTGGCTTCGTGCTTCGCCACGTCCGCGGCCATGCCCGCTTCTCAGGAGATCTCGATGCTACGCGCACCAACCCTCCGAAGCACAAGATTGCGGCGAGCGAGATAGCCGAGGCGATGAGGCGCGCCACCGACGAGCCGATGCTGCGCATCGACCCGGGTACGCCGGCTACCGATTCCCAGAACAGTCTCTCGATTTCGACCAGATCGCCTTCCACACGCCGAATTCGGACGGACAGATAGCCGTCGAGATCAGCTACCGCGAGGCCGTGGTCGACCAGCCCGAGTGGGCTGACATCGGGCCGCCCTACTACGCCGAGTTCCAGGTTCCGGTGCTGACGCTTGAAGAGACTGTGGCGGAGAAGCTGAGGACGCTTCTGCAGCGACTGTGCCCGACCGACCTCTCAGACCTCGCCTTGATTCTCCGCGACCACGGAGACCAGTTGGACCGTACTCACATCCGTGAGCTTGCCGTCGCGACGTTCACGCTCGTCAAACAGGGCGACCGCCAAAGGCGCATCGAGTCCAACGTCGAGGCTATGCGCACGAGCTACGACGAGACAGTCCCCGGACTGGCGCCCGACGCACCATCGTTCGCCGAGACGCGCGGACTGGTCCTCGCCGCGCTTACCAGCCTCTTGCCGTAGCAACAACTACAAACTCGACGCCTCTCATCTTTACTGGAAAAATGCACCGAGGTTTGCTGTTCGCCTGCCGGATACGCCCGAGACGCTTCAAATCGGAACTCCGTTTCCCGAGCTTGAGTCATCTTGGGACTCGGCAGAGAACATGTGGGGTTGGACGATCCCAGACGCTTCCGCCGTGCCGGACCTCCGCAGGGCGATCGATCTCGTCAGACCGATGAACCCGCCCTCCGGCTCGATGACGATGCCCGAAGCCGGCGCCGCCGACGTCTGACGAGGACGCTCTACTGGTTCAATGCTCCGCCCTCTTCACGATTGTGCAGACGTAGTAGAGACCGAGCAGGAAGCGCTCAATAGCAACCGGCCCATAGCTGGCGAGATCGTCCCACGGGCGGGAGTAGGGGTCGCCTGGCGCGAGCTTTTCCAGAAGGCGGGCGATGAGACCGAGCGCGCGGCGGTGTCTGGGGTCGGTTAGTCCCATGTCCATCACGACGAGCGAAGCGGAGGGACGCAGCAGCTTCCAGGCGCTTGCCAGAGCGGGGCCGGGTTCGGGTATGACCGAATAGCTGAGGCTGAAAAGCACAGCATCAACGTCGACATCGAGTTGCAGTTGAGCGGCGTCTTGGCGGAGCAGTTGAACGTTTGACCAGCCGTGGCGCTCGGTGAGCTTGCGCGCCTCGGCCAACATCCCCTCGGAGGCATCGACAGCGATGACGGTGCCGTTCAGGCCAACCGCGTCGACCAAGTAGGGCAGGTTGCGCCCGGTGCCGGCTCCAATCTCAAGAACAACGTCGCCGGCTTTCAGGTTCAGTGCTGCCACTGCCTTACGTCGCGCGGGCGGGAAGATCAGGTACAGCGGCTCCAAGGTGCTGTAGAGCCGGGCTACTCGGTCGTAGCCCTTGACGATCTCTTCAAGCGGTCTGCGATTGGGATACTCCCCAGCGACAGTCGATGGCCGCTTCCCGTCGATGCGTCCCACGAGGACCGGCGTACCGTGCTGTGGGACGAGCGTGATCCCGCGCATGACCACTGGTTCGGGAGCGGGCCGTGTCGGCTTCAGATCGACGCTTGAGACGACGGTGCGGATTACCTCGGCCATCTCGGCCTGGGCGAGCGACGCACCGATGCAGCGACGGATGCCACCACCAAACGGCAGCCAAGCGTAGGACTCCGCCTCGCCGTCGATGAACCGCTCTGGACGGAACTCGTAGGGCTGCGGGTAGAGATCCTCGCGCAGATGAACGACCGCGATCGCCGGGTAGACGCGGATACCGGCTGGAAGGTCCCATCGGCCGATCGTGCGAGGCTCGGTAAGCGTGCGAGCGTTGGCGTCGATCACCGGCCGCAACCGCAGCGTCTCTGTTACTACGGCGTCGAGGTAGGTGTCGTCGCCGGCGATCAGTTCTTCTCGCAGGCAGTGAAGCACGCGGGGATTGCGCAGCAACAGGTCGAAGGCGAAAGCGAGGCCGGTAGCGGTCGTCTCGTGACCAGCGAGCAGCAGGGTCATCAGCTCGTCACGAAGCTCGACATCGGTCATCGGCTCATCGTCCTCGTCGCGGGCGCGCAGCAGCAACGAGAGAACGTCGGTGCGGTCCTCAAGGTCCGGCTCGGAGCGACGAAGGGTGATCTCCTCGTAGATCAGCGCGTCCGCTGCCTGCAAGCGACGTTGGAACTGGCCCCACGGGCTAAAGCGACCCAGATCGCGGCGCAGCATGTCAGGCAGAAAGAGAACGGCCTGCATGTCGAGCACGGAGGTCAGGGTGCTACGCAGCCGCTTGATGCGGACTGTGTCAGTTACGCCGAAGACAGCACGGGCGATTACCTCGAAGGTGAGTGCCCGCATCCGCTCGCGCATGACAAAACGCTCGCCTTCTCTCCATCGGCCGATGTCGGCTTGAGCGACATCGCGAATGACCGTGCGGAAGTTCTGAATGGCCGATCCTCCAAACGGCGGTAGCAACAGCTTTCGCTGGCGCAAGTGCTCGCGTCCGTCGAGAGTGAGGACCGAGCGTTCGCCAAGCACCGCCCCCAGGGGCGCGTTCGCCTCGCCGGCGTGGAGATCGGATTGCTCGCCAGTCAGCATCTCGCGGATCGCACTCGGGTCGGAGACGTAGACGCCTACGCCAAAGACGAGGAGCGGCACGGTGAAAACGTCGCCGTAGCGCTCACGCCAACCGAGCAAAGACTGCAACGGTCGTTGGACAAGACGAGCGGTGTTGACGAATGCTGGGGCGCTAGGACCCGGCGGCAGCGGCCCATAGGCATGACGGCTCATAGCCCGAGCATACACGACAGGAATGTAGTAGAGTACCGCCCATGGCAGGAAGGCCGAGAAACGCGAGCCGTGGGTTTGCTCCCCTTGAGTCCGAGGTCATGGACGCCATCTGGAACGCGGGGCGGCCGGTATCAGTTCGCCAAATCGTGGACACGCTCAACGAGCGACGACCCGAGCCTTTGGCGTACACGACTGTAATGACGGTGATGAACCGGCTCGCCGCGAAGAACGTCCTGACGCGCCAGGGTGAGCGACGCAGCTACGTGTATGAGGCGACGGCCCCGGACGCTGCCGGGATCGCGGTGCACGATGTGATCCGCACCTACGGCGATGCGGCGGTCGCTCATTTCGTGGACGAGGCGCGCGCCGATCCTGGTGCTCTGCGCCGCCTGCGTAGTCTCCTTGAGGAGGACGCATGAGGCTCGACAGCGCCAACCGCAGTTTCCTTGCCCTGATGTCCCTCGCGCTGCTGCTGGGTATGTATGTGCTCTGTGGCGCCGTGGGGAGCGTGCTCGTGCCGCTGGTCCTGGCGCGGATTTCTCACGACGGGATCGCCGGGCTCCTGGACAGCGGCTCGATGCTGCCCGTTCTCTTTTTCATTGTCCTGGTGGCGGTTGGCCTTGCGTTCGGAGCCCGGTCGATTGTTCGACAGGTAGTCGCCTCCTCCAGACTTGCGCGCCGTGTGCGTGGGCTCAAACTCGAGCTGTCCGACGAGCTGGCGCTTACGGCATCAGCGGTCGGGTTGGCTGGGCGCGTGGTTCTCATTGATGCGCCCGAGCGGTTCTCCTTCGCCTACGGCGTCCTGACTCCCCGCGTCGCGGTCAGCCGCGGACTCCTTGAGGGAGTCTCCGATGATGAGCTGCGGGCGATACTTGAGCACGAGCGCTACCACGTATGCAACCTCGACCCGCTGAAGATCGTGTTCGTACAGGCTCTCTCGGCCGCGTTCTTCTTCTTGCCCGCGCTGGATTCTCTACGCGCTCGCTATCTCGCGGGTCGGGAGCTGGCTGCCGACCGTCGAGCGGTAAGAGCGTGTGGGCGTCGGCCCCTCGTCGGCGCTCTGCTGAAGGTCGTCCGTGGCCCCAATTGGAGCGAGCTGGAGGGAGTCGCCGCGATCGGAGGCCCCGAGCTGCTGGACGTTCGCGTCGCGCAACTGGAGACCGGCATTCAGCCAAAGCTCGCCACCCTCAGCATCACCCGTGCCGCGGTCTCGATCGTCGGCGCGGGACTGTTCGCTGCCATGTTCGTCGCAGCCGTGTTCAGCTTCGGCGGGCCTGCCGCGTTGTATCGTGCTACGGGCACGGGGCTTACGACTGCCGATCTACTGAGCGGCGTGAGCTGCTCCGCCCCTTTCGCTGGTGCTGGGCTGGTGGCGTACTGGCTCGTCGCGCGACGTGCGAGCCGACCACTCACAGCGAGCCCAGCCCCTCGCTAAGCCAGATCTTCTTTCCCGCCGTGCTGAGATCAGGACGATCGAGGCTGCCTTCAGAGCTACCCGATCGTGCCGGCGCGAATCACGCTGAGCTGGAGCCGCCTGCCCGCCGTTGTGGTGGTTGTATTCGTAGGCGGTGTTGTGTCTGCTCGAGGATGCCGGCGACAGTGCCTGAACCGTTCGCGTGCGACGCCGAAAGGGACGCTTCACGATCTGGAGATATTGAGCATCGGTCGAGCCGCTGCTCAACCGCTCCCCGCCTGTTCGACCTGCTGCTTCAGTTCCTGGTTTTCCTTTTCGACCTTGCGGAGATTGGATTCGGCTTCACGCAAACGTTCTTCGTTGGCGTGATTGGCGGGCGAGGGCGTTTCCTTGATCGTGTTGGAAGTCACCGTGTTCGTGACGGTCTTGGGCTGAGTGACCGTTACGGTGCTCGTCACGGCCCGCGTCGCCGAGTTAGTGGATTCCGAGTTGTGCCCGATCAGGTAGCCAAAGAACCCTCCCGCCAAGAGAGCAACCAGGGAAATGAGAATCACGGGCCAGGGACTCTCCCACCAAGGACCCGGAGGAGGAGCGTCCGGCGCCGGACGCTCGTATCCGCGCACCGGTTCGGTCGGCGCCGGGCGCCGCGGAACCAGCGGCTCGGTCGGCGGGGGGACCGGCGCTTGCGGCCTGTCTGGGGGCTCAGGGGTGCTCATGGACCGACACTCACCTTATCGCTCTGCGTGGAGAGGATATTCCTCGATCGATCACGCTGGTGGCGCCTCACGCTTCTCCGCTTCCAAGCGGACTGATTATGCGCGCGGGGCGAGCAGGCGAGACGCTTAGTCAATCGGCACTCTCGGGCGAGAGCTCAACCCGTAGGTGCGTCTCACTCCTGACGCTGTGCTGGTCGGCGACTCCTTGCACATCCCTTCGGGTGATCGCCAGAAAGGCCACCAGCGCGAAGATCAGGGCGCCCAAAGCTAGCGCTACGGTACCGTCGCCAAAGCCGAGGCCGCCCGCGCTCTTTGACTTCCCCAACCAGTCCGCAACCGAAGCGCCGAATGGCCGGGTGACGACATAGGCAAACCAGAAGCAGAAGATCGAGTTCCAACCCAAGCTTCGGTAGCCGATCGCGGGAATCGCGATCACCGCCGCGAACAGCACGCCGGAGGCGAAGTAGCCGAGTCCGATTGTGTTCGCGGTCAGGTCTCCGACGGCGGTGCCCATCGCGAATGTCGCCATCACCGCCGCCCAGTAGAAGAGCTCGCGGCGAGCTGTGTCGATGCTGTGGATCGAGAGCGTCTTCTCTGTGCGCTGCCAACTCGCGAAGACGGCGAATAGCACCAAGCCATAAAACACACTCGAAGCGATATAAGGGACACCGAAGCCGACGTGCAGGGCGTCGGCGGCCATCGTCCCGAATACGCCGACCATGACCACCGCCAGCCAGTATGTCCAGGCGATGTAGCGGCGCACCGAGAACTGAAGAGCGAGGGCTGCAAGGAAGGCGAGAAAGCCCAACCCGACGGCGACCACCGGGGCCATCGCATGGACCAGGTAGTCGGAGGTGGACTCCCCCATGGCTGTCGAGAGCGCCTTGATCAGCCAGAAGTAGGCGGTGATCTCGGGCACCCTGAGGGCACCGCGGCGGGTGAGTCCTGCGAGCCGTGCGCGATCCATCGACGCGAGAGTTTTTCACGGCGAACGCCATGCGTGCGCCGGTCCGCTGGCGGCTACCCACACCTCTTGCCCGGGAGCCAACACGAGCTCGCCGGGTACTCGCACGAGGACTGTCTCGTGGGCGGAGTGATCCAGTCTGAGTTGGGCTATGGCTTCGTGTCCGTGGTAGCGCAGCTCGACTACGTTGGCCTGAACCGCGGTGCCATTCGGCTGCGGGTGAAGCGCGATTTGCTCGGGGCGCAACAGAAGTTGGGCAGGGCCGTCTGCCCGTGCTCGCCCGTTGAGACGCAACGCCACGGTACCGAGCGCGCAGGTGGCTACCTGATTGTGGATGACCGCCGCGAGGACGTTGGCCTCGCCTATCGACCTGGCGGCGTCCAGGTCTGGTGGATCGCGATAGAGCGAGCGTGGATCGGAGCTGGCCAGCACGCGCCCCTCGCACAGCACCGCGACTTGGTCTGAGAGCGCCAGAGCCTCGTCTTGATCGTGTGTGACGAGTACGGTGGTTGTCGCGCTGGCCGCGAGGATATGGGCCACGTCGCGCCCGAGCTCGGCGCGCAGCGAGGCGTCCAGGGAGCTGAAGGGCTCGTCGAGCAGGACCACGCTGGGTTGGATCGCGAGCGCGCGAGCTAGTGCCACGCGTTGCTGCTGACCACCGGAGAGCTGATGGGGATAGCGATGCTCCAGGCCGCTCAGACCAACCAGATCCAGCAACTCGCTGACGCTCGAGCGCTCGCGCCGGGCCAGCCCAAAACCGATGTTTCCGGAGACTGTCAGGTGGGGGAACAGGGCGCCGTCCTGCGGCACGTAGCCGACCCCTCGATGCTGGGGGCGGACACTGCGCTGCCCATCGTCCATCACGGTTCCACCGATGGAGATCGTGCCCCGGTCGAGCCGCTCGAAGCCGGCGATCAAACGAAGCAGGGTCGTCTTGCCACTGCCGGAGGCTCCTAGCACCGCTGTGATCGAGCCGGTGGGCACACTCAGGTCGATGTCGGCAAGGACCGGGGTGTCGCCGAAGCGCTTGGCGAGGGCCTTCAGATCGATCTCGCTCATAGCGGTGCGAGCTGGGGTTGGGGGCCCTGGTCTCGGCCGAACCATAGAGCGAGCACCGCCGCGGGAACGGCGGCGAGCGCGATGATGGCAAGCGCGTATGGCGCGGCCGCGCCGTAGGCGACCTCGCTCTGGTAGGCCCAGAACTGGGTGGCCAGCGTTTGTACGCCGATCGGGGCCAGCAGCAGGGTCGCGGTGAGCTCGGTCACGGCGAACAGGAACACCAGACAGAAGCCGGCCAGCAACCCGGGCGCCAGCAGGGGAAGCGTGACGCGCAGAAAGACGGAGGCTGGGCCGCGCCCGAGGGACTGCCCCACGTCAGCGAGTCGCGCGGGCGCCTGGGCCACGGACGCTCTGATGCATACGAGCGCGAGCGGGAAGTGCATGATCGCGTAGGCCACGATCACCAAGGCGCTGGTCTGGTACAGGCCGAAGGCGTAGTGGGTGGCGAAGTACACGAGGCTCAGGGCCACTACCACGCCCGGCAACGCGAGCGGGATGTAGGTGCTTCGCTGCAGGTTCAGCCGCAGCGAGGTGGAGCGCCGGAAGGCGATCAGGGCCACCGGTAGGGCCAGCACGACCGCCGCGCTTGCTCCGAGCAGGCTGTAGATAAGCGAGTTCCAGCTCGCCTGCCCCAAGGTAGCGGCCGCCGGCAGGGTCGTGTGTTGGCTCTGGGCCATCCAATACACGACGGTCCCAACAGGAAAGCCAATCGCCAGGGTGAGGATCGCTACGAGACCGGCGAGGAGTGGCACGGCGATCCATCCGAGCTGGGCCCGCGTGGGTTTGCGCGTGGGCGCGGTGCGCGTGGCGGCGCGCGAGGGCACGATGCCATCGACGGCGAGCACCAGCAGGGCGAGACAGACGAGTGGCATCGACAGGGCTGCGGCGGCGCGGCCGTTGAGTTGGAACTCGGTGAATATCTCCGTGGTGAACGTTTGGTAGCGCACGATCTCAAAGGTCCCGTACTCGGAGATCGTGGTCAGTGCGACCAGGACGCAGCCGCCCACGATGGCGGTGCGGATGAGCGGCAAGCTCACCCGATAGAAGGTCTTCAGATGGCCCGCTCCGAGGCTATGGGCAGTGTCTTGCATCGCCGGATCGGCGCGGCGCAAGGCGGCGGCGACGGGCAGGTAGACCAGCGGATAGGTCCCGAGCGTCATCACCAGGGTGGCGGCCGCGAGGCCGCTCATCGAGGGAAAGGCCGAATGCCAGGCGTAGCCGACCACGTCGTCGGGGATCGCGACCGGCAGAACCAGGAGCACCGTCCATAGGCGTCTGGCTGGCAGGCGGGTGCGCTCGGTGCACCAGGCGCACGCCACCCCCAGGCTCGCCGCCAAGACCGCCACCAGAAGCGTGAGGAGCACTGTGTGGCGCAGGAGAAGCGCGGAGCGCGAGCGCAGCAAGACGTGTTGGATTTCGCTCCAGCGGGCGTCGAGCGCGAGCAGAGCCAGGGGTGAAAGCAGGAGGGCGGCTATGCACAGGCAGAGCACCACGATCGCGTATCTGCGAGCGGCGGCGGCGAGCTGTCCTTGACGGCGAGCGGCCGGCAGGGGCGCGCGCGGTGAGCGATGCTCGAGCGGCGCCCCTCCAGTGATCGGGGTTGTGTCTGCGATGGGCGTGTTCACGATCGTCGCGGCGCCTCAGATGAGCCCGGCTTCTTCGAGCAGGTTCTTGGCGTCCGTGCCTGTGCCGAGCTGGGCTGGAGAGAACGAGGAGGGTTGCAACCTGTTGAGCGGCGTGAGCTCGGGGTCGGCTTGCACACCGGGCCGGATCGGGTACTCGAAGCTGTCGCTTTGGGCGAGCACTCGCTGGCCGGCTTCGCTGGTCATGAAGCGCACCAGTTGTTGCGCGGCCGCTTGATGTCTTGAGGACTTCAGAACGCCGATTCCGGAGATGTCCTCGACGTAGCCGGGGTCATGGTGGGCGAAATAGGCGATGTTGGCTTTAACTGCCCCCTTGCCGATCTCGGCCAGCAGGCGGTAATAGTAATAGTGGTTGATCAGCCCTAGCTGGCTCACGCCTTGGCTTATGTCGCGGGTGACGGTCTCGTTGTCGGGCACGTTGTCGTTGCCGGCGGCGTTGGTCTCCAGGCCGATCAGCCAGCGCAGGGCCGCTTTGTGTCCGTAGGTGTGGTCGATCGAGCTGACGATCGGCCACAGGTCTGTCTCGGCCGGGGCGATCTCGATCTTGCCGATCCACTTGGGATCGGCGAGTTCCATCACCGACTTGGGCAGCTGGGAGGGCTTGAGCCTGCTCGTGTTGTAGATGAGCACGCTGACTCGGGCTGAGACCCCCACCCAATCGCCGTTTGCGGCGCTGTCTCGTTTGGGCACGCTGCCCAAAGCGATCGGATCAACTTTGACGAGCAGACCCTGCAGGTTGAGCTGTTCGAGCCAGTTCGAGTTCTCTGTATAAAACACGTCGGCAGGCGATAGGTCGCCCTCCTGGGTGATCTGAGCGGTGAGGACGTCCTCGTCGTTGTTTGCGACCCTCACTTTGATGCCGGTCTGCTTGGTGAACGCCGCGATCAGGGCGTCTGTGGTCTGCTCGTGCTGGGCGCTGTAGAGGGTAAGTGTCGTATCCGGACCGTTCGAGTTGGCTGCCAGGCCGCAACCGCCCGTAAGCAGGGCCGCAGAAGTGAGAAACAGTGCCGGCCAAAGCGCGGCTGGGCCCCGCCGCGAGAGGCCGCTCAGCGGGCATCGAACCGCCGAGGCCGCGCCGAACATCGCACGGTTGAGCGTCTTTTGCCGCATCATCCAGACCTCCAAAGACCGTGACCGTTCGATCCTTCCGAGCCGTTGGGCAAAACCGTAGCATGGGTTAGGGGCCCCTAAGTGCGGTACTTCGCCGCGCGCGTCGCCCCATCTGGTCCGAGCCGCCGACGGACTTCGCCGGCACCGCCACCCTCCGGCTGGCTCGGCGTCGGCAAGAAACGTTGCAGCCCTTCCTATGCGACACATCTTGCAAGCGAACCTGATACTTTGACCCGCGTTCGTGCCGAATCCTTTTCCCCAAGGGGCAAGGGAGCGGGGGACCCAAAGCAGTCGAATGGCTGCGGGGGCGAATCGCCACAGTTGTGGCGTAGCGCGCGAGCGCGAGCCCGACAGCTAACCCCGTAGGCGCCCTGAGATAAAACCGAAAGGACGCTTTTCACATGTCGGGATCCCCGCGTGATCTTGCTGCCGTCGACCCCTGGGAAGCTTCGCTTGCCCGCTCGCGTGCGCGTCGCGAACGCGCTGCTGGGCGCTCCCCGATGCGACTTGCCAACATGATGGACGCACGCCGCCGACTGCCCTCGCCGCGCAACCTTGCCGAAGAGGAGCCATGGGAGCTCTCGACGCTTCGCTCGCGCACCCGCCGCAAGGCGGTCGCGCTGCAGTTCGTGCCGACGGCAACTCGCGCTCGGCGCGTCTCGCTGGGAACCCTGATCGCGCTCGCGGCGGGACCCGCGGCCGGTCTGGCCGACGCTAACGGGACCACGCAGCCGTCCGCGGGGCCCCCCTCACCGGAACCGCCGACGACGACCGAACACCATGTTCTGCTTGAAAACGGCAGCGAAGGCCGCCAGGTGCGCTTGCTGCAGGAGAAGCTTGGGATCGCCGCGGACGGTGTCTTTGGAGCCGAAACCGAAGCCGCGGTGCGCAGCTTCCAGGCTGCACACGGCCTGGAAGTGGACGGGATCGTGGGCCCGCGAACCAGTGCCGCGCTGGCCGGCGAAGCTGCTTCGGTGACGGCGCTTGCGGGCACCGCCGAGACCGCCTTCAGCTCCAGCGTGAGGGAGGCCGTCGACAATCCAGCTTCGAGTGTCCCCTCCACCGGTGGCGAAACCCACACCAAGGGCACGGCCACGAATCCGATTGTTCGCCTTCAGGAAGCCCTCGGCGTTCAGGTTGACGGCACATTCGGACCGGAAACCGAGCGTGCCGTACGCCACGCGCAAGCGCTGCATCACCTGCACGTCGACGGTGTCGTAGGTGGGGAAACCTGGAGTGCGCTCGGAATCAAGGATCATGCGGTTCTACATCCGGTCAAGCCGCGTCATGCGACCCATCGCTCCAGCGTGCACTCAACTGAGCCGGCGACACACAGCCAGGCGACTCCCCCAGCCCCCACCAGCCGTGCCGATGCGGTGAAGCGCCTACAGGAAGCGCTACACGTGCAGGCCGATGGTACGTTCGGAGCGGAAACCGAGGCGGCCGTGAAGCACATGCAGGCCGCGCGCGGCATCGCCGTCGACGGGGTCGTGGGACCGGAAACGTGGAGCGCGCTGGGGATCGACGAGCATGCCACGCTGCATCCGCCTCACACCGTCTCGCATGACTCCGGCGGCGAAAGTTCGGGAGCTTCCAGCAGCGACAGCGCAGGAGGAGAAGGATCGTCGGGCGTGGTGGAACGTGTTATCGCGGCCGCCGATGAAATCGCGACCCGCCCGTACGTATATGGCGGGGGGCATGGCTCCTTCGAGTCGACGGGCTATGACTGTTCGGGGTCTGTGTCCTACGCTCTGCATGGCGGTGGGTTGCTCAGCTCGCCCGAGGATTCCAGTGCACTTGAGTCCTATGGCGAAGCCGGCCCAGGGCGCTATATCACGATCTATGCGAATGCCGAACATGCCTGGATGGTGATCGACGGTCGACGCTATGACACCGTGGCTCAGCAGGAGACGGGCACACGCTGGTCTGATTCGATGACCTCAACGGCGGGCTACGTGGTGCGCCACCCGGCTGGGTTGTAGTCGCTCAGAGCGGTGCCCCGCGCGCGCGTGGGGCTTACCGCCGCCCAAAATCCAACACCACGGTCCAGCCCTATGGGCGCTCGCGCAAAATAACGTCCCAAGCTCGCCGTAGCTTGGAGTGCCTCACCTGAAAAACGACATGGGAGGCACGAATGCTCGCTCGGGCGCGAACGTTCACCATCGAAGGTCTACACGCGCGCGCCGTCAGCGTGGAGGTCGACATCAGGGCCGGGCTGCCGGCGTTTACGATCGTCGGCCTGGCCGATGCGGCGGTGCGCGAGGCACGCGACCGGGTACACGCGGCGGTGTTGAACTCGGGCTTTGAGTTCCCGGCGCGGCGCATCACCGCGAATCTGGCGCCGGCCGATGTGCCAAAGATCGGGCCTGGGTTCGATCTGGCACTGGCCTGTGGAGTGCTGGGCGCCAGTGGGCAGATACCCACAGAGCTCTTGGATACACATGCGCTGTTCGGAGAGCTCTCACTCGACGGCGAGGTACGACCCTGCCATGGCACGCTGGCCGTCGCCGAGGCGTGTCGCAAGGCTGGGATGGAGATGCTCCTCCTGGGCCCGGGCAAGGCACGCGAGGCGCTGCTCGTAGACGGCTTGAGAGTCGGCGCGGTGGAGCGTTTGGGCAGCGCCGCGCGGGTGCTTGGCGGCGGTGCCCCCGATCCATTGCCGAAGCCTCGCAAAGTACCTGCTGGGCGTAGTCCACATAAGGGTCTCGACCTCGAGGACGTGCGCGGGCGACGCGACGCGGTCGAAGCTTTGACGGTCGCCGCCGCGGGCGGCCACAACAGTCTCTTGAGCGGGGCGCCGGGGACCGGTAAGACTATGCTCGCACAGCGCTTGCCGTCGATCCTGCCTCCGCTGCGACGCGCTGAGGCGATCGAAGTGATGCGTATCCATAGCGTGACAGGCAGGCTGACGGGTCCCGAGCTGTTTTCAGAGCGCCCCTTTCGGGCGCCTCACCACACGATCACCACCGCCGGCATGATCGGTGGCGCTCAGCGCGGCTGGGTCGGGGAGGCGGTGTTGGCCCACAATGGAGTTTTGTTTCTTGACGAGCTCTCGGAGTTCGCGCGCCCCACTCTGGAGGCTCTGCGCCAGCCGCTTGAGGATGGGCGGGTGGCGATCGTGCGTGCGCGCCACTCCGCCGTGTATCCGGCTCGCTTCATGCTCGTCGCCGCCACCAATCCGTGCCCGTGCGGATACGCGGGTCAGGCGGAGCGGTGCAAATGCAGGGAAGCCGATCTGGCGCGCCACCGGCGGCGCCTGAGCGGCCCGCTGCTCGACCGCATTGACCTCCTGTTGGGGATGGAGCGCTCGGGCGCCGACCAGCTTGTGCTGGCGCCATTCACCAACTCGGCGCGGGCACGCGAGCAGGTGATCGAAGCTCGCGAGCGCCAGGCGGCGCGCCTGGCCGACGCAGGGATCCTGGTGAACGCCCAGATGGACACGGCGATGCTGCGCCGACACGTCAAGCTCGACGAGGACGGGCACATGTTGCTCAAAGGCACTCATGAGCGCGGCACGATGAGTGCACGAGGCCAGCACAGGGCGCTGCGTGTGGCGCGGACGATTGCCGACCTGGAGGGCCGTGATCGGGTCAAGAGCGAAGATCTGGCGCGCGCCCTGTCCTGGCGCCCTGAGGCAGGCTTGGGTAGCCGCAGAGCGGCATGACGGACGTCTGCCAGCAGTGCGAGCGACGCGCATGGCTGCTCGAGCGGTTGGGGATACGCCTGGACTTCAGGGCACGCGATCTCTCATACTTGTGGAGGCTGCTGGAACTCTCAGACCGCGATTTGATCGACGCTGTTGGTGGCAGGCAGCTCGATGGACTGCACCAGGCATACGAGTTGTGGGAGACCTCGCTCGAGCAGACCGATCGAGACATTGAGCGGATCTGTATGCATCACACCGCCTATCCGGCATGTTTGTCACGCGATGCGCTGGCACCACGAACACTTGGTGTGCGAGGCGGCCTTGACCGACTCAACGAGACCCTCACACCGAAGGTGGTTGCTGTGGTGGGTACTCGCAGGGCGACCGATTATGGGATGGAGCTGGCTCGCGAGCTCTCGCGAGAACTTGCTTCGTGCGGGTTGACCGTTATGAGCGGTGTGGGCGAAGGGGTAGCCGGCGCAGCGCAGACCGGGGTGCTGGAAGCCGGCGCCATGCCGCTCGCTGTGATGGCGGGAAGCCTGAGCCGTTGCTCGCCGGCATGCTGCGAGCCGCTCTATCGCCGCGTGGTCGAGAAGGGCTGTGTGATCTCCGAGCAGGCGTTCTCTGGGGATGTGCGTGCTCGAAGCTGGTGGAGCCCCGCCGTCGATCGAACTCTCGCCCTTCTTGCTGAGCTGACGATCGTGGTCGAGGCCGGCGAGCATCCTCGCGAGCTTGCATGCGCGCGGGTGGCGTGGACACGCGGCAAGCATGTGGCGGCGGTGCCTGGACGGGTCACTTCGCCCGCTTCGAAGGGCACCAACGAGCTTTTGATGCATGGAGCTAGGCTCGTGCGAAACACTCAGGACGCGCTCGACACGCTTTATGGCGTGGGCGGGATGGAGGCGAGGAGGCAAACCATCGAGCCGGTCCTCCTGGACCCGCGACTTACGGAGGTGTTGGCAGATGTGGGACGCGGAAAGGACACCGTGTCGAAGCTGGCGAAAGACGACGCCGAGCCGGGAGAGCTTGCGTTGGCGCTCGCGGAACTGGAGCTGAAGGGGTTGTTGGTGCGCGGCGACGGAGGTCGCTACGTGCCCAGCGCGCTTTAAGGTGCACACGTGCAGCCGCAACCGAAGACACGAGGGGACGTTGGGATCGCCACGGCAGAGCAGATACGCGTCGACGCATCGGATCCGGGAATCGATCGTCCCGAGCTGCTTGCGATCGCCTGTGGAGGCGCATTGGGAGCATTGGCGCGAGTCGGCCTCGTCCAGGCCTTTCCGACGAGCACCGGTAGCTGGCCTTGGGCCACGTTCGCCGTAAACATGTTGGGCGCGCTGATGATCGGATATTTCGTGACGCGCCTGCAGGAGCGGCTGCCCGTCTCCACGCTGCGCAGGCCACTGCTGGGGACCGGTCTGTGTGGAGCGTTGACGACCTTCTCGACCGTGCAGATAGAGCTGTTGCGGATGGTCGACCAGCACCGCATCGGCCTCGCCGCCGGATATCTTCTGGCAAGCGTGATTGGCGGCTATTTGGCCGTATTTGCTTCATCGGCGGCGGTACGCCGCGTGCGGACGATCGCATGAGCGCGGAGGCGTGGATTGGCGTCGCGCTCTTGGGCGGTATCGGCTCGATCGCGCGGTTCCTGCTCGACGGAGCGGTCTCCTCGCGCGGTTCCTGGAGCTTTCCGTTCGGGACATTGGCGGTGAACGCCAGCGGTGCACTCGTCTTGGGACTCGTGACTGGATTTGCGCTTTCGGGCGAAGCTCTCGTACTGGCGGGGACCGCGACGATCGGCTCCTACACGACCTTTTCGACCTGGATGCTCGAGACACACCGGCTCGGTGAGGACGGACAATCGCGCGGTGCGGCACTCAACGTGATCGTGAGCTTGATCGTGGGCTTCGGGGCCGCTGTCTTGGGCAAGTGGCTCGGCGGGGTCTTGTGATGCAGAACGCCTTGAAGCTGACCACCTACTTCGGCGAGCGCAGCCGGGTAGGAGGTCGCCTGCTTGCCGACGAGCTGCTCGATATGCACGCTCGCCGCGAGGTTCGCGCCAGCATTTTGTTTCGCGGCGTGCAGGGATTCGGCGCCAAGCACCGCAAGCGCAGCGACCGATTGCTGACGCTCTCCGAAGACCTGCCGCTCGTGTCGGTCGCGATCGACACAGCGGAGCGCATCGAAGAACTGGCGGAGGAGATTGGGACGATCGGCTACGAAGGGCTTATCTCGTTGGAGCGCGCCCACCTGCTCGGCGCGGGCGCAGCCACAGCGGATCTCGCATGCGACGGTCGCCTCCGGGAAGCAGCGAAGCTGACCGTGTTCCTGGGACGCCACGAGCGCGCCAATGACACGCCCGCGTTTGTGGCTGCGTGCCAAATACTCCACGACCATGGCGTGGCCGGTGCGACGGTTCTGCTCGGGGTCGATGGCACGATGCACGGTCAACGCAAGCGCGCCCGTTTCTTCGCCCGCAACGCGGACGTACCGCTGATGGTGATTGCGGTCGGCGACGCCAGGCGCATCGAAGATGCGCTTGGACGGCTGAGAGAGCTACTTGCCGAGCCCCTGTTCACGCTCGAGTTGGTGCGAGTGTGCAAGCGCGACGGTGCTCTCTTGGAGCATCCAGGCGATCATCCGGCGCCAGGCGCGCGAGACAGGCTCAAGCAGAAGCTCACGGTCATCGTCTCAGAGGCCGCGCGACACGACAACAGATCGGTCTACCTCGAGCTGGTCAAGCGTCTGCGCCGCGCCAAAGCGGCCGGCGCAACTTCGATGCGGGGAATCTGGGGCTTTCACGGGGCTCACCCGCCCCACGGCGATCGTCTCCTGGCACTCCGCCGCCACGTTCCCGTGGTGACCGAGACGATCGACAGTCCCGAGCGCATCGCTGAGCTGTTCCCCATCATCGACGAGCTCACCCACGACAGCGGCCTCGTCACGAGCGAGTTCGTACCCGCAAGTTCCGCTCTTCACGAGGCACTTAGCCTATAGGCTCCGATCGAGCCCCTCTCCATAGGTCCAGACAACACAGTCCTGGTCTATAGTTAGCCGCCGCGCGGCTGTAGCTCAGTTGGCTAGAGCGTCTGCTTGCCATGCAGAAGGTCGAGGGTTCGAGTCCCTTCAGCCGCTTCGCGAAGCCCAGCAAAAGGCGCCCTTCAAACCTTCAACCTTCGCGACGCGATGTAATGCGGTCCCGTCCCGCTTCCGAGGATTCCCATCCCCACCTCCAAGGACCAGGCACCGACCAGATGACAGCCCCCTCCTTGACCGGCGGGTGCCTGTGTGGCGCCATCCGCTTTGAACTCACCGAGCCGGCGAGAGATGCCGGTTACTGCCATTGCACGCGCTGCCAGCGCCGGACCGGCACCGCCGCCTCGGCTCAAGCGCGAGTCGATACCGACACGCTGCGCGTGCTCCAAGGCGAGCACTTGCTCAAGTGCTGGCGCCACCCCGACGGCGGCCACGAGAAGTGCTTCTGTGGCGAGTGCGGAGCACACCTGTTCAGTCGCAGCCCCGAGAATCCCACCTACGTCAGCGTGCGAATGGGTGCCTTCGACGGAGACCCCGGCGTGAGACCGGCTTGGCGCTCGTTCGTCGATTACGCTGCGCCTTGGGAGCCGATCCCCGAGGACGGGCTGGAACGCTTGCCCGATGCAAAGCCTCGCAGTTCAAGCGCGCAAAGCCAATAGAACACGTTCCCGGCCTCACTCAGCAACCACGCACCAAAGCCGGCCACATCGAAGATCAAGCTCCCTTCAGCGAGTACGCCACGCGCCAGACTCGGAGCACCGGCGCCAGCAACGTGGCAAGCGGACCGGCCGAACGGAGCAATTGTCGACTACTGGGCCTCATGTCAGCGGTCATCACACTGTCCTTGGAAAGGTACATAGCCACCATGGCCGCGAATATCACTAAGTGGCGAGCGCCCTGCCGAAGTAAGCAAGCCTCCGAAGCTGCGCGCCTCAGCACTCCGTCCATCCGCTCGACCGCACTCTCCAGAGACCCATAATGCGCGATATAACTATTCTCTCCATTAGCCCGGTCCTCGGCCATGTCTCCGTAGCTGTCAAGCAGCGTCGCAGTCAGTGAAAACCAAGGAAAATACGCCGAAAAGACCTCCGTCACATAACCGACCTGAGAAACCGGCTCGGCAGCGATCGCCATCAACGCAAACACTGTCAGCCAGGCACTGGCAGCGCCGGCGGTCTCATACCACTCGATCTCGTCGGTCGCGTCACGCTGGCACTCTACCCACACCTTCAATATGGCCTCCCGTAAAACCAGGTCCAGCTCATGATTTAGACCCTGTACTTGGGCAAGGGCCGCGGCGCGTATCAGTAGCGGTCTAACATGTTGATAGGACGGAAGCATGGTACAGCCGTAGCGACAAGCCTGCACCAGTTTAGGTAGGTATCCACCGTCGTCGCGCCATGGGTGGTATTGAAAATAGTTCGACAGTGGCTGCGTCGTATCAACCGCCTCCACGAGAGCGCGGTGAAGCTGCCGACCATTCGCGACGCCAACATGAGCTCCCCGCTCGATCGTGCTATCGAGAAAATCCGCCATGATCTCGTAAGCCACAAGCAATCTCAACAACCCTGGGCAGCGGTGTGCTGTAATGATCCAAAACAATGCCGCCCCGTCGGTATTCGGGCGCTTTTGTGCGAGAGCCAAAAGGGCGTCTTTGCGGATCGTGGCGTCGGGTATCTCCGCTGCCAGCCTCCGCCATCTTTCCACCTCTCCTAAGACCTGACGTAGACCCCACACCAACTCTCGCGTCATCGCAACCCCCAAAGCCCGCGCCTGCCCTATTGCACGGCATGTGGTGTCATTGGCCTCCCCCGACATGCCAACTCTAGAAGACCCGCTGTCTTGATGTTTAATCTTGCAGCGCCGGTTTAACCCGTGCCGCAAGATATCCCGGCAACGCGACCATAGCGAGTGCGATTATCGAAACGACCGCGAGACTACCGATCGCGATGGGGATTGCAATCGAATAAACCACGGGAAAGCCAGTCACGCTGACGAGAGCATGACTGAGCACCAGCTGGCCATACAAGCCAAAGACTGCTCCAATCGAACATCCGGTGCCCATCAATAGCATCGTCTCCCAGAGAAGCGCTCGCCACAGCTCACCTTGATCAAAACCGTCGACCTTCATACCTGCAAGTCTTGGTCGACGTTGCCAGATCAATGCACCCATGGCGGCCGCCATGGCCAGCGCAGCTGCCACAAGAACCAGCGCGGCTATCTGTGTTAGCCGCGCAAGGCCCTGTCGCTGAGCAGCAACGTCGTTCTCTTCATGCCGAGCCGCAGTCTGAACCGTGAGGCTGCTGGTGGGCCCAAGAACAGACTCTACCGAGGCGATCCCTTGAGCCGTCGATACCCCCGGCTTGAGAATGATTTGGTAGGCGCTGAGATCCGGACTTCCCCAGGCTTTCGCGTAGTCATCGGGATTCATCAGGATCGCGCCCGGCGACCAACCTAGATTTGTGATTATTGCGGCAAGTCGAAGCCTGCTTGGTTGTGGCGACGCCAGCACAAAAGCATCTCCGATTTTGAGATCCCGCTCCTGTGTCAATGCCTCAGAAATAGCGACCCACCCCCCCACATCGAGTCTCGACCGGGCCTGCGCTGGTTCACCCGTAATCAACTGGTCTTCAGGAAAACGCGACGTATCGCTCCTCGGCGGAGCAAGTACGAGAACACGTCGATCGCCCACATCTAGAAAGCCACCACGGTACACTCCCACGTGACTCACCTGTGGAAGGACTTCGAGTCTTTTCTCGTATTTGTTTTCGAACGGTATCGTGGCCATCGTGGTTGCGCCTCCAGCCGGCGACACCCACAGTGTCGTCCCACGACTCAGATCGGAGGCGGCACGGTGCAAGCCTGTGCTCAAGTTGTTTTGGGCACCCTCAATCGCGACACTGCCAAAGACCGCTACGGCGCCCGTTGCTGCAATGGCCAGAGACCGCGAACGAGTGGTGCTGGACATCAACTCGATCAGCGCGATGCGTGGGGCCACGCCCCTCGTGGGCCGTTGAAGTCGCTCGATCAACCAGACGGCCCCGCTGAAGGCGGTCGGCATGATCAACAGAAGAGCAAACATCAAGCTGGTGAAGGAGATGATCGCAATGCCCACCGTCGACAGCCCGTGAATTACTGTGGCGGTGGTCAAGGCCACACAGCCCATACCCGAGATCAGCACCATTGTTCGCCCCGCGCGCTTGGGTGTCCTGAAGCTTCGCGGGCCGAACGGATGGTGGCCGAATATCTCGTCTCGCAGCGGAATCATGACTCCGACCACGGC
>Ga0208586_1000190_pt1 | contig 24803 bp, 34 predicted proteins | sample NGESurshal072012_6_FD_184471 | JGI IMG/M metagenome (GOLD analysis project Ga0208586, IMG submission 184471) | Arctic peat soil microbial communities from Barrow, Alaska - NGEE Surface sample 53-3 shallow-072012 (SPAdes) | ecosystem: Environmental > Terrestrial > Soil > Wetlands > Peat ... | reverse complement strand
TGGCGTGAGATGCTCTGGCAACGGCTCGGTGTCGTCCTTGGTGAGTTGCTTGTCGGCGAGCGTAACCGCCTTGGCGAGCGTCCGTCGCCGAATGTTGGTCGCAGTCTGCCGCGTGCCGATGGCCGTCCCGAACACGAGCGCGTCGGGCGCCGTGTCCAGTCCCGCACGGTAGGCGCCCAACTCGTCGCGCAGGACCGGGACCACGTTCACGATTCGCACGCCAGCATCGGTCTTGGCCGCGCGCACGGTGATCGTGCCGCGCGCCAGGTCCACGTCGCGCCAGCGCAGCGATAGCGCCTCGCCAATCCGCAGGCCAGCGAAGATCAGCGTCGCCAGCAGCGCGCGCCGCTGGCCGCGACAGACCCTCGCCTTTCGATCGACCTCGCCGGCTGCGTCGAGCAGCGCGGCGATATGGTCGGCCCGGTCAAGCCATGAACGGCTGGGCGGTTGCGCTGTCAGCCGTCGCCGTCTGCCGCGAGCCGGATTGCGGTCGATCAATTCGTACTCGACCGCTATCTCAAGGATGGCGGCAAGCGTGGCGAGCGTCTTGTTGATTGACGTGACGCCGAGCTTGCCCTCGCGTACCTTCGCCAATCGGTAGCGGTCCACGTCCTCGACGGTGATTTGATCGAGTCGCCGCGATGCGAATGTGGGCAGCAGGTGATTCGACAGATGCCATTCGAGGTCGTGCCGACTCTTGCCGGCGAGACCGTTGCCGTGCCTGCCACCCTCGACCTTCTGGCGCTCGAACCATTCTGAGGCGAACTCGTGGAAGGTCGGCATCGCTCTAGGCGTCTGCACAACCTCTGCGACCGGCGGCTGCCAGATACCGCGTCGCACATCGGCGAGGACGTTCTGTAGCTCTGTCTCTGCCTTCGCTCGTGTCCAACCTTCCCCGGCGGTGCCGAGCGTCACGTACTCACGCTTGCCGTAGGCGCGGAAGCGCAGACCGAACGTCGCGCTACGTTTGCGCTCATCCACGATCACCTGACCCGTAGCGGGGCGTGGCATCACTGGCCCCCGATCTGCTTGAGGCGAGCACGCAGGATCGGCAGGAAGGATTCGAGTGGCCGTGCAAAGTCCATTGCGATCTGTCGCTGTTGCTCCGCCCCCCGCATGTGTTGGTCTGACTGCATGAGGTCGTGCTCGACGGCGAGGCGCCGTGTAAGCGTCGTCAGGAGCGCCCACTTGTGTTGGTCAAGGTCGATCTGCACCGCCTCGTCACTGTCGAGCTTGCTCCACCCGATCACGTCGAGTAGCGCAAGGTGCGCGTCGAAGTCCAGCAGCGGCTTGTCGTATTCCTCGGCGTGCAGGTCGCCGTGGCCGTCTTCGCTGACGCGAACGATCTCGGATGCGTCCTGCCCGATCTCGGTATGCAAGGCGTTACGCAGAATTCCCACCACGTCGGCGGGAGTGGTCACGGTCCTCATTTCGGTTCCTCCTTGGTAGGAGGCCCCGAAGACGGGTGCCCTGGCGAGGGAGCCACAATGGCCTGAGCGGATATCGTGACCGGCGCGCCGAAGCCTTTGGTCTTCGGAGCCACGCCCCCGGCTGTTTGCGCAGCGCGGGGGCACTATGTTTGGACTCCCCGATGGTATCGCAACCTGACTAAAACCGCTTAGATGCGTGATGCCGCTCAAGATCAGGTCGTACTCGGCAGTGCGCTCCAAGCGTTGCGCGATCAGGCTGGCGTGACTCAGGAGGAGATGGCCGTCCGACTCGGCATCCATTCGACCTACGTCTCCCAGGTTGAGCGCGGTCGGCGCGGTGTCCGATGGCACACAGTCCTGCGCTTCCTCGACGCTCTCGGCTCCAACCTGCACCAACTCGCCGACGCGATAGCCAAGGTCGAGAAGCAGGACCCGCCGCCAAAGCGCTGAGGGGACCATCACGGGCACTCTCGGCGGCTGTCAGCGGACGTCGCCGAGCCCTTTATGGGCAGCAGCCCGGCGCTGCTGCCCACTCGCTGACGCTGACGACTGGCCGAATGACTTGCAGGCACGGGCAATTCCGACCGGTGCGACTCCTTGCTATGACAGCGAGAAGTCCAAGCCGCGAGCGCCCGATCGAGGTCGAATCGCAGCCGTCCGCGAGGCCCATTGCCGATGCGCTCGCCGCCCAGCTCGGCCGCGTGAGCGTACACGCAATCGCGGGAGACGCCCAGCGCAGCGGCGACCGTGGCGGCGTCCACAAGCTGTCTATGTGTCGGCTCGACTCGCAGCAGTTCGGAAACGCGCTCGGCGATGACGTCCGCTAACAGCAGCTCGCGCGACGTGAGCGCCGACGCGGCGGTGCCGTAGCCGCGTGTGTTGGCCGGGGTAGTCCTCACACTGGCCGTCCGGCGGACGGATGGCAGCGCCAACAGATGACACGCTTGGTGGTCGGATGAGGGCCGTGATGCGCGGCGTGGGCTTCTGGGCTTGCGCAGTCTGGGCGGGTGTCAGGTGTCATGCTCCCTATGGCTACTGGCACCGTGACACCGTGGCGCTTCGTACTGCGAACGTACCCGGCAGGGGTCTTCTCGATCTCGCCGTTTTTCTGGAGGTCGCTCAGGACGCGACGGACGGAGCTGTCCTTGGGACTGCGGCCCACTGCTCGGCAGAGGTCTGCGAGAGAGGTCGGGCCGTTGTCTGCCTGCTCGACCACCGCGAGCAGCGTGGGCGCCAGCAGATCACGCTTCCGTTCTGGTGGCTGCTGTTCATCTGGTGGCGTGGCCTTGTCGATGAGCACAAGGCCACGCTCGGCGGCCAGGCACAGCCAGTGGCGGTCGGGCTCAGGTGCTGGCCTGCACTTGAAGCACGACAGCGAGCGACGGTCGGCCTCCGGATCATCAACGACCCTGGAGAGCAGGAAACCCAGCTCGACCGCAGCGGCTATACCGCTGCTGCCTCGATACTCACCGCCGGCCTTCGGCGAGTGGTGCAGCAAGAGAGCCGCTGCATCATGGCGACGGATGAGATTGCGCAGCGGATCGAGCACCGCCGCGACGGCGCCCGAGTCGTTCTCCTCCCCTCCGGGCCACAGCGACCGGAAACTGTCGAGCACGAGCAACGACGGGCAGTAGCAGGCGAGCGCTTGCTCAAGCACATCGAGCCCGGTCGCCAGGCTCCAGCCATCGACCTCGACTACCTCTACGCCGTGGTCTGGCAGTCCGAGCGTGTGGACTCGCCGGTGAATCTCCCGCTTGCCATTCTCCGCGTCGAAGACGAGAGCGCGCCCCAGTCGGCAGGCCAGCCCGGCGACAGTCTCCCCCTGGGCGACGCCAGCCGCGAGCGCGGTAGCCAGCAGGCTCTTTCCCTCTCCGGGCTTGCCGGTGAGCAGGGTGAGTGCCCCCTCAACGGCAAGGCCCTCCACGACCCACGGCACCGCTGGTGGTGGCTCGGCGACCATAAGGCCCACGTTCAACCGCCGCAGCTTCCCGCCGCTCAGCTTGGCGAGATCGGGCAAACGTGCCGGGTTCACGATTCCTACCTGATCTCCCGCAGCCCGCATGTGGGCCATGAGCGCGTGACACGCTGTGAGCGGATCACGTCACCAGCGCGACGACGACGCCAGCATCCGGTCGCGTATCTGAGTGTCACACCGATCAGCGGTCAGCCGCAATCTGATGACGCGAGATCCATTGATCGAGTTCAGCCGGGTCGATACGGATACGCGAGCACAGCTTGGTTGCCCCGAGTTCGTTGCGGTGAATAGCACGTCGGAGTGCCGCTGGCTTCAAATTGACACGCTGAGCGGCTTCGGCGATGGTTAGAAGGCGTCCCGTGGTCATTTAGTTCTCCTTCGTTCTTCTGGTAGTAAGGGCACTCCTAATCTACGATCGGCCGGCCGCTGACTTCTCAGCGTGCATTAGCTGGTGTAGCTCGCCCTTCTGACGTTCCTGTTCGCCTGAGTCAGAAAGAGCGTTCTCAAGGTGGCTGCTTGTAAACGGTGCCTCAAGCTGACCATTCCTGTTGCCGATAAGCCACACATGAAGTCCGATGAACCTGTCACGGATCGGTCAGTTTTGCGCGGCTCTCAACGCACAGGCGCATGGTCTCTTTACAACAGCGCGGCTGCATTGTTTCCCTGCGCTCGTGCGTGTTTCACACGAGTAGGCACCTACAGCGCAGTCGAGCCAGATCGCGCTAGCACCATGCACAAGTACAACGCGAAAGCGAGGCACGCTATGTGCGTTAAGATCGACAACCTACCAACCGGCCGGCGCATCAGCAGGACAGTAGTCGTAGTGGCCGTCGTTGCACCCCTCCCCATTCTCGGCGCAGGGTGCGGAAGTACCACCGATAATGGAGGGAGCGCGCGAACCGGCAGCCCATCCGTCGCGCAAATTCAAGCCTTCGTCAATGAGAAGCTAAACCCGCATGTGAAGATCCCGACGCCAACAGCGGCGCTTCCGCCGGGCGCGACGGACATGGAACGCGCTCTGGCCAAGGCGAAGGAATTTAATCGCTATCCCAACCTCATCCACCATACCAACTCGCAGACAACGTGCGTGGACGAAGGTCAAGGTAAGTTCAAGTGCCTGACGACATACAGCGTCGGTTGGAGGGAAAACCAACTCACCAACGCGACATGCTCACGGGATACGTCGCTGTCTTGCATTATCGAAACAACCAAAGCGGGGGCAAGCGAAGACGAAAACAACTCAGCCGGGGACGAAAAAACCGAAGCCGAACCGGGGGACAAATCCGAAGGCGAAGCCCACGAATAGGAGGGACGATTACTCATTACAAGAAGCCCAGTTGCGGGCGCTTGTGCACGGGAAACGCGACGTCGCAGGCGTCGACCGCCTGAGTCCTCAATATCCCAATCACGGCGGGCGAATACACTCGCCGTCTAAGCTCGATGCTCCTGTTAGGAGCATCCCTTCTTTGTGGGACTTTGGCGCGCGGCAGAGCCGTCATAAAGAACCGGGCGCGAATGTGCTCATCCCCCTCGACCTAGGTTGAGGATCAAAGGGTGGGTAAGACAACACCTCACCTTGAGGCGTGACCACGCCCGCTCTGTCCAAGCAGGAAAAACCCCTCTGGCGATTTATTCGCACCGTGTCGCGATGACAAGAGCACACCCGACGACGTGAAGCCACGCACTTCGAGGAACGCGCGCATTGCCCACCGGGCATAAGGACGTAAGCGCGGGGTGCCGCGATCACGTCCGCCAGCGATGGCACCGGAGATAGCGCTTCCAAGGAAACAAGTCTGCCGTGCGTGTGGGTGTGGTGCTGAGCGAGGACCGACCCGGCTCGACTCGTGTCGTAAGGGGGGGACTGGCCGAGGATAGGACTGAGCGCGGCTCCGGCTTCCCGCTGGATCATTTGGTCTGCTGGTCAGCGACTCACCGCGAGCATCTTGGCCGTGATGATCCGCTCGCGCCCATCGGCCGAGACAAGCACGACGGCGTAGCCCTCATCGAGAGAGCGCGTGATCTCGTGCCCAGCATGGGGCGAATCGGCGTCCACGAACGCAGCGTGCTCTGGATAGGGCGAGTTGCCCTCGATCGCGAGGTCGATCGCGCGGTCCATCGCCTTTGCGGTGGGCGACTCGGCTGAGTTCACGTTGCGCGCCATGCGTCGATCATCTCCTTGTGGCCGGTGCGAACCGCAGTGATCGCAGCTCGCATACCTTCTCCAAGAGTACCGGCATGGAACGTCTCTGCCGGCGCCTTCCCACCGTGGCGGTTGTGCCGGTGCATGTCGTTGATGCCGTGCGCCCCGTCGTACACGCGCACCGTCGTCGGCGTGCCGTCCTCGTCATCGACCGTGAGGACCACCGCATAGTCCGTGACCTCGCGCCCCCGCGTCGTGAACTCCACGACGATGCGGGCGCCGATCTCGTAGTCCAGCACGTCGCGGTAGCGCTGACTCATGCCCCAGGCCCTTCACGCTCGACTAGCGTGCATCGACGGCTTGACCCACTCGTGTGCGAGGAGGCGACAGACCCACCAAGGAGAGGGGGCACGATCACAGGCATGAGCGAGAGCCTGCCAGCGAGCCCGGACGGGGCTCTCACGCCCGCTCGATTGGGCAGCAGTCGCCTTTCGCTGCCCAAACCACGCCGGATCGCACCCAATCCCGCCGCATCAGTATCGCGGGCCGAACGTCAGAACACCCGATGAACACTGAGGAATCGGGCCCTACGGCCCGTTCGCCGGGTCGATTGCAAAGCAGGCGCTCTCCCAGCTGAGCTATGGCCCCGTGACCTTCGAGTGTAGGGCAACCGCTCCAAGTCATACTGGCACTACTGGCTCTACCCTTGGGCCCGCCCAAAGGAAAGGGCCTACTCGTTGAAGTCGAAGTCGCGTGGGGGTCTCTGCTCGAACCAGAGGCGCTCCTGCTCGGGCGTATCGCGCAAGAAGTCGGGGGTCTCCTCAAGCACGTCCTCGACGGGCTCCTCCTCCAGCCCTTGCGTCAGATCAGATCCAGGATCGCCCTCACTCTCGCGCCCCTCCCCATAGGCCGTGTCGGGGTCAACGCGGGGGTCGCCTGGCATCTCCCATTCGAGCGACTCGCCGCTGAATGCTGTCCCATGAACGGGATGAGCAACCGGTGCGTCTTGCGGAGCGCTCTTTGGCCCTGCCCGCTCGGGGTCCAATCCTGCAAGCTCCGCCTCCATATTGATCTCAACCGTCTCTTGACCCGTCGACGACTCGCTAGGTGAAGGCGCATGAGCGGCCTGAGACTCTGCGGAGGCGGCCGTCTCAGTGCGATCCTCGCGTGGAGACTCAGATTCAGACTCCGCTGGGCGATGCACCGGCCCCAGGGCAGCGTCCTCCTCTCGGGCCACATCGCCCGGATCGGCTCCCCTGAGACGCTTCAGCTCCAGGTGCTCACGGATGGCGTCGTCAAGCAATCCCATTGCGCCCCCAAACCATACTGCGCCGCGGCGCAAGCTTGCTTAGATGCTTTAGTTTAGAGCCGCGTCTTGGGGTCACCGCGAAGAGGCTTGCGATCACCCCATGGTTGAGCGTGTTCCTGACCGGAAGCTGCCACTACACTTCTCGAGACTGTCATCTGCCTATAGATGTCGACATGCGGGGCTATAGCTCAGTTGGAAGAGCGCCTGGATCGCACCCAGGAGGTCGCCGGTTCGAGTCCGGCTAGCTCCACCATTGGTTCGTTGTGTAAACCCTGGCCCCGAGAAACGGGGTCGGGGTTTACATTATGGCCACCTTTGGCGGGCGGCGGGACAGCCTTTAGGTGCCGTGGTTTCGCGCCCAGGCGCGGCTCCCAGGTCGCCAGCGCGGCGTAGACGGGCGTTAGCTCGGCACCCTCGATCGTGCCCTCGTCCCCGACGAGGATGCGCTTGAAGAACGTCTGGTTGAGTAGGCGTCGCTCTAGGGGAGTGCTGGCGAGGTATGTCGCACGGGGAGTCCTGGTCTTTGCCAGCGCCCCGTCGAGTGAGGTCTCGATGTCGCGGGCGTGTAGTTCAGCGGCCTCAAGCAGCCGTTGGGCTTGGAGTTTCTCGGCTTCGAGTCGCTGCTGCTCAGACGCCAGCACCTCGCTGGAGACGAGCCCTTCATAGGAGAGCTGCACGAGACGGGTCTGGTTCTCCTCGAGCGTCTTGATCTTGCGCTGGTGGCGCTCGATGTCCTTGGCGACGATGGCGCTGCGCTCGTTGGCGTCGCGGCGCACGTCTGACCAGATTGCCTCTCGCACGCGCTTGGTGACCTGGACGGTGCGGTAGTGCTCGATGATGGCATCCTCGACTTGGTGGACGGCGTAGTGCCTGCTCTGGCAGCGTCCGCCCTGCCTGCGGCTGAGACGACCGATGCAGCAGAAGTATTCGTACTGGCCCCCGTTGCCTCGATACTTGCCGTAGAGCAGTCGTCCGCCGCATTCGGCGCAGTAGAGCGTCCCGCGTAGGTAGTGCTGGTGCTTGTGCGGCCGGTCTCCGGCTACCGAGCGGGCAGACAAGAGTGCCTGTACCCGGTCGAAGGTATCTCGATCTATCAGCGTCTCGTGACGGCCGGTCGCGCGACGTCCGAGATAGACCACGATGCCGACGTAGTATGGGTTTCGCAGCATCTCCTGAATGCGGCTGGCCGAAAGGGGACGGGCGGGTACTTTCGGCGTTTCGCGGCTGCGCAGCCCTCGCTGCTTCAGATGCAAGGCGAGTGCCTTGGTCGTCCAGTTGCCGGTCGCATACAGGTCGAAGGCTTCTTGTATGAAGTGTGCGCGCTCGGGGTCGATAATGACGGTGCGGATGTCCTGGTTGCCGCTGAGGGTACGCTTGGAGAGGTAGCCGATCGGTGGCTTGAATGGTGTGCCGCCGCTTTCGTGCTTCTGGCGCAGACCCTTCTTGATCTCCGTCGCCAGGTTGTTCGAGTAGTACTCGGCGAAGGTGGCGAGCATCCCGTGCATGAGACGACCGGCTGGCGTCTCGTCGATGTTCTCTGATGCCGACACCAACGTGACGTTCATGCCTACAAGACGCTCGTACAGCGTGGCGTCGTCCAGGCGGTTGCGAGCCAGCCGGTCGACCTTGTGGACGATGAGATAGCGAGCACCCAGTCCCGTGAGCTCATGCATCATTTGCTGGAGTACCGGCCGGTTGTCGCTGCGGGCAGACTCAGCGCGCTCGATGTACACCTTGATAACCCGTGCGCCGCGGGCTTCAGCCTCATGTTCGCACGCCTTCACCTGTGCGGGAATCGAGTAGCCGTCCTCGTCACCGTCACGGCCGAGCTGGCCGGTACTGGACACACGCGCGTAGATCGCGGCAACCTCCTGGGACTCCACAGCGACACCAGCCTGATATGAATGCGGGTCAGTTTGGGGCATATTCCTCCCTTCTTTGATTAATTTCCTCTTGGCTTAACGATTTTCCCGTTAAGTCGTGATTTAAGCAACGTGTTAATTGGTAGGGCGAGCCGGTCAAGGTGTGACACCCCCGACCGGCCCGCGTTGGCTTTACTTCAGCGCCTCCAACCGCTCTGTGATAGTCGCCTTGCGCTCGGCCGCGCTGGCCTTGAGGGCCTTAGCTTCGGCGGTGGCCTCGCTGGCGCGCTCTTCGGCGGCCTCGACCTCGCGGTCGATTGAGGCTACGGCCCGCTCAAGTGCGGCGCGAGCGTCCGCCAGCGCGTCATCAGGCGTCGTCTCGCGGCGACGGGTCCGCGACGGTTTGGTGCTATCGCCACCCTCGAGCTTGCGCTTGTAGGTGTAGTAGCTGCCGCGAAGCGAGTCATACGGACGACCCGTCTCCTCGGCGAGCTGCTTGAAGGTGTCCGCCTTATCGGTACCCGAGGCGATGCGTTTCTCGACCTCTTCGTATATCTCCTGGGCCTTAGTCATTGGGTGACCTCCTGTTGGAGTGGATGGCTTGATCGGCAGGCAGAAAGACGCACTGTCCTTCCACCGGCCGTGGAGCCATCCACACCCGCCCGCCGGTGACGCCAACAGTGAAGTAGGAGCGTTTTATTCCTGCTCACCCTGACGCCACCGGAGGCTGGCTCGGCTGGTGTAGCTACCTCTCTGTCCACGCGGACAGATCATTCTCGTCGATAGCAATCACGCTCGTACCGGAGACGCCAAGACGCCAAGCGACGTCGAACATTTCGGTACAGTCGCGTGCCAGCAGATCCTTCGAGTACACGATTAGACAGCTCACAGTTCTGTCCTCGCTAGCCATCAACACCATGCTGTGTAACTCCGGCCGCCACGGCATGGACGTCGATTCGTCTACATACTCGCGTACCACCTCGGCGTGCATGATTGCCGCTGCACAACGGCAGTGCACGCGCTGTTGGTAGATCGGCGGCACGTCGCGCGTCTCGTCCGCGTTGCATGGCTTCAGCCCGCACAGGTAGATGGCGGCTCGACAGGTCTCCGGCTCCCAATCGTGTTCCTCGGGTATTTCTTTTGGCATTGTCACTCTCTCCTTCCTTCGGGCCTCCTTTCGTTGATGTTGTTCTCCCGAGGGGACTGCCTGGCCCTTCATGGCAGTACCTCCTCCTGTTCCGCAGTAGCGGCCCAGTATGTTAGGCGGGCGCAGGCAATATCCACATACACACCCTCCCGCTCAATCCCCACAAACTGCCGACCCTCGAGCACCGCCGCGATGCCGGTCGTGCCGCTTCCCGCAAACGGGTCAAGCACCATCCCGCCCAGCGGTGCCACCAACCGCACCAGCCAGCGCATCAACTCGATTGGCTTGACCGTCGGGTGAATATTGCTCACCACTCGCGGTTGGTGGTGGTGTCCGTTGTAGATCTGGACCGATGTCTTCGGTAGCTGCTCACAGCCCGCCTCCCGTTCGGTGCGCGTGGCCTTTGGGGAGAAAAACAACCGGCTCGCGCGAGTCTGTGGGCGTGCCCGGTCGATCAACCCTGCGGGACAGTCCGCGGCGCACGCCGCGTCCACGCAGTCCGGCGAGTGTGACACCACCACATGCGCGGGCCAGTAACGCGCGTCGCTAACCCGCGCCGCCTCGATGTTGAGCGCTCCTGTACCCCAGGCATCGAGGCTGTGCTGGGTGCTGCCATCCAGCAGTCTGCGCGCCAAGAGGACCGGCTCATAGGCTGGCTTTAGTGTCGTGCCCAATCCGCCCGGCAGCCGCCGGGATTTCGGCATCCCTTGGGCGTAGAGCCAGAGCAACTGGTCTCGGACTTCGAGCCCAGCATCCTCGACCCCTGCCACCAGCCGGTGGAAGGTGCGGGGAGCACCGAACGCCAACAGATGGCCGCCCGGCTTGAGCACCCGCCGGGCTTCAACCGCCCACACGCTTGTCCAGCGCTCAAACGCCTCGGCAGCACTCGTCCACTCATCGTCGGTCCTGGCGGCTTGGCGAATGTCGGTCCCGTCCCAGGCTTCACCCTTGAACCCGATCCCATACGGCGGGTCGGTGACGATCGCGTCGATGCAGGAGTCCGGCAGCTTGGCCAGCGTCATCAGCGCGTCGCCCTCGATGAGTCCCCACGCTTGCGTGTCGTCCTCGTAGAGCGCGAGCTTGGCCGTGGTGCTCATGGGCGCGTTCCGGCGGTTAGCAGCGCGATGGTGTCGGCTGCGGTGGTGACCGCGAACAAGCGGTGGGCCTCGGTTGGCAGGCGTGCGAGCGTCTCGCTGACTATCTCGGCGCGGGATGTGTCCGGCACGATCCAGAGCACGCGGGGGAACACGCCACGGGTGGCCTGCTCTTGGCCGGTGCGATAGTAGTCGTGGTATCGCCGGGCCTTATTCTCGATGGTGGTCTGTGCCTCGGTGGCCATGTCCTGCTCGATCAGCCACGTGTACTCGTACTCCCCGATGGCGAGGCTGAGGGAGGCGTCCGGCTTGAGTACTTGTCGTGCGCCGAAGGTTCCGGTGTAGGGCCGCCAGCACTCTGGCTCGGGTGAAAAGGTGGTGAGTTCGACCAGCCCCCAGCGCTGGGCGTCCACCAGCTCGACATAGAGCCCCGCCACGGCCAAGGTGTGTGTGAGATAGCGCTCCCCTGGAGTGTGCGCCCGACGCACCCGCCGCACGGGTGGCCGCTCAGATTGCAAGAGATACTGTCCGGCGCGACCGACGGCGAAGGTCGTGCTAGCGCTACCGGAGCGCGCCCCGCCGACCCTCCGGGCGAGCGGCTGAAGGACATCCAACCGCACGAGGCGTGCCAGCCCGCGCCGCGCCAACCGCCCACGGGTCTGCGGTAAGCCCTCGGGCCAAAGCAGCCGCCCGAGTTGCGCGCCACTCATCACTCGGAAGCGGCTCACCAGCCGTAGCGCTTCGCGGTCCCGTTCGGAAAGCTGCTGGGAGATGACGGCAAGCTGTTGGGGAGACAAGCGCCTGCGGGGGCGTAGGTCTTTCGTTGGCGTAAGCGAGCCAGAGCCCCGGCCCTGTGGGACATTCTGCGCCCTAGCACTCGACGCGAGCGGACCAGCGAGTGGACTCACGAGCGCCTCCGCTGAAAGCCCACCGCGTCGTCTACATCGCTCGCCGGGGGGCGCTCGTCATGGTGGGTGTTTGGTTGGGCGGCGGTACTGCCGTAGAGGCGCGCCGAACGGTCCCGTACCACTTTCACCTGGCCGGTCTCGGGCGGCAGCGGCTCGGTGTGCCCGGTGACGGTTGAGACGGCGCTGCCCGTCCCGGTTCCGACCCGCGCGGCAACCTCAAAGCGTCCGAGGGACTCCACGTCCTGGGATGAGAGGCCGGGAAGCTGGCGGGCGATGGTTGTCGCCTCCTCGGCAGGCGCACGGAAGGTGATGAAGGTGGCCGCGTTCCCGAGCAATGCCGACCTGGTCGGCTCGGGGATACGTCCCAAGGTCTGCACAGCGACCGTCAGCCCCGCGCCCAGCCCACGGGCGCGCTCGGCAATAAGCTCAAAACTGTTGGGTAGCCCGTTGGTCAGCGTCGCAAGCTCGTCCACGTAGATGTTGATGAGATGGCGGCGCTCGGGAGGGAGAGCCACCCTGGCCTCGACCGCGCTCCAGACCGCATACATCACCGCCGAGCCGATCAGCGTGGCGGCCTCGCCGAGAGCCCCCGGTGCCAGCGAGACGAGCAGGAACTTCTTCTCGGCGAACAGCCGGGCAACATCCAACTTCGGCTCAGGGCTCGCCAGCACCGCTCGGACCCTCGGACGGCTGAGCAAGGCCATCACGCGGGCCATCGGTGCCTGCACCACATCAACCTTGGCTGCGGGCGACAGCGCTTCGTAGTTCTGCCACGAACTCAGGAGGAACGGGTCACGCAACCGGGCGATGGCGGCGCGGCGGTAGGACTCCTCTGCGAACAACCGGCCAATATCCGCAAGCGTCGCGCCTGGCACCTCGCTCAAGGTGCGGATCGCCAGGCGGCCGTAGGTCTCCGAGCGGATACCCCAGTCTGGGAACATCGACTTAAACGTCCGGGTCAGGACATCAGCGCGAGCGTCAGGGTCACCGCCGTGCAGCACGTCAATGCCGGGAACAGGGCGAGAGCCGTCGCCGGCGTCGAGAATCAGGACCTGACCTGCGTGCTCAGGCTTGACGCGGGCAAGGACCGTCTCGACCATGTCCGCCTTGGGGTCGATCACCACCCCGGCGTAACCGTGCTCAATATCTGAGAGGACGGCACGGGCAAGCAGGACACTCTTGCCGACCCCACTTGGGCCAACCACCGCCATGTGGTGCAGCGCTCCAGAGACGTCAAGAGCTACCGGCCGCGACCCGTTCGCGTCCCGCCCGATGAACAACCACCGCCCCTCCCGAGGGACATGACGCGGCACCAACAACTCCCGCGAAGCACCGACTTCGACACCGGGCACCGCCACATCGGGGCCAAGCGGCCAGCCGGTGAGCGCCAGCAACTCCGCTGTCGACAGCCACCCCGACGTGCGGGTGGTGCGTGGCTGGGAGGCCAGGGTGCGGTTCCCGCGCTCGCGCGTGACACGGACGCCACCGGCCAGACCTCGGCGGCTACGAAACACGCTCTCTATATGGGAGGCCAACTCTTGTGCCCGGCTGAGCTTTTGTGAGCGGATCAGCACCAACCCGGCTGCCGTGAACCCCGGCATCCCTGTCTTGTGCCGCCAGGCCCGGTCAATCTCTCGTTCCCGCGCGCTGGGGCTCTCAGGCTCCCGCCGAGCGCGAGCGCTCCCCGGCCGCAGCGCCCACCGCAGGACCACCGATTCGTCTGCGCGCAGATTCGCTATCCCTGAAAGCAGTGTCCGTGATGATGCTGCCGCCGCGTTCTCAGACGAGAGGACGCTCGGCGTGGGAATAAACACTTTGAGCGCCACGGTGGCCCTCTTGTCCGGTGAGGGCGGTGCCTCAGTAACCCGCAGACTGGGGATAACACCCGTCATAGTCGAGCACACAGATGCCTGAACCGACGCTGGAACCCACAGGAAATGCGCAATAGAGCCCTCGCCCGCCACGACCTCGGTGATGAGTTCGGCTGAGAGCGGCAAGCCCGACAACCCGTCCAACGCCGCAAACGCACGAATCGGCTCCAGGCCAATAGGGAAGCGCAGGCCCAGCCGCACGCGGCTGGCGCGCATCGCCTCGTCACGGCGATGCTCATGCAGCCATATACCACCGAGCATGGCCGATCCGCCAGTGGCCGCGACGATGGCAGGTATGAGGTCACTGTTCACTGTTTCTGCCCCCGACGCTTGGCCTTGGCTTTGGCCTCGGCTTCCCTGCGTTCACGCAAAACCCGCTTGGCTTGCAACCAATACACAAGAGCGAGCTGTTCAGTGTCAATCTCGCTCTTTCTAACCCCCTTCACTTTGATACGACGTGCCATAGGTAATGCACCCCCTTTCTTGTTACTTCATGCTCATGTCCTCCTTGACTTACATCCAGTATCCCGAACAAAGACCGAACAAAATATGTGTGGTTATCCAATTTCATGCGGAATGGCTCCGTGAGTTGTTGGCAGTTCGCACAGCGAACTGCTAGCGCGTGTAAAACCACACCAGCCGCAGTACGGCGATAACAACACCGACTACGAGCACCAGTGGAACGAGGGAAGATGCGAGCTTGGCCAACGCAGGGCCAGCGGCGGCCAGCGCCACCAGCCCCACGACCACGACGAGCAGAGTTGAGATGAGCTTGGTCATGACGGCTCTATGTCCACCGACTTAACCTCGATGGCCGTACTGTCGATTACCTCGTCGTGGGCAACCACGGGCGTGCGACGCTCGGTGTCGAGGATCTGTCGGATCGTGCGCCGCTTGATCTCTCGAATGGCGAGATTGGCGGCGAGGACTATCTCTGCCTGTCGCTGAGTGGCCCGCCGGTCTCGCAGTCGCTCAATAAAGGCCAGCATCTAAAGGTCCCTACCAGTGCGTAGGACGATGTTGGCCATCGCAGCGCTGCTACAGGCGGCGATGTCATGAAGCCGCCGTTGGGCATGCGGGGTGCGTTGAACCAGGGCGGCCTCAAGCACCGATACCTCAGAGGCCGCTAGCAGCGCAGACACGGAAACCTCCTCGACCGCGTCGATCTTGGCCACTTCGCGGGCTGTGACGACAGCGCCACGTATGCGTATGCGGGTGATGTCGCGGGCGGCTCTGCGCTGAGCACGCATCGCCAGCCAGCCCGTCGATTGGATGTCGAGGACGCCGCCGTGGTTTGAGTGGCGGGCCGGGACGTAGGACATTTGAGGCTCCTTGCTTTAGCGTTTCCATAGCCGCTAGGTGGGCGGCACGACCACCATCGAGCATGTGTGCTTTCTTGACTGCATGGCAAGACCGCGCAGGGCACGCTGGGACCCGCCAGTCGGGGACCAGCCGAATCAGCACGTCGGGGCGCTACTACGTGGGCTGCGTATGCAGGCCAAAATGAAGCAGAGCCAGGTGGCGGCAGAGATCAGAATCGATGCTGGCCAGATCTCGCGGGTCGAGCGTGGGAACCGCCCGGCTTCAAACCGCATCATCCGCTACTACGGTGAGCGCTTTGGTGCCCCCGACCTTCTGGCCAGTCTCGTGGAGCTTGCCCGCGAGTCTAAGCGCGATAGCAGCAGACGGCGTAACCCTCGACTCATCGCTCGCCAGGAGAGCTACCCGCTCGAGGGAGACGAGGCCCGGTTCGTCTCTGAGACGCCCCCGGACGGTTGGACCATCCCCTGTGGTACTACATTCACCAAGAGTTGGACAATCCGTAACAGCGGCACAGTAGCCTGGCGCGAGCGCCGACTACGCCGCGTCGGTCCCACAACCGGGCCGTGGACCCTGACCTCAGCGCGCTTCACGCCGGTGCCTGACACAGACCCCGGAGGGGTGGTGGAAATCTCGGTCAAGCTACGTGCCCCACAGATGGAGACGGCTGCGGTTGCACAGTGGAAGATGGTCGACACCGACGACCTACTCTATTTTCCTACCATCAATTCCGTAGGGTTGGCCCTATACGTGCTCGTGGGACATGACGCCAGCCCAGCATGGCCGCCTGTTGATGGGTCCCCAATAGGGTGACATCGTACCGTTGGTATCCTGTGCGAGTTTACGAACTAGGGTTGCCGTCCAGTGCCTGACGATAGCGCGAGCAATCTAGAACGGTACGCAAAAGAGACTGCGAAGAGGTTGCGCGCTCGCGGCGAGCCGACACGCGGGCCACGACTGCCGTGCACAACAACCGAGGAAATCTCAGAGGGCCTCTTTGGTATCCGCCGCAGAACCGTTACACACCATGACGACGGTGGGAGTCCGCGCTTCTGGATCATCGGGGCACACAGAGCGGACGGGGTGCAGGCCCTCTACCATCCGCGTCCGGGACAGGTTCGCGGACATTCTCGGATGGAAGGCAACGCGGCGATTCTCCTTGAGAATGGCGATCTCAGGTTTGCGTCCTGGCGCGAGGACCCCATCGGCGACCCTTGGGTAATCTCCGAAATCTTCGAGATAAGATTGTCGGGGATGACGATGCTCGACCGTGCCGACAAGGGACAATGGAAAGAGATGCGACCTACTGGGCGCGAGCAGTACTGTGAGAAGTTCGAGCGGCGCTACGTCGCTAACAGCCGCCCTGGGATGGGTTTCTGGCGTTCGCTCCAACGGCTCCGTAACAAAGAAGGAGTCTATATGGATGGCATAGCAACAGGAATGCCCGCACCGCCGCTCGGCCCGGAATGGTCGCTGTAAGGCAGGAGGGCGTGCGGCTTGCGTTGACACGAGGCTGGGTGGATAATGTGAGGAAGTAACAAGCGAGTACAGACTATGGGAGAGAAGCAGACCGGCCCTGGGGGTTCCTCCAACCCGGAGCGGGACGAGGCATTAAGGAGCGTCCAGCACCTTCCTCCGCCCACGCCCATGTCAGACGAGGAGTTCGAGCAGCATCGGGAGGATGTACGCAGGCGGGAGGAGCGGGACGCGCTGCTACCCGTGTACGATCCGGTGGCAGCCGAGCACATGGCCTATGAGATGAACCCGCTAACGCGTGCCGACGAACGGTTCCGGGTGCAGGACCCGGTGGAAGCCGAGCATATGGCGCACGCGATGGACCCGCACTACGAGCGAGCGAGCGAGATCAACGACGTCCAAGCACGGACGAATGAGGCCTTGCATAGTGCACTCCACTCTGACGATGAGGTGTTCGCGCCAGAAGACGCGCCGCCCGAGGAGCAGCGCCGCGCAGTCGATCTTTTTGAAGACCACATCGATAGTCTCGATAATGAGTCGACTGCCTTGGAAGACGACGCGTCCTCGGCGCGTAAGGCCGGTGACGCGCACGGCGAACAGGTATCGAAAGCGTATCGGCGCAAGAAAGAATCTGGCGACGCCTGAGAGGTCGTTGATCGGACGTTACCTGACCCGCTTCCCCTCCAGCGCCAAAGTTGGCGGGTTTGCGTTGGGACCAGTTAGGAGCGTCCCGCTGGTTTCACGTAACCAAGTGAGCGTGACGTGGCAGCTATGAGGCCCGTTAGGCACCCGAGTGTGCACGGCACGGACATGCCCTCGCGTAGGTTCCCAATTATGGACAATAAACACCGCCACTATCGTGACTTTTGGCGCTGTGTGACAAACAAAGAGCTGCTTCTGCAACTCTCCCTTGGGAACTTGTCGGATAGTAGCCTTAGTCGGACGGGTGGCCCAAATGAGTTTGGTATCACCACCCCCAAGACCGTCCATGGCATACACCGTGTCGATGGGGCCAATACAGGGGGTCGGATACAGCTTGCATTTGGATTGAGCCACATGCACACGCTGGAGGCAGGCGGCCTGGTCGGTGTCGTGTTTCGGATACTTCTGCTTACACCCGGTAATGGTTCTGGGTCCTTCGCCAGCTTCATGGGCCTTGGCGCTCGTGGCAGCGTTGGCTAGGAGGGTGCAGCACAAGAGTGCCCCCACCGCTGCCGCGCCCACACGCCTCACATCGTTGGCACCGCCGTCTATCGCTCTCATCGCATCGCTCCCTTGCGCCACGGGAACCGGAGGCGTCGCCGGACCAAGGCCACGGTTGCTGCCGCTGGTGCCCTCTACTCGAATGTCATAAGGCTAGAACCGTAGCGGAATGTCGGCAGCCATGTCTACTGCGATGTCATTGCAGCTAGTCAGCGGGGCCATGAGGCTGGCCCCATGTCCGCCTCTCCAGCCTTCCAAGCAACCCTCGGCCTGGCCGTCAAAGCCCGCCGTGAGGAGCTAGAGCTGACCCAAGAGCAGCTCGCCAACGACACCGAGCTGCACCAGCGCTGGATCTCCAATGTCGAGACCGGCAAGCGCAACCCTAGCTATGGCAGCCTTCGACGCCTGGCTGCGGGGCTCGACCTCACGGCCTCGGAGCTATTGCAACGGGCGGAGCAGATCGAGGCGGGCGGTATTCAGCCCGCCAACGCGGCTGCGCAGTGATCCAGCCAGCCTGAGTCGCAGCAGCCGACAGGTTGCGTCCTCACCTGCCTCAGCCGTAGCGTCGGTGGCACGCCTGCGCTGGCCGACCGTGCGGGTACCCGACCATGCCCAACCAACCCCACCATCTGCCTCAAGCGCCCGAAGGTGTGCAGCGTCGTATCCTGCGGCTCTTGCTCGGAGGCGAGGACGAGCGGCTCTGGCCGCTCGAGGTGGTCGTGCATCACGTCGGCAACCCGATCATCGCCCTGGACGCCCTCGTCGCTCTCTCCGACGCCGGGCTCGTCCACCGCTGGGGGCGCTACGTCATCCCCACACGAGCGGCCATGCACTTCTTCTGGCTGTTCGGATAGCGCAGCGACTCACCTAGACGCTCCGGTCGCGGCCAGCACTGCTTGACCGCTCAGAGCGCCTTCACCTACCGTCGCTTGAGCCCATAAACCAGAGCGGCCCCGGCACGGGATAGTACCCCGCGCCGAGGCCCAGACACAGGAGACGAAGCTCCCATGCCTGATTCGCAGCCTACCCTTATGCCCGCCGAGAGCGAGGCCCGCACCGAGTCCACGATTATGAGCCTGTTGCTCGTCCAAGACGACCAACGCCCCTGGTCGACCGAGGAACTGGTCCGCACGATCGGGCGCGAGATAGACACCCGCGACGCAATCTCAAGCCTCCACGCAACCGGCCTCGTCCACCGCACCACAGACGGCTTCGTATTCCCAACCCGTGCAGCAACCCACTTGGACGGGCTCGATCTGTAGCACACCAACACAGGCGCAACCGGGTGGGTGCATCAGCGCTCGCCCGGGTCGTCTAGTGGCACTTGTGCGACAGCGTCGGCCGTGTTCGTTCTAGCGAAACTCTCCCTATCCCCAGTAGTTGTACGTTTGCTGACCAAGATCGAATAACTAGAAACACGTCTTGTCGGCACATCGTTTTGGACTGTACGTTAGAATCTAACGGACAATCAGAATAGAGGGAGAAAACACTATGCGTCTGAGAACGCTAATCGCAGTCTGTGCTGCCGTAGCGAGCATTGGCTGTGCGATCTTCGCCACGCAAGCTAGCGCTAACTTCAGCGAATGCCCGTCAGGCTGGCTATGCCTGTGGCAGAACGAACTCGGGACCGGCCGTATTCTTCAGTTTCATGACTCCGGTTCCTGGCAGAACCTCACGGAATATGGGTTCAACGATCAAGCATCATCAGCCTGGAACCACACCAACAAAGATGCCAAGCTGGCGTGGGATATTAACGGGGGCGAACCTACTCGTTGTTTGCAGCCAGGCGAAGTCCTTGAAGTGATGCCAGGCAACTGGAACAACAACGCCTCATCGATTCGCATATTCACTACCGCAACCGTCTGTTAGCAACAGACATACCCAAGTCTCGCGGCCCCGTTGTGGTAGGTGGGCACCGAGTTCTCGGGAACCAGGGTGCTCCCCGAAGAAGAGCACCCTCATCAACGAAATAGGCGGTCCCGTTGGCGCGGGACCGCCGGTACAAAAGGAGATAGTACCCAATGATTCAAACGAGAGTCAAGGTGCTCGGGTTGCTGATTGCTGCTCTCGCCCTCAGCTTTGTCGTTCTGCCGGGGATGGCGCTAGCGACAACCCCCGCGGAAAAAGCGACGGCCCTGCTGCAAAACGCATTGTCCGCGAACCCGCTGCTTGAAGTTAAACCGCTAGCCGAAGAAAGCTGTCAAAGTGGGAACGTGTGCATTTGGACTAGCAAAGAATATAAAACAGGGCGAAGTGAATTTCGGTGTGTAAATGAATACCACCCAAACCTTGGCTCTCATCACTCCGCCAAGAATCGCTGCCCGGACCGACCTGCATTCTTTTTCCTAAACGGAGCTATGGTGTTCTGCATGAACGCCGGTGGAGATAGGCCAAATTCGCCGGAATTTAACGGGTTTGCTGTCACCAACGTAGGGGAACACTGCTAAGGCAGACTAGCTGGACCCCCATGTGCGCTGCGCAAGCGGCGCACATGGGGGCTTTATCACAGGCGAGGGCTGGAGGTAAACGACTAGGCGACCCCGCCTAGCAGGTCGCATACCGCCGATTGTGCGACGCGGGGTGGACCTCCCTGGGCGGAAAAGTTGCTACCTGTACGGAGCCACATTAAGGCCGACCAGTCAGCCGCGCCTCAGTTTTGCTCGCCACCACTCGTTTGCGGTAGACACAACAGGTGTTCTTTGATCACCCCGAGAGCATCCCGGAGGACTTCATCCGCCCTAATCTCCCTCGATTCATAATACTCGCCGTACAGATAGTCATAGACACCGCCTGCGGCGAAGTCCTCAAGGCCCCATTTTATTCCTGATGAGCCATCGGAACTGTATAGGCCTACCTTGGGTTCGCCGACTAGCGGAATCTCAAGCTCGTATGGCGCATTCATAGACGAGCGATAGCGCACCCACCACCCCGCAAATGCGGGCCTCTGCCGTACCGTTGGTCTCTGCCACCAGTGGCTCGGCGGCGTTTCCTCACGAACAGTTGTCAAGATCGTCCCAATGTTGCCTGAGTAGCGAGAATCCGAGTCGCGGAAGGACATGAGTTGTTGCTCGGAGCGCGTTTGATTCTCGCGCAGCGCATCGGCCGCTTCGTATACCTCCGTCACCAGGGCTTCGGCAGCTCTTATCGCGGCACCAAGCCTTGTGTCCCGCGCCCGCGCTGCCGTCTCCGCCTCGGCGTGCGCTGCCGCCGCCGCAGCGTCTCTCTCCTCAGATAGTCGATCCCGAAAGCCCACCGCTCAAGCACAGTCTAGCCTTCAGGCGATGACGGCGGGGTTGAGACTCCTCCCGGGGCTTGTGATCCCGGCCCGCGCAAGATGGCGCCGAATGCCCGTTGTGCGACGGCAAACGTCTGGCTCCGGGCCGCCCTTGCCACCACCAAGGTTAGCCCTGTAGAATAGGGTCAGAGGAACCCAAGCCATGAGCACGCTCAACCTACAATCCGTTGTCTACCACGAAGGCGAGCACTTTGTCGCCCAATGCCTCAACGTCGACGTGGCCAGCTTCGGCGATACTGAGGCCGAGGCTCTGGCCAACCTCCAAGAGGCACTGGAGCTGTACTTCGAGGACGCCCCTGCCAGCGATGCCGTGCCGGTCGAGGACGCTGAGGTCCGCAGCCTAACGCTCCAGGGTGCCTAAGCTCTACTCCTCGCAGCAGATCGTGAAGGCCCTTGAACGCGAGGGTTTCGTGTTCGTCTCCCAGCGTGGCAGCCACGTCAAGTACCGCAAGACCGGCAGCAGCATCATCCTTACCGTCATCGTCCCGGCCGGTCGCAAGCAGATCCCGCGCGGCACCTTCCGTTCAATCCTGCGCCAGTCCGGTCTTGACGAGAGCGCTTTCAGACGGAACTGAGACACGGAGTCTAACTCGTACACCACCGCTTGTGCGAGGTGGTCAGCCCGGCGCGACTCCGGCTGTGGGATTGCCCGGTTCGATTCGCCGTCCTAGCGCGCGGATGGTGCTCTCCTGTATAATTCCAGCATATAGTCGAGAGGCCACATGGACGAGGACAAACTTCGGCAGCAACTCATCAATCCTTGCTACGCAATCAACTTTGATCCCGAACTCGCCATAGCACACTCCGATCGTGCCCGAGCACAGTGGTGCAGGCGAAACACCCGCGTCATTGACGATTGTCGCTGGTAACGGACTATGACCAAATCGCCCTCAACTTCTAGTTCTCGCGGTGCAGCATTTGTGCGCGCCGATCTTCATGTCCACTCATTCCCCGACTCGGTCGCCGATCCGGAGCCGGATCTAGCAGCTTACATCGACGCTGCGGTTGAACGTGGGATAGATGTGCTTGCAATTACTGATCACAACAGCGTTGCGTTTGTTCGCAATGCGATGAAGGCCGCAGAGGGACATCCTCTTGTTGTAGTCCCAGGTATCGAGATTTCGACGAACGATGGCCACCTGCTCGCCCTCTTCGCTCCAGAGAATGTTGAGGCCCTTGAGTCGTTTGCGACGTCGGACAATCTGAAGCTGAAGCCACTCTCTGCGGTCGAGAAGCGCTCCGACAGATCAATCTTGGACCTAGTCGGAGAAATTGACGAAAAGGGTGGGCTCGCAATTCCCGCGCACGTCGATGTCTCGAGCGGCATATGCGCCAATCTTCGCCAGAATGAGTTGGTGCAGCTACTATCTAGCCCAGCACTTGCAGGTCTTGAGTTTGCCAAAAGCGATGCGCTTGAGGCCTGGTTCAAGGATAGCGATGACAATCAAGCTCGCCGCGCCGCGTGGCAGGCTCGGCAGCAAGATCCGGCGCTCAAGGATCGGGGCCTAGCACGCCTAATGTCGTCTGACGCACACACGCCTGACAAGGTCGGCCTCGACAGAGGTTCGCGAACCCTAACCCGGCTTAGGCTCGACGATCCGAACTTTGCAGCGTTGAGGAATGCGATCCAGCTCAATCCGAAGGCGCGCTGCAAGGCAGAAGCAATCTTGCCCGCCGTTTATCCGCGAATCGTTAGCGCGAAGTTTGAGGGCGGCTTCCTCGACGGCGTATCGATGGACTTCACGCCCAACCTCAACTGCCTCATTGGCGGTCGGGGATCGGGCAAGTCAACTGCCCTTCTTAGCATCCGTGCGGCTCTTGGGGCGACGCCATCTCTCGACGAAGACCCCGATGATCCCGATCGTATGCCTGAGATGACCACAGTGGTGTTTATCGACAACGCGGGGAGCGAGCGAGTTGCAGTTCGGAAGCGCGGTGCCGCTCCGGTAGACGAGCATGGCTCTCCAATACGACTCCGTATGGCTGATCTCGGGCAAGATGAGTCTGGGCGGTTGGCTCGCGGCTACACAGACGATCCTAGACTTCTGCTCAAGTTTTTGGATCAGTTCATAGTCAAATATGAGTTTGACGAGCAGGAGCGTGCGCTTCTGGCTCAGCTTGAGGAGAATGGTGCGGAGATCGTGCGAACTAGCGGCATCGGCAAGCAAATAAAGGAGTATGAAACCGAGGAGGCGAGACTCGAAAGCTCGCTTAAGGCCGCCAAGGAGAGCAAGATTGACGAGATTGCACAATGGGCTACCCGCCTGGCGTCACAGAAGCCACTGCTCGAAGAGCTTGCCACCCGAGTGTCAAATGCACTCGCAACGAACACACCAGATTCCATCGGGGATCTCGATGCGCTTGCGGCTGAGTATAAAGTCGACCTCACACTGCCTCCCGCAAGCGACTTCGTCGTTGGCGACGATGGGCTACAGCCGCGCCTCGCAGCCTTTGATGCAAAGCGCGCGGCGATTTCAGAGAAGGCAGGTACAGAAGTTGCGGCCGCCGCAGCGAGCGTACGTGAGTCTCTCGATTCGTGGAAAGGTAAGCAAGACGAACTTGAAACGCGCTTGGAGGCCAAGAAGGAGGAACTTGAGAAACAAGGACTCAAGGTGCAGGCCGGTGCAATCGTGGCGATGGCGAATAGACTCAAAGTCGTCAAGACGCAACTAACCACGCTCCGACGGAAGGCAAAAGAGCACACGTTAGCTGTCAAGGCACGGTCGGACTTGCTCAACGAACTTGCGACCAACCGCGAGAATTTGTATCAGCGACGTGACGCAACGCTAAAACGGATCGCCAATGAAGCGAACACCTACTCCGATGGGTTGACGGTCCGAGTCTTCTACGATCGGTGTGGGATAGACGACGCGTGGGTGGACTGGCTGACGGCGACGTTTGGTTTCAAGCGACCGCGCGTATCTCGCCTCGCGCAACTCATTGGGCCTGACCAGTTCGCACGTAACCTACGTAGCAACCGAACGGCGCTACTTGCCCTAAAGGAGCCGGGTGGACCTGAGTTTTTCACGAACGAGATGCTCGACGGCGTCGCAAACTGGCCCACCAGCTTCGAGCTGGATACGATGCGCAGAGAGGATCGTCCGCGAATTGAGGTTCAGCAGCACGGCAATCCACAGCCGCGACCCTTCGACCATCTTTCGACGGGACAACAGCGCTCCGTCCTGCTTAGCTTGCTGCTTTGCGCTGAGCGCAGCGAGCCGCTTGTTCTCGACCAGCCCGAGGATCACCTGGACGGCCAGTACATCGCCAGCGCTGTGGTAACCCACCTTGAGGCGGCCAAGGAGCGGCGGCAAGTGCTGATCGCTACTCACAGCGCGAATCTGACGGTCCTTGGAGACGCAGAGCTCGTCATTCCCATGCAGGTCGTGGAGGGCCGAGGACGACCTTATGCATTTGGTGCGGTTGATCGCCCCGAAACCCGTAGCGAGGTGTGCGCGCTGCTTGAGGGCGGTGTGAATGCATACAAGAAGCGTGGCGAACGATATGGATTCAGATTTGCCGCTGAACCGGGCGATTCTAAACCGGGCACATGAGAACCAGCAAGCGTGAGAAGGACGAGGTCCGAGCGTATGTAGAAGCCCAGTCTCACGAGACGGTTGTGCATCTTGAGAAGGCCGCCTCCGAAATGGTTGGCCCGGTACGCCACGACATTTGGGACGTGCACTGCGCCGACAGCCGGTGGTGGGTGGTCACTAACCCCACCAATATCTACACCCAGGCGGACTTCAAGAGTCGCGACGTCGTGCTCACTT
>Ga0208586_1000187_pt1 | contig 24907 bp, 22 predicted proteins | sample NGESurshal072012_6_FD_184471 | JGI IMG/M metagenome (GOLD analysis project Ga0208586, IMG submission 184471) | Arctic peat soil microbial communities from Barrow, Alaska - NGEE Surface sample 53-3 shallow-072012 (SPAdes) | ecosystem: Environmental > Terrestrial > Soil > Wetlands > Peat ... | reverse complement strand
CGCGCCAAATGGATGCTGCGGCGGTTCGATCATTCGGCCATCTATCTTCTGATCGCGGCGACCTACACGCCCTTCATCATGGAATTGAAGGAGAGCATGTTTGCGGTCGCGCTGCTGGTCGGGGTCTGGTGCGTGGCGATCGTGGGCATCGTGCTCAAGCTGATCTGGCCCGGCCGCTTCGACCGGCTGTCGGTCGGCCTCTATCTGGCGATGGGCTGGAGCGGCCTCATGCTCTATGATCGTGTCGTGACGGCGCTGCCAACCGTGGCGCTCGGGTTCGTGATTGCGGGCGGCGCGCTCTATAGTCTCGGCGTGATCTTTCATGCCTGGCGGCGGCTTCGTTTCCAGAACGCGATCTGGCATTGTTTCGTGCTGCTTGGCGCGGCCTGCCACTATACCGCGGTGCTGGATCTGGTTCTGGCCTGACGATTTTCGAATCACCCTCGAGGCAATGATGCAGGTCGCGGGCAAAGTCGTGGTGGTGACCGGGGGCGCCAACGGGATCGGTCGGGCGCTGTGCGAAGCCTTTCATCGGGCCGGCGCGGCCAAGGTCGTGGTCGCCGATCTCGATGACGCCGGTGCGAAGGCCGTCGCGGCCGCGATCGATGGTGCGGCGTTCAAATGCGATGTCGGCCGGGAACAGGACATCCGCCACCTGATCGAGGAAACCGAGCGGCAGTACGGCCCGATCGCGCTGTTCTGTTCCAATGCCGGCATCGGCGGCGGGTTCGATCCGCTGTCGGAGAATGCCGGCGGAACCTCGGACGATCCCTGGGCGAGGAGCTGGGCCATCCATGTCATGGCGCATGTCTACGCGGCGCGGCATTTGATCCCGCGCATGAAGGCACGCGGCGGTGGCTATTTCCTCAACACGATTTCCGCAGCCGGCCTGTTGTCGCAGGTCGGCAGTCCGGCCTATTCGGCGACCAAGCACGGCGCGGTCGGTTTCGCCGAGAATCTCGCCATCTCGCACAAGGCCGACGGCATCAAGGTCTCGATCCTGTGCCCGCAGGGCGTCGATACCGACATGCTGCGCTCGATCCCGAAGGGGCCGCAATCCGGCGATGGCGATCTCACGCCCGAGCAGGTCGCGAAGGATGCGCTGGCCGGCATCGAGCAGGAAACCTTTGTCATTTTGCCGCATCCGCAAGTGCTGGGCTACATGCGCAAGAAGACCGAGAACTACGACCGCTGGATCTCCGGCATGGCGAAGATCCAGGCCCGGATGCGCGAGGCTTACGGGAAGTAAACGACGCCGTCCGAGACCTCGTGGTTCGAGACGCCGCGCACGGCGCGGCTCCTCACCATGAGGGTCCGATTTGAGTCCTCATCCTGAGGAGCATCGCGAAGCGATGCGTCTCGAAGGATGAAGCCGTTGAGGTCGAAATTGCGCTAATCCTTCTGCGCATAGAGCTGCGGAACGGCCCAATCCACCATCACTTCGATCAGGCTGACGCCGTCATGGGCGAGGCCGCGCTGGAGCGCTGCGGGCAACTCCGATGATCGGCTCACCCGTACCGCGTCGCAGCCCATGCCTTGTGCGATCTGGACAAAGTCGATGCCGGGCAGATCGAGGCCGGGAACGTTGCGCACCTGCATCACCTGGCTGAAGGAACGCATGGCGCCATAGCCGGCATTGTTGATCACGACCACCGTCAGCGGCAGCTTGCGTTGCGCCGCGGTCCACAGCGCCTGGATCGAATACATCGCCGAGCCGTCGCCGACCAGGCAAACGGTGCGGATGCCCGGGCGGCCGAGCGCGGTGCCGACCGCGGCCGGAAGACCGAATCCGAGGCCACCGCTCGCCATGGTGCAAAAACTATCCTGCCCGCGCATCGGCATGAATTTTTGCATCGCAGGGCGGTGCGACGGCGCTTCCTCCACCAGCACGGCGTCATCGGGCATCGCGGCTGAAAGCGTGTGCAACAGGAACTCGACCGGAATCGGATCGGCCGCTTGCGGCGCGGCAGGCAATATGCGGCCTTTCGGCATCGCACGCCTAGTTTCGGGCAGAGCCTCGAGCAGCATGGTCAGCGCCGGCCTCATGGTGGCAACGATGCTGGTGCCGAGGGGCGTCACCGCCGCCGCGGTCGGATCGTCGGTGATCTGGAACAGGGCGGTCGCGCCATCGAAGATCGAGGCATGGCCTTCGACGTGAAAGGTGAAGATCGGCGCGCCGATCACTGCCACCAGATCGTGGTCGCGCAGCGCATCGGAAAGCTGCGCCGGCGAGGCATGCAGGAATCCTGCGAACTGCGGATGCCGTTCCGGAAAACTCGATCGCGGCGAAAACGGGCTGACCCAGACCGCGGCCCTGGCTTTCTCTGCCACGCGCACCATCAGCTCGACGGCTTGCGCGCGGTCGACCGCCGGGCCGACCACGAAAGCCGGACGCTTGCTTGCCGCAATCGCCGCGACGAAGGCTTTCATCGCCTCCGCATCGGGTCCGAGTTCGCGGCTGACGCGGCGGGCTGGCACCGGCTCGGTTTGGCGGCTCCAGTCATCGATCGGTATCGAGACAAAGGTCGGCCCGCAGGGCGGCTGCATCGCCACGTAATAGGCGCGGGCGATCGCTGCCGGAACATCCTCGGCGCGGGCCGGCTCGATGCTGAACTTGACATAGGGGCGCGGAAATTCCGCGGCGCGTTCGGCGTAGAGAAAGGCCTGCAGTGGCAGGATGCTGCGGGCCTGCTGGCCCGCGGTGATCACGAGCGGGGTCTGGTTGCGGTGGGCGGTATAGATGTTGCCAAGCGCGTTGCCGACCCCGGCCGCCGAATGTAAATTGACAAAGCCCGCGTTGCGGGTGGCCTGGGCATAGCCATCGGCCATCCCGATCACGGAGGCCTCCTGCAGGCCCAGCACATAGTCGATATCGTCGGGCCAGTCGCTCAGGAACGGCAATTCCGTCGAGCCGGGATTGCCGAACACCTTGCGGATGCCGAACGACCGCAACAGCTCGAGCGTCGCCTGCTTGACGGTGACCGAACGATCGGCGGATTTAGCGGGTTTGCGGGACAATGCGGTGTGACCTCCGTCGTCATTCCGGGGCGCGAAGCGAAGCGGAGCGAGCCCGGAATCCACACTCCCGATCGTGGTTATGGATTCCGGGCCCGCGCCAAGCGGCGCGTCCCGGAATGACGGAGGAGTTTCGCGATGACGGGAAGCTCACCACGTCGCCGTGCCCTTCATGGTCGGCTGGCCTGCTGAATTTGCCGTCCACAGCTCCATGCCGCCAGCGGTCTGGTTGGCATTGATGCTGAACTCGCTGCCTTCGAACAAGGGCTGCAGCCCGCGATAGTTGAATTTTTTGGGTGGCTGGCCGCCATGCAGCCTTGCCGCCAATTCGACAATGAAGCTCGCCTGCAGCGGGCCGTGGAAGATCAGGCCCGGATAGCCCTCGACCTCAGTGACATAGTCGCGATCGTAATGAATGCGGTGGCCGTTGAAGGTGAGCGCCGAATAGCGGAACAGCAGCACCGGATCGGCCATGTGGCTTTCGCGATGCTGCGCGGGAGGCGGCGCGGCCGCCGGCTTGGCCTGCGGCGCCGGCTGACCGGACGATGCGTCGCGGTAGACGATATCCTGCCGTTCGCGGATGGCGATACCGCGTGGCGTCGTCACCTCGTGCTCGACGGAGACAAAACACAACACGCCGGTGCTGCCGGTTTTCATGGTGACGTCGGTAATGCGCGACGAGCGCTTCGATTCGTCGCCGACCCGCAGGGTGTCGAAGAATTCGAGTTGGCCGCCGGCCCACATCCGGCGCGGCAACGGCACCGGTGGCAGAAATCCGCCGCGCGTGGGGTGGCCGTCCTGGCTCAATTGCGACATCGGAAACACCGGCGGGGCCAAGCACCAATGGGCCGTGAACGGCGCCACATCGCCCGGTTTTGGCTCGCCGATCTCCTGGAACAGCGTCGCGCGCAGGCCCTTCACCAGTTGCGCGGTCACGATGTCGGAGGCCTCGGTGGTGCGTCCGATCCATTGGCGCAGATGATCGAGGTCGATGGTGTCGGTCATGACGGTTTGGTCCTGGCATGAGGCACTTTCGATCGGTCCACGCGTTCGCCGACGTCCGGCACGGCGCCATAGCGGCGCGGCTGATCGACCACGATGGCGGCCGGAGCCGGATAGCTCACCATGCCCGCCGCGGTATTGACCTCGATGCGCCGCAGATGCGGGTGCACCGCGAGGTCGGCCATGCTGTTGACCTCGGCAAAAGCGATGTCGGCGTCGGACAGAAGCTGCAACAGCGCGTCCCGGGTCAGGGTGGCAAAGATATCGCCGACGGTGGTGTCGGTGAGGTTCCGGTTACGAACGCGCGCGACCATGCTGGAAAACCGGGGATCGTTCGGCAGGTCAGGCTGACCCAGCACATCCGCGCAGAGTTTCCTCCATTCGCGCTCGCTCTGGATCGATATCAGGATGTCCTTGCCATCGCCGGAGCGAAAAACGCCGTAGGGGGCGATCGAGGGATGGGCGAGACCGATCCGCTGCGGCGGATTGCCGGCTTCCGAATTGAGCAGCGGCACGGTCAGCCAGTCGGCCATCACGTCGAACATCGAAATCCGGATATCCGCGCCCTTGCCGCTGCGTCCCCGGGCGATCAATTCTTCCAGAATGGCGGCGTGGGCAGTGGCGCCGGTGGCGATGTCGACAATCGACAGGCCGACCCGGGAGGGGCCGTCCGGACCGCCGGTGATCGAGGCGAGCCCGCTCTCGGCCTGAATCAGCAGATCGTAGGCCTTGCGATGGGCGTAGGGCCCATCGTCGCCATAGCCGGATATGGTGCAGCAGATCAGTGCCGGATAATCCTGCTTCAATCGCTCGAGCGAGAAACCGAGCTTGTCCATCGAGCCCGGCTTGAGGTTCTGCAGCAGCACGTCGGCGCCGGCGATCAATTGCTCGAGGCTGGCGCGGCCTTCGCTGCTGGCGAGGTCGATGACGACCGAATCCTTGCCGCGGTTGAGCCAGACGAAATAGCTGCTCTGTCCCTTCGCCGCGGCGTCGTAGCCGCGCGCGAAATCACCCTCGGGCCGCTCGACCTTGACGACATGGGCGCCGGCATCGGCCAGCCGCGAACTGCAGAACGGTGCGGCGACCGCCTGTTCGACGGCAATCACATTTATTCCCTCAAGCGGCAGCATCGGGCAGGTCTCAATAGGAGCGGGGCATGCCGAGCACATGCTCGGCGAGGTAGGACAGGATGAGATTGGTCGAGATCGGCGCCACCTGGTAGAGCCGGGTCTCGCGGAACTTGCGTTCGACGTCGTATTCCTCGGCAAAGCCGAAGCCGCCATGGGTCTGCACGCAGGCATTCGCCGCTTCCCAGGAGGCATCGGCCGCCAGCATCTTGGCCATGTTGGCCTCGGCGCCGCAATCGAGCCCGGCTTCGTATTTACGCGTGGCTTCCTTCACCATCAGTTCGGCGGCACGCATCGCGGCATAGGCCTTGGCGATCGGAAACTGAATTCCCTGGTTCTGGCCGATCGGACGGCCGAACACCGAGCGTTCCCTGGCGTAGGCGGAGGCCTTGGCAATAAACCATTTGGCGTCGCCGACGCATTCCGCCGCGATCAGGATGCGTTCGGCGTTCATGCCGGACAGGATGTAGCGAAAACCCTTTCCTTCGTCGCCGATCAGGTTTTCCGCGGGCACCTTCATGTCGGTGAAGAACACCTCGGTGGTGGCGTGGTTCATCATGGTGCGGATCGGGCTGATCGCGAGCCCGTTGTCGCGGGCTTCCCGCATGTCGACGATGAACACCGACAGGCCGTCGGTGCGCTTCTTGACCTGCTCCTTCGGCTTGGTGCGCGCCAGCAGGATCATCAGGTCGGAATATTGCGCGCGGCTGGTCCAGATCTTCTGCCCGTTGACGATATAGCCGTCATTGCCCTCGCGCTTCGCAAAGGTCTTCAGCGACGAGGTGTCGGTGCCGCTGCTCGGCTCGGTGACGCCGAACGCCTGCAGCCGCAACTCGCCGCTGGCGATCTTCGGCAGCCATTTCGATTTCTGCTCGTCGTTGCCGTGCCGCAGCAGCGTGCCCATGGTGTACATCTGGGCATGGCAGCCGCCGCCGTTGCAGCCGGCGCGCTGGATCTCTTCGAGGATGGCGGCTGCGGCGGATAATTTCAGCCCGGCGCCGCCATATTCTTCCGGAATCAGGACCGACAGGTAGCCGGCCTGTGTCAGCGCGTCGACAAAGGCGCTGGGATAGGCCATCTCGCGATCGAGCTTGCGCCAGTATTCGCCGGGAAACTGGGTGCACAACTTGGCGACGGCGTCGCGAATGTCGGCATGGTCGTCGGGTTCGGTTGCGGTCATCGGAACTCGGTTGACAGGTCGGGCGCGGCCTGTGGGTTGCATGGAACGGCGCGGACGGCGGGCCTCGAGCGCGGGGAAACCCGGCACCGTCATGGCTTTGGAAGGCTTGATGGGTCAAGCCCGTTGTTCATGGCGCAGACATGTTCAGGCCGGAATGCGCACCGGCAGGGACTCGTAGCCCTTGATGAAACTCGAATAAACCCGCTTCGGTTCGCCGACCACCTCGATCCGGTCGAACCGCTTCAGCATCTCCTGCCACACGATCTTCAGCTGCAGTTCGGCCAGTCGCATGCCGACGCAGCGGTGGATGCCGAAGCCGAACGACAGATGGGTGCGGGGCCGGGCGCGGTCGATGATGAAATCGTTGGGGTTCTCGATCGCCTCTTCGTCGCGGTTACCCGAGACATACCACATCACCACCCGATCGCCCTTGCGAATGGTCTTGCCGGCGATTTCGGTATCGGCGAGCGCGGTGCGCCGCATATGCGCGAGCGGCGTCTGCCAGCGAATGACCTCCGGCACCATCGAATCGATCAGCGCCGGATTGCCGCGCAGCTTCCGATACTGGTCGGGATTCTCGTTCAGCGCGAGCACCGAGCCGCTCATGGTGTTGCGGGTGGTGTCGTTGCCGCCGACCATCAAGAGGATGATGTTGCCCATCAGATTGTCGGGATCCATGTGCCGGGTGGCGTCGCTGTGCGCCATCATCGAGATCAGATCGTTGCGCGGCGCGGTATTGACGCGCTCGTTCCAAAGCCTGGTGAAGTAGGCCGCGCACTCGTCCATCTCGGCCCGGCGCTGCTCCGCGGATTCGACGATCATGCTCTTTGGCAGCGCGGTCGACACGTCGGACCATCGGGTCAGCTTGGCGCGGTCTTCCCAGGGAAAGTCGAACAGCGTCGCCAGCATCTGGGTGGTCAGCTCGATCGATACCCGCTCGACGAAATTGAAGGTCTCGTTGCGCGGCAGCGCATCGAGCACCCTGGCGGAGCGCTGGCGGATCAGGACCGCCAATTCGTCGAGATGCGTCGGGGTGAACATCGGCGACACGGTCTTGCGCTGGGCGCTGTGCCGCGGCTGGTCCATCGCGATGAAGCTTGGCTGGTCGTAGCCCGGCGGCAGGTCACGGATCGAAATGCCGCCGAGGCTCGACTCGGAAGAGAAGATGCCGTGATTGGTGTCGACATGCATGATGTCGTTGTATCGGGTCACCGACCAATAGGGCTCGATCGGCGCGTTGGTGCAATAGTGCACCGGCTCTTCCTTGCGCAGCCGTTCGAACCAGGGCCATAGCGTGTCGTTCTGAAACAGGCGCGGCGCGCCGGGATGAAAATCCTTCAGCGCGGTCGAATAGGCCTCCTCGCGCGCGGCGCGCTGGACGGCTGCCTTGTCGGCCTTGAACGTGGTCTGAATGTTCATCGTCGATCGATCCCAAATTGATATCGCCGGACATTCCTCAAGCGGTGATCCGCACCGGCAGGGTTTCGTACCCCTTGACGAAGCTCGAATACACCCGCTTGGGCTCGGCGACCACCGCAATATTGTCGAAACGTTTCAGAATCTCTTCCCAGATGATCTTCAATTGCAGTTCGGCAAGTCTCAGTCCGACGCAGCGATGGATGCCGAAACCGAACGAGATGTGAGTGCGCGGCCGAGCCCGGTCAATGATGAACTCATAGGGACGCTCGATGGCCTCCTCGTCGCGGTTGCCCGACACATACCACATCACCACCTTGTCACCCTTCCTGATCTGCCTACCGCGGAATTCCATGTCCTCGATCGCGGTCCGGCGCATATGGGCCAACGGCGTCTGCCAGCGGATCACTTCCGGCACGAAGCTGTCGATCAAGGCCGGATTTTCGCGCAGCTTCCGGTACTGGTCCGGATTCCTGTCCAGCGCATAGATGCTGCCCGATAGCGTGTTGCGGGTGGTGTCGTTGCCTCCCACGATCAGCAGGATCAGATTGCCGAGAAAATTCTTCGGATCCATGTCGCGGGTGGCTTCGCTGTGCGCCATCATCGACAACAGGTCGCTCTTCGGCGGCTGGTTGATGCGCTCGTTCCAGAGCTTCCCGAAATAGCTCGCGCATTCCAGTAGTTCGGCCTGCCGGTCTTGTTCGGTCGCGACCACGCCATCCGGACCGGGCAGCGTTGTCGCCACGTCGGACCAGCGTGTCAGCTTGCGACGATCCTCCCAGGGGAAGTCGAACAAGACGGCCAGCATCTGCGTGGTCAGTTCGATCGAGACCCGATCGACCCAGTCGAAGACGTCGTTCTTCGGCAGGTTGTCCAGGCATTCCGCCGAGCGCCGCCGGATGTTGATGGCGAGTTGGTCGAGATGCGTCGGCGTGAACATCGGCGCCACGGTGCGGCGCTGCGCGCTGTGGCGCGGCTGATCCATGGCGATGAAGCTTTCGCGGCGCAGGTCGGGCGCGACGTCGCGGATGGTGATGCCGCCCAGCGATGACGCCGACGAGAACGCCGAATGATTGGTCTCGATGTCCATGATGTCGGCGTATCGAGTCACCGACCAATACGGCCCGAACATGCTGTCCTTGCAGTAGTGGACCGGTTCTTCCTTGCGCAGCCGATCGAAATACGGCCAGAAGGTGTCGGTCTTGAACAGTTCGGGATCGCCGGGATCGAAGGTCTCGATCGGTATCGAGTAGGCGCGCTCGCGCGCGGCGCTCTGCAGCGAATCCTGATCGCGATCGATCGTCGCATGCATCGGTCCACTCCCTGATGGCCGGTCTCCGCGGGGCGCGCCGGAGAGCGGCGTTTGAGCGAATTACATCCCGTTGCGCCGGCAAGGGCAAGGAAAGTTTGCAGCATCTTGACCCCATCAGGGCATTTGCCGCAGGGCGGTCGGCGGAAGCCCCTTCTCAGCCCTGCCGGCCCGTGACAAGCTGAATCGCAAGGAATATGGCTGTGCGCACAGCCGCAGCAAGATCCGTCCGGAGGCGACCCCACCATGATCCCCAACGCGCATCGAATGTTCAACTTCGATCTCGGCGAGACCGCGGATGCGATTCGCGATACCGTGCAGGATTTTTCGGCCCATGAGATCGCGCCGCGCGCCGCCGACATCGACAAGAGCAATCAATTCCCCCGCGACCTGTGGCCCAAGATCGGCGCGCTCGGCCTGCACGGCATCACCGTCGAGGAGGAGTATGGCGGATCGGGACTGGGTTACCTCGAGCATTGCATCGCGGTCGAGGAGATATCGCGGGCGTCGGCGTCGGTCGGCCTGTCCTACGGCGCGCATTCCAACCTTTGCGTCAACCAGCTGCGCCGCAACGGCAACGAGGCGCAGAAACGCAAATATTTGCCGAAGCTGATTTCCGGCGAACATGTCGGATCGCTGGCGATGTCGGAGTCGAATGCCGGCTCCGACGTGGTGTCGATGACGACCCGTGCCGAGAAGAAGGGCGACCGTTATGTCATCAACGGCAGCAAGATGTGGATCACCAACGGCCCCGTCGCGGAGACGCTGGTGGTCTATGCCAAGACCGATCCGGCCGCCGGCCCGCGCGGCATCACCGCCTTCATCATCGAAAAAGGCATGAAGGGTTTTGCCACCGCGCAGAAGCTCGACAAGCTCGGCATGCGCGGCTCCGACACCGCCGAGCTGGTGTTCGAGAATTGCGAAGTGCCGGAGGAAAACGTGCTCGGCGAAGTCGGCCGCGGCGTCAACGTGCTGATGTCCGGTCTCGACTACGAGCGCGCGGTGCTGGCGGCCGGGCCGCTCGGGATCATGCAGGCCTGCCTCGACGTGGTGATGCCCTATGTGCACGAGCGCCAGCAGTTCGGCCAGCCGATCGGCAGCTTCCAGCTGGTGCAGGGCAAGATCGCCGACATGTACACCACGATGAATGCCTCCCGGGCCTATGTCTATGCGGTGGCCAAGGCCTGCGACCGCGGCGAGACCACGCGCGAGGATGCGGCGGGCGCCATTCTCTATGCCTCGGAGAAGGCGACGCAATGCGCGCTCGACGCGATCCAGCTGCTTGGCGGCAACGGCTATATCAACGACTATCCGACCGGCCGGCTGTTGCGCGACGCCAAGCTCTACGAGATCGGCGCCGGCACCAGCGAAATCCGCCGCATGCTGATCGGGCGGGAGCTGTTCGACAAATCGGCGTGAGTGTGATGGCGACGGCCGTCATTGCGGGACGCGCCTCTTGGCGCGGGCCGGAATCCATAACCACGTCAATTTGAAATTCCGGGATACAAATCAACCCACCCTGGATTTTGTTCTTCAATCAACCGGGTCTTCCAGTCGCGCCGCCACTTCTTCAATTCCTTTTCGCGTGCAATAGCGGTCGCGACATCATCGTAGATTTCGAACCAGACCAGCTTGTCGACGCCATAACGCGCCGTGAAGCCTTCAACCGCCTTGGTCCGGTGTTCATGCCCGCGTCGCACGAGATTATTGGTCACGCCAAGATAGAGCGTGCCGTGTTTCCTGCTCGCAAGGAGATAGACGTAGTACGCCACCGCGAAAGCTGACGACCCTCGTCATTCCGGGGTGCGCCGCTTGGCGCAGGCCCGGAATCCATAACCACCGATATCAATTTGTAACTCGGTAGAGCACACCGTGCTTCGGGCTTGCAAGGAGATAGATGTAGTACGCCATCGCGAAAGCTGCCAACCCTCGTCATTCCGGGATGCGCCGCTTGGCGCGGGCCCGGAATCCATAACCACGAACGTTGATGTTGCGCAAAGCTGGGGCCACTATGCCGTTGCAACAGGCATCGGTGGTTATGGATTCCGGGCTCGCGCTGGCGCGCGCCCCGGAATGACGAGGGTGATTTGCCCGACGGGCAAATCACTAAAAACCATGTCCAGCCCAGCTTGCAAAAATATTCCGCTTCGCGATTCGGGCGCCTTCGCGCCGCGGGAACGCCCTCCGCCGTCATTCCGGGGCGCGCCTCTTTCTTGGCGCGAGCCCGGAATCCATACTCCCGATGGTGGTTATGGATTCCGGGCCTGCGCCAAGCGGCGCATCCCGGAATGACGAGCCGGCGATGTCATTGCGCGGAGCCCTTCCATACTACTCCGGCAGGCTGTTGACCCGCTTCACCCAGGCGCGCACGTCGGCGAGGACTTCGGGCAGCACGGCCTTCACTTCCTGCACGGTCATGCCGGCCTTGATACGCGGATCGTACAGCACGTTGAGGATGTACTGATCGTAGACATCGAAGAATCCCATCGACACATTGTCGTTGAACATGGTCCACGGCACCGAGCTGGTGTCGTTGATCGGGCCCAGCGACTGCAGCAGTTCCTCATAGGCGCAATCGAGAAACGTGAAATCGCTGCTGTCGTAGGTGAGGATAACGTCGGAATGCTCGATTTCGAACCGGTCGTTCTTGCGAAAGCCGGACAGGCATTGCGGGTCGAGCGAAGTGCCGATCTCGCGGGCGCGCTCACTGCCGTAAAGGCTCGCGATGGTGCGTGGCAGATCGCGGTCCCGCACCAGGTTGACGACGATATTGGCGTCATCGTTGCTCTCTGTCATCGCGATATCGAGATGCTGCACCCGCCGCGCGATGTCGGCGACCACAATGGCGAGCTGCGCCTTTCGATCCGCCCGCCCGGGCCCCTCGGCGAACACCCGCACCGGCATGTCGTATTTCCGGATGCGGTCGACCCGGCCGGCCAGATGGAACTCGGCGCCGAATGCGGTCTTGATGAACCCTTCGCTGATCTCGGCGTCGGTGAAGGTCTTCTTTTCGGCGCGCTGGCGCGAGGCGATGGCGGGGATTTCGGCGGAGGCCGCCGACAGCCAGGCGGCGCCTTCAAAGGCGATCGCAGCCAGGCCGACCGCGATGATCCCCAAGCGATGCGAAGAGCGGAAAGCAGCGTGCATGCGCGCAACGCTGCCGCAACCGGTGCGGAGGCGCAAGGCCGATCGGGCAGGCTTGCCGATGCAACGGCGCGGGTTCTTTGGGTTCGCTGCGGGGTTAGTTCTTCACGATGACGGTGGCGCCGACGGAGACCCGGCTATAGAGGTCGGCTACGTCGTCGTTGGTCATCCGGAAGCAGCCCGAGGACACCGCCTGGCCGATGGTCTCCGGCTCGTTCGAGCCGTGAATGCGATAGAGCGTCGAGCCCAGATAGATGGCGCGGGCGCCCAGCGGGTTGTCGATGCCGCCCGCCATGTGGCGCGGCAGGTCGGGCCGCCGCGCCAGCATCTGCGAGGGCGGGGTCCAGCTCGGCCATTCCTTCTTGGCCGAGACGCGATGAACGCCGCTCCAGCGAAAACCGTCGCGGCCCACACCAATGCCGTAACGCAGCGCCTGCCCGTTGGGCAGCACCAGATAAAGCCGTCGCTCGGCGGTGTTCACCACAATGGTGCCCGGCGCGTAGTGGCTGTCGAAATTGACGGTGCTGCGCGGAACCGGGCTGGCGCCGCCGGCCCTGAAATTGGGGCCGCCACCCATGATATCGCGGCTGTCGAAACTCTCGGCTTGCGCCAGCCCGGTCCCGGCCAACAGGGTGATCGCCGCCATCACAAACGCAAAAGCCCGGGTCATGTTGTTCCTCGCAAGAATCCTGATTGCAGCGCAAAACAGGCCATATTTGAGGCGATTTCGCAAGCAGCGCGCCGGCGAAGCGGTCATTTCCGGATACCCGGTTAACTCTATTGCGTCGGCGATGGCAGCAATGCCCGGCGAACCTTTGACGAAACCCGCAGGGAATGATTGATCTTCGGCAGCCTATCAGGCGATCGCGAACGGGAGATGAACGGATGAACGGTGCGGAAAGTCTGGTGCGGACCCTGGTGGCGGGCGGCGTTGACGTCTGCTTTGCCAACCCCGGCACCTCGGAGATGCATTTCGTCGCCGCGCTGGATCGGGTCGAGGGCATGCGCTGCGTGCTCGGGCTGTTCGAGGGGGTGGTGACCGGCGCCGCCGACGGCTATTTCCGCATGAAGGGCACGCCGGCCTCGACGCTGCTGCATCTCGGACCGGGGCTCGCCAACGGCCTCGCCAATCTGCACAATGCCAAGAAGGCGCATTCCGGCATTGTCAACATTGTCGGCCAGCACGCCACCTACCACATCGGTTACAATGCGCCGCTGACCTCCGACATCGAGGGCCTCGCACGTCCGATGTCGGCCTGGGTCCGCACCTCGCCGGATGCCAAATCGGTTGCCGCCGATGGCGCCGCGGCGATCGCGGCGGCCAAGAGCTCTCCGCCGCAGATCGCCACCCTGATCCTGCCCGCCGACACCGCCTGGAACGAGGCCGATGGCATTGCGCAGGTGCCGGCCGGCAGCCAGCGCATCAGTTATTCCCCGCAGGCCGTCGACGAGGCGGCAAAGGTGCTGCGCGGCGGCGCCCAGACGCTGCTGCTGATTACCGGCAACGCGCTGACCGAACAGGGCCTCGCGCTCGCGCAGCAGATTGCCGGCAAGACCGGCTGCAAGGTGATGGGTCAGACCTTCCATCCGCGGATGGCGCGGGGCCGTGGCCGGTTCTCGATTGACCGGATTCCCTACGTGATCGAGCAGGCGCTGCCGATCCTGAAGGATTTCAAGCACATCATTCTGGTCGAGGCCAACGATCCGATCGCGTTCTTCGCCTATCCGAACAAGCCGAGCATGCTGAAACCCGAGGGTTGCGAGGTTCACCGCATGACGTCGTGGGGGGAAAATTCGATTGCGGCGCTGGAGGCGTTGGCGGGGGCGGTCGGCGCCAAGCCGCAGGACGTCAAGCCACAGAAGCTCGTCGAGCTTGCCAGGCCGACCGGCGCCCTCAATCACGCCTCGATTGCCCAGGCCATCGCAGTGGCGATCCCGGAAAATGCCATCGTGGTTGACGAATCCATCACCACCGGCCGCGGGTTTTTTCCGCCGACCGCGTCGGCTGCTCCGCATGACTGGCTGCAGAACATGGGCGGGTCGATCGGATTTTCGACGCCGATCGCGACCGGCGCCGCGGTGGCGTGCCCCGATCGCAAGGTGATCTGCATGGTCGGCGACGGCAGCGCGATGTACACCATCCAATCGCTGTGGACCCAGGCCCGCGAGGGGCTCAACGTCGTCACCATCGTGTTCGCCAACCGCATCTATCAGATCCTGCGCGGCGAATTCGACGGCGTGGGCGCCGGCGAGCCGGGCAAGCGCGCCCAGGACATGCTGAAGCTCGACCGTCCGACCATCGACTTCGTCTCGCTCGCCAAGGGCATGGGCGTTCCCGGCCGCGCGGTCGCGACCGCCGACGATTTCAACAAGGCGCTGGCGGAAGCCATCGCCGAGCCGGGGCCGCGACTGATCGAAGTGCAGATGTAAAGCGTCATCGATCCGACGCAGAGATCGGCCATCACGACGCCTCGGGGGAGGCGAGATGCAGGCCGGGATACAGTCGGAACTCGACAAGGTGGTGCGCGCGCTCGGCGAGTTCTATGCGCGGGAAACCTATCTGCTTGAGAAGGATCTCGGGGAGCGGACCCTGACGCACCGGCTGGCGGTGCATCTGGAAAGACAGTTTGAGGGTTGGGACGTCGACTGCGACTACGACCGGCTGGGCGAGCGCACGTTGCGGCTGCCGAAGGGATCGATTGTCTCGACCGACGATCATCTCGGGAAATCGGTCTATCCCGACATCGTCGTGCACCGCCGTGCCGTTCCGGAAAATCTGCTCGCGGTCGAAGTCCGCAAGGCCAGCAACCATCAGCCGCCGGAACATGACCGGCACAAACTGCGCGCGCTGACCGATCCGCATCTGTGGTTTGCCTATCGGATCGGCATCTATATGACGCTTGCGAAGACCGGCGTCACGTCATCGGACGTCTATGTCGGTGGTGTGGTCGAGCAGGCGCTGTCCGGCTGGCTGGCTGGCCGGCTCAAATGAAAGGCCGCCCGGAGGCGGCCAGATCGTCATTGTTTGGGTTCGCTGCCCATCTTGCTGGTCGATTTTTTCGAATTCTTGGTCATCTTCTTCTTGCTCATCTTGTCCTTCGACATCTCGCCCTTGCTCATGGTGTCGCCGCTCTGCGCCGCAGCCCCGGTGGTCGCGGCGGGCTTGTCCTGAGCGAAAGCCGTCGAGGAGAGAAAGGCGAGGGCGGCCGTGGCGATGATCAGTTTGCGCATGAATGAACCTCCGTGTTTTTGACCGGCGCGCCTCAACGGAACCGGCGAGGGTCCGGTTCCAACGCCATGATCAGTTATCCGTGATCGGTCCTGAACGCCGCGAGAGTAGACTTGCGCGGGACGATGGTGGGCGCACAAGGGATCGAACCTTGGACCTCTCCCGTGTGAAGGGAACGCTCTCCCGCTGAGCTATGCGCCCTAACTGTAGTGATACCAAGGGTTTCTATTCAGTTCTGTGCTCGCCGTCCAGCCTTAAACCGGCACGAAAAGGCGACATACAGCGTCCATATCCGTGCAAAATCCGTGCAGTCCGCTGGGAATATGCGGGGAGCGATTTTCGTGGAAACCATAAATTTCTTCGCGTGGGTATCATAGCAAAGAGCACTCGCAGAGTTTTCCCCATAGCGTCGCAGTGATTGTTAGGTTTCGACTGCGTTGCGATTTGCGTGTGTGGTAGCGGCTTCGACTGCGCACATATGCTAGAACGATGTCCGGCTGAAACTGCCGAACCTAAGCTGCAAGACACATCATGAACAGCCACCGAGCGCTTTCCAACGTCACCACCTCGCAGAGACTGCCAAAATCCGAGCTGCTTGTTTGCGCGATAGTTCCGGGATTGTTCGAGCGAGAGGTGAACGGGGTCCGTGGCTCAAAATCCAAAAGGCTTCGTTAGCCAAGCACCCCAATCAATTTGACCATGGTCTTTAGTAACATCAAGTGAGTCAGGCCCAATTCGGGCTGTGAATGCGATTGCATTCATGCATGACCATCGAGCGTTGGGTACGATCAATCCATCAAAACCAACGAAGTGTGCGGTTTCGGCGATCTCTTGCGTTCGTGGATACTCTTGCGTTCTGTCATTGTATGATAGGGCACCGTAGCGGCTTGTATCCACCCCCAGTTTTCCAATTGCAGCGAGATCGGCCAGCCTTAGTGCTTTGGTGAGGTCGATCTTTAGTTGGTACAGCCGGTAGGAGACCTTCGACGGAATTACAGGCTGACCGCGGGAAAGGTGAAAATGCATCTCCGCAAGCGCGCCGTCGGCCGTTTGAGATGTATATAGAACATCAAATGTCGTATCGTCCCAACGTCCGCCCACAGAGCTTGAGGCAAGCACGTCGCGACCTGTTCGTACTACGCGCCAAACGTGTCCAGTGAGCTTGGTGGGCGCAATGTCCTCAAGCGCGTCGATTAGAGCATTATCTCTGGCGCGATGCAGTGTGGCCATTCCTATAGGTATGCCTCTGCATCTAGGCGATCTAGAACACTAAGAACGCGCTCGGATTGTTCTTGATTAATAACATCGATTGCACGTTCACCATCAAGTTGGGGGTGGCGTGCATATAGCCAAGCACGGATTTCGTCAGCATTGTAATACTCCTGGAGCCTACCAACCACGTAATGCAAATCTGACAATACCAGTTGCATATGCGGTCGTGGCTTCAAGGCTCCCTTAGTCCAGCGTGTTACAGTCGCTTTCGACACGCTAGTAATGTTAGCAATATCAGTGCTTCTTAGGCCGCCAATTCTCTCTAGATCATTGATGTATCTAGCGACGGTGCTTTGAGCAGTACTCATGTTAGGCGTGCTCCCGTATTATTTGAACTTTTCTTTTCTATTATTGGCAACTTGCGGCGTATCAATGCCCCGAGTTTCATACAGATTCTCCAGCGTCGCGCGCAATTTCTCAACGCGGTGACTGTGAGCTTCCATTCGCTTCATCAGTTTCTGGCGGATGAAAGTTCTGCTGCCTTTGTATCCAAAATGATACGCGTGCCTGACGCTCGCAATGCTTCCACCAATTCCTTTTGATGGCGCAGGCGCGATGCATCGACGACCAACCGCTTCGGCGAAAATCGCCCTTCGGCGTGCAAATCCGCTAATTGACGATGCCCGCTATCTCCCAATCTAACGAAGTATCCGACCGGGTCTGCGGGCGCCTTGAAGCCCGGCATCGGCAAAATTTGAGCAGCCATAGGAACAATCCCTCTGACGTTGCTGTTTCACTCATACTATCATGTGAAACAATAACGTCAACAGAAAGTTCACTTTTTGTTCCATATTGTGCGGGGCAGGGGTGTCAAGCCAAAGGCGGCAAACCGGGCGGAAAGCTTCACGCCCCGTGCTGACGGGCGCGGGAGGCGTGCGACTGCAGCGCCCGGATTCGCTCGGCGAGCGTGCCGCCGCCCTCCGGTTGGCTGCTGTTGGCGCTATCGCTGGCTGCGGCGCCATTGACGGGCCGCGCCGTCTTCGCCGGAATCGCCGGTTCTGCCGCCAGCATGGCCTCGATCGCCGAATTCGGCCCCTCGAGCGTCATTGCGAGCTTGGCGACCTCGGCGGCAATGTCGTTGATGCGTTCACGCAGCAGCGCGTTCTCCATGCGCTCGGTCGCCCATGAGCTCTCGGCCTGCTGCTGGATTGCGTGGAGGTCGCGCTGGGTTGTGGCGCGCTCGTCGCGGGCCAGCCGAAGCTGCTCCTCGATGGCGGCCTTCTCGGTGCGCAGTTTTTCGATCGCAGGCGATTTGCCGCCGCTCGATGCCTGCAGTTCGTCGCGCAATTCCTCGACCAGACGCTGGGCGGCCTCGCTCGACTGCCGCAGCTGCCTGTTTTCATAGTCGCGCTCGGCCAGTAGCTTGCCCTGGGTGGCGAGGCGCGCTTCGAGGTCGGTGACGCGGCTGCCGAGCATTTCGGCTTCCTTGACCTGGATGATCAGCTGGCGGTCGAGATCGGTGACCCGCTGGCTCAGATTCTCGACCCGGCCGCGCGCTTCGTTGAGTTCACGCGTCGCGGTTTCCGATTCGGCGTGTTCATGCGCAAGCCGCGCCTGGGTCGAGGCAAAATCCCTTTCGGCCTCGCCGACGCGCTGCTTCAGTTCGTCGATCTGGGTGCGCACCGCCACCAGTTCGACCTGGCGGCTCTGCGCCATGATCGAACGGTCGGATAATTCGGCATGGATCTTCGCCAGCTCGTTTTGCTTGTCGCTCAGCGCCTGCTCGGCGGTGCGCAGCGCCTCCGTCTTGGCGGCAAACTCCTCTTCGGTCGCCCGCAACTGCTCCTTCACCGCCTTCTCGCGCGCCTCGAGCGAAAAGATCGTGGCGTTCTTTTCGCCGAGCTCGATCTTCATGCGGTTGATCGCGTCAGATTTCTTGCCGAGTTCGGCAAGCTGGCTGGTGGTCTTGTTCTTGAGCTGATCGACGTTCATCTCGAGCCGCCGCGCCGACATCGCGAATTCCGCGCGCAGCTGATCCTTGTCGGCCTGGATTTCGGCCATCGACAGCGGTGTGGCCGCCTCCATGCGCCGGGTCGTCAGCCGCACCGCGCGGTTGTGAACCAGCGGCACGATCATCAGCCATAACAGCATCGAGACTAGAAAACCGATCGCCAGATACATGATCGGTTCGACCATAGGTGGTGCTCCAGCGAGAAACGCGTCGTTATTCACAATGCCATGGGCTGCGGGGCCAAGGCCAGCCCAATGCCGCGCTAACTTGAATTCGTTAACAGCGCAGTTGCCGTTTTTGTTCGCTCAAGAAAGCGTCAGAACGGGTTCCATGTGGCGCGCGGCGTGTATTTGAGATAGCCGATGTTGGCGCCGAGGCGCAGGCCGAGGCCGGAACGAATCGGCACCAATACGATGTTGTTGGCGGTCAGCGCCGTCATCCCGAAGCCGCCGATGATGTAGGCCGAGCCCTCGATGCCGGCAAAGCGCTGGTAGATCGCATTGGTGGCGGGAAGATTGTAGACCAGCGTCATGGTGCGAGCGCCATCGCCGCCCCAGTCGAAGCCGACCGACGGTCCCTGCCAGTAAACCCGCAAATCGCCGGCATTCTTGGTGTAGAGCGTGCCTTCGCCGTATCGCAGCCCGGCGACAAAGGCGCCACTGCCCTCTTCGCCCAGGACGTAACCGTTCGGCAGCCCCCACTGGCTTACCGCGCGCTCGATGACCGAGGCGAGCCCGCGCGAGACATTGCCGAAGAACCGGTGTCCGGCGCTGACCAGTTCGTCCGACTGATAGGTGCCGGCACCGGGCGCGCGTTGCGGCGCGGCGGCGGGCTCCGGCGCCGCTGGCTGCGCTGAGGCAGGCACGGTCCAGCACATCATCGCGGCGAGCGACACCGCGGCAAGGCGTGAGGCGAAAATCATGAAAAACCCCTGGATATCAAATCGCGGCCGCCGCCTTAACCTGACGCCAACAAACGCGGCCTTAGGTTGCGTCCATTGTCCCCGACTCGGATGTTATCGGCACCAACTATGACGGCACAGCGGCAGGAAAGAAACGGTTGGCGCCCCGGAATAGCCTTTATTACTGCCGTGGCGAGCCTTGTGGGGCTGAGCCTCGGCGTGATGGTTCGCCCCGAGGCCGCAGCCGCGGCGGCCACCACCGAGCGGGTGGTCTTGAATCGCTTCACGGGTCTGGCCATTGAGGGCTTCGACCCCGTTGCCTACTTCACCGATGCCCGCCCCGAAATCGGCGTCGAGGCCTACGAGGCAGACGGGCAGGGGGCGGTCTGGCGCTTCCGCAACGAGGGCAATCGGGCGTCTTTCGTCGCTCATCCCGATATTTACGGGCCCCAGTTCGGCGGTTACGACCCCACCGACGTGGCGCGCGGGGTCACGGTCGCCGGTAACCCGCGGTTCTGGCTGATCTCGGGAGAGCGGCTTTATCTGTTCGGCCGCGAGGAGACCCGGGACACCTTCGCCACCGATCCCTCCGATGTGCTGCGCAAGGCCAGGCTGCGCTGGCCGGAACTCAAGCAAAGTCTCGCACAATAGGCCCGATTGCCGCCGCGGGATCACCCAGGCGATGAACTCCGGTACGATGAAGTCGGAACAGCCCCGCCCTGTGTTGGCAGTCCGCGCGTCCGCAGTGTATCAACCCAGCGAGCGTGTGTGATTCGCCTTGGTCCCGCGCCGTGCAGATCCCCAGGAATAGCTCATGTCTGGCACTTCGCCCCCCGGTCCCGCCCCCGACGCCCTCGAACTTGCGGCGCTGTTGTGTTCGCGGGTTTGCCACGACCTCATCAGTCCGGTGGGCGCGATCGTCAATGGGCTTGAGGTGCTCGACGACAACCCCAAGCCGGACGATCGGGAATTTGCCCTCGATTTGATCCGCAAGAGCGCCAGGACCGCGTCGGCGCGGCTGCAGTTCTGCCGTCTGGCGTTCGGTGCCGCAGGTTCGTCGGGTGCGCAGATCGATCTCGGCGACGCGCAAAACATGGCGAAGGGTCACCTTGAGGACGGCAAGACCACGGTCGTCTGGAATCTGCCGCGGCTGCTGCTGGCGAAAAACCGGGTCAAGCTGCTCCTGAACATGATGGTGATCGCGCAGCAGACCATTCCACGCGGCGGCACGCTCACGGTCGATCCGGTTGGCGACGGCGATGCCATGGGCTTTCGCGTCGCGGCAAGCGGGCTCAACGCGCGCATGCCGCAAAACATTGCGGACCTGCTCCGTTCCGACGGCAGTTCAAGTGTCGACGCCCACGCGGTGCAGCCGTACTACACGCGGCTGCTGGCCCAGTCCTGCGGACTGGAGGTGGTGCTGGCGCCCGACGGGGATTCGGTTGTGGTAACAGCCTCATAGGGGCACGGCCTCGCAAACATGGTTAACCAGTGCTTGACGGCCTGCGTCCAGCCGGCGGGAGGCGTTCTTATCTCTTTGTTGAGAGCGTTCTTTTCCGGTTGCTCAACCAATATTAAACGCTTTGCATAGAAGCTGCCCAGACCCCGAAAGGCGCGTCGAAGTCGTGCGCGCCCGTGGGTTCGAAGGTCTGGTTCATGGACGACTTGCTGCGCGAGTTCCTGACGGAGACGGGCGAGAGCCTGGACACCGTCGATAATCAGCTGGTTCGGTTCGAGCAGGATCCGAACAACGCCAGGATTCTGGATAACATCTTTCGTCTGGTCCACACCATCAAGGGCACTTGCGGCTTTCTGGGGTTGCCGCGGCTGGAAGCGCTGGCCCATGCCGGCGAGACCTTGATGGGCAAATTCCGCGACGGCATGCCGGTCACGGGGGAGGCGGTCAGCCTGATCCTCGCCAGCATCGACCGCATCAAGGAAATCCTCTCCCGCCTCGAAGCCACCGAGGCGGAACCGGAGGGCAATGATCAGGATTTGATCGTCCAGCTTCATCAGATGGTTGAGCGCGGGGTGCAGGGGATGTCAGCGTCGGCTCCGCCGATCGCGGCAGCGTCGGCTCCGCCGATCGCGGCGGCGTCGGCTCCGCCGATCGCGGTTCAGGGCACGCTGGTGCCCCAAACGCTCGAGCGCGAACTGCGTCCCGGCGAAGTCTCGCTGGATGAACTGGAACGCGCCTTCCGCGACACCGCGACGGAGGCTGCCGCGCCCGCCAAGCCGGCGGCGCCTGCGCCGCGCGCTTCGTCAGCCAGGGAGACGAAGCCGGCGCCGAGGAAACTCTCCGCCGAACCGGAATCGTCCGAGAGCGACCGCATCGCCAACCAGTCGATCCGGGTCAATGTGGACACGCTGGAACACCTGATGACGATGGTGTCGGAGCTGGTGCTGACGCGCAATCAGCTGCTGGAGATCTCCCGGCGCAACGACGATACCGAGTTCAAGGTGCCCCTGCAGCGGCTGTCGAATGTGACCGCCGAGCTGCAGGAAGGCGTCATGAAGACGCGGATGCAGCCGATCGGCAATGCCTGGCAGAAGCTGCCGAGGATCGTGCGGGACCTGTCGGGCGAACTGAACAAGCAGATCGAGCTCGAGATGCACGGCGCCGACACCGAACTCGACCGCCAGGTGCTCGACCTGATCAAGGACCCGCTGACCCATATGGTGCGCAACTCCGCCGATCACGGGCTGGAGACGCCGGCCGAGCGGCTGGCCGCGGGCAAGCCGGAGCAGGGCACGATCCGGCTGTCGGCCTATCACGAAGGCGGTCATATCATCATCTGCATCGCCGACAACGGCCGCGGCCTCAACACCGAGCGCATCAAGGCCAAGGCTGTTGCCAATGGCCTCGTCAGCGAGGCCGATCTCGAGAAGATGACGGAAGCGCAGATCCACAAATTCATCTTCGCGCCGGGCTTCTCGACCGCGGCCGCCGTGACCAGCGTGTCCGGCCGCGGCGTCGGCATGGACGTGGTGCGCACCAATATCGACCAGATCGGCGGCGCCATCGACGTCAAGTCGGTGGCGGGCGAAGGGTCGAGCTTCACCATCAAGATACCGCTCACGCTTGCGATCGTTTCGGCGCTGATCGTGGAGGCCGCCGGCGACCGCTTCGCGATTCCGCAATTGTCGGTGGTCGAACTGGTGCGGGCGCGGGCCAATTCCGAGCACCGCATCGAGCGCATCAAGGACACCGCGGTATTGCGGCTGCGCAACAAGCTGCTGCCGCTGGTGCACCTGAAAAAGCTGCTCGGGATCGACGACGGCTCTTCCTCCGACCCGGAGAACGGCTTCATCGTCGTCACCCAGGTCGGCAGCCAGACCTTCGGCATCGTGGTCGACGGCGTGTTCCACACCGAAGAAATCGTGGTCAAGCCGATGTCGACCAAGCTGCGCCACATCGACATGTTCTCCGGCAATACCATTCTGGGCGATGGCGCCGTGATCATGATTATCGACCCCAACGGCATCGCCAAGGCGCTCGGGACCTCGGTCGCGGCATCGCACGAAATCGCCGACGAGAACGCGGCGATGCGCGCCGGTGCGGCCGAACAGCTGACCTCGCTGCTGGTGTTCCGCGCCGGGTCGAGCCAGCCCAAGGCAGTGCCGCTGGCGCTGGTGACCCGGCTGGAAGAAATCGCCGCCGACATGATCGAACTCTCCAACGGCCGCTACATGGTGCAGTACCGCGATCAGCTGATGCCGCTGGTGCAGATGGCCGGCGTCGGCCTGAAGGGCTCGGGCGCCCAGCCGATTCTGGTGTTCGCCGATGACGGCCGCTCGATGGGGCTGGTGGTCGATGAGATCATCGACATTGTCGAGGAGCGGCTCAACATCGAGGTCGCCAGCTCCAGCGAGGGCATTCTGGGCTCGGCGGTGATAAAGGGCCGCGCCACCGAGGTGATCGATGTCGGCCACTTCCTGCCGATGGCGTTCGCCGATTGGTTCCACCGCAAGGAGATGCGGCCGTCGCTGAATGCGCAATCGGTGCTGCTGGTCGACGACTCGGCGTTCTTCCGCAATATGCTGGCGCCGGTGCTGAAGGCGGCAGGCTATCGGGTGCGGGTGGCGCCGAGCGCGCAGGAGGGGCTGCAGGTGCTGCGCTCCGGCCAGCCGTTCGACGTGGTGCTGACCGACATCGAGATGCCGGAGATGAACGGCTACGAGTTCGCCGAGACGATCCGGGCCGACCAGCATTTGAGTTCGATGCCGATCATCGCGCTGTCCTCGCTGGTGTCGCCGGCGGCGATCGAGCGCGGCCGGCTCGCTGGCTTCCATGATTACGTCGCCAAATTCGACCGTCCCGGACTGATCGCGGCGCTGAAGGAACAGACCGCCGAACTGTACAGGGCGGCCTGACACCGATGCAGCCGGACGTCATGACAGGTTCAAGGTAACCAGGATGAACAAGACCGAAACGACCGAAGGCACGGTCGCCGAATATGTCACCGCGGTGATCGGCGGACAGTTGTTCGGGTTGCCGATCTCGCGCGTGCAGGATGTGTTCATGCCGGAGCGGCTGACCCGGGTGCCGCTGTCCCCCGGCGAGATCGCCGGCGTGCTCAATCTGCGCGGCCGCATCGTCACCGTGGTCGACATGCGCGCCCGCCTCGGGCTGCCCAAAAGCGACGGCGGCCGGCCGCCGATGGCCGTGGGCGTCGATCTGCGCGGCGAATCCTATGGCCTGTTGATCGACCAGATCGGCGAGGTATTGCGGCTCCCCGACGATGGCCGCGAGGATAATCCCGTCAATCTCGACCCCCGAATGGCCAGGCTTGCCGGCGGTGTCCATCGCCTCGATGGCCAGCTCATGGTCGTCCTCGATGTCGATCGTGTTCTCGAAATCATGCCTGCAACAATGGCGGCGTAAGATCAGGAATGGGCGCGCCGCGAACTCAAACTGCAATGGAAATGGTTTTTCCGGCAAGAAGCAGAGGCTAAAATGAAGACATGTCTGGTGGTCGATGATTCGAGCGTCATTCGAAAGGTCGCAAGGCGGATCCTGGAAGGGCTCGATTTCCATATTCTCGAAGCCGAGGACGGCGAGAAGGCGCTCGAGGTCTGCAAACGCGGATTGCCCGAAGCCATCCTGCTCGACTGGAACATGCCCATCATGGATGGCTATGAATTCCTCGGCAATCTGCGCCGCATGCCGGGAGGCGACCAGCCGAAGGTCGTCTTCTGCACCACCGAAAACGATGTCGCGCATATCGCGCGCGCGCTGCATGCGGGTGCCAACGAATACATCATGAAGCCGTTCGACAAGGACATCGTTACCGCGAAATTCCAGGAAGTCGGCCTGATCTGATCAGCTTGCTCCGATCCGGCGGCTAAAGCGGCCTTCGG
>Ga0208586_1000186_pt1 | contig 24920 bp, 25 predicted proteins | sample NGESurshal072012_6_FD_184471 | JGI IMG/M metagenome (GOLD analysis project Ga0208586, IMG submission 184471) | Arctic peat soil microbial communities from Barrow, Alaska - NGEE Surface sample 53-3 shallow-072012 (SPAdes) | ecosystem: Environmental > Terrestrial > Soil > Wetlands > Peat ... | reverse complement strand
TTGGCGAGCATGGGAGCGACCGGCGGCATGACGGGCAGGTCCATGTCCCCACGCTGCCACGTCCGGGCCGGGCGATGTGAACCGACGTGACGCGGGCCCAGGTGCGATCCTGGGAGCGGAGGGAGGATCATGGCCGATCCCATGTACGAGCTCGACGAGCGAATGGTCGAGATGGTCTTCGACTACTGCCGCCAGCGCCTGGCGTTGGACCCGGTGTCTCTGGACTTCGGTGGGTCGCGAGAGTCCTTCGAGCAGTTGACCGGGCTCATCGGTGAGACCGGCAACGACCCCGAGGCCGTGCTGGCGTTGTTCGCCGACCACCTCGCCACGGCCGTCGTCTCGTGGATGGCGCTGCCATTCATCGGTGTTCCTCGAAGTGCCGCCTGGTCGTTCTTACTAGGTTCGGTCGCGTGCCACCTTGGCTATCAGCTCTTCCTCATGGGATCGTACGAACGAGCGGAGTTCTCGCGGGCCTACCCGAATGCGCGCGGCGTCGCCCCAATGTTGGTGTCGCTCGGTGGGTTGACTTTCGCCAGCGAGCACTTAGGTGTAGTGGGACTCGCGGGAATCGTGCTGATCGTGATGGGTGTCATCAGCTTGGCCTACGTGAAGAGCTCGTCGCGCCTCGACCGCGTCGGGGTGTCTTGGACGCTCGCGACCGGCGCCGCGATCGCCATCTATACCGTGGTCGACGGACTCGGCGTACGAAAGAGCCACGACACGTTGCGGTACGCGGTCGTCCTCTTCTTGATTCAAGGGACGCTCTGGACGGTCGCAGTACTACGTCGAAGGGGGTGGAGGTGGGCCGAAAACGCCGACACGGTGCGAATCGGACTGGTGGCCGGCGTCATGTCGTTCGGCGCGTACACCATTGTGCTCTACGCTCAGAGTCGTGCCCCACTCGGCATCGTGAGCGCGCTTCGAGAGACGGGCGTCATTTGGGCCGGCGCTATCGGTGTCGTCTTCTTCAAGGAAGGTACCGTTCGCGCCATCATGGCGCCCGCCGTTCTGATTGCCGCCGAAATGCCTTGTTGAGCGTGTACTGATTCGTGGTCATGCCCGAGCGTCGGTAGGCTCAGCGTCAGTCGTGACATGGTCGTGCGAGGCAGCGTTCGTCACGAGGGGGCGTTGATGACCAATCAGGTGACAATGGAAACCGTTCGCGTCGGCGCCGTCGGCGAGCGTGCACTGCTCGCTGATCTCTATCGACCGTCCATGTCGAATGGTTGCGGTGTGTTGCTCGTCTTCGGGGGCGCTTTCGCGTTTGGAGACCGAAAACAGTTGGGTGGCTACGCCATCGCCCTCGGCCGGGCCGGTTACACGTCGCTCGCCTGCGAGTACCGCCTCGCCGGTGAATCGTTCTGGCCAGCCCAATTGGATGACGTCCTGACCGCCTTTGACTACTTTCGCGGCGAAGCGAAGGCGCTGGGACTGTCGCCGTCGAAGTTCGCGGTCTCGGGCAACTCCGCCGGCGGGTGTCTCGCGCTGTTGGTCGCGGGACAACGTCCCACCGAAGTCGCCGCGGCGGTGGCGTTCTATCCACCCGTCGACTTCTTAAGTGCCGATACGAAATCGAAGGTGGAGATTCGCGACATGCGCTACCTCGTGGGCGAGGACGTCACCGAAGAGAAACTCGCCGCGATGAGTCCGATCAACTTCGTCAACTCTTCGTTTCCTCCGACGTTGTTGCTGCACGGCAATCGCGACGCGCGAGTCCACTGGAAGGAGAGCGCCCGTATGCACGAGACGTTGATCAACGCCGGCGTCGGCGCCGAGCTTCACATCTTTGACGGTCTCGGACACTCGTACGACCAACAACTGGAGTACGGCAAATTGAGCGCCACCATCGTCACCCAATTTCTCGATCACCACCTTCTCACGAACAGTGGCGTCGCGGCGAAGAGTTGACGTTCAGTCGTTTTGCAGCACGAAGCAGAACGGGTGACCGACGGGATCGAGGTAGACCCGAAACGACGTGCCCGGCTGCACTTCGTGTTTCAACGCCCCGAGCGAGAGGGCGTGCTGTTCGGCGACGTCGAGGTCGTCGACGAGAAAATCCAAGTGCAGTTGCTGGGGCACTGGTCCGACCGGCCAGATGGGGGCGACGTAGTTGTCGATCTTTTGAAAGGCGAGCGTCGGCGCGTCGCCATTGAGAAGTTCGATCCAATCGACGTCTTCGGGCGGAAAGTCGCCGAGCGGTTCCACTTCGAGTCCGGTGAGTTGCGAATAGAAGTCGGCGAGGGCCAGTGGATCGGGGCAGTCCAGTGCGGTGAGGCGAAGGAGCGGGAGTGTGGTCGTCATAAATCGACACCTTAGTGAACGATCGGTCGTTGGGGCTCAGCGTTTCTCTAATACGAGAAGTCGCTGGTGGCGTTTCGATACCACGCCGCCGAAGGTTTCGGGGACCTTTCAAACGTTGTGCGATCAACGGCGACGATACCGAACTTCGGACGATAACCAAAAGTCCATTCGAAGTTGTCCAGCAGCGACCACTGAAAGTAGCCCCGAACGTCGAGGCCGTCGCGCAGCACGTTGCCGAGCCCCTTCAGGGCTCCCTCGAGGTAGCGGATTCGCTGTTGGTCGTCGTCCGTTCCGATTCCGTTCTCCGTCATAATGATGGGAATGTCAACGAACGACGCCGCTCGTCGAAGTGTGTACTCGACACTCTCGGGCCAGAAGAGGTAACCCATCTCGGTCAGCTCACCTTCCGGCCGGATGACGAGCCCGTCCGGACCAATCACAATCTTGGTGTAGCACTGAACGCCGAGGTAGTCGTCATCCGACACTGCGCGCAGGTACTCGTCCTCCATCTCGTGACGGATCGACTGCACGAGGTCCTCCCCGCCGGGCAACGCTTCGTACTCATTCATGGAAAGCGGCATGCCGATTGGATAGTTGCCGGGTGTCGCGCGGAGTGCGTCGCGCATCGCAACGTGACAGGCTCGCATTGCGTTGTTGACATTCGAGAAGCGCTCCCAACTGCTCTGGGCCGGGGGAAAGACGCCGGTCAGGTAACCCATGAGGGCCACGATGTTGGGCTCGTTCACCGTGCAGGCAATGCCGATCAGGTCACCGAGCGCGTCGCCCACGACCGTTGCGTAGTTACCCATCCACGACGCGATGTCGGGATGCTCGAAGCCGCCGAGATCGGCTGTCCAGATGGGAAGCGTGAAGTGGTGCAACGTGACGACGGGCAAGATGGCGCGAACGTGACAGGCCTCCAGCACTTCGCGGTAGTGCAACAGCGCTTCGTGTGCGATCACTCCCTGTTGGGGCTCGATGCGCGCCCATTCGACGGAAAGGCGGAAGGAGTTCAGCCCCAGATCGACAATGAGATCGAGGTCCTCTTCGTACCGGTTCCAGGAGTCGCAGGCGTCCCCGCACGGTTCGACGGCGTGCGTCCCTTCGGCCCGTTCGTAGCGCGACCAGTCGGTGTTCGTGCCACCTCCCTCAATTTGGTAGGCCGACGTGGAAGTACCCCAGAGGAAGTTGTCCGGAAACCGGACGTGGCGAGTTGTCATGAACACGAATCTAGATGGTTGTGCACTCGAGGATCGGATTCCTTCCGCACCATCGATGAGTGGTCGACGGTGGTTAAGGTTGCCTGCGATATCTGGATGGAAATCAGGAGTGTCCGATGCCCGACGAATCGCCCGAACGAAAGCCAGCGAGTTCGTGGACGCAGGAGCGCCAGAGAAGTGCGCAGGAGTCACTGGTGCGCTCGTCGGACGATGACTTCGAACTCGCGTCGCGCGGCTTGATTGCACCAGGTAGCCCGCGTCAGGTGATCGGACGTTACGGACAACCGGTCTGGGACCTCGACGCGTACGAGTTCCTCGATGACGCCGACGCCGCGCGGAACCCGCCGAACACGGTCAGTCCGAGTCTCTGGCGCCAAGGGCGGCTGAACAACATCGCCGGACTCTTTGAGGTCACGCCCGGGATCTTTCAGATTCGAGGAATGGACATTTCGAACGTCACCTTCATCGCCGGCGACACCGGCTGGATCGTGGTCGATCCTTTGACATCGGAAGAGACGGCCCGCGCCGCGCTCGCCATGGTGAACGAACATCGTGGCGAACGACCCGTACACGCGGTGATCTACACGCACAGTCACACCGATCACTTCGGCGGCGTGTACGGCATCGTCACGGACGATGACGTCCGCGGTGGCACTGTCGCCGTCATCGCACCGGAGGGCTTCCTCGACGCGGCGATTAGCGAAAATGTCCTCGCCGGCACCGTGATGATTCGACGCGCCATGTATATGTACGGCGTGTTGCTCCCAAAGGATCCAACCGGTCACGTCGACACGGGACTGGGCAAGGGCATGCCCGGACTACCGAGCGTCGGACTCTGTCCGCCCACCCTGTCCATCACGACGACCGGTGAAGAGGTCGTCATCGACGGCGTACGGCTGGTGTTCCAGATCACTCCGGGAACTGAAGCGCCGGCGGAAATGAACATCTATTTGCCGGACCACCGCGCCCTCTGCGTCGCCGAAAACTGCACGGCCACGCAACATAACGTGTACACCCTTCGCGGCGCACAGGTGCGAGACGCCCTGTTGTGGAGCAAGTACATCGACGAGGCGATTGATCTCTACGGCGCAGAGATCGACACGCTCTTCGCCAGTCACCATTGGCCGCGGTGGGGGAACGAAGTTATCAACGAGTATCTCGCCAGCCAACGAGACGCCTACCGATTCGTGCACGATCAGACGCTGCGATTGGCCAATCACGGACTCACCATGAATGAAATCGCCGAGACGCTCGAACTCCCCGCTTCGCTCGGCGAAGAGTTCTTCAATCGCGGTTACTACGGAACGGTGTCGCACAACGCGAAGGCCGTCTACCAGCGTTACCTCGGTTGGTTCGATGGCAACCCGGCCCATCTCCATCCCCATCCGCCGGTTGCGGCGGCGACACGATACGTCGAGTTCATGGGCGGTGCGGCGTCCGTGCTCGAACAGGCTCAGCGGTACTACGATCTCGGCGACTATCGCTGGGTCGTTGAAGTCGTGAACCACGTGGTCTTCGCCGACCCCGACAACGTCGCCGCGCGCTACTTACAGGCCGACGCGCTCGAACAACTCGGCTACCAGAGTGAGTCGGGGCCGTGGCGCGATTTCTATCTGACGGGCGCGATGGAGTTGAGGTCGAACGGCACCGTGCTGAAGGGTCTACCGGGAAATGCCCTGGGATCAGGCATTGTTCGTTCAATGACTCCCGAACTCCTTCTCGATCTGTTGGGCGTGCGACTGAACGGTCCGCGCGCCGGTCACTTCGCGATTGAGGTCAATCTGGAAGTGCTCGACCGCGCAACGGAATCGTGGACTTTCGGCGTCGCCAACGCCACTTTGCATTCGCGTCGCGCGCGCCGGGTCCCTCGTCCGGACGTCGAGCTTCGAGTTTCGATGGGCCACTTCGCCGCGTTTGCCTCGGGCTCGAAGAGTCTCGCTGAGTTGGTGGGCGAGGAGTTCCAAGTGGAGGGTGACCGGGACCGGCTCGAGGAGTTCATCTCGTATCTCGACCAGTTTCAATTCGGGTTCGAGATAATCATGCCGTAAGTGTTGGATTCGAGGAAGCCCCACATCGTCGCCGAGGTCCGCGACGAAACGGAGGGTAAAGCAATCAGTCGCGCTTAGTAGAATTGGCGTAAATCCTCAATCGAAGGCGGTGCCCCGTGACGTTCGACATCCACGCAGAGACGATTCACTTCAACGCAATGAACGATGACGTGGTCGAGGCCTATCTGGCCACCACGGTCGCGACGGCCAACGTCGGCGGCGTGTTGGTGATTCACCACTTACCCGGTTACGACGAGGCGACCAAAGAGATCACCCGTAAATTTGCGGCCAACGGCTTCAACGCGATCTGCGTCAATCTCTACAGTCGCGACGCGCCCGGCGCCAGTCCCGACGACGCGGCGGCCGCGGTGCGAGCGGCCGGCGGCGTTCCCGACGCGCGGCTCGTGGGCGACCTGGGTTCCGCGGCCGCATTTCTCCGAGCGCTTCCAACGTCCAATGGCAAGGTCGGCGTGATTGGCTACTGCTCGGGAGGGCGTCAGTCGGTGCTCGCCGCCTGCAGCCTCGAACTCGATGCGGCGGTCGACTGCTATGGCGCCTTCGTCGTGATGGATCCGCCCGAGGCCTCGGGATTCAAGATGACGTCGCTTGTTCCAATTCTCGGTAACCTCTCGTGCCCGCTCCTCGGTCTCTTCGGAGCCGACGATCAGTACCCGTCGCCCGAACAGACCGAGACGCTGCGAGGGATCCTCGAAGCAAATCAGAAAACGTTCGATTTTCACACCTACGACGGCGCCGGGCACGCCTTCTTCAACGTCGACCGACCGTCCTATCGGCCCGAAGTTGCGACCGAGGCGTGGAACGAGATTTGGGCATTCTTCGGCGACAACCTCGCCACGAAGTAAGGCGAACCATGTGTACCTACGACACCGAGAGGATCACCGTCCAGGGCAGTGCCAAGGGCGCCAATGGTTGGTTTCACGCCACCGACGCAACCGTCTACTACGACCACCCCGTGCACCACGGCGCCGGCCACGCCTTGATGATTGACGTCATCAATCCCGCCCTCGGTCCGAGTTCGCGCGTCGGGCTGGAACTCGATGCCAGTTCGGCGCGCGAGTTGGCCAACGCCATCCTTCGATCGCTCGATCACGTGCCCGACGAACTCCTCGAGCGCTAACGGTGTCCGCGACCGGCATTGCATCGTTCGAGGATCAGTCGCGCGGTGTTGCCAACGATCGTTACAAGTGGGTCGTGTTGTCCAACACGACCCTGGGCATGTTGATGGCGACCATCGACATCTCCATCATGTTGATCGCGTTGCCCGACATCTTCGTCGGCATTAACCTCGATCCGTTGCTGCCCGGCAACAGCTTCTACCTCCTGTGGATGATTCTCGGTTTCATGGTCGTGACCAGTGTGCTGGTGGTGAGTTTCGGGCGACTGGGCGACATGTTCGGTCGCGTTCGAATGTACAACCTCGGCTTCGTTGTCTACACCGTCTTCTCGCTGTTGTTGAGCGTCACGTGGATGTCGGGTACGGCGGCCGCGCTCTACCTCGTCACCATGCGCATCTTTCAGGGAGTGGGCGCGGCTTTTCTTATCGCGAACTCGGCAGCAATTCTCACGGACGCCTTTCCCGAAAATCAGCGCGGCATGGCGCTCGGCGTCAATCAGATCGCCGCGATTGGCGGGACGTTCCTGGGTCTGGTGTTGGGCGGGATCCTCGCGCCGATCGAGTGGCGATTGATCTTCGTCGTGTCGGTGCCCATCGGTCTGTTCGGCACCGTCTGGTCGTACGTAAAATTGAAGGAGATTCCCCGCAAGATCGACACCAAGATCGATTGGCCGGGCAACCTCACCTTCGCCATGGGACTCGTTGCGATCATGGTCGGCATCACGTACGGGATCCAGCCCTACGGCGGCAGCACGATGGGCTGGCTCAGCCCGACGGTCATCACGGCGCTCACTGGGGGCGTCCTCTTGCTGTTCGCCTTCACCGTCGTCGAACGCAAATCGCCCGACCCGATGTTTCGGCTGTCACTCTTTCGCATTCGCGCCTTCAGCGCGGGCAGCATTTCGACGTTCCTCGCCTCGGTTGGACGCGGCGGTCTCATGTTCATGCTGGTGATCTGGCTCCAGGGGATCTGGCTCCCGCTGCACGGTTACAACTTCGAGCGCACGCCGTTGTGGGCCGGCATGGCGATGCTGCCACTCACGACTGGAATATTGATAGCCGGTCCGATTTCGGGCTTCCTGTCGGACCGATTCGGTTCGCGACCGTTCTCCACGGCGGGAATGTTGGTGGCCGCCTTGTCGTTCTTCCTTCTCGACCTGCTTCCGGTCAATTTCAACTACTACGAGTTCGGTGGCTTACTGCTACTCAACGGACTCGCGATGGGTGCGTTCGCCGCGCCGAATAGAGCGGGCGTGATGAACAGTCTTCCGCGCGAGCATCGAGGTGTGGGCTCGGGCATGAACGCAACCTTCCAGAACTCGGGTCAGGTGTTGTCCATCGGCATCTTCTTTACGTTGATGATCATTGGGCTCTCGGCGACGCTCCCGGCTTCGGTCTTCCACGGACTCACCTCCGTGGGCGTGCCCGTCGGCGACGCCAATCGCGTCGCGGCGTTGCCCCCGGTGTCCACGCTCTTCGCGTCGTTTCTCGGTTACAACCCGCTCGTCCATCTGCTCGGTCCTCACGTGGTAGCGGGACTTTCGGCGCACACGCGTGTGGCGCTGGCGCAACGGTCGTTCTTCCCGTCAATCATCACGAAGCCCTTTCATAACGGGCTTCACCTGGCGTGTGATTCGGCGGTCCTCGCCTGTCTCTTGGCGGCGGGCTGTTCGTGGCTGCGCGGCGGCAAATACGTCCACACCGATGTCGCGTAGCGAAAATCTCGTTGGAATGGTGCGGTGGCGCCCAGAAGACGGCGACTTTCCCTCGCGAGGAGGCCCTGGGTAAATTAAGTGAGGGGGTGACCGTGGCACTCAATCGTGAGCGAGGGTCCAACGAACGTCGTCGACCGACGATTCGGTGGAGCGGGCCCGCTGACGGGTGGCGTCAGAAGGTTCAACAGTGGGTTGACGCCGGCATCGTGACGCCGAATCAGGCGCGCGAGATTCTGAACATTGAAGACCGCGACATTTTGACCTCGAACCGATACGTCGCGCCCGGCGAGGTTCGAGCACTTTCGCCCCTGGCCGAGTTGGCGTCGTACCTCGGTGTGCTGTTCCTCGCAGCCTGCGCCACGCTCTTCGTAGGTCACTTCTGGAGCCAGTTGGGGACCGCCGGCCACTTCAGCATTGGTGTCGTGATCGCGGTCGTCGGTCTCTTGGCTGGCGTCGTCGTTCGACAGATGGGCGATGACGGCGCACTGCGTCTCGGCAGTTTCCTCTGGCTGTTTGGTACCGGAGGTGTGGCCATTGCGACGGCCACGATCGTGGAGCGCGTGGGCCACCATGATCGCGGACTCTCGCTCTGCGTTGTCGGTTTCGCGGTACTTCTCTTGAGCGTCGTGCTGTGGCGCAACAAGGAGCGACCGCTGCAGTTCCTGAGTGCCGTCGTTGGACTGACGCTTGCCGCGAGCGGCGTGGGCGTCGTCGGACATCTCCACGCCACCTCGTCAGAGATTTCCCTCTTGGTGTGGCTCGCGGCGGCAGCCATTGGTCTCATGAGTCTTCAGATGCTTCGACCGGCGCTGACCGGACTCGTCGTCGCCGAGTTTGGCACGCTCGTCGGTGCCTTCGCACTTTCCTTTCCCAATCACCTCGCCGGTGTCGCGCTCGGACTCGTCTCGTCGATTGCGGCGGTCGTCGTCGGACTGGCGATCGAACGGCCACCGATCATCATCGTCGGCGCCGTTGGTTTCTTCATGTTCGACATCAGAGTGTTCACGTTGTACTTGCGTAGCGAAGGCATGGCGCTCGCCGCCTTTCTCATCGGACTCGCTGTCGTCGTCGTGGCGCTCTGGCGAGCGGTGCGCGGAAACGGCTTGGTGGCGCACAAGGATTCACCTTCGACTGACGTGGTCACCCCGGAGACCGAAAGGTACGAACCGTGGTGAGCATGGCTCGTACGTTCTCGTTGTTAACGCCTAAGTTGAGTTTCGTTTAAAGAGGCCGATGTCATCCTTTGAGGCGACGAGGGTGAAGTGTTTCGCGATTGAGTTGAAGGTGCTCAGGTCCTCGGAGGCAGTGACGGGCAGGAGCAGCATGAGGTACTGCACGTTCTTGGCGACCGGCAACGTCGTGCCGTTGTTGTTAAAAAGGCCGTAATTGCCGGTTTCGAACGGTGTGGGCCAGAGGTAGATCTGGCTTCGATGGTCGAGGTGGGGCACGAAGAGGTAGTACGCCGACACAACTGCGTTGGGGGGGATCGTGCGTTCGATGGCGTTGATGGCGTGGACGGTCGCGCTGTTCGGGGGCCACTGCGACACCGCGGTGTTGTTGGAGAACGGTGCGAGCCCCCAGAGCACGCACGACCATAGCGCGCACGTGAAGGTGATGCCGGTCAGGATGTCGCGTCGCAGTACCGATCGCTGGCGGCCGATTGCCCAGACCGTGCCGATCACCAACACCGGGACTATTGGGAATGAAAACTGATACAGGATCTGGTGCATGTAAGGAAGAGTGCTGACCACGTTCTCGAACAGCGCCAACAGTGCGATGGCCGCAATCTCGGGCGACAGGAGAAATCCCCAACCAGTCATGAAACCCATTTGCCACACGTAGAACGGGCGGCCGTCCTGGATGAAGTACTTGAAGAACGTACCGGGTTGCGTGAACAGCGTTCGAAAGAAACCACTGATCCCGCCGTAGGGGATGTCGCTGCCGTAGAGACTGGACCGGCCGAGCAGACTCGGTATGACGACCTCAAGTGCGAACGCCGTCCACGCGACGGCGCCCGCGATTATCCACAGACCCCACCTCCGGTCCCGTCGCCAGAGAACCCAGAGCCCGAGGGGGACGATCAACAGCGCCGCGTCTTCCTTCACCATCAGCGAGAGCACGACCATCACCGCGAGAAGTACGCCCTTCGATTCGATCGCGGCGTAAATCGCCAAGCTGATGATCAACACTTGGAAGGCCTCGGGATGGAACTGCTGCATGTTGGCCTGTTCGAGCGCCGGGTTCAGTAAGAACACCGCAACCATCACCGTCGCGACCGCGGTGTTGCGAATCAGTTTCTGACCGAGAAGGTAGATAGGGATACCGGCGCCCGCGATGGCGAGGGTCTGGAAGAACAGGAGACCTTCCGGTTCGGGGAACAATCGATAGATCGGAGCGAACAGCAAGAGTATGAACGACGTGTGGTCACCGAAGAGATTGCGGCCCATGACCGTGACGAACGGGATGTGGAAATGGGTGAGGAGCCACATTCCCTGATCGAAGATGGCCAGGTCGAACGGGGGGTAGCCGTAGCCGAAATACAGCTTCCAACTGAGATAGCTGAACCACGCCACGTACGACGCGATTAAGAGCGCGACGGGAAGGTGTTTGCGTTGAACAGCGCGACGCCAACGCACTTCCCACCGACGTTGGATCGCTCCTAGATCAATCGTGAGGGTCTTCGAATCATCGTCGGGCGCGCGGAACGCGTGAGTCGTCGACGTGTTGCCAACGTTGTCCCCGCGATGGTTCATTGTGTCCATTTTCTATACATTGCGAACGTAGTCTCTTGATGATGATCAGCAAGTGACGTTCGACGATCATCAGTTGCTGGTGAATCAGTGTCGCATCCTGAGGCTGAGTACAAACGGCAATGGAAATTCTGTCAGCTCACCCGGCGAATGTTACGAGATGATGACGAAGATTGTCACGAGATCACGAGATTCGAGTGTTGATTTGTTGTGGACCAGCACAGGGGTCTCACAGAGAATTCACAAAGTGGTCGGCGAGACTGGAAGAGTTCACCCATACACCGTGACTGTGTCGAAAGGGCAAATCATGCACCAGACCAAATCAAGTCATCTCATTCGTTTTGCGACATCGGCCGCGATTTGCGCGACGCTCGCACTCGGCACGGCAGGAGTGGCGTCCGCCGGACAGACCTCGCATCACCACGGTGACGATGGCGGACCGGCCCACGCACTCACGAGTGATGACGCCCGTGGCGTCATCACGGCGCTGGGCACCAACTCGATCACGTTGGCCGGGGAGCACGGTGGCACCGCCACGACGTTCACGACGAGCGGAACCACCACCTACGTCGAAGGCTCCACCGCCGCGACGGTGGCCGCTCTCGCCGTCGGTGAGTCGGTCAATCTCGATCTGACGTCGACCTCACCCCAGACCGTCACCAAGGTCACCATCCAACTCGTGTGCTTCGCCGGCACCGTCACCGCAGTCGCTGGCAACGTCATCTCGATCACCGGACGCCACGGCGTCACGTTGACCGTTGACGTCGGCACCACCACGGCCTACACCTCAGGCGGCGCCGCTTCGACGCTCGCCGCGGTGGTCGTTGGTGCAGAGATCAAGGCCGTTGGACTTCCCGGCACTGTCGCGGGCACCCTTAACGCCAGCAGCGTGAACATCGACACTGCCTCCGGTCATCACCACGGACACGGAGATGGTCACAGCTCCGGTCATGGCCACGGCCACAGCCACCACTAACGAACGCGACGAGTTGTCGCAGTGAACAATCCCCCGTCGAACACCGTTCGCCGGGGGATTGTGCTTCCTATCGTCAACGGGCGCACGATTTAGTGCACGGCCAATCGATTGACGAGCTCATCCGGAGGTCCGGCTCCCCGTCGAGCGCGGGAGATCGGCGTGGCTGGGCCGACAGTTCGTACTCACGTTGTCGCGGGCGCACCCGTCGCAGAGAAGGATCAACTTTCGACACGCCAAGTTGGCACAGTTGTGAAACTGGCTGGTAGGCGTCTCGCAGCGCTCACATCTTCCGATCACCTCGTGGTCGTCGCTGAATTCCTGATGCATTCGAGCGTCGAAGAGATAGAGCGAACCCTCCCACAGCCCTCGGTCGCCGAACTCTTGGCCGTATCGAACAATGCCACCGTCAAGCTGGTAGACCTCGGCGAATCCGCGTTGGACCATAAGTGACGACAGGACCTCGCAACGCACGCCACCAGTGCAGTAGGTGACGACCGCTTTGTCCTTCAAGTAATCGAAGCGTCCACCATCCAACTCACGGGCGAAGTCGTGCGTCGTTCGCACATCGGGCACGACAGCGTTCTTGAATCGTCCGATGAGTGCTTCAAATGAGTTTCGTCCATCAAAGAAGACGACGTCGCCGCCGCGCTGATCGACCAACTCGTGGACGCCACTCGGCGTGAGATGTGTGCCACCCCCGACGACCCCGTGTTCGTCGATGATCAGTCGATCGGGGGCGCCGAAGGAGACGATCTCGTCGCGCACTCGTACTCGAAGGCGGGGGAAGTCGCTCGCCGAACCCTCGGACCACTTGAACTCGATCGCTCGAAATCCCGGAAACTCTCGCGTTCCCTTGATGTAGCGCTTGAGCGACGTCATTGAACCACCCAATGTTCCATTGATGCCGTGGTGAGAAATGAGTATTCGTCCGAGCAACCCGTGCTGTTCGCAGAGTGAGCGCTGCCACAACTTGATCGCCTCGGGGTCGCTCAAGGGCGTGAAGCAGTAATAAAGGATTATCTTTTCCGGCTCCACGATTCGAGTGTACCGATGAGCGTCACACCATTCGTCGGCGAAGAAGCGAGAGGAGTCGAGCGCCAAATTCGTTTGTCAGGCGGCGAGGTGGAACTGGTCATCGGGCAGACGTCGTCGCACTGACGTGCGGACTGCGGTAGTTCTAGTTCGTCGGCGGAACTTGCACGACGAGAACACCACGAAAGGGGAACCACGGTATGACCGCCGAGGTCGAACGCTGATACTGCGCGTACTCGGGGTAGTGCGACAGCGAGATCTTTTCCGTGAACCTCGTCGATCCAATGAAGAGCAAGGTGAGGAGAACGGGCCCGATGATCGTCCACTGCATCAGCGACTTGGCCGCGACGACTCCGACGAAGAAGAGGACCCACCACTGGGCGATCTCGAAAAAGTAGTTGGGGTGTCGCGAGAATCGAAAGAGTCCCGTTTGAAGGAAGTTGTGTGCGGGGGTAGCGCCCGATTCGATGAGTGTGCGTTTTGCAATTTGAAAATTCCACTGCTGTTGGTCGGCAACCGTCTCAGCGACGGTGAAGACGAGGAACAGTACGCAAAGAAGGACGTCGACGGGGTTGAACGAGTGGGAGCGGTGTTGATACGCCGTCCACGCAGGAAGTGAGATGAGTACGAGCAGCGCATTTTGATAGAGAACAATGAAGAAAAGATTGAACAGCTGGAACTGCCACTTGCTCATAGAGTCGCGCAGGACGGCCCAGCGATAGTCCTCGACGCCCGAGTAGCCACCCTTGCGAGCAAAATTGTACGTGAGTCGCGCTCCCCAAAGGGTGACGATGACGGCCATTGCGTTCAGCCGTGCGCTGTGGAGATGTGCCGCGCCCGCGAACTCCCAGACGTAAATGACCGGCACTATTGACCACATCCGATCGACCCACGAAGTGTCGCCGGTGACGAGCGATGCAGTCCACGCAAACGCACAGCCCACGGCCGCCGTGATGAGTACAACAATCAAGGGCGTCATGGAACGAACCTACTTCTACGAGTTCCTGGAGCGAACCGTCGACGAGGCGTTACCGGCCTCACCGCCGTTCTTGAAGTAGACGGTTTCTTTTTGCAGCAGAGCAAGTCGTTGCTGATCGAGAGCGATGATGCATTCGCCAAAGACAATGGGCGCAATGGTTCCCGACGAATAGGGATTGGTCTGCGCCGTGCATTCGTCGTGCGCGTACTTCGCGAACGCTAACTGAGCGTTCTCTTCTATTCGCAGATCCTGAACTTTCGACTTTGCTCCGAGGTACTTCGATTCGGTCGCGACGGCACTCGACATTCGGCGGTCCAGATTGAGAATCGTTTTGCTGAGGCAACGATTGATCTGGACATCAGTCTTGAGGTTCGTACCCGAACACGGCTGCGCCGTCGATGTCCGAGAGGTTGATGCTCCTGAGAGGGACACGCCCGTCACGACGAACGTGAGCGTTGCGAAAAAAAGAACGATCACGGCGCGCAATCGCGCGGAGGGGGGCATTGGCACCAATGATGTTTAGCACGGCCTTCGGCCGGCCCTCAAGGCGTGCGAAGGCGTACTGTGGGGTGCCAACTTCGTTCGTTGAGGGAACTCGAATGCCAATCCCCATAGTGAATGGTCGGCGCTCGTTGGAGATCGGAACGCCCGGCGAGATGCGTCAGCGTCTTAACGCCTTGATACTCCGTGGAGAGAAACGTGCGACGGCCGGCCTCGTGCACTACTACGCCGCCGAGAACGAAATGATCGAGACGGTGGGCGAACTGCTCGCGCTCGTTGACGATGCGATGCAACCGATTGCCTCGGTAGCGGTCGTGCGCGTCGACGTCCTGGCGTTTGCGGATGTTCCATTCGAGTTCGCTCAGGCCGAAGGCGAGGGGGACGAATCCATTGAGGGGTGGCGCGATGGTCATCGGCGATTTTGGACGGGCGAAGGAGAGGTGATTGTCGACCAGACGCCCGTCGTGCTGATTTGGTTCCAGTTGGTGGAGGACGCTTCGTCACTGCGCGAGTTGTCGTAGTCGACTTCTCTCGCTATACAATCGGCCCGTGACTGAACCGAACGACCGTACATTGGCGACCGAGCTGTACAACCGGTGCTGGGAGATTCTGGAGTTGGAATCGCGCTCGAGCGACGATGACGTGGAGTTGCTCACCACGGCATTCGCGTCTCGCTACCACTGGCTGGAAGCTGGGACCGATGAACAGTGGATCATCGGCGACTGGATGGTGTCGAGAGCGGCCGGCGTCGTTGGTGCGCCCGAACTGTCGCTGGAGTACGCCCACCGCGCCCACGACGCGGCCCAAGACGGCGACTCGCCCGATTGGTTGGTCGCCTCAACCGCCGAAGGAGTGGCCCGCGCGTACGCCTGCGCCGGGAACGCCGAAGAGTTCGCCAAGTGGAATGCACTCGCCGGTCGCCTGGTCGAGGCGATTGCGGACGAGGAGGATCGAGCCCTTATCGCCAGTCAACTCACCGAGATCTCGTTTCCCTGATCGTTGAGAACGTCGACGATCACTCTTCGTCGGTAATTGTCTCGAACGCACGATGTGCTGCGGCACGCACACGCGCATTCTGGTCGTTGAGGAGGACCATTACCGCGTCAATCGCGGGCAACACACGATGGCGCGCAATCACCTTGGCCGACATTTCGCGTACCCGCCATGACGGGTCGGCCGCGGTGGCGATGATTGCTTCGACCGCGTCGTCGTCCCAGACGTGCAGGAGTCCGCGGGCTGCCCACACCTCGGGCCAGTAACCGTTGAGACCACCGATCCGTCCGTCGAGGACTGCGCGCGACGCGGGGCCCGCGAGTACCGCGAGAAACGGGGGATCTGCCTCGACGCCGTTCAAGATCGCCACGCACTGTGCGACGACCGACGCTCGCCCAATCGAACGGCACGTCGCCTCGAGGGACTGCTTTGGCGTGACGCCCCACGTAGTCGGCACTGCTCTATGGCCTCTACGGCTCGATCGGCGGTGCTGATTCGACGCCGAGCGAGGTTTCGAAAAAATGGAGGACCTGGTCGAGTGCAATGCGCGTTGGCGATCTCTCGGTGTCGGAGTAGTCCTCTGTTAAGACCGAGTGAGCAGCCTTTTTATAACCCCAGGGATTCGAGGCGGACGAGTCAATCTCAACACCGAGGAAATTGTCCCCGAGTTCGTGGTGCAGGCGTTCGAATCGATCCCGCGGCGACTTGATGTCACCTGAGAACCGAAGTCCCATGACGCAGAGACCTTCGTTCACGCGCTCGCGAACAATGGCGTAATCGCTATCGGAGAGTCCGAGTCCGAGGCGATGCGCAGCGTTAATGGGAAGCGGAAGTGAGGGCTGACTCATGACCGGTGCGACGACAACCGGCTCCACGCACATGGCCAGTGCGAATCCTCCCGTGAGGCACATACCAACGGCCCCGACGCTGGGTCCGCCATGTGCCTCACGTTCGTGCACCGCCAACTCGCGCAGAAAGTTCACGATTGGGCTTGTATTATTCAGCGCTAGCAACGTGAACTCTTTGCTGACGCACACCCGGGCGAACGAGGAGAGGGCGTATGGAATCGTCGCGGGCTTGCCCGGTGTTCCAAAGAGATTGGGAAGCACGGCGGTCATTCCGCGTTCGGCCACTTTCTGTCCGAAGGCGGCGACGAGTGGCGTAATCCCCGGTATTTCGTGGATGACGATGACCGCCGGACCTCTTCCCGTGCGATAAATGTCGTGCGTGCGACCCGTCGAGGACGTAAAGGGCATCATCTCGAACCCGTCAAGGGCGAACGGTCGGACACTCATGGTTGATCCAATCTAAGATGACAATCGAATGTAAACACAAAATGACTCGCTTGCTATTGCATTCGTTCAAGCGCCAACTCGATCCGAGATTCCCGCCAGTGCGGTGTGGAGAACCTTGATGGTAGAAGTGATCTCAGATAGTCGATCTCGTTCGGTCACCTCTGTCGACTCAGCGAAATACTTCAACCTCAGCTCGGCATCGCTGCGTACCTCATCCATCCGTCGGCAAAGGAATCCCAAACGGGTGAGAACCCTCATCGCCTCGTGTGACGTGAATGAACCTTGATCCCACAGGAGTTGGTGGGCGATGTGACTACGAAATCGGCAGAAAGCGAAGCAGGCGTGCCGAAGACCAATTCGTGGAGCGTCGAGCAACTGAATGCGTTGGGACCAATGACTGGACCGAGTCACCGAGCGAGTGTGCCAAACGTTCACAGCACTTTGGCGGACAATTCACTCGGATCCACCGTGTATTCGTCTCTTCCGCGAGCACAAGTTTGAAGCACCGGCGTGCCCCAGGGGATCGCACATTCTCAGTATGACTCACAATGGAAAACATCTTTCATTTGCGATTACATAATCCCAAATCAAACGACATATATTTGTGTAGCGAATCTCGGGCGACCCATATAGTGCTAATTAGGACATTTTAGTCCAAGCTTCCTTCGCGTCTTACAGTCAGGCCATTTGAAGGAGACGTGAAACGGGTCATCCCGGAATGGTGCCGGCACCATGTTTACCCCAGAGGACATCACCAAGGCGAGCGACGCCCAACTGGTGACCATGATCGCTCGCTACAACGAATTGGCGTTAGCTGAAACCTTGCGTCGTCACGGTGGTGCAGTGTTTGGCCTCGCTCGACGAGTACTGAACGGGGCCGCCGAAGCCGAGGATGTGACCCAAGAGATATTCCTTCGACTTTGGAACCAACCCGAGCGATTCGACCCTGCTCGCGGCACACTACGAAGTTTCTTGATGGCCCAGGGCCACTCTCGCGCCATCGAGATCATTCGCTCAGTCAAGGCGCGGCGTCGTCGAGAGATTAGAGATGCGCAAACGGCTCCTCGTGGTTCATTCGATTCGCAACATGACGCATGGGATGTTGCACTGGCCGAGGACGTGAAAAAGGCACTAGACGTACTGCCGCCAGAAGAACGGCGGGCGATCGAACTCGCGTTTTTCGTAGGGCTGACCTACGTGAAGGTTGCCGAGATTTTGGACGAACCCGAAGGAACTGTGAAGAGCCGGATTAGGAGCGGAATGCGTCGAATGCGGGAAACTCTTGTCGAGTCAGGAATCCAAGGGGCGGATCGATAGTCGACCTACTCGAAACCAACAGCCTTGAGCCGCGAACGGGATCACCGGGAATGCCGTTCGCGGCTAAAAGCGATGTGAACGCGGAGCGTCTCTGCGGTCGCAGCGATGTTCGAGAACATCACGGTGTTGGAGAACGTCATACCAGTGAAAACGTCGAGTCGACTTGTCCGGTGCTTCAACTTGGCTTGAGCCTTGCCACACATCCTTAGCGGCGTCGGATTGTCACCACCTTCGGGATCGTCGCGCATCTCCTCTACGCGATTGGCATGTTGTCATCGAGTTCAAATCATCGAGTTCAAATTCGCGCACACAATCCGCACTCAATGAAAAGTAAGTTGCGTTTTCATTGCTTTACCTACTTACGAAGAGTACGGTTAGCATTGTCACTCCAGAACCTCGGTGAATACTTTGGACCGAGGAGCAGCGCAGTGAGCGAATCATTACTTTCTAACGCAGATTCAACCGACGCAGGGGTTGTTGACAGCACGATTCAACGTATGTGGGACCGTTATGCGATGGCCGACCAGTCGTTCGAGCTTGATTCCGTGTATCCACCCCGAGCTTTCACTTCGCCACGTTTCACTAGTGCAGCGAACGCGACAAAGATATTCGACTCCCTGCCGGAACTTGACTCCGCCACGGCACCGAGCGACGCTTTTGCGAAGGCCGAGTCAATCGACCTAGCTGACGAGGGCTTCGACGTCGTTTTGAGGATCGAAGTCGGCTCCGTTCATGTGCGCAAGAGGCTCGTATGACCGAGGATCGCCTTTTTGACATTTACGCTCTCATGGAGCGCCGGGGTCGTGAAGACTCCAAGGGTTCGGCGCTTTGTGCCGTGGCGGAGGAGTTTTTGGCGCTTGACGGAGCAGCAATTGTGCTCGCGAGCGGCAACAGCGAACTCTTGTCACTGTGTACGAGCAACCACACCGCAGGCGCTCTGTTGGATCTTGAGTTGACCTTGGGCGAAGGCCCGGCTGTCGACGCAAGCCGTGGTGATGCCGTAGGAGACATCAACCTTCTTCATGCGACGCCCTCCAATTGGGCGACTTACAGACCCGAAGCTCTCGCACTGGGAGCGAGAGCCGTCTTTGGCTTCCCAATTCGGTTGGGGGCGATCCGCTTCGGTGCTCTCAGTTTGTTCCGCTCAAGTCCCGGTCCCCTGAACGAGGAGCAAAATTCCGACGCCTATCTCATGGCGTCAGTGATCGGTCGTGCGATATTGGCGGCGCAGGCTGGAAGTTCAGACGAAGACCTGGTTGGAGAGCTCAGCGGCTCATCGTTGCTGGACATTCGCGTCCACCAAGCAGCGGGAATGCTTTCCGTTCAGGCCTCAATGTCCGTCAAAGACGCTCTTGTCCTTCTGCGAGCCCACGCGTTCGGGCTCGAGTGCCAGCTTTCAGAACTCGCCAATCTGGTCGTCTCACGGGCCACGCGCTTTGACCGAGATTCACAGACGTGGATTGACGGTGTGATCGATGACGGTGACGAACAGTAGAATTCTTGGGTTGCACGCTTCCCGGTTGTGGTGCTCATACCAAGTGGCATTCCCAATTAGCAGTAGGTGAATGTATGGATAGAGAATCACTGTTGGTTGCGACGCTCGTTGAGCTGGCTGACAACCTGGTTGACGACTACGACCTCATTGACGTTCTCACCTTGTTGAGCCTCCGCTGCGTCGATGCCGTCGACGTCGATGCCGCTGGCGTCATGCTCGCATCCCCAACCGGTGAGCTCCAATTTGTGGCCGCGTCGAGCGAGTCGATGACAGTCCTTGAACTGTTCCAAATCCAGGCGAACGAAGGTCCTTGCGTTGACTGTTTCCGAAGCGGTCACGCCATCACCAATTACGCATTAAGCGAGGCCGACGGGCGATGGCCGTTATTCACCCCTCGGGCACTCGCCCTAAGTTTCAAAGCCGTGCATAGTCTGCCAATGCGCCTTCGCGGACGAACAATTGGCGCGCTCAACTTGTTCCGTACTCATCAGGGACAACTCACCGATGATGACGTCGTCGTGGCTCAAGGTCTCGCTGACGTGGCGACAATTGCAATTCTTCAGCACCGCACGGTCAAAGACGCCAGCGCATTAAATGACCAGCTGAGTAACGCCCTCAATAGTCGAATCGTCATCGAACAGGCCAAGGGGATGATTCGCCAAACCACCAATTGCGACATGGACGAGGCATTCAATAGATTGCGGGCACACGCCAGGAATCACAATGAAGGTCTCACCGATCTCGCCGCGCACATTGTCGACATGTCGATGAGTTGCAAAGATCTCGACGAGTGGGCAATCGCAAAAAAGGCTTAGAGAAAGTCCGATTCGTACTGCCAGGGTTGCGAAGCGGTCGCAAGCGGTTCGAATTACTTGATCGAGTCGGCCAATTGCTGTCAAAGGTCCAAGGCTGTCCATGCAGAAAACCCTCACGAGTCTGAGACTTATTCCTAAGAGTCAGCTGATTCTGATTCGACCGAACGATGGGAGTGGTTAGGCACGTACTCCTGCTTCGCCCAACTTTCCGAAGTTTTACTACTACGTAGGGGTGTAGAGTGCTGAAAAGGACGTCGAGACCCCGCATCCTTCTAAACTGACGTTTTGTCAGAATAAACAGAAGAGAGTGCACAATGAGCATTGTCGATGCTTCGAAAGTTCGTTCAACGGAACCGTCATTCGTGACCTCCGCCGTGCCTGAGTTAGTTGGGCACCGTCCGGGAGGGCCCGATCACTCTTCAGCGCAAATCAACGTTGTCCAGCATGAAATCCAGACGGTGGAATCGCACCGAGGACACTTGGGTGACAAAGCCAACACCAGTCAACATCGCGGCGAACGCTACAACTTTCAAGAGAATCGCCGGTCGGAACAGTTGCTCGATTCCCTTCAATTCGTGCGTCGACGGATACCACCGTTCCCCACGTGGTCTCCGTCGACGACGTTGATTCGCCTCCACGTGTGAGCGAAACGACTCGACAGCGCATTGCCAGACGGGAGGCGGTTCAAGCGGCTTACCGATTGTCGAACTCGATTTCAATTCAGTAAATCCCATTCCGCCTCGACGCCGGCTTCGCGGGATTGATCTCACACGCGTCCGGGCAGATGGTCGACATGCTGCAGACTTTGGCGTCCTAATGGGCGTTGGAGCAATTGCTGCAATCGCCGGTCGCCTGACGTAGATCGAGAATATTCGCTTCGAAACATTCACTCACAGCAACCTTTTGTGTACAAAGGTTGTGCTTGCCATGTGGCGCAGCACCGCTGTCCGCTCCTCCAACACCAATACTGTGAGGTGTTTTCCTCTGAAGTCAGCCATTGATTGGAATTACTGGGAAGTTAGCGAGATGTAACGTTCAAACTGTGACCCCCACTGAACGAATCGGACTTAGAGAAGTGGCGGAGCGTCAGGGCGTTCACTACATGACAGTCTACCGCCACGTTCGAACCGGACAGCTGCCTGCAGTTCGGGAAGGCGCTAAATGGACTGTGGACGTTGCCGATTTGGCGAAAATCCAACAAACTATTGCCACTCCAAAGAAACGGCGAGGGACGCACATCGACCGCGCCGTTCGACTCAAAGATCGTATGGTCGCTGGCGACAGAACGGGTTCATGGGCGGTAATTGAAGGAGCAATGTCGTCAGGCATGGAGCCGTCCGCCATCTTGGTCGAACTGCTTGTTCCGGCGTTGGAGCAGATAGGGGACGACTGGGGTTCCGGTGTACTTTCCGTGGCAGACGAGCACCGCGCCAGCGTCGTCGCAATGCGAATCTTGGGCCGACTTGGACCTAGATTCGCCCGTCGTGGTCGCTCTCGAGGCTCAGTGATTCTCGGCACGCCTCCAGGAGAGCAGCACGGTTTACCAGTGCTCATCCTCGCCGACCTCCTTCGAAATGCAAGGTTCGAGCCCCTTGACCTTGGAGCAAACACTCCTTCTCAATCATTTGTTGAGACGGCATTGAAATCTGATCGGCTCGTAGCGATTCTGATCGGCGCAACAACGTCAGGCCGTGACTCTTCTGTGCGAGAAGTGATCAGAGCTTTAAAAAACGCAGACATTGCAGTCCCCATAATGGTAGGCGGCCGTGCAATCGTCGACGGAGAACACGCCCGTCGCCTTGGAGCTTCGAGCTGGAGCGGTCGACACGGCGTAGACGCTGTTCGTGCAATAGAAGAACTCGCAGCTGCCAATCGTTGAACTTCATTGAAGGCGGTGCAATGACGACGTTCAAGAAGTCCTGAGGCAGTTATCGGCCCTTTTGCCCTTCAGATGAGACCGATCAATGTAGATCGAGTCCCTTCAACTCTGTAAATGGTGTCAGCACCATTCCGAGAAACACCCTCTTCACACGTTCCACGTATGGCGTAAATGGCGAATCCCTCGAGGGCGAATGGCACGACGCTCATGTTCCTATCCTTCGAAAGGTCCATCCTTTCAGTAAACAAGGCTAGGGCGGGTTCGCTGTTCCCGCGATCTGGACAGCGATTTTGCGAATTTGGAACGGCAGCCCAAATACGACGTGAGGTTGATTAAACTATGCGATTGGGACGTGAAACAGGGTCCCGTGGCGAGGTGCAGGGGCTCGTTGAGTGGACCAGCAGCATCGGGACTCTCAGTCGCGCTGGATCATTCCAATGGAACCCGCGCAACCCGGTTTGCATTTCCAATTCTGCAAATAGAAATAAACTCGCTATGAATGGAAAAAGGCACTATTCGCGTCGGTCTCCTTGCATATGGTGCAATCGGACATGAGCACATCCAAGCAGTCCAAAACACCGTCGGTCTCGAACTTTTGGCTGTGTGTGACACCAATCCACAACGTGTCGAAGCAGCACTGCAACTTGTCCCGCAGGCAACCGCTTTTAGCGATGCAAGTGAAATGCTGGATTCTGGCCTTCTTGACCTAGTTGTTATTTCCACTCCACCGAATAGCCACTATCAATGGGCCAAAGAATCACTGCTACGAGGCATTCATGTTGTACTTGAAAAGCCAATGGCGCTCACTGCTGATCAATGCGATGAATTGATCTTGCTCGCGTCAGAAAAAGACCTCATGCTTGTGGTGTATCAGAACCGCAGATTTGATGAAGACTTTGTCACGATGCGCCAGATCATTCGTTCCGGTGAAATTGGCGACGTCTACCATTACGACAGTTTTGTCGGCGGGTATTTACGGCCGTGCGATTATTGGCACTCGAATGCCGAGTTATCTGGTGGTGCAATTTTCGACTGGGGAAGTCATTTCATTGATCAGATTCTGAACATCATCCCTGATGACGTCGCACATGTCAGTGGGCAAAACCACAAGCGCGTATGGACCCATGCAACGAATGCTGACCACGCACACGTCACCGTGACATTTGCGTCCGGCAAGCAAGCAACTTTTGTTCATTCCGATCTCGCTGCCGCTCGTAAGCCAAAGTTCTATGTGCTGGGTACCGAAGGCGCAATCGTTGGTGATTGGGATCCCGCCGGTGAACCAGCGGTCGCCGACTTACCCGCAATATTGACGGTGCATCACGTTGACGGAACTTCGCGTATCGCGCAATTACGACCGCTAGAACCGCACGAATTCCATCGCTCAATTGTCGAGTACATTCACAATGGATTTCCTATGGAAGTTAATGCATTGCAATCTCGCAATGTTGTGGCAATTATGCAAGCTGCCGAACAGTCAGCCATGCAAAATGCATTGCCAGTGACACCAGTGCTTCGTCGGTCGTAGCAGGTGGCTGTTAATTGGGGCTTCCTTGGCGCTGGATTTGTTGCCAGTCGTGGCCTAGCCCCCGCCGTTCACACTTCGCGCGGAGCAACCTTATATGCCGTCGCCAGCCGCGACGAGCAACGGTCTGCGACGCTTGAACCTGAACGAGTTCACGCAACATATGACGACCTCTTGGCCGATGAACGTGTTGATGCCGTGTACATAAGTTTGTCGAACAGTCAACATATTGAATGGGTGACGAAGTCGCTCGAGGCCGGCAAGCATGTTCTCTGTGAAAAACCCCTTGGATTAAGTTCCATTGAAACAGCGGCCATGTTTAATTCTGCTGCGCACAACGGTCGACTACTTGTTGAAGCAGTGTGGGGCAGATGGCATCCACGTTTTGCTCGCTTGGTTCACCTGGTTACCAGTGGGGAAATCGGAGACGTCGAGCACATCGAGACTGCTTTCACATTCGCCTCTGAAATGACCGACAACTATCGACTCAGTCCATCAATGGGTGGTGGAGCATTACTTGATGTGGGCTGTTACCAAGCGCACGCGTGGGTCGCACTCACAAAGGGCGCCTCTGATCTCACAATTACTCAACTAGAACGCACAATCGGGCCAACGGGCATTGACTTGACTACTGATCTCCGAGTGCGCATCAACAACAACATCACTGCACACTCGGTAAGTTCATTTGCCTTACCGAGCCATCAACAGTTCATTGTTCAAGGGTCTCGCGGGCGGATCAGCACTGAAGTCGGTGAGTCCTTCACAACATGGAATGAAACCAGTTCCCTTCTGGTCAACGATGTGCTTGAAGAATTCCCTGTCACAAACGCTTTTGTAGAGATGGTGGAAAATGTCAGCGGAGTAATTGACGGCGACAGTGGCTGGATTGTGTCTAGTGCAGATTCAATTCGCGTTGCGGCCATTCTCGACGCCATCGCACGACA
>Ga0208586_1000183_pt1 | contig 25015 bp, 31 predicted proteins | sample NGESurshal072012_6_FD_184471 | JGI IMG/M metagenome (GOLD analysis project Ga0208586, IMG submission 184471) | Arctic peat soil microbial communities from Barrow, Alaska - NGEE Surface sample 53-3 shallow-072012 (SPAdes) | ecosystem: Environmental > Terrestrial > Soil > Wetlands > Peat ... | reverse complement strand
TCCCTTCGGGCCGGGGTGCGTTCAGTACGAACGCCTAGTTGGACTCCCGCGAAAGGGCAAGCCGGCGACCGTTGGGGGCCGCTTGGTGCGGTGGATTCTTCCCGCAGCTAATCGGCACACGCGGGCCGGCGTTGCTCAGCTAGTTCTGTGGGAGCTGTCGGCCTCCGCTAGCTCTTCGTGGAGTAGTCCGATCGACTTTTGGGGTGGCCGACGATAGGGTTTTTGACGTGTGGGCCGAGTCCCTATGCGTATGAACTCCAACCGGATACGAGGACAACGATGACCATCGTCATCACGGCCTTCGAGCGCTCGCCCGATGGCGGCAAGGGCCTAGCGCGCGACACCCGCGTTCGCTGGGCGCTGGAGGAGGTGGGCCAACCCTACGAGGTTCGCCTTGTCTCGTTCAGTACGAAGAAGGAGTCCGCGCATCTGCGCCTTCATCCTTTCGGCCTGATCCCGACCTATGAGGAAGGCGACCTTGTCCTGTTCGAGACAGGCGCGATCATCTTCTACATCGCCGAGCGCCATGAGGGGCTGTTCCCAGGCGATCCCAACGCGCGGGCGCGGGCCATCACCTGGATGTTCGCCGCGCTGAACACCGTGGAGCCCCCGATCCTCGAACTCGCGGCCGCGAGGATCTTGGAGGCTGAGGAGCCCTGGGCCGAAGAGCGCCTTCCTCTGGTCAAGGACCGCATTCGCGACCGACTGGTCCGGCTCTCTGCCCACTTGGACGACGCTGACTGGCTCGACGGGAATTTCAGCGCGGGCGACCTCATGATGGTCTCGGTGCTGCTCAGGCTTAGACCTTCGGGCCTTCTGGACGAGTTTCCGACACTGGCTGCCTATGTTGCCGCGGCGAGGCACGGCCCGCATACGAACGGGCCTTCGCCGCCCAATGGGCGATCAACGCCCCTGATCCGCAAGCTGGCTGACGAGCATGCATTGGATGGACAACGGCCAAGGCGCCCATCTTCGCCACCAGGATCACCTGCTCGCGACCGGCCAGTTGCAAGTCCCAGGCGCTCTAGGTGTAAGTCCCGAGTAGGTTGGTTCGCTCGTTGAGGCGAGCGATGGGTGGTTGGTGGCCGAGGGCTGAGTGTCGTCTTCGATTGTTGTAGTGCCAGAGCCAGCCGTCAAGGGCGGCTGTGCGCTCTGTGCTGTTGCGGTAGATCGCTCCGTAGGCCCAGCCGCTGAGCAGGGTGCGGATGAAGCGCTCGGCCTTGCCGTTGGTTTGTGGCCGGTAGGGCCGGGTGCGCAGATGGCGGATCCGGAGGGCTCGGCAGGCGATCGCGTGAACCATCGAGCGGTATCCAGATCCGTTGTCGGTAAGCAGTTGCTGCACGCTCATCCCGTGGCGTTCGTAGAACGTGATGGCGCGCCGCAGGAAAGCGACGACTGTGACCGCCTTTTCGTCTGCGAGGACCTCCGCATAGGCAAGGCGGGTGCAATCGTCGATGGCGATATGAACGTACTCCCAGCCCACCTGGCGGCGGCGAATGCCTGAGTGGTCTGTTCTCGTCGGATTGCCCCGGCGTTTGCCGGTCACGCGATGTCCAGCGCCCCGCTCGATGCGACCCAGCTTCTTGATGTCGATGTGGATCAGCTCGCCCGGCGCCTGGCGCTCGTAGCGCACAGCGGGTTCAAGGCCCAGGCGTCCGAGCTTGCCCATTCCGATCCGGGTGAGTATCCCCGACACCGTCGAGAGGGACATGCCCAGCGTCTCGGCGATCTCAGGGCCGGTGAAGCGCAGCCGTCTCAGCGCAGCGATCGCCTGCACCCGTTCCTCGCTGGTGCGATGTGGGATCGAGGAAGGCGCCGAGGAGCGATCCAGCAGCCCAAGCTCCCCCTCGGTGCGGTAGCGCCCCACCCACTTACGAGCACAGCGGACGCTGACCTCGGCGGCCTCCGCCGCCTGCGTCACGGTCCACCGCTCATCAACGACCCGCCGGCACAATAGCCGACGTCGATTCAGACTGAGCGCAGCGTTAGCGTGCAGGTTCATCCGGTGTCCTCCCCTGGGACTGAGTCGCTTGGCAGCTCTCAGCCTCCAAGGGGACCCGGATGGACCAACCTACTCAGGAACTACATCTAGGGCAGCCGATGGCTGCCCCGTTCTCGAACCGCTACCCGCCGTATCCCACCGACGTCGATTGGGGGGCGCTGCGACGCGCGGCGCTGGAGCTGGATGAGTGGACAAAAAGCAAAAGTCGCAGTGCTCGATGGAGCGCTCCCTCGGGGCACCACATGGAGCGGCGGTGGTTCGGCACCGAGCCACCGCCAACGGCGCCATCGGTAGCTGACCCGCTCGGTGTCGGGACAGCCATCGGTGCTTCATGGGGAGAGCCAGTACTCGACATAAAAGGACGCCGCCACTGGCACGCTTGCACCGAATTCGAGAGCGCATTCCTCATCAGCGGTTGGAACGGTCCGCTGAGGACGGAAATGCCGAGTGATCGCAACCTGCTCTGGCTGACACCCGCGCGAGACATATTCGCCCTGCAGAGCTGTTCGTCCGGCGAGTTGGAAGTCGTAGTACCAAACAACGACGCAAGCCGGTGGCGCTGGCTTGCCGAGCCAACCCATATCGGGGACTTCGATTGGGCTGACTGGCGTGGCCTTTTCGCGACGATGGGCAGCGGCACATTCGATACGCCCGGTTGGCATCTCGGCCAGCTCGCAGACTTCATCGGAGTCGACTTGCTCGACCGCAGTAGCCAGTGGTTCGTGCCGGACGAGCCCGGATCGAATCGCACAACAACTGGAGGATGAGTACCAAAACCCCACGCGCGCCAGCTAGTGCGGCGCTTTGTGGGCTCGGTGGTGTGAAGGTCCGTCTAAGGTGGGGGCTCAGTTAGCCGCGTCGTGCGATGGCAGCGCCGCCGCGGCTTGCGCCTGTTGTTCGCCGAACCCGCTTTACAACGCTTTCTTGGCGCCGGCCGCTTATCAGCCGCACCCCGGGACGATCCCGACGTGTGCTGCAGCGAGGGTTGGCGCGAGCGTTTCGGGCCCGGTCGCCACCTCGGGTCGTGTACCGATGCCTCGCGGAACCTGCAGCACTTTGAGTGCTCCCCCGGTGAGCGGCCCAGTCACGACCTGGTTCTTGTACTGAGCGACAACAGTCGTCGTGCCGGACATCAGGTGGACGCTGAAGAGCCCGTTAGGCACCGGCGACCTCTCCGGGTAGCGATATCGCCGTAGCAGCCGGCCCTTCAAGCGAACAGGCTTGCTCGCCAGGTAGAGGCCGCTCGGCGGACGACCGGCGCTGGTACCTCCGTGGCTCGGATCAAAGAGGTTGTAATCGCCCACATAGAGCAGCCCCATCGGCGTCCACGTCGAGCTGAGGACATCGAAGAAGTACGCGGGGCCTGGACGGACGAACGGGGTCTGCCTGCCCGTTTGGAGGTCGATCACTTCGGTGCCGTAGAAGATCGTCCCGTTCGACTTCCACGACAGTTCAGCTCCGCCGGCCACAAGTCGGGTGGGCACCCGCCGAGGCGTGCCGCCGGAAATCGGGACTGTGTAGAGACCAGGTTCGCCTTGCCCTACATGAAAGTTGCCGTCCGATCCCTTTTCGGAGTGGTAGGAAGATCGGATGAATGCCACCGTCTGACCATCGGGCGAGATAGAGGGCCATTGGTCGAAACTCGCGCCGAACGTCAGTTGCCGCACTGTGCCGGTGACGAGGTCGTAGAGGAAAAGGTGGGTCTGTTCTGAGGGGACTCCGCCAATGTCGGGCCCGTCGACCTTCACGACACGGACGATGTATTCGCCCGTCGGCGCTACTGAGAACACGCCCTCGGTGTCGTCAGAGGTGAACGTCTCGTAGCTGAAGTCGTCGATGGCCGGCGGAAGCACCGCCTGCGGGTCGCTCCCGTCCGGTCGTACACGCCAGATTTCGCTCACGACGCAACGCGTACCGCCCGGATAGGAGACGTAGTAGATCCACGCTGGAGCCGGCGCAGAGGCGCCCGCCGCCCGCGCAACCAGCACGATCGCGCACGCGACTCCCGCCAACGCGACGGCGATGACTCGCCACCACCTCGCCCGACCTTGCACAGTGTTCGACATGCGCGGCATCGTAACCGACGGTCCAACCGGCTACGGCTTGTAAAGGGGCACGCGCTCGGCCGACCTGTCCGCGCACAGTGTTCAACGGAGATGCGGCGGATGCTCCGTCACGGTCCTGGCGGCTGCGCGGACCAATCTTCACCTGGCGTCGAGACTGCCGAGAAGTGCCCCTGCCTGTTGTGCGATCTCGACTAACGGCGAATGCAAGAGGTCGGTTAGGCGTTGCCGAGCGTCCGATAGCTGTTCCCCGTCGTAGTCCATGCGGGCGAGGTTGAACGCTGCGCGGTCATCCCCGGCAGTCTTCAGTTGCTCGTAGACGGCCCGCGCCTTCGGGAGGTCTCCTTTCTCTCTGAGCAACCGTCCGAGCTTGAGTCCGGCGTCGTGGGATCCGAGTCCGAGCAATCGTCGGTACAGCGATTCGGCCTCGCCGTCGTCACCACGAGTTTCGTGCAGGTAAGCGAGGTTCTTCATTGCGAGTTCTCCGCCGAGGCTCGTGCCCACTTCCCACGCCTTGCACGCGCCGTCCTCGTCACCCACGTCTCTTCGCATAAGCCCGAAGTTTGAGGCTGCCCCGGCGTCGCCATTGGTCATCGCTTCTGAGAACGCTCGTTCGGCGCCCTCGTAGTCACCGGCGCCATGTAGGGCCAACCCGAGATTGAACGATCCCTTCGGCTGGCCGGCGGCGGCGGCGATTTCGTAGGCGGTTGCCGCCTCGAGTGGGTGGTTCTCGAGCAATGAATTACCGAGATCGATCGCGAGCTCGCCGTTTGCGAGGTGGCAGCGCTTCGCGACGGGCCCGCTACCGCAGGGGCATGGTGTATCGACGGTTAGAGCTGAGGTGGGTCGGCCGGGATCGCCTACTGCAAATAGGAGGAACGGTGCTTGCAGTTGAAGGGCCGAGATGAGCTCCCAGGCGACCTGGCGGACGGACGCCAGGGCGGCGTTGCCTTTCGCAGCCGTTTCAAGGCGTTCTTCCGTCTCGGGTGAGGTTTCGACCGAAACTATTCCAAGCGAGTTGTCCTCGGTGATTTGGCGGTAGGCGGAGTTGAGCTTTGGGTCCACATGGGCGCCTCCCTCCTTGTTGGCGACAGTCATAACGAAATCCCGTCGGCTGAACAGATTGTTGTTCCCGTCTTTTGTTACAGGCGTGTTCCACCAGCGCTCGAATGTGACGGGGCGGTTTGCTTGCCGGCCTGGAAAGTTCTCAAGAGCTGGCACATATTCGGCGCTGGCGCCTTGGCCACCTCCCGCTGTTACGTTCACCACCCCTAGACCGTTGGTCGGCAACAGATTCCCCGGATCGATAGCGATCGCGGTGTCAATCCAGCGGAGGCGATCCTTTATTCCCAATAGGTTGAGCAGGCTGTGTGACTGACTCGTGTCATGGACTAGAGTTCGAATTGTTACCGCCAAACGCTTCGCCTCGGCCTCGAATCCGGAGTCATACGCATCGACAGACGCGGCCAGGAACTGCAGTTGCTCCTGGAAAAGTGTGAGAAGGCTCTGCCGTCCGCGCGCGGTCATGGACTTAATGTAGCCCGAAGCTGCCGGCTCCCTTCGAACTGAGCACGGCGCGCGCTCCCTCGCCATCGCTATAGGCGTCGGTGGCAGTAGCGGCGAGGCGGGCCGAGTCGTTGGACTAGCCGTACAGCTCGCTACGGGGTCATCGTTGACGGCAACTTCCTGGCGGCACGAACCACGTTCTCCGGCGACTTCACCGGCGTGTTCACCCACTCCCATCGGCCCCGTCCGAGCCCACCGGCGAGCACCTCGAGTGGGAAGTGATCGGCACCTTCAGATACGACGAGCACGGGCGACTCGCCGAAGAGTGGGTACAGACCGACTACCGCAGCTTCCTGACCAAGCTCGGCGTCACCACAACCGAGTCCGCCTAGCGAGGCGGGCCGCTCGGTAGGTCCAGCCGTGGCTTGACTTTGGCCGCGATCGAGCCGGCGACCTACGAGGAGCTTGCTTGTTAGTCCTTCCCAGGCGGCGATAGCCGCAGCTAGTCCCACAATGCCAGTGGTGCCGAAGTGCAGCCACACGGCGACCACGAAAACTCCGAGCAAAATCTCTAGGCGGCGGGGTCGGTCTCTGTTTTGGCACCTCATGAAAGAACGTTAGGACCCGGCCGTCGCCTGAGTCGGAGAAACATTCGTCCAGAGCACCAGTAACCGAGTCTTCCCGCCGATGATGGCGGCGAACTATTCGAGCGATGGGCACTCGGCTATGCCTATACCGGCCAGCATCCCGAGGGCGAGCTTTGTCGCGCCCTCATCGTGAATCCTAGTTATCGCTGCCTCCGCGGCAGCACCGGCTCCTGCACACGCCTCGCGCACCTCGCTCGCTGGAGGGCGGTTCGGGCCGCCTTCGAGCGATTTGACCGCGACATACAGGATGAACACGGCGACCACTGCGACAACGAGCCACCCGAGCCGTTTCACCGTGTAGCTCTGCATTCCGTGGGCGGCAAGGCTACCCGCGGGGTGGGTCCTGCTGGTCGCTGACCGCCGGTCGTCGCAGCGCGCGGAGCCGCTGGCGCCGCGACTGCGGGGGGCGGGGTCTTGGGCGCCGCTTTTGGCGGTGCCGGTTTTGGCGGTGCTGGTGAACTTCCCGCTGTGCGTCTCGGCGTAGCCGGCCTCGTCGTATTCGACGCGGTGCTCGCGCCAGCGCGCGAGGCGCCTGTGCCCTTGGGCGCGGCGGCACGCGGCGCCGCCGGGTCGAGGGTAGGCCCACGAGGGTTCGACTCTGTGACTGCTCTCGGCGCTGTCGGCGCGTTCGCTTTGGCGGTCTGTGCGGGAGGGTCTCGTAGCAGCGAGTCGTCGCTCGGGGGGAAGACCGTCACTTTTCCGTTGCGGTGGAACGTCACCGCCATCCCCACAGCGTCGAAGCGAAGTTTCAGGGTGTGCTGCTCGTAGGCGTCGCGCACTTGCACCGGGCGGCCCATCAGCGCATCGAGATCCTCGGGCTTGAGTTCCCGAGACTTGCCCGCGTCGAATGTCTCCCTCGCGAGACTAAGGAACCGATTTTCCACATGCTCGATCCCAGCAGATATGCTGGCGAGAGTCAACGCCGCCTAACCTGGCTCGGCAGCGGGGGCGACTAGAGGACGACGTACCTCTCGCCGTGGCAGTCAGGGCATTCCGCGGGATCGTCGAACGCGCGCGTCGCGCCGTCACACGTCATGCAGTAGATGCGGCGGTCCTGGGACGGCTTCTCTGCCTTCTCCGCTATCGCGTTTGATGAAGGCGAGCGGATCAGCGGGGTCTGTGTTCGGAAGGTCATTACTCATAACGGCGCAGCCCCGGTTTAGTCCTTGCCGGTCTCGATGAAGTCGGCGGCGAGGTCGTCTTCGGCGATCGCGACGAGCGCGTCGGTCACAGCTACTCGCGGCCCGGGGCTTTCGCGGCCGTCGCGGGTGCGCCACCCTTGCCCGTCGTCACTTTGCTCCATGCCGGCGTGCTCGACTAGGCGATGCGCGAGCGGGGCGGGGAGGGTCGTGGTGATGGTGCTGCCGACTGCGGGTATTTGTTCGGCGTCTCGCACGGCGGCGCCGTCACCGTCGGCGATGGCGAGGAGCGCGCCAGCTAGCGCGGCTTGCGGGTCGGTGGTTTGAGTTCCGTCGGGTAGCCGCCAGGACGGCAGGTCGCCCTCGACTACGCCGCCGAGGGACAGAAGCTCGCGGGCGACGGCGTCATCGAGGGTTACGGTCACATCCTCGGCGATGGTTGGTGCGGCGGTGCTCATTTCTGCCTCCTTGAGTTGGATTTGGGGGTAGCGGGTTCGGCTTCGGGATCGCGCCCGGCGCGTGCTGGCGCGATCTGGCCGATGCGGCTGGTGCTCAGGCCGGTTGCGCGCTGGATGCGCTTGTAGGGCCACCGGGCGGCGACGGCGTGTGCGACGGCGCGGTTACGCGCGCGTGTAATGACGTCCCCCAGCGAGGCGACGGCGGCGCGTACAGCCTCGATCTCCGAAAGGCGCTCGTCGGTCAGTGGAAGGGCCTCTAGGTCGGCGGCCGTCTCGATGCGGACTTGCAGGTCGCGAAGGTTGATGCCGAGGGCCTTCAGGTCCCTGGCGAGTTCGCCGGGTTCCGTGTCGGCGGGGGTGGCGCGGGGGCTCACTGTGCCACCTCGGGCTTGGGCTCGGCGAAGAAGCTCTCGGGGGTGAGCCGGTCGGAGTGTTCGGAGGCGAGGCGTTCGGCGACGATCCGGTGGGTGCGTGTGACCTCGGTGTAGGTGTCGGGGTGGCCGAAGAGGCGGGCCTTCCAGCGGCCGTCGGAGGTTTGCGAGACCTCCGCCGTGAGGCAGCCGTTGAGGTCGGGGCGGACGTGGCAGGCGACTTCGGGCTGCTCGCGGTCGTCGTCGTGGGCGAGCCCAGCGGCGGTCGTGAACCAGCGGGGGTTGGTATGCGGCTGCGCGGCGCTCATCGGCAAGCGCCTGCGGTCGCGGGCTCATCGTCTAGCAGCGCCTCGCGTGCCTCGCTGATGAGGCGGGTCGTGATCGCCTTCCAGTCCTCGTCGGTGGCCGCGCCGACAATGTCCTGGATCAGCCCGACGAGTTCCTCCTTCACCACGGAGGGGTGCAGTTCCCTGCCGCTGACGTGGCGGACGAGCAGTTCCTGGACTCGTTCGGCGGCGGGCGCCGTGTTCAGAGCGTCGGTGATGAAGGCCCGCACGTCGGCGGCGTCGTAGCGGATCTCGGCAGGGCTGATCCTGTAATCGGTCGTGGTCGTGCTGGGCATGAGGTCGGGTTCCTTTCGAGTGGGCGTTCAGAAGATGAGGGAGTGGCCGATCGCTAGGCGCTCGGCAGCGGGCTTGCTGTCGACCGTCTCGGTGTCGTGTTCGTCGGGCTCCGGGCCGTAGTAGAGGCGGGCTTCCCATTGGCCTCCTGGGGTGCCGGTGACCAGCGCAGTGGCGATGCCGAGGTCAGCGCGCGTGTAGGTCGTGGTGACGCGCGAGCCGCTGCTCATGGTGTGGGCTTGGAGGTCGGCGGTGGCGTTCATGGGCTTTTGGAGCTCCTAGCTCGGTCGGGTCGGGTTATGCGTCCACGCCGAGGACTTCGCCGAGGCGGCGTACAAGGTCGCGCTGTTTGGACACTTCGCCGCAGATGCGGTCGAGTTCCGGGCCTTGGCCCTGAAGCTCGCCGAGGCCGTTGACGGAGAGGGCCGATGGGCCGGTCTCGCGGCTACGGGCGACGCTCTCGCGCAGCCGCGCCATCTTGTCGGCGATCCAGCCGGCGTGCTCCTCTAGCTTCTCCAGCAGGCCCTCGTAGTCGAGGTGGGCCTGGCGGTAGAGGTCGGCGAGGCGGTCGGGGTTGGCGGTAATCGAGGCGGCCAGCTCGCGGTGGCCGGGAAGGGTTGCGGTGCTCATGGCGGGCTCCTTGATCGCTGTAGGGGTGGTGCTCATACCCTCATTATTCCAGCCCCCTAGAAAAAGTCAAGACCCCTAGAATAATCTTTAGAAACTCTTTAGACACGAACTTTGGCTCATCAGATCTCGGCAACGAGCCGCTCAGGCGCGCGGGGCCCTCCACTCGCCTTTGGCTGGCGGTCGGTGTCGCTTTCTCACAACCCGAAGGTCTAGCGCCACTAGCACAAAAGTTCAAGAAAATTGAACTTCCCGTGAGGGCGGCTCAGCCGCAGCAACAGCCTTCATGGAGTCGCCGCCGTGCGGGATTCCTCGATCACCGCGAGCAGCGTGTCGGCGTACTCGCCGACACTGAGCGCTCCCTTCAACTCCAGCGCGACGAGGCGCTCGTCGCCTGGAAACTCGTCGCCGTAGCCTTCGTTGTCGTTGACGTGCAGGCCGGTGTAGGCGGTCGCTCATTCTCGGCCGAGCGCGTCGAAGAAGAGACAACCGGGGAAGTCATACCGCGCGTCGATGCCAGCGGCGGCGAGCACCCTGACGGTGGCCTTGATGAAGTGGTCCTCTAGCCCGCCGTCCGGCTCGACGGCCTGCGTGATCTCTCGGTCTTGGATGGTCATGGCGAAGCCCCTCAGTGTTCGGAGAGCGCGACGGCGTGCTGAGCCGCGATGGCTTCGGCCTCGCGGCGGGTCTTGTAGCCAAGCTCGGTGATCCCCGGCGACTCGTGCCCGAACGGGATCAACGTCACCGTCGCGCCACCTACCCCTTCCTCGGTGCCGGCAGCAAGGACTGGGTCGGCGTCCATCTTCTCGGAGTCGAAGATCACAACCTCGCCGATCTCCTCGCCCCGCTCGTGGCCGAAGTGCTTGTAGCTGACGCTCAGCGGCACGGGTACACCTCCTTTTCGCTGTTGGGATTCATCGCCGAACACGTCTAGCTCCACTTCCGAGAAAGGTCAAGTCCCCTCCCGATCGGGCAGGCAGCGAGCGGGACTTGCCCTTTCTCGGAAACAGAGCTACACCTCTCGTCGCCCGGAAACGACCTCCGGCAAACAAGCGATGAGAACTCTGCCAACACAACGATCAGCGAAGCGGGCGCGGCGGCATGGTTGACGCCACGAAGATCGCGAAGCTGCGCGCCAAGGCGCTGAGCACCGGCTACCCGCAGGAGGCCGCGATGTTCGAGCGCAAGGCGAGCGAGCTGGCGGCCCATCACGGGATCGCTGCCGCCGATATCGAGCGGGCGCTCACGGAGATCTTCGGCCACCGCCTGCCGCAACCGGCACCGCCGCCACCGCGCCGGTCCTCTCCGCCGCCGCCCCGCCAAGCACCACAGCATGAGGAGCCCGTCGAGAACGCCGACTTCCCCACCATGATCGAAGCCGTGATCTTCGTGTTGGAAGCTGAACACCGGCCGATGCGCGCCCGCGAACTTTGGACAGTCATCGAGGGCACAGGCATCTACCGGAGCAACGGCAAGACGCCGTGGGCGACGATCGGCGCGAAGCTCGCCACGCAGACCGACCGTTTCGAACGTGTCGCTCCTGGGTTCTACCGGCTCCGCGAAGCCGCCTGAACTCTCTCAGGGCTAGCACGGGTGCGGCCCCTCGTTGAACTTCTCTAGGTGAAGTTCGGCGACCACGGCCGGCGGCACGAGGCCGCAGCGGAGGCCCTCGTCGGAGATCGCACCAAGGCTCCGCCAATGCTGGCCGCCGCCGCGCAGGACGATCGCGCTGATCTGCCCTGGGCCTGTGAGGTACGCCAGCGCGAAGGGACCGCGGGTGCTGACCTCCACCCAATCGAGGTGGACATGGAGGGTTTCCTCGGTCGCCGCGAGCAGCCGGTTGATCGCGCCGAACTCGCTGCGGGTCGCAGGCTGCTCGGCGAGTCGCTTTGCTGCCGGCGCCTGCGTGCCGACGTGGACGGTCAGCGAGGTCGAGGCTTGCGGCTCAAGCCCGGAATCTTCGGTCGGGTCAGCCCATGCGCAGAAGATGTAGGTGCCGCGGCGCAGCGGTTCGACGTTGCTTGTCAGCAGCCACGGCCCGCCGATTACATCCTTGTCAACGAGGTGTGGGTCGTTTTCGATCGCGTAGTTGATCGGGCATCCGTGGCGGGTGGCGGTCGTGCCCTCAACGACCATGTGACGCTGCACTTCGCTTGTGGCCGTGAGGTTCAGCACAAACGGCCGGCCGGGCTGCGGCGCCCTCGGTAGGTTTAGCTTCAGCGTGATCTTTGGGGCGAGAACCTGCACCTGCAACATCGTGGTGGCCGTCACTGGCCCACCGTCCGTTTCGATCAAGCCGGCCGGTTCCTCGAGCCAGCCGCAGAGGATGTAGGCGCCTGGGGTGGGCGGCGTGAAGCTGGTCGTGCCGCTCGAGTCGCCGACGTTGCCTCCTTCGAAGATGTGGCCGGGCGTCAGCGTCGCTCCGTCATCGGCGGCCGGAGTCGACGCGCACGGCACGCCTGGATTGTTCGCTGCCACGACGGCTAGGGTCGGCTCTTCGCTCTCGGCGCTCCAGCTGACTTGCCCGCCGATTTCCTGCACGGGCGTGGAGGGGACCGTGAGCGTCATCGAGTCAGCCCAGCCGGCCGCGGGCACGACGAGCGCGGCGACCACCGAGATCGCCACGGCCGCGAGCGCACGCCGGCTAGGACGTGTGGGTGCGTGGTTGGTGTTCATCTAGTCCTCCGTTCGGTGACTTTCGGGGCCGCGAAAAGTCGGGCCCTATATGGAGGACTGCGGGCTGCGGCTCGCGCGCGACAGCTAGTTCCGCGCGTCGGTGTGCTCAGCGGCGCACGGCGACGTGGATGGTGGCGCTTTCGTGGCTTGCGAATGGGTAGGCGCCGTTGCGCACGGCGATCGCGCGGAACGCCCACTTGGTGCCTGGTTCCAGGGTGAAGGCGTAGCGGTATGTCCACTTTCCGCGGCTGTTGGTGTCCACGAGTTGAAGCTCGCGCCAGTGGCCGCCGTACTTGATCTGGACTTGGACTTCCTCTCCACCGGCGGGGATGTAGCCGCCGGTGAGCTGCCCCGAGAAGATGAAGAACTGGCCGAGGGCAACGTGCCGGGGGGCGTGGATCGAGATCGATGCTGGAACGTTCTCGTGGAAGTCGAGCGTCGCCGCCGGCAGGAGGTCGAGGGTGTGCGAGTAGAACGCGACTCGCAGCAGCCGGGACGGGCCGGAGGGCGCCTTCAACGACCACGAGCCGTCGGCACCTGTGGTCGCCGTCGCCACCTGGGTCGCCGTGGCTGCGCCGACGATTTGCTGCAGGAGCTTGACTTGCGCGCCTTTGATCGGGGTGCCGGTCGTGCTTGCCAAGCGGCCGGTGAGCGTGACTGTCGAGCGTTTCAGCGCCTTGTTGAAGGATCGCGCCTCGCCTGGGGTTGCGGTGAGGTTGGCGGCTTCGACGCACGGCAGCCCGTTACACGGACCGCGTTCAGGGGCGGTAGCTGTCACCACTGGCGCCGGGCTTTTCGGTGTGGCCGGGTGGGAGGCTTGGAACTCGATCGTCTTGTCGAAGACCGTCGAGCGGTTGCCGGCGGCGTCTTCGACGTCGACTTCGACCAGGTGCTGGCCTTCAGCGATGGAGCTTGTCGGCACTTCGGCGCGGACCTGCGTTTCCGCTGGGCAGGGCTGTGAGCCGTGGAACAGCAGCGCGCCGTCGTAGGTGCCGTGCGGTGTGCAGAACCCGCCGTTGAGGTCGGGGGTCGCGGAGTACACCTGTGTTCCGTTGATCAGGACGCTGACCCTGTAGATGCCGGTGCCGTTCTTCTCGTGTGCGGTGAGGGTGACGTCTGCGTTGCCGCTCACCGGGCTTTCGGTGAGCGACCCGGCGACGCTCGACGCTTCCGGGGTCGCTTCGTTGCGCACGAGCAGCGTGGAGTTCGTGATCTGAAGTTCGGCGTTTGTCGCCAAGGTGGAGCAGAAGCCGCTCCCGCGCGATTCGGTGCATTGGGCGGCGGCCATCAGCTCCGTGGCCCCCGCGGGCACGGCCACTTCGAAGGTCCGGCTGCTCTTACATAGTTCGGCGGCGATGCAGAAGATGAGGTATTGGGGGGACGTTCCCGGCACCTCGATAAACGCCTGTCCTTCGGGGGACATGATGGTGCCGCGGATGACGCCAGCTTCGATCACGCCCGGAGGCCGCAGGAGCAACGCCGGTCCCGATCCTGGGCTGTCGTCCACAGCGCCGTGGTCGCGAAGGGTCAAGGCGCCGCCTGGTTCGCCGCAGGTCGAGTCGACCCCTTCGGTGATCGGATAAGTGCCCTCCTGCACTGCCTGCCAGTCACCTTCAGCGGCGAATTCGCTTCCTTCGCGGCAGGAGCTGAATGCCATGTAGTGGGGCTTCGGCGCCGGGGTTGGTTCAGCGCCCCACGCGACACCCGGTAGCAGCAGCGCCGCCGTGGTGCTCGCAAGCAGCGCGATCGACCGCCAGGCGCGGGGATGGGTTGGGGTGCTGGTCATCGTCGGAGTCCTTTCCAGTGCTGCGGTCGCCGTTTCAGCGGCCGAGATATTTGAGGCTGCCGCCTCCGGTTGGGGTGGAAGGCGTCGAGGATTCGCTCGCCGGTTCGCTGCTGGTGGCTGTGCTCGCTGCTCTCGCCGTCGCCGCCGTGCTCGTGACGGTGGGCGAGCCGCCGATCGCGAGATATCCATCCGCACGGCTAGGCGGGTGCGGTGGGTGCTGCGGCCGATCCGTGCTTCGTGCGGCCTTCGGCGGCGCTGTCGCGGCGGCAGTCTGAATCGTGGGCAGTCCGCCGCCGGGCTCGCTGGTCGGCGCGATGCTGGCGGCGGCCGGGACCGTGGCGTGCGCGAGCGGACGAGAGACACGATGGTGCGTGGTCGCGTGGGTGCCCTGGAGGGAGTGGATGGCGCTGACGCCGGCACCAGCGGCGGCGACCAGGCCGACGCCGGCCGCGACGACGACCTTCGTGCCCGCTCCGCCACCGAACAGCAGCCCGGCCCGCTCGGCGCTGGCACCGCCACCGCCACCGCCTGGCATACGGATGTGCGCGAGGCTGAGCAGCCGCTCCAGCCATCCGTGCGCGTGAGGCAAGACGCCGGGCGCCGGCAGCAGGGCGGCACTCGCGGCCCGCTTGTACTGAGCGCTCGCCATTTCGCGGGCGAGCAGGACATGCTCGCCACGACACGCGCTGCAGGCGTCAAGGTGAGCCTTGGCGATCTTGGCCTCCTCCTCGAGCGCCATGCCGTCGGCGAGCGCCCGGAGCGCCCCGGAGCGGTACTCGCATATACGTCCGGCGGCCACAATCGCGGTGACGTGGTCGAGCTTTCGGTTCGCGCTGCGCGAGGCCGCGAGCACCTGCTTCACAGGCAGCTCCAAAGCCTTCGCGGCTCGCTTGACGCCGACGCCGTAGCCGCCCATGATCGTGAGCACCTGGCGCTCCAGTGGATCCAGTTGGGAGATCAGGTCCAGGGCGCGCAGGACACGATCGCGAGCTTCCACGAAGTCAAACGACGGGTCGTCCTCTCCGGCGAGCTCGCCCTCCAGCGGCTCGAACGCAACCCGCCGCTGCGATCCGACTCGCAGCTCGTGGCGGCCGGCCCTGCGCTCAGCTACGAGATAGCCCACGGAGGTCCAGAACGCGCCTTGGAGGTGTTCTTCGTTCTGGATCGCCTTGCGGGACATGACCACGACCGCGATCGCTTCGTCCACGACTTCATCGCGTACCCCGGCGCTCAGGAAGCTGGCGTCCTTGCGTCGGTCGATCGCGGTGCGCAGCTCGGCGCGGCGGCCTTGAAGGGCGTGGGCTGCCTCGTCGGGGGAAAGCACCCCGCGGCGGCCGGGCGCACGCACGATCCAACGCGGGCTTGCACGCGAGGCCAACGGAAGCCCGCGGGGCCTGGGGATCGTTTCGGCTGAACTCGCCATCAATAGGTTCATGCGAGCAGCACTCGTCGGGGAACAACCAATTTCTCCAGGCGTCGATTCGGCCACCGTGCTTGGAGCCCCACTACTAGGCCGGTCTGTGGTTGTACGCGCGGGCTTCATAGACGTCCTCTTGCCTTATTAGGTCTTTTCGGCAGGTTGGACTTCCGGCCTGAGCCACGGGGCGGGGCGCTTGCAGCCGGGGATGCCGCAGAGTTACAGTCGGCCAAGATGGTGGCGGTGTGCTCCAAGCGGTGGCAATACGGACGCGGGTGCGTGACGTTGTGCCGCTGAGCCCCGAAGGCGAGAGCATCCGCGACGCGGTGTTCCTGCTCATCGACTCCGCCGACGAGGACGGCGGCGAGCTGGGAGCCGCGATCCGCCGCGCGTTCGCCCAGGCGCGTCAGAGTCTCGGCAATGACCTGGAAACCCGCCACCTGCCAGAAGTCGAGGAGCGCTACGCCGAACTGGACGCCTACCTGAGCGGCGACGGGCGTGCCGCTCCACCGCTCGGATACACCACATGGCTTCTGGTGCTCTCCCACCTCTCGCCCGATGAGCAACGAGCGCTTCAGCACGAGTACGAGGAACTCGCCCGCGCCGCGGACACGGTCGTGGCGTTCGGCGAGCGGCGCCCTTCCGGGGCGGCCGAGGATCTCATGCACGCGCTGATAGCCGTGGAGCAACTGCTTGCCGAACTTCCCCACACGACGCTCGACCGGCCAAAGGACGACTACGAGCTACGCAGGCGCTCCCTCTCGGTCCAGGTCACTGACCAGCGCGACAGCGGCGACAGCATCTACACCGAGCCGCTGCGCGTCCACTGGCGCGACGGCTATGAATCGCTCGTGGCGAGGATGACCGCCGGCTGTTACGAACAGCAACTCGAATGGAAGCTCGAGATCGAGGACCCGCCTCCAGGACGCGAGGCATCGCGGTGTCTGCCCATCGATTCAGACGACGCTCACCAAGCCGCGTGCGACGACCTCGAGGAGGCGCTCGCATGGGCAGCCCGAGAGCTCGGCGACAGCTACACCATCGCCCCGCTCCAAGACGAGTCGTAAGCGAGCCTCGCGCAGCCCTTTCTGGTTCCGGGGCCGACTACTCGGCCACGTCTCAACTGCGTGCAAAGCTGCCGGGATGCCCGAGGCGTATATCCGTGTCACGAATACTCCCGCGGGCAGGCTGTCCGTCGACCCGTCTGAGGTCCGAGGAGACACCGAGTCGCTAGCTCCTGCGCTCGTCGTTCCGGTCAGCGTGGAACTCTTCGACCGCGACGGTCAAACGCTCGTTCTGGACCGGCTCGCCGCGACGCTGTGGACCCACCCGTCGCAAGGGCCCCGGCGTCGCCTGGGCCTGCCGACGGTCGTCCACAACGGCGCCCCTCGGTGGGGGCTGCTTGTGTCCGAAGAGGGACGCGGCAATCCCCATCGTGTCGAGTTTTGCTTCGATCTGCTCGACCACGGCGTGCGGGCGTTGGACGAGCACTTCCAGTCATCGCCAGGGCCTCACGCTGAGCTGACGCTGTACCCCGAGGCCCGGCTAGGCGTCGCGCCGAACTTCCCCACAGACGTCAATGAGACGGGCACGCTCGGCATGGTTCAGTGCGCGAAGCCGCTGGTTGACGAACTCGTCGTGCCGATCGCGCGCGAGCAGTGGGCCCGAGAGATTGGACCAGCACTCGGCCACGACCGTCAACGCCTAGTGGCCGTAAGGCTGCCCTCATCAGACGGCGTGCTCGGCGCGGAGGCGATCGCTTTCTACGACCAGGCAAGCCGGGCCTATGACCGCGCGGAATGGCGGGAGTGCATCCAGAAGTGCCGGGACGTCCGCAGCTACATCGAGCAAGCCGTTCGCCAGGACGATCGCGAGCGCATAGCTGCCGCTGTGGCGCGACGACTCGGGACCAATGCGGACGATCCTCGCATCAGGTTTCTCGACTCCGTGTGGGCCGGGCTGGCTGACCTCACCAGCGGCTCCCATCACATCGACAACCACGGCAAGCTCGAAGCGGCGACCGCTCACGCTGCGCTGCTCGTCACGGCCACGATGGTTCAACACGTCGCTGAGCTAATCGGCCCCGCCTAGCTGCTCTAGGAAGCCCGGCTTGCCCTTTCTCTCGGATCGAGGTAGACGTGTTCGCGTGGATTCCCGACCAGGCACCGATGGAGCAACCGTGACCGGGACGGAGTGGCGGCCGTGAAGCGCGTCACCGACGAGGAGGTGCGCCATTTTTTGCGTGGGCTCGGAACTACGGCGACGTCGAGCACTATGAGCAGATACGCCCTCGTGGGGCGAAGTGGCTGCTGCGGTTGGCGCTCCAGGATGTGTCGATCGATCACGTCGGGCGGCTGACCGAGGAGACGCTCTCGGAGGTGAATCCGCTGTTGTGGCCCCGCGCGATTGACCGTGTGCCTGGCGAGATGGTTCTTACCAACCGTGAGGTGCTGCTGTTCGTGTACGGGCTCGCGACTGGCGGCGAGCGCGACGCTCCACGGTCGGCCTATCGCGAATGCTGGGATCGCGGAGAGACGTACACCCCGACGGGCAACGGCGAGCGCACGCGGCCGGCTGCCGAAGTATTGGGGCCGGCGTCAGACAGCAGCCCCGCGGGCTGACAACCCGACGGTGCTCCCACGGCCCGCTCGGGCGCGAGTAGCGCGGCGCTCAGGCGGGCTCTGACGGCTGATCGCCGGCCTCGCGCCCGTCGCCGTCATCGTCGCCGAACACCATCGCGCCGAGACTGCGCTTCGGCGGCTTGTCGCGCCATGCGCCGAGGTAGCCGCCGACTGTCACGACCAAAACACACGCAAAGACGACTTCCTGTAGGCGGTTGCCGATCTCCAAGACGAATGCGAGCATCGTCTAGCTCCCTCCGGTCATCGGCGCAGCCGCTGATCGACACGGCGCCGGCTCGTTTTCCTGTTTGCGATGCACGCGAACACGTCTAGCTCGACCTGCGGGAAAGCGCAAGCGGGTGGTCGCCCGCCCGCCGGTTCTTGGCACTGGCGAAGGGCCGGCCTCACGGCGAAAGGACCGGAGTCGTGAGCGCCGGTCGGCCCGACGCTTCCCGGCACGGGAACAGGCAAACAGATCCGTCGGGTATCCCGGCGTGTTCGGCCCCGCGCGGTCCCCGTCCCGAGTGTCCTCGACGGCGCGAAGTTCGAGTTCGTCGCCATCGATCGAACAGCACTGTTTTCCAGGCATATCGCGTGTTCGCGAAGCGCCGGGAACGCCTCAATCGGTCCAACAGCTAGCGGTTACGAATCCGGCGCGGACTTATCCTTGTCTATCCACACTTACTTATTCGGGTGCCCCGATACTAGAAAATCCCGCGAACCCCAGCGAACAAGGGCCAAACGCCCCGAAAACGCTGGGGATCGCGCGAGCCGCTTCGCCCCCGTTTGGTGGGGTTTGCGTACTCGTCGGCTGCAAAACGTTTGCAGCCAGCCGCGAAACGTTTGCAAAACGTTTGCAGCGGGAGCCCGCCCGCCAGTGCCCTAACGAGCCGCGGACCATTGCCCAGCTCAGCCACCTGAGTGCCTGTGCCGCGGGCTGGCGGAAATGCCACGGTGGCAAACGCATCTCGCGAACGACAAAAGGACATGGCTCACCCACCTCAACCGTGGGGCAGCCTGGACTCTGCCCAGCCGGCGTGCCGTCCGAGCGCCCGGCCCAGCGCTACCGCCGCTGGCGCAGGCGCGCTGGGATCGGGGTGGCCGAACGCGATCGCAGTTCCCTGAAAGGTGCCCCATGCCGATGACTTCCGTGACCTCAACCACTTCGATGCGCGCGGGCTCCGGTCGCGCACAGGACTCCGGCCGCTCGGTGAGCCGGGCGGCTTCGGTACCGCGCGAGGCGCCCAATGGCGGCTCGCCGCCGCGCAAGCCGGGAAGACCTCCAGGCTCGGGCACGGGCAAGGAGCAGTGGGTCACCAAGCAACAGCTCGCGACTCATCTCCGTGAACCCGATCAAGCTGCTCGTCCTGGTGGCCGTCATCAACGGCGTGACCGCGGGGCCATTTCTGATCGTGGTGATGCGCGTCTCCTCAGACCGCGCGATCATGGGCGAGAGCATCAACGGTGCGCTCGCCCGCGGGCTCGGCTGGGCAACGACGGGACTCATGCTGATCGCCGCGGTTGCCCTGTTCGCGACTGGAGGCGCGTAGGACACATCCCGACGGATCGTCCGGTTCCTCTTCGCCTCGCGCTACGGCATCGCCGCCACCCTAGAGCAAGGTCGGATAGCCGAGTGCTGGGTGATCCCCTACGTCAGAGCGCTCGCGTCGAGTTGCTAGTCGGCTGTCTCCTCAGCGTCGTCGGCGTGCTCGACGATGTTCCCGTCTTTGAATAGGACGCCTTCAGCGATTTCGCGCCATACGGGAGTTTGGCGGAGCAGGAACTCGAGATCCATCGAGAAGTGCTTGAACTCCTCCTTCTGAGCGTCCGCCATGATCGCCTTGGCGTCCTCGTTGCTCTCGACCGATAGACGCTGCTCGTACCAGCCGATTGCCTCGGCCTCCTCGGTCAGCGATGCGCACATTCTCGCGAACGTGCGCGTTTTCGCCGACAGCTCACCAGGCGGCTCGTGGTATTGGTCAAACCCCATCGCTGCTCCTTCCTCGGATTCACTTTCTTAGGTGCGGGCTGCGGCTACACGCCGCGGCGGCCGCGTCGTCTGTAGCCGAGTCCGCCGCCGCTCAGCAACACGATTGCGAGGATGATCAGGAATGATCAGGAGCATGGTCACCTCCCAACGCTCAGTCGAGGCGATTGGGGCCTTGGGCTAGGCCCGCTTGTTGTTTGCCTTGCGTCCGGTAACGGTGTCGGCAACCTTGTCCACCGTTTTCTTCGCGGAGCCCTTGGCTTGATCGACGCGTCCTTCGTTCTTCAGACGTTTGTCTCCCGTCAGCGCGCCGGCTGCCTCCTTCGCGCGACCCTTTGCCTTGTCGACATTCTTGTTTGTCATGCGATCTCCTCATTTGAATAGGACGAGCGCCTACCTGGGCGTTCGCGGTAGGTTCTGCCGAGTAGTCGCACGATCAGTCCGCCCACGAGCAGGTAGACGACCGCTGCGATGCCCCAGTTGACAGCGATAGCGGTATTGGCGCTGTGGAAGCTGAAGATGCCGTCAAACGGGCCGGCGAGCCAGTGCGCCCAGCTATGGACTTCAGAGACAATGCTGTTCGCCGGGTTGGCCTTGAGCACCACCAGCAGAATCCCCGCGACGATAATCAACACGACGACGCTGAGGATCAGCTGAACGACGCGCGCCAAGAAGCTCCCCACGTCCACCGCGAATTCGCGGGCCCCGGCTCTTTCACGCCGGCCCTGCCGGCGTGAACCTTCGACCGGGCCGCGATTCGGATCGACCTCGGAGGCAGATCTTGCACGCCTCGTTCTGCTGAACATGAGAGGAACCTCCTGTTGGTCTTCCATCCCTTCCGAGAAAAGCTCGGCCGGGCGACGCAAACGCGCAGAGGACCTATTCGCAGAAGGCGATTCTACGCCGACGGAGCATTCCCAGTCTGATTGCGGCAGAAGCACGCGAAACCTGCTTGGGTCAACCTGTCTCCAGCGCGCTCAGCCCTATCTGTACCCATCTTGAGGCACGGTCAAACATGCTCGGTCTATGAGGCGAGCATGAATAGCTCGATCTCTATGTCGGGGCCGACGTGGCTGTTGGAGATGAACGCCAGGACGCCCCGCGGGGACAGCGACCACAGTGATGCCCCTCTGTCCACAAGATAGCGCCCACCAAACGCAGTCGGCCGGCATCTCGTGCGCCTCGAGGAGGTCCGTGGGGGCGCGGCCGGCGGAGCCGCATCTAGGCCGTAGCTAGGGCTAGATGGGGTACGGGCTGCCCTTGGAGGATCCGCGCAAGGTGCGCGGCGTTGCTGGCCAGTGCAGCCGTGGCGGCGGCGGTCGCCTCGGGGGTGGGCTCTTGTCCTTGAAATCGACCGCTTGAAGGGCTTCGCCATGGGCCCTCGGGCCGCGCCGGATCAATTACGCCTGCTCGTCTATCCCGATTGCTCGCTCGAGCATCGGATCGGCTCGTTGGCCGTCTTCGCGGATCGCCTCGAGCATCCCAGTGGCGAGGGCATCGAGCTTGCTTTGGATGGCGTGCTCTGCTCTGAGCTCGGCGTTCTTGAGCAGGGCAACCAGCAGCAGCGTCGTCGCCGTCAACGCTGTTCCCGCCGCCTGCTCATAGGCGCTGCTCGCTCCAAACACGTATCCCCCCAGCCAAGCGAGGACCAGTGCGACGCACATGGCGAAAAACATGGGCGAGCTGGAGAAGTAGGAAGCCCTCTGGGCAAGCCTGTCGAAGAGTCCTCGCCGGTCCTGCTCACCTCGGTCGCTGGGATGTCGCAGCGACACTTAGCGGCTCGCTTGGCCTCGCACGGCCACCACGGGCGCCGCCGGATAGGCGCGAGACGAGATCAACGCGATAGCGCTCTGCCGCGGGTGCCGCGCCTGCGCCTGGGACTCACGACCCTTCGCCACGTGAAGCTGAGTAGCGCGAGGAAAAGCCGCGTGCGCCACCGCAGCATTCGCTACCCCCGAGCGCGAGTCCGGGCACCGCGCTTGGCGGACTGGCTGCGCTTCTCAGCATTTCGCTTACGCGTACGCGCGGCCTTCTTCGCTGCCGCACTCCGCTTCTCCGGCCCGTGGCGAAGGCGATCACTGACATCCCCCACCACCGAACTCAGATCCGCCATCGCTTTCCTAGCGATCTTCGGCTTGCCGGCACCGCTCGCAGCACGCGTCATTTGCTTGGCGATCTTCTTGCGGACACCTCGCGCCCTCAGACTCTTGAATAGGTCCGTTTCAGTCTTTGCCATCTGTTCCTCCTCGGTATTGTTCGGTCTCACCTTCGATACCCGCAACGTCGGGTTGAGACACCCCGTCAGTCAGAGCGTCCATTGATCGCCAACGCCTCATCCTGGCCGCTGTCGCTCACATCCGGGTCGATCGCACGTGCCTGCGCGTGCTGATCACGAGCAGACTCGGTCAGATGCTCAGCCTCGACCGCCTGTCGCTCTGCGGCGGCACGTCCCTGCCGCGCCTGGGCCGCACGCTGCTCAGCTTCGGCCTGAGTGCGCCTGGCCTCCGCGGCCTGCTCATCGGCCGAGGCACGCGCGCTGTCCGCTTGGATCGAACGGCTTCTTGCCTCCTGGCGAAGCTCTCCGGCCTGCTCACGACGACGTTCGTCACGCCTGCGGCTCGCGGCGCGCGCGACAACGGCGATAAGCACTACCAGCACGACGGCGATAACAACAATTGCGATGATCGTTCCAGTACTCATGATTTCCTCCCTTGGCTACCTTTGCGGTGCGAGCCTCGGGCCGGCCGAGCGTCTGAATCGACTGCAGGAACATCTCCGGCGGATGTGGCCCTGAACATCAAAGGAACCTCCTGTTGGGTATTCGGAACCTCCGGGCAGATCCCGGCGGTCTCCAACGTGCAGAGGTCCTATTCGCAAAGGCGTTCCGACGCCGACGGAGCATTCCCAGTCTGATGGGACGGAAGCACGCGCAACCTGTCTGCGTCAACCTGTTTCAAGCGTGCTCTCCGTGAGGGTACCGCACTTGAAGGCATGCCCGGCAATGTTCGTTACCGCGTTCGATCGGCTCAGGCCGACGGTGGCACGTTCTGACGCAGGGACCGCGACTCGAGGTGGGTGCAACGTCATCCGCCCCAACACCCCTGACGTGAACTTTGGAGGTCACGATGAACACCGCAATCCCCACCCCACCCGCAGGCCTGTCTGTCGCGCCGCTCGCAGCCAGAGAATCGCTGACAAGGAGCCCGTCGCTGCGAGGTTGGGACCAACGTTGAGGCCAACCAACAGCGTGCGGGGATGCGCCAGCGGCCGTGCGGAGAGCAGCACGGCCGCGGGAAGGTTGTTGATCATGACGGCCGCCAGCGCGCCGATCGTAGTCGTCCCCCAGCGCCCGGTGCCGTCGATCAGCTGTTCACCGCGCCTCGTCTAGGCTGCTACTCGCTTCGCTGTGCGCGGTAGTGCTCTTTCCAGATCAGCTTGTAGATCGGGATGCGGCGGGGGAGGTCGCGTATGCCGGGGATGAACGGGATGCAGACGAGCGCGAGGCTGAGTAGGCCCATGATCAGCATCACCTGGATATCGGCGTTGGAGGAGGATTTGATCGGTTCCACCTGGTACCAGAGGGTGTATAGCCACAGCCATACCTGGCCCGGGTAGCTGCCGGTCTCGTTCATCATTCCCCACTGCTCGCCGAGCAGGTGGTCGCCTTCGGCGCGTTCGCCCAACAGGCCGCCGTCGGCCATGAACAGCAGCGGCTTGGTGTAGTCGGCCTGGAAGAACTGGTTGCTGGTCAGCAGGGCGCCGTCGAGTCCGCCGCTTTGGGCGAGGCTCAGCAGCCCTCCCATCAGCGTCGGAACCGGTCCGGCTCCGCTCGCCTGCACCGTCACCGTGCCACTCGAGGCGTCGAGGGCAACCGTCTTGGGCGGCGTCTTCTTTTCTTCCTGAGCCGTTTCGTATTCTTCCAGGGGCTTGGCGTACGCTTCACCCCACGCCTTCTGCGTCTTTTCCGGAGCAGCCCGGTATTCGGCCAGGGCGCTCTGAAGCGCCGGGTCTGCGGGGACCGTCTCGAGCGGCCCGATCACGTAGTCCTGGGCCGTGTCGATTGGATGGCTCACGCCGAGCCAGCGCTGCGGGTGCAGGAACAGGAAGTGCTGCACACTGCCCGAGTTGTGGTTGTAGGGCGGCCCGTATTCGGCGGTGTCGCTGGTGGCGTCGAGCTCCTTCGCGGCGGTCGCGACGAAGTTGATCGGCATCTGGCGCGACCACTGGGCGACCGTGCTCGGCTTCTCATCCGGCGATGAGAACAGCACGCTCAGCACGATCGCCAGCAGCGCGACGACGCCGACGGCGATGCACAGCTCTTTGACGAGGTCATAGGATGCATAGGCACCCTTCCACGGCCCGGTGTCGTCTTTCGAGCGGAGGAAGCTCACGACGCCACTCCTGTCGGAACCGGCGGAGGCTTGCCATCATCGGGGACGTCGGGCGGCTTGCCGCCGGCCCGCGGCGGGCGTGTGGCTAGGGCTGGCCTGTCGAGCTGGAAGGGCGGCACGACGCCGTGGCGGCGCACCAGCAGCACGTGGGCGGCGACGAGCCCGACGACGGCCAGCGGCAGCAGAAACACGTGGTAGCTGTACATCTGCCCGAAGTTCGTGACGTTGAAGAACGCTCCCACTCCGACCGAGTTCAGGCCGTCCTTGGCCTGGGTCGCGATCCATTGCGCGTCGAAGTTCTGCTGAGAGACATAGCCCGTCAATGCGGTCGGGACCGCGACCAGGAACGTGACGGCGCCGGTAATCCAGACGCGGGTGCGCCCGCCCCGCCATGCGGCCATCCAGTACTTGCCCCACAGGTGGATGACCATGAAGAAGAAGAACAGCTCCACCGCCCACAGGTGGATGCTGTTGAAGAAATGGCCGATCCCGGTGAAATGCCACCAGCCCGGTCCCTTCAGGGAAAGGATCGAGCCGGAGGCGATGATTACGATCAGCGACGTCAGCGACAGCACTCCGAAGATGTAGATCCACGACGCCATGTAGCTCGGCTGGCTGTCGGGCAGCAGCTTCTCCGGGGGCAGCGCTCCAACGGCGCGCTCGCGCGCCCGCTCTGTCCACGACCGTCTGCCCACGGTGCTCAT
>Ga0208586_1000182_pt1 | contig 25039 bp, 27 predicted proteins | sample NGESurshal072012_6_FD_184471 | JGI IMG/M metagenome (GOLD analysis project Ga0208586, IMG submission 184471) | Arctic peat soil microbial communities from Barrow, Alaska - NGEE Surface sample 53-3 shallow-072012 (SPAdes) | ecosystem: Environmental > Terrestrial > Soil > Wetlands > Peat ... | reverse complement strand
GTTCACACTCGCCTGGCTCTTGCTGCCCGATCTGCCCACCTATCGGACCGGGCTCATCATCGTGGGTTTGGCGCGCTGCATTGCGATGGTGCTGATCTGGAACGATCTTTCGGGGGGCCATCGCGAAGCGGCGGCGGTGCTCGTAGCGCTGAACTCTCTGTTCCAGATCGTTGCCTTTTCATTGCTCGGATATTTCTATCTGGAACTTCTTCCCAAATGGCTCGGGCTGAGCACACAGGGTCTTCACCTGTCCGTGTGGAAGATCGCGGAGACCGTGGCCATATTTCTCGGGATACCGCTCCTCGCTGGTTACCTCACGCGAACGATTGGCGAACGACTACGTGGTCGCGAGTGGTACGAGACCAGATTGTTGCCTCGGCTCGGCCCCTTCGCTCTCTACGGACTTCTCTATACCATCGTCATCCTCTTCGCCCTGCAGGGCCACACGATCACCTCACGTCCGGGCGACGTGGCTCGCATAGCCCTTCCGTTGCTTTGTTACTTCGCCATCATGTGGTTTGGGTCGTTCACTCTCGGTCGCTCACTCGGGCTTCCCTACGATCGAACGGCCACCCTCGCCTTCACCGCCGCCGGCAACAACTTCGAGCTGGCGATCGCGGTGTGCATCGGTGTCTTTGGCGTGACGAGTGGCGAAGCTCTCGCCGGCGTCGTCGGTCCCCTCATCGAGGTGCCGGTACTCGTTGCCCTGGTCTACGTGTCGTTGTGGGCGAAACGTCGATTCTTCGACCCAGTCGCCACCGTTGAAGGAGCCCCATGATCGAGTGTCCAGAAATCCTCTTCCTGTGCGTGCACAACGCCGGTAGGTCCCAGATGGCGGCGGGGTTCGCCCGAGAGATGGGAGGCGATCAAGTCGTTGTCCACTCCGCCGGCTCGGCACCGGGCGAAGTGCTCAATCCCGCGGTCGTCGAAGTGATGAGGGAAAAAGGCATTGACATTTCCAATGAAGCGCCGAGAAAGCTGACCAACGAGATGGGCCTGAACGCTGACGTCATTGTCACTATGGGCTGTGGTGACGCGTGTCCCGTGTACCCGGGCAAGCGGTATATGGATTGGGAGTTGACCGATCCGGCCGGTAAGGAAATCGACGTGGTTCGTCAGATCCGTGACGACATCGAGCAGCGAGTTCGAGGGCTCATCGACGGTCTTCTCAAGATCGCGTCTTAGCTGCTAGGTACGGTGAGTCAAGGCCTCGAGACGTCGATCGACTCACACCTTTTGCGGCTTCGGCTCCTTGGGCAGTCCGAGCGCTCGCTCACCGATGATGTTGCGCTGAATCTCGGCGGTGCCGCCCCAAATGGTCTCAGATCGCGAGAAGAAGAACGAGCCCTGCAACTCTGAGACCGGGTAGTCGGCTCGTCCGCGACGGCTTCCCGCCACTGAGCCTTCGACGCCACCCTTGCCGGTGAGAATCTGACCCTCCATTCCGAGCACATCGATGCCCAAGTTCATCATCGCTCGGTGCGTCTCGGACCAGAACATCTTGTTGCAGGCACCGAGCAGCGCAGTGTTGTGCGTCCCATTCAATGAGTCGGTGAGGGAGCGGTAGCCGTTGATCTGCATGATCTTGACCTTCTCCCACGCTCGGACGAGGTGATCGCGCACGAGTTCGTCATCGTTCTTGCCATGGCGCTTCGCTTCACTGACAATGTCGTCCCACTCTTTGAGGAACCGGCGGTACCCGGTCGTTGACGAAGAGCCCCGCTCGAAGCCGAGCGTCGTCATCGCCACCTTCCACCCGTTGTTCACGCCACCCACCGCGTTGTTCTTCGAGCAGCGCGCGTTCGTGAAGAAGACTTCGTTGAAGTCGCCCGAGCCGTCCACCTGGATGATCGGGCGAACGTCGACGCCCTCTTGGTGCATCGGCACGAGTAGGTAACTGATGCCCGCGTGTTGGGGCGCGTCGGGGTCCGTGCGAACCATCAAGAACACGAAGTCGGCGTGCTGCGCCTGACTCGTCCAGACCTTTTGTCCGTTGATGACCCACTCGTCACCGTCGAGCACGGCGGTTGTTTTCAGACTCGCCAAATCCGACCCGGCATCGGGCTCGGAGAAGCCCTGGCACCACGCGATCTTGCCCTGGAGGATGCCGGGGATGAACTCGCGCTTCTGCTCGTCGGTGCCCCACTGGAGAATGGTTGGACCGACCAGCGTGTCGCCGAAGAAGTCGGCGCGCATTGGCGCATTGGCTTTTGCGAACTCCTCGTTGAGGACGACCTGCTGGAGCAGCGTCAGTCCCTTGCCGCCGTACTCCACGGGCCATCCGGCGCAGATCCAGCCACCGGCGAAGAGCTTCTCGGTCCACGAGTCATTGAAGGTGCACCGCTCGTCAGACGTCATGGCGAAGTCCGGATCGAACCAGCCTTCGGGCAGGTTCTCTTCGAGCCACGCGCGTACTTCCTTGCGGAATGGTTCGGTTTCAGTGGGGTAGTTCAGGTCCATTCGAACAATGTACACATCGTGTGAACGGCCCGTTTTCGGACATTTGTGCGATTTGTCGAATTCGGCGAGAATGGAGGACTCACGAATCCGAAAGTTGCCCCTTGTCACGTACCCTGCGCCAAACCATTGAAGGAACCAAGGCGTCCTGGGCTCGTTCGAAGACGATCACGACGCCGGCGCACGTAACTGCGCGGCCAGCGGAGCCCGGCAAGTACCGCGTGGCGTTTCTTATCTACCGCGGCAACCCACGATGCGGCGGCCAAGGCGTCTATACCCGCCACCTGACAAGGGAGTTAGTCAATCTCGGACACAGCGTGGAAGTCTTCGCCGGTCCGCCCTGGCCCGAGCTCGACGAGGGCGTTGGTTTCACGGCGGTGCGCGCACTCGACCTCTACCGCGACCCTGACCCCTTTCGCATTCCCGCGCCGTCGGAGTTCACCTCCTTGGCGGACGTCGCTGAGTTCGCCGTGATGCTAAGCGGCGGATTCGGTGAGCCGCTGGCGTACTCCCTACGCATTGAGAAGATCTTGGCGCACCGTCGAAGCGACTTCGACATTATCCACGACAACCAGTGCATGGGCCCGGGCATTCTGAAACTGCACGAAGAAGGCTGGCCGCTGCTCGAGACACTGCACCATCCGATCACCGTCGACCGCTCGATTGCCCTCGACCACGCCGATACCTTCTGGAAGCGCTACGCCACGCGACGCTGGTTCGGATTCTTGCGGATGCAGGTGCGTACCGTGAAGCAGCTGCCCGCGGTCCTTACGGTGTCACATAACTCGAAGATTGACATCAACGCGCAGATGCAAGTGCCACTCGAGCGCCTCACGGTGGTACCAGTGGGCGTCGACCACACCGTGTTTCGTCCCTACGACGACGTGGTCAAGAAGAAGGGGCGCCTCATGGTCACCACGTCGAGCGATGTGCCCATGAAGGGACTCGTGCCGCTGCTCGAGGCGATCGCGAAACTTCGCGTCGAACGTGAGATCGACTTGATCGTCATTGGCAAGCCCCAGCCCAAGGGACGCGTCGCGAAGGCCCTCGATCGACTGGGGCTGAATGATATCGTGACGACGATTACCGGCGTCAGCGACGAAGAACTGGCCCGTTTATACGGCGAAGCAGAACTGGCCATCGTGCCCAGCCTCTACGAAGGGTTTTCGCTCCCGGCCATCGAGGCGATGAGTTGCGGCGTCGCGGTCGTCGCGACGACCGGCGGGGCGCTTCCCGAAGTCGTCGGCGTGAGTGGTGAAACCGGTCTGCTGGTCGAGCCCAACAATCCCGATGCGCTCGTCACCGCAATCAGCACGTTGCTCGACGATGCGCAGCTGCGAGCGCGACTCGGCGCGGCGGGACGCGAGCGGGTGATCGAGCGCTTCACGTGGCAGGTGACCGCGAGGGGTACGGCCGCCTGTTATGACGCGATCCTGCGCGGCCTCCCGCTGCCGGAATCGATGACGTTCGACTAATGCTCACCGCGAAATACGACCAGTTGGGCCTCGAGAGCGGCGACCGGATTCTCGACCTCGGTTGCGGCTTCGGGCGCCACGCCTTCGAAGCGGCCCGACGCGGTGCCGAGGTCATTGCCCTCGACGCCGGTCGTGACGAGGTTGAAGGCGTGAAGAACATGTTTGCGGCGATGGTGGCAGCCGGTGAACTCGACGCCAACGTGCTTCATGCGGTGGCCGTGCAGGGTGACGCCTTGCACCTTCCGTTCCCCGACGCGACCTTTGATCGGGTCATCTGCTCCGAGGTCTTGGAGCACATACCCGACGACCTCGCAGCGATGCGAGAACTGACGCGCGTCCTTCGACCCGGTGGCACCATGGCGATCACGGTGCCGCGCTTCGGCCCCGAACTGATCAACTGGGCGCTCTCCGACGAGTACCACAATGTGCCGGGCGGGCACATTCGCATCTACCGTCGACGTGTCCTCACCGAGCGTCTGCGTTCGGTGGGCATGAAGGACACTGGTCATCACTACGCGCACGGACTGCACAGTCCCTACTGGTGGCTGAAGTGCCTCGTAGGCACGACCAACAACGACCACAAGCTCGTCAAGCTCTATCACCGGCTCCTCGTCTGGGACATCATGAAGGCACCGTGGCCCACGCGTTTCGCTGAACGGCTGCTCGGGCCGATGATCGGAAAGTCAATCGTGGTCTACCTCGTGAAGCCCACCGCATCGTGACCACGACCATCGGCACGGTTTCGGGCGTCCCCGGACTGTTGAGCGGTGAGGAAGTAGCGCGCACGGCGAGTCACCTCGCGTCGTTGCAACTGCGCAACGGTCAGATTCCATGGTTTCCCGGCGGACACTGCGATCCGTGGAACCACGTGGAAGCGGCCATGGCCCTCACGGTCACGGGCTACGTTGACGAAGCCAAAGCGGCGTACCGGTGGCTCTGCGAGCACCAACTCGGCGACGGCAGTTGGTTCAACTACTACGTCGGCAACGCCGTGAAGGACGCCCGGCTCGACACCAACGTCTGCGCGTACGTGGCCGCGGGGCTGTACCACTACGTCGTGGCGACCGGTGACGTCGACTTTGCTGCGCAGTGCTGGCCCAGCGTCGAGCGTTCGATTGAATTCGTGTTGCGTTGGCAACACGACGACGGCACCATTGCCTGGTCCTTGGACGCACTAGGGCGCTGCGAGTCCTACGCATTGCTCACTGGCTCGTCGTCGATCTTTCACTCGTTGCGATGTGGCGTGGCGCTCGCCGAACGCCTGGGCTTCTCCAAACCGCAGTGGGAGTTGAGCGCGGGCCGTCTGGGCCACGCGGTCGCGCATCACCCCGGTGCGTTCGCACCGAAGAACGAGTTCGCCATGGACTGGTACTACCCGATCTTCTCCGGCGCACTGACGGGCGAGCGCGGTGTGCAGCGCATCAACGATGGCTGGGAACGCCACGTCATGGACGGCTACGGCGTTCGTTGCGTGTCAACGAGTGACTGGGTGACGGCGGCCGAAACAGCCGAGTGCGTGCTGGCGCTCGACGCACTCGGTCTCACGGGTCAGGCGCTCGGCCTCTTCAGTTTCACCAGACGTCACCGCCGCGAGGATGGTGCGTACTGGACGGGCATCGCGTACCCGAGTGAAGTCACGTTCCCTGATCGAGAGACGACGTCGTACACGTCGGCCGCGATCATCCTCGCCGCGGACGCGCTGACGTCGTCGTCACTGGCGTCGGGCCTCTTTCGACACGATTCGTTACCGATGCCCCTGGACCTCGCGGAACCGGGTTGTCCGCTCTCGCGCTAGGCGACACGCGTCAGTGCGCGCAGTGATCCCTGCTCCGCGCGTTCAATGAAGTCACCACTGTCCAGGGCCGCCCGAAAGATTTCGTAGGGTGGTCGCCCTCCATCCTCGGGATTGGGAAAGACGTCGTGAATCAGCAGAAGTCCGCCGATGACGACCTTCGGTACCCAGGCTTCGTAGTCGGCCCACGCGACGTCACGGGCGTGACCGCCGTCGATGAAGAGGATGTCGAGCGGTTGCGCGAAGTGCGCGGCGATCTGCGTCGACGGACCGACTAGAGCGAACACCGTCGCTTCGAGTTGCGCGTCCGCAATTGTTCGTTGCCACGTGGGCAGCGTATTGAGACGTCCGTCGACGGGGTCGACCAGCGTGGGGTCGAAGTGCTCCCAGCCGACTTGATTCTCCTCGCTGCCGTGGTGGTGATCCAGTGAGTACAGCACCGACGACGAAGCTTCAGCCGCGGCACCGAGGTAGACCGCGGACTTCCCACACCACGCGCCGACTTCAAGCCACGTGCCGCGGTGCGCACGGTCACCGTGCGCGTACGACAGTTCGTAGAGGGCCAGTCCTTCGTCGCGCGGCATGAAGCCCTTGACGCTCTCGGCGTACGCGAGGAGTTCGTCGCGGCGACTCACGACACGCTCACCGCTAACGAGATAAGCGTCCATAGGCCGAGCACCGCGAAGATGAGCCCACCGCCCAACCGAATCCGGTTGAGCGGAATGACCCGTTGGAGCGCCTTGCCGCCGTACGCGCCGAGGAACGACACACTAATGAGCGCCAGCGAGGAAGCGAGGAAGACTTCGAGTGGTTGGTGCAACTTAGCTTCAAAGTTGGCGGCCTGAATCTGTGTCAAGTCGCCGAACTCGCCGATGAAGAGGACGACAAAGGCCGTCGTGACAGTTTTCCACTTCCCACTCGCGTTCTCCAGTGACGCTTCGCGTTCGCCCTTCTCTTCCTCTCTCGATTCGGGAACAAAGAGAAGGTACGCGGCGCCAGCGACAAAGAGCAGGCCGACGACGAGGTCCTTCCAATGCGCGGGAAATAAGGTGAGCAGCGAGCCCGCCCCTACCGCGATGCCCATTTGGAGAACGAGGGCGACCGAGCCGCCGAGGACGATCAACGACGGGGGAGCCTTCGTGGCCATGATGACCGTCGCGACAAAGGTCTTGTCGGGTAATTCGAGGACGAACATAAGGGCAAAGATGCCCAGGAACGCCCCGACGGTCACGTCAAACTACCGAAGCTGGGCGCGCATTGCCGCGGAGAACGTGAGTCCAACGCGCATCCGCTCAATATTCTGCTCGACCGCCTTCTGTTCACCGCCCAGCGAGTGCTCGTCGTGGAACTTTTCGACGACGTCGGCGAATGCTGGGTCGTTGATGTAGGTCCGGACACCGTAAGTGAGGTACGACAGCGTGTTCATCGGAAACTTGGCGAGTGCCTCATCCCAGCGGGCCGTCGCGAACTTCCATACCGCCGGACCCGACGCCGCGTTCGTCGACAACATACCGATCAGGATCGACGCATCTTGACTGCGGAAGAAATGGAAGCACCTGTCCGCGGCGTCGAGCGCCACGCGCTCTTCGTTGAACCCCATGAGCCCACGCTGGTAGCGCTGCTCGTCCTGGGGACTCGGCGCGTTGCTGTAACGATCTATGAAGGTCTCGTAGTCGCCCGGTCGGTCCTGGTTGGCGACGATGCGCAGAATTGCGTTGGCGAGGTCGCCGGGCATGTCGTTCGCTTCGAATCGCCGGACGGCCTCGGCCTTGATGGCGACGTTGTCACCGGTCGTGCCGAGGGTACTGAGCACGATGGCGCGCATCTGCGGCGTGAGTTCGCTCTCACCCGGAGTCGGGTCCCAACCCAGTCGCTCGAACTGCGGCTCGAAGATCGAGCGTACGGTCTCTGCGAGCCCCGGCAACTTCTCGCTCGGCAACGCCCGATCGATGAAGTTGATGGCGGTCGCCAGTGTGCCCCACGGTGTGGGCTCGTCTTGGCTGCCGAGCCCGCGCGCAACGGTGAAGAACTGATCGGCGCTGATTTGACTGGAGAACAACAGCGCCCAGCTGTCGGACACGACGGTGGCGCGCTCGAGGGCGTCGAGTTCGTCCATGTGGTCGGCGAGGGCCGCGGTCTCCTCAACGCCGTAGCGCGAACGGTAGTAACCCGGACCACGTGCGTTGAGGACTACGGGTGGGTCGTCGGTCACGGCAACGGGACTGTCGCCTAGTAGGTGCACCGTGGACGCGCCGCCCTTGAGCGAGCGTGTCATCACGGGGATCTTCCACGACGTGCCGATCGAGCTGGCGCCGGTCGTTGGTCCGTAGGCGAAGGGGAGTTGCGTGATCTCACCGTTCTCCAACGTGACGAGCGGATAGCCGCCCTGGAGAATCCAGGTGTTCATCACGTCGCGCACGGGTTCGCTGGAGACTTCTTCGAGCGCGTCCCAGAGATCGGTGGTGATCGTGTTGGCGTAACTGTGCTTGCGCAGGTAGTGGCGGATGCCGTCGCGGTACACGTCGGCGCCGAGGTATTGCTCCATCATGCGAAGGACCGCGGCACCCTTTTCATAGGTGAGTCGGTCGAACATACCGCGGGTGTCTTCGGGTGAGACGACCGTGTACTCAACGGGGCGCGTCGCGTGCAGCCCATCAATCTCCAGCGCCAGGTCGCGCTCCGCGCTGAATGTGACCCACACTTCCCACTGCGGACGAAAGGCGTCCTGACAGAGGACTTCCATGAACGTGGCGAACGCCTCATTCAGCCAGATGCCCTGCCACCACTCCATGGTGACGAGGTCGCCGAACCACATGTGCGCAATCTCGTGCATGACGACCTTGGCCACGCGCTTCATCTCACCCAGCGACGCCTTCGAAGGGTCGATGAGAAGGTCGGGCATGCGGTAGGTGATGCAGCCAAGGTTCTCCATTGCTCCCTGGGCGAAGTCGGGAATCGCAACCATGTCGAGCTTGTCCCCGGGGTAGGGGATATCGAAGTAGTCGGAGAAGAATCGCAGCGCGAAGGCGCCGCACTCCATCGCGAGTTCCGTGAGGTGTCCGTTGCCGACCGGGTACACAATGCGCAGAGGTACACCGTCGACGTCGAGCGCGGCGGTCTCTTCGAAGGGGCCAACGACGAAGGCCACGAGGTAGGTCGACATCTTCATTGTTGGGGCGAAGCTGACCGTGCGCTGGCCGTTGCCGAGATCGGTGTCGGATGTGATCGCGGCGTTTGAGTATGCGGCGAGGTGGCTCGGCACGGTGAGGTTGACCTGATAGGTGGCCTTGAAGGCCGGCTCGTCCCAGCAGGGGAAGGCGCGACGGGCGTCGGTATTTTCGAACTGCGTGGTCGCGATGGTCTGTTTCACGCCCGACGGGTCGGTGAACGTCGAACGGTAGAAGCCGTGAAGCTGGTCGTTCAAGATTCCGTTGAAGGCAATCTCTACAACGGCGCTCCCGGTCGGCAGGGCCGTGTCGAACAGGAACGTGGCCGTCTCGTAGGTCTCGTCAAAGACAATGTCGTTCGATCGGTGCCCCGTGCCACCCACGGTGACGGTCGCGGCGCCCAAATCGAGCTCAATCGCGTTCAGTTTCAACTCATTGAGTGATTCAGCGATCTCCACGTCGATCTCCACTCGTCCGGCGAAGGTGGCGGCATCGAGATTGGGTGTCAGGTAGATGCGATAGGCCGAGGGGACGACACGACGATCGAGGCGATAGGGGTTGTTTCCAGTTGTCATATCTCTCAACCCTACGGGAATTTTCACTACGCTCGCTAGGTGACAGATACCCCCACGCCCGTCTCTCTTCGCGTAAAGCCCGGTCCGAATCGACTCGCCGTGACCGGCATTGGCAACGCCATGCTCGACATAATTTCGCAGGATGCAGATGAGGTGTACGCGAAACTCGGTCTCGTAAAAGCCGCCATGTCGCTGATCCAAGAAGACCAGTTGGACACCTTCTTCAACGCCATGGGCGAGACCATCCAGATGTCCGGTGGTTCGGTCGCAAACTCAATCGCCGGTGTGGCCGCGCTCGGCGGCACGTGTGGCTATATCGGCAAAGTGGCCGATGACGAATTCGGGCGAATCTTCACCCACGACCTCAAATCCATGGGCGTCGAACTCGATCTCGCCATCGCGGCGGCCAACGAGGGCGCGACCGGGCGTTGTCACGTTTTCATTACCAACGACGCCCAACGCACAATGGCGACGTACCTTGGCGCCTCGAACCAGTTGCACGTCTCGGATATCAACGAGACGTTGATTTCCCATTCGGAGATCACCTACGTGGAGGGCTATCTCTTCGACCTGCCCCCGGCGAAGGAGGCGATCCGCAAGGTCGTGAACTTCGCCCACGACTACGACTCGATGGTCGCGCTGTCGCTTTCGGACATGTTCTGCGTCGATCGACACCGTCGCGACTTCCTCGACCTGGTAACGAACGACGTTGATGTGTTGCTCGCCAACGAGTCCGAGATCTGTTCGCTCTTCCAGGTGACGTCCCTGGATGCGGCCTTCAAGAATCTCGAAGAGCTTGGCATCTTGGCCGTCGTCACCAGAGGTCCGGTGGGTGCTGACGTCCTGACCGTGACGGGCGTCGTGACCGTGCCGGCCCATGAGGTTGAGCACGTCATTGACCAGAACGGTGCTGGCGATATGTTCGCGTCCGGCTTTCTCTACGGACTCGCCCTCGGGGCCGACCCGGTTGAGTCGGCTGAACTCGGCTCACTCTGCGCGGGCGAGATTATTTCGCACTTAGGTGCCCGACCGGAGAACGATCTCGAAGAGTTGGCGATCGACGCCGGACTTTTGTAGTTAGATTCCCTGCGCGTCGAGGATCGCGTCGAGTTCGCGAGTGTGTACTGTCTCCCACTTGACCCACGCAATCGCGACGGGAATGCAGGCCAACAGCATTAACGCGTCGCCGCCAATCCACATGATCGCGCCGCCCAGGTGGATGTTGTTGAGGATCGACGACGACGTTGATCCATTCGGTGCCATCGCTCGATACGCCGGGAAGGGCGTGTGCGAGGACATGACGAGTGCGAGTCCCGTGAAGGTATCGACGGGCACCGCGGCCATGACAAAGACGAGGCGAAGTCCTCGATGAATCTTGGTGCCGCGCTCGAGCCCGAAGACGACGCGAAAGAAGAGGTAGCCCACCACGAGGAAGCCAATCTGCTCGATGTGGTGCACCCACTCGTGCTCCATCATCAGATTGAACAGGCCCGTCAGGTGAGTGAGGGGAATGAAGATGAAGTAGGCCGCGAAGCCGAAGAGCGGTTGCGTGATCGTCGTCGTCACCCTCCCGTCGAGGATCTGGCGAAGTCGCGACGATCCAGCCTCGTAGGCGAGGTCCAACGGTGCGCTCAGTGCGAAGAGCGGGGCCGCGACCATGATCAACATGAGGTGTTGGATCATGTGGTCACTGAAATACTCCATGTCGAAGGTACCGATGACGGACTGCGTCGCCAGAAACGTCACGATCAGTCCCGCGATGAAGGCGATGGTTCGACGTGATGACCATCCAACGGCGCGTTGCGCGGCGAACATGTAGAGCAGGAGAGCACCGAACAACAAGAGAAGTGGCAAGACACCGAGGTGCCACTGATTCCAGTCATGCCACGAGAACTGCTGGCGCGACGTGGACGACATGGCTGGCACGCTGCAATTGTAAGACTGCATTTTGGACTCAAACGCGCTGGGTAGGATGTTCCCCGTGAAGTCGAAGTATCTCTCTCGTCGGGCGCTGGGGCTCCACCTCGCGCTCGTCGTATGGGTCGCCATGTGCCTGGCGGCGGCGTGGTGGCAGGTTGACCAGGCGATCCTTGGAAACTCGCTCAGTTATCTCTACGCCATTGAGTGGCCCTCCTTCGCGGTGCTCGGCTTCTTTGGTTGGTATTCGTTGCTGAATATGGAGAAAATCACTGAACACCAGGAGAAGTCCCGTAAGGAGTACGAGGAAAAGATGCGCGCGGAGGCCCAAATCGCGCGCCGGGTCGACGACGACCCCGGGGATCCGGCAATGACTGCCTACAACGACCATCTGGCGGAGATCGCGACTCGTCCCAAGAAGCGTCTCTGGGGTCATTAGTGGATGCGGCATTCCGGCGTTACCGTCTCATGTCCTTCGTCACGGGCACGACGCTGCTTACGTTGTTCGTTACGTTGTTCCTCCACATCTTCTACTTGACGTTGTGGACGCACATCAAGATATTCGTGGATGTCGTGGGGATTGGCCACGGCATCGTGCTGTACCCGCTGTACATGATCATGTGCTTCAACATGGTGTTGAAGTTCCACCTCAACCTCGCGTTGCTCGTCCTCATGCTGTTCGCCGGCTTCGTCCCGGGACTCGCGTTCTATCTTGAGTACCGCATGCGCCGTCGTCTCTACCCGAACGGACTGCGCGCGAAATGACCAACCCCTGGCTGGAGCGTCGAGTAATTGCCTTCGCCCACCAGGGTGGTTCGTTCGAAGGACCGTCGTCGACACTCGCCGCCATTGAACGCGCACTCGCCGCCGGGGCGACCGCCATTGAGCTCGATGTCCACGCGACGTCGGATCGCCACATTGTGGTCTGTCATGACGAGACCGTGGATCGAACGACGAACCATCACGGGGCGATCGCCGATCTCACGCTCGCCCAGTTGCGCGAAATGGATAACGGCTATTGGTGGATTGAGGGCGCGACGGTGACGCCGGGTCAGCCCGACGAGGTGTACGTGGAGCGTGGTCGCGCACCCCAGAATCGAGCGTTCGGCATCGTGACGCTCGAAGAGGTCGTCGAGCGGTTCCCCCACGTGTTATTGAATCTCGACCTCAAACGGACCGACCCCGACGTTGAGCCCTACGAGGAGTTGCTGGCGAACGAACTTCGTCGCCTCGATCGTCTCAGTTCGGTGATCGTCGCATCGTTCCACGATCGTGCGGTGCAGAGGTTTCGAACAGTTGCGCCGAGCGTCGCGACGAGCGCCGCCACCAGTGAAACTGCCACGTTCTACTTCTCGATGCTCGAGGGCGCGCCGAGTGTCCCGCCCGCCGAGGCTCTCCAGGTACCGATGACGTTCGGCGACGTGACCGTGGTCGACGAGCGATTCGTCCAGGCAGCGCACGACGCGGACGTCGCGGTGCACGTATGGACGATCAACGACGCCGACGACATGCGCCAACTGCTCGATCTCGGCGTGGACGGACTGATCAGCGACCGACCGACGCCGTTGGCCCAGGTTCTAAAGGAACGGGGCTGCGCGTGGGACGGTGTGCTGTAACGAGACGGGGTTAGCCGCGCCCGCAGTTCGGCTTTTTGCCGTGGTTGGCCTTCTTCTTGGCGCGTAACTTGCGCTTCACGGTCCGCTTTGACATAGGTGACAATGTTAGTAGATAGCGGGCTCGATGAGCCAAACGAGGGGACGACCGTGCAGCAGCGTGAGACCACCAAAGGTCAACTCGTCGTCGTCGCGACGCCGCTTGGCAATCTCGGTGATATCTCACGTCGGGCGCTCGAACTTCTGGCGACGGCTGACGTTGTCTACTGCGAGGACACTCGGCGATCGAGCACATTATTTAGTGCACACGACATTCCCGTGCGCGGACGGCTTCGCGCGCTGCACGAGCACAACGAAGCGTCGCTGTGTGACCAGATCGTCGCAGAGGTGCTCGACGGCAGGGTCGTGGTGCTCGTCAGCGACGCCGGAACCCCCGGTATCAGCGATCCCGGCAGCCGAGTCGTGGCCGCAGTCGCGGCGGCGGGACTCGATGTGACGACCGCACCGGGACCGTCGGCGGTCGTCGCGGCGCTGTCTATCAGTGGTCTGCCAACCGAGCGCTTCATCATGGAGGGCTTTGTCCCTCGCAAGGCGGGGGAGCGCAACGTGCTCTTCGAACAGTGGCGTCACGAATCGCGAACCGTGGTCTTCTACGAGTCACCGCAGCGCCTGGCAACGACCTTGCACGAATTGGCCGCGTTGTTTGGTGACCGCCGATGCTGCGTTGCGCGTGAGATCACCAAACTTCACGAAGAGGTCGTGCGTGGGACCCTTGGTGAGCTCAGTGAAACCTTTGCGACGCGTGACGTGATGGGCGAGATCGTCGTGGTGCTCGAGGGCACCCACGACGTGACGGTCGTCAACGACCGTGACGTGCGCGCCGCGCTTCGTGAACAGGTGCGGGCCGGCGCCTCAACGCGTGACGCCGTCACCTACGTCGAAGAGACACTGGGCGTCTCGCATCGACTCGTCTATCAGATGGCGCTGGAGCTTCGAGCCGACGACAAGGCGTAATTCATTATCCTTGAACGATGGGTCGCTTCTACATCACAACGCCGATTTACTACGCGAACGACGCCCCCCACGTGGGGAGCGCGTACACGACGGTGAACGCCGACGCGATGGCCCGCTGGCATCGACTGCTGGGCGATGAGACAAAGTTCCTGACCGGGACGGACGAGCATGGCCAAAAGGTCGCCGACGCCGCCGCCCAGAACCACATGACGCCCCAGGACTGGACGGCCCTTAAGTCCGAGCAGTTCAAAGAGGCCTGGGAGACGCTGAATATCAGCTTCGACGACTTCATCCGCACGAGTGAGCCGCGCCACTACCTCACCGTGCAGAAGTTTCTGACCGCCATCTACGACAACGGCTACATCTTCAAGGACGTCTACCAGGGTCTGTACTGCGTCAGTTGCGAGGACTACTACACGATAGAAACGAGTCTCGAGGGAAAATGCCCCATCCACGGTCGAGACCTCATTGAGATGGAAGAGGAGAACTGGTTCTTTCGTCTCAGCGCCTTCGAAGATCGTCTCGAGGAGTACTACGCGCAGCATCCCGGTTTCGTCACCCCCGAGACGAAGCGAAACGAGGCCCTTTCGTTCATCAAAGGCGGTCTGCGCGACATCTCCATCACTCGCACGTCCATCAGTTGGGGGGTGCCCGTTCCGTGGGACGAGGCCCACGTGTTCTACGTCTGGTACGACGCGCTGATCAACTACCTCACGGCCATTGGTTACGGGAGCGACCACGACGAGGTCGCCAAGTGGTGGCCCTCTTCGCACCACCTGATCGGCAAGGAGATCATCCGCTTTCACTGCGTGTGGTGGCCGGCCATGTGCATGGCCGCCGGCCTCGAGCCGGTCAGTCACGTCCAAGTGCACGGTTGGCTCTTGTTGGGCGGACAGAAGCTCGGCAAGACCATGGTCGCCGACGGCGCCGTGAAACTGACCGATATTGCGCCGGTCGAACTGACGAACGAGTTCGGTGTCGATCCGCTTCGTTACTACCTACTTCGCGAGACCTCACTCGGCAACGACGGTGAGTTTTCGCATGAGGGCATCACCCAGCGCTACAACACCGACCTAGCGAACAACTTGGGCAACCTCGTGGCTCGGGTCTCAACGGTCGTCGCCTCCAAGTGCGGTGGCGTTGGACCGAGTCCGAAGGCCGATTCGACGCTGCGCTCGCACGCCGAGGTTGCGGTCAGAGAGACGGCGGCGGCGTGGAACGACTTCTCGCCCCAGGGAGCGCTCGAAGCCACCTGGGGCCTCATCGGAGCGACCAACGCGTACCTCGAAGAACACGCGCCGTGGAAGATGGAGTCGGGTGATCTCCTCGACGCCGTGATGGGTGACGCCCTCGAAGCCATTCGATTGGTGGCGATTCTGACGACGCCCGCCATGCCGTGGACGTGCGAAGAGATATGGCGGCGTATTGGACTCGCTGGCACGCCGAGTGACGAGGTCTTTGCCGCGAGCACGACGTGGGGGCAGTACGCCGCGACGTCGCCCATCGTGAAGGGCGATCCGCTCTTTCCACGAATGAAGAGCGACGCGTGAGTCACTGGACTGACGCCCACTGTCATCTCCAAGAGCAGTTCCTGCGCGGTGATGACGCGTCGCTCGCCGTCGTCACCGAAACGCTCTCGCGCGCCTACGAGGGGGGCGTCGACCGGGTCGTCGTCATTGGAACGGACCTGACGACGTCGCGCCAGGCACTCGACATCACTGCGCTCGAGGGACCGGTCGAGATCTACGCCACGGTAGGGCTGCACCCCCACGACGCGCGCCAGGACATTGGCCCGGTACTGGAACTGGCCCGCGAAAAGCACCAAAAACTGGTGGGAATAGGCGAATGTGGCCTGGATTACTACTACGAGCACTCACCCCGCGACGTTCAGCGACGGGCCTTCGCCGCTCAGATTGCCCTCGCGCACGAACTTGACCTGGCCTTGGTGATTCACGCCCGCGATGCCTTTGACGACCTTACGGACATCCTGTCGAGCGAAGGCGTGCCCGAGCGTACGGTCGTTCACTGCTTCACCGGCACGCCTGAGGACGCCACGAACTGTCTGGCCCTGGGATGCGACATTTCAATCTCGGGCGTCGTCACCTTTAAAAACGCCGAACTGCTCCGTGAAGCCGTTCGCATCGTCCCGCTCGACCGGCTGCACGTCGAAACCGACAGTCCGTTTCTCGCGCCCGTGCCCTATCGCGGGACAACGAACGAGCCGGCGTACGTGACGGTCGTGGGGGAGTTCGTCGCCGAACTGCGCGGCGAGAGCTTCGTCGATGTTCGTGAGGCCACGAGCGCCAACACGGCGCGGTTGTTCCGATTTCCTGCCCGTTAGGGCATCCTTTTCGCTAATTCCATGGACTTTGCGGGGTGAGTTGCCACCGCGGTCGCCCTCTCGTAGCGTTGCGGCGGGAGATTGCACGGACCTCGACGTTGAGGCGGAGGGTGGAGATCTGAGGGCATCAATGCTGCGGGCGCCGTGGCGTCCGTTGTCGGCAGTGATCGTGATCGCCGCAGTGGCGATGTCAACGGTGCTCGTCACGCCCCGCGACGTCGGCGCCGCAACCGGTCACGCGAAACGGCACATGCCTTCGCTCATCGGACGCAGTCGCGCTCAGGTGTTCTCGATCATGCGCGCCGACGCCCTGTTCTTCGTCACCGAGGGACCCGGAAGTGCGAACGGCACGTGGCGCGATGTCGTCGCGCAGTCGCCCAAAGCGGGCACGGTCGTTGACTGGCACTCCGAGGCAACCTTGACGGTGTCGAACGCGAACCCCCACGGCCCCCGGGCAGTCCCTCGACTCATCGGACTCTCTCGAGCGCGGACTTTCGCCGCCATGGAGCGCGCCCAACTGTTCTTTACTACCTCGGGACCAGGAAGTACGGACGGAAAATGGGTCGTCGTCCTGCACCAGACGCCCGCGCCGGGCACCAGGGTGGCTTGGCACGCCGAGGTTGCGCTCAAAGTAAGCACCGTGAAACCGCACCCAAAGAAAGTGGCACACCGACCGGTGAAGAAGCCGGTTACGACCACGACGAAGCCCAAGCCCAAGCCCAAGCCGAAGAAGACGTGCACGCCGACGACCACGACCTCCCAGGCGACCACGACTTCGACCACGCCCACCACGTCAACGTCAATGGCGGGGTCGACGACGACGTCGGCGCCGACGACCACGACGACTAGTCCGCGCGCAACGACCACCACCACGATCTGCAAGGTGCCCACGACCACCACGACGCTGAAGCCCAAGAAAACGAGGCCGAAGCGCTACCGGGTCGGTGACGCCACCTGGTACTCGTACTTTCCTGGGCGTTGCGCGACGTGGTACCTGCCCATGGGAACACGGATTGCGGTGCGCGACCTCGCCACGGGCAAAGTCATCCATTGCATCGTGACCGACCGCGAGGGGGCGCACGGCAACCGCGTCGTCGACCTCTCCGAAACGCAGTTCGCGCAACTGGCACCTCTCGCGAAGGGAGTAGTGGTCGTTAGAGTCTCTTGGTGACCCATACGCGCACCGAACTCAACGCGCTGCTGGACCAGTACGGACTTAAACCCTCGCGAGCGCTCGGTCAGAATTTCGTGGTCGACCCCAATACCGTTCGTCGAATCGCCCGGCTCGCGAATGTTGGAGCGGACGACCTCGTCCTAGAAATCGGCGCTGGACTTGGCTCCTTGACATTGGCCCTGCACGAAACGGGCGCCGAAGTGCAGGCCATGGAGGTCGACCGCTACCTGATCGAACCGCTTCGTGGCGTTCTCGAGCCGCTCGGCGTGCGTGTCCATCACGCCGATGCGCTTCACGCGGACTACGCGGAGATTCTCGATGGCCGTCCCGCCGTCGTGGTCGCCAACCTTCCCTACAACGTCGCCACGCCGCTCGTCTTGCACCTGCTCGAGAGTGAGCCGTTGATTACCCGAATGCTCGTCATGGTCCAAAAGGAGGTGGGCGAGCGCTTCGCCGCTCAGGCGGGTGACGACGCCTACGGCGCGGCGTCGCTGCGGTTGCAGTATTTCGCCGACGCCAAGGTGGTTGGCAAGGTCAGCCCTTCGGTTTTCTTCCCGAAGCCCAACGTGGACTCAGCCCTGGTCGCCATCGTGCGTCGCGCTTCGGTTCGAATTGACCCATCACTCGTGAGTGAATCGGCCCTTTTCGAAGTGATTCGCACTTCGTTTGGGCAGCGCCGAAAGATGCTTCGACGTTCGCTGGCCGGCTGGTCCAGTGACGGGGTCTTTGAGCGCGCCGAGGTTGCTGAGACACGCCGCCCCGAAGAGCTCACCATCGAAGAGTTCGCTCGATTGGCGGCGGCGCGATGATCGAACTGATGGCCCACGCCAAACTCACGTGGTTTCTCGAAATTACGGGCGTGCGTGAAAATGGCTACCACGAACTGCGAAGTGAAATGACAACCATCGCTCTGCACGACGTCTTGTTCCTCGATGAGACGGGCGACCACCTGCAGGTCCTCAATCCCTTCTTGACCGACGTTGCATCGGACGAGACGAATCTGGTGTCGAGGGCCCTTCGACTCGTCCAACGACGCGCCGCTGTCCGGGTGGAGAAGTACATTCCGGTGGGCGGTGGGCTCGGTGGCGGGAGCGCCGACGCAGCGGCAATTCTTCGATGGGCTGGCGGCGTGACCCCTGAGATCGCCGTCACGCTCGGAGGCGACGTGCCGTTCTGTCAGTTGGGCGGCCGCGCACTCGTCGAAGGGGTGGGCGAACTTCTCACGCCCCAGTTGTACGAACGACGCGATATCACCTTGATCGTGCCCGAGTTCGGCGTGTCAACGGCCGATTGCTACGCGGCCTACGACGAGATGTATGGCGAAGGCTGGCGGCCCGAGGGCCCCAATGCTCTCGAAATACCGGCCGGGCGCGTTGAGCCCAGGCTGAAAGCAACGCTCGAGTGGCTTCGCGCCGAGCTTGGCACCGACGTCCAGTTGGCCGGATCAGGCTCATCGATGTTCGTCGAGGGTCATCTCCAGGTTTCGCCCGATCGCTGGGACATGACGAGTCCCGACGGCACTCTCCAGTTGTCCAATCTCACTACCACGCCCAGATAGGCGTTCGAGAAGTCTTATTTACCGGCGGCGCGACGCTGGAAGCGGGTTCGCTTCAGCATCTTCTTGTGCTTCTTTTTGCGCATGCGCTTGCGGCGCTTCTTAATTAGTGATCCCATGGCTTTGTGAACCTTACTAGAAATTGCCGCCGACTCTTTTGGCCCATGGGCACATCGGACGTCGGCGCTTAATTCGAGCCGGCCGTTCGTTCGATGCGTAATGCCTGACGGGGACAGCCACGCACCGCGAAGCGGGCCGACTCGAGCGCGTCAGCGTCGCTGAGTGGGGTTGGCGTGGCCTTGATGATCGGATAACCCCATTCGTCGATCTGCACAAGTTCGGGGGCGAGTTCGTGGCAGTGCCCGAAGCCGTCGCAGAGGATTGGATCAACTCGCAGTACGAAGCCGCCGGCCTTGGGCTTTATTGCCATACCAACTCATCTTCATGCACGATGGACGGAACCGTCACCCAGTGCTCCCTGGCTTTCGCACCCTCGCACATCGAGCCCTGAGCGTGGCGCTCAATATCGACTGCGAAGACGGACAGCGCGGAGCGGACCATTCGCACGACGCCGTCGGGATGGCGACAGGCGCCTCGTCCCTCGATCACGCCGCAGCGCTCGATCAGTCGTGCGAGGACCGTGGGTCCGTCGGGGCGTGCGTGCAGGAGGTGGGTCAGATCCTCGGCGAGCGCCGGGAGGCCAAAAGCGCAAGGGCCGCACTGGCGAGCGCTCTCGTTGGCCATCCAGTCGACCACTCGTTTCGTTTCGAGGAGTCCGCAGCCGCTTCGAGGGAGGACGACGAGGACGCCGGTGCCCACCATTGCCCCCACGGGTGCGAGCGTCTCGTTGGCGTAGGGGACGTTGAGGTGGTTGCCGGCGAGCCACGTGCCGCCGTACCCTCCGGTGAGAAGAGCCTGCGGTTGCGCGTCGGCGTTGCCGGCGTCGAGGATTGCGGCCAGCGTCGTGCCGAGCGAAACCTCGAGGACCTTCGGGCGATCGACTGCACCCGTCAGCGAGACGAGCGCGCTGCCGGGGCTCGTGGCTGTTCCCAATTCGCGAAACCACGCCGCTCCGAATCGTCCAATCAAGGCAACGTGGGCGCAGGTTTCGGCGTTGTCGACCAGTGCCGGTCCGCGGCCCACGCGCAGCACGTGGGTTCGACTTGCGCGGTACTGGGGAAGTGACTCGTTGTCGTTAAGCCAGTGCACGAGCGCTGACTCCTCACCGGCGACGTAGCGCCACGGCGCGTCGTGCAACTCGAAGGTCGGTCCCTTGTGAGTGCGCAGGGTGCGTTCGAAAATGGCCCGTTTTAGATAGTGCACCACGGTCGGATTGTCGCGCGGCACGCAGACCGCGACGGTCTTGGCGCCGATCAACGCGGCCAAGTATTCCGCGCCGTCGAGCACCAGGTGTGGATTCGTTGACAGCAGTGTTCTGTCCTTATGGGCTTCGGGCTCACCCTCCATGGCGTTCACGACAACGACCTTGCCGTGACCTCGTTGGTTACGAATGAGCGCGACTTTTCTCGATGTCGGAAATGCGCCGCCTCCGCGACCCGTGAGACCCGACGCTTCGAGCTCGTCGAACAATCCGCTCGGTCGTACTGGTGTGGCGAAAGTCGACTCGTGCTCGGCGAGCGAGAGTGGACGACCGGTCGCACCGAGCAGGACGCGAGGCAGCGTTGCGTTCATCGTCGCGGATGCCTCCGCGCGGAGTCATCGCGGGCGTCGACCTCAAGCGACGCGACGGCCAGTGGCGAAAGTGCGGTGCGTCCGGCCGCCCGCGAGGGACGAGCGAAATAACGCCAGAGCGCCGAGGCGAGCGCCACCGCGCCGCACACCACGCCAAGCGCCAACCCCCAACTCGAACGACTATCCGTGCCCGTCAGAAAACTGTGCGTGATCGCGCTGGCGAGGGCCAGCCAACTGAACCAGTGGATGAACCGCCATGATCGATTCGCGATTCTCGCTTTCAAAAGACTTGAGACCCACAGCGCGAGGATGAGGTCGAAGGCGACCGCACCGAGCGCGACGTGCACGGGCTCGTACTTGGACGTGAGCGGTATGAATGGCGAGATCCAGCCGGTTGGTACGTAGCTGTCGAGGAGGGTCGTGAGGATGTGCACCATGAGAAACACGATGGCGACCATCGTGAGCGAACGGTGCAACTCATTGAGTTCAAATCGGCCGACGTAGGTGCCGCCGATTCGATTCGCGACGAACGTTCCGAGCGCGACGACGAGTGTGAAGAGAATCAGCGCGACGAAACCCGTCGCGCGCGTCGTGTACCAGAAGTAGGGAGAAGTCAACGCGATCATCGAGCCGCCTCCGTGTCCTCGGGCCAACCACCAACGAACTCAACGGTACCGTTCGATCGAACGAGCCGAGCCGACCAACCGGCTTGGGCAATATGATACGCGGCCTCTTCGTCCCAGAGCAGCGCTGCGGTGGCGAACGCGTTCGCGAGGACGCAGTCGCTCGCCGTCACCGATGCCGTGGCGTAGGTGCCATTGGCGAAGGAACCAGTTCGCGGATCGATGATGTGATTGACGACGTGGTTGCCGGCGCGCCACGTGCGCGATGTCGTCGACGAAGTGGCGATGCCCCCGTGTCGCAGAGAAATGCGAGGTTCGCGGCCGGTGATCGTCAGCGCGTCGCTCACCCCGACCGCCCACGGACCTTGGGGCCCGTTGCCTCGCACGGCCACGTCACCGCCGAGTTCGACCACCACACCGCCTGAGGTCGCGACGTCGTCCGCGACGAGGTCCACGACCAACGCCTTCGCACTGGCGCCGAGGTCGAGCTGGCACGGCGCGTCAATGATGACCGTGTGGTGCTCGCGGTCCAGGTGGACTGCGCCGGGGCCGAGGGGTCGGATCGGCGTCGCGGCCGGTGCGTTGACGCGAGCGATCAATTCGTCGAAGTCGCGGTCGTAGCCGAGCGCCAGCAACGAAGGAAGTACCGTCGGATCACAGAGGCCTTCGGTCGCATCGGCGGCGCGCAGCGCCGCGTCGAGAGCGAGTTCGAGGGTCTCGCTGACGGGAGTGACTTCACCGGGCGTGGCATTGAGACGCGAGAGTTCGGAGTCGTCGTGGAAGCGATTGCACGCGACGTCGAAGGACTCGAGCCTCGTCCAGAGTCGTTCGATCGCGTTCGCCATCTGATCCTCACGCTCAGTCGAGAGTGAACCGCTCAGTCCCCAGATCTCGAAGTTCATGGAGTGCCTAGTAGCAGGTCACGTGGCCCGACGGCGTGGAGTTGCAGACCGTCGTTGTGGTCACGGGCGCTGTCGTCGGTGTCGTGTAGACGGTGGTGGGCGTGCTTTTGCGCACTGTGGTGGGTGTCGTTCGCACTGTCGTGGTGGGAGTCGTTCGCACTGTCGTGGTGGGCGTGCTCTGGTGCACTGTGGTGGGCGTCGCTCCCACCGTCGTCGTGGTGTCGTGCGCGGGCGACGTCGTCGTGGTCGTCAAACGCGGAACCGAGGTGGTCGTGGGCGGGGTAGAGACCGTCGTCGTCGACTTGACGGCGCTCGCCTCGGCGCCCACGAGGACGGCCGACAACGCGCATGATCCGAGGAAGATCAATTGCGTAAAGCGTCGAACGCGCGCAAAGCGGCGATCGCGCTGTTGGGGAGTGCGCTCGGTGGGGACCATAAGGTTTCTCTGTCCCTACAGTCTCGCAGCGGTTGCTAAAGAAATGACCGGTTCACGATAAGAAACAACGCAGAATTGAGACTCCGTTGTGCGGCCTTTACGTCGTTTCGACGATTGGCAGTGTGATTGTGAATCGAGCGCCGCCGAGGGTTGGATCGCGGTCAACGCTGACGGTGCCACCGAGTTCCGCGACAACCTGGGCGACAATCGAGAGACCGAGGCCCGAACCGGGTAGCGCCCTGGCCGAAGCGGCACGCCAGAAGCGGTCGAAGATGAAGGGTTGATCTTCATCAGAGATGCCGGGGCCACTATCACTTACCGTGATAGTGCCTTCTACTGCCGAAACCGCGATCTGGCCGTTGGTTGGAGTGAACTTCACGGCGTTCGTGAGAAGATTCGAAACCGCGCGAATGAGTCGGTCGCGTCGCCCGAGCACCGTCGAGGGGGTGACCGTCACGTCAATCGTGATGTCCTTGATGCGCGCGTACGTGCGCGCAGTGTCGATGCACTCGTCGAGACATTCATCGAGTCGGAGCGATTCCACCGCGCCCTCGCTTCGTTCACCTCTCGCGAGCTCGCCGAGGTCGGTTACCAGCGCAGCCAGTTCATCGACCTGGGTGACCATGTCGTTGGTCAATTGGAGGAGGTCGTCGGGATTGAGTTCTTGCGCCCGTGAGAGGACTTGGGCATTGGTTCGCAGCGAAGTGAGGGGAGTGCGCAACTCGTGGCTCGCGTCAACCACGAGTTGTCGCTGCAACACCTGCGAGCTTTCAACAGTGCTGAGGAGTCGGTTGAAGACTCGTCGGAGGCGTCCCAGCTCGTCGGCTTCGCCCTCGACGAGGCGGTAGCCCAGGTCATTGGTTTCGGCGACCGTTTCAATCTCATTGGTCACGGCTTCGAGGGGACGAAGTGCCGCGCGCGCCAGCAGCAATCCGAGTCCGAGGGCAAGAAGTAACCCGCCAAAGGCGACGATAACCAACGTGCGCACGAGGCTCCGCAACTGGCTGACCTGTCCGGTGATGTCGACCACGAACATCTCCGCGGTCGACGTTTTGGTCTCGTAGGCACCCATCGTGAGGCTGACAATCGATCCTTTTGGAATCGGTTCGATGAACTCGCGCACGCTTCCTCCGTCAACGACTGCCGTGCGGTATAGCGCGGGACTCTTGCCCTTCGCGACGGCCAAGATCGTCGAGTCGATGGGAATACCTAGCTCAGAGGGAACGGTCTGGCGGTTGGGCAGCACGAGCACGACGTAGGCGCCAAAGTGAGGACTATTGGACCCGTTCCCCGGATTGGCCTCGGCGTAGAGGGATTCGTCGACGGAGTGGATGAGCGAGTTTCGTGTCGTGAGAAACGCCGCGAAGCAGGCGAGTACCACCGCAATGGCGGCAACACCTACGGTCGCCGCAATTACCCGAGATCGAAACGTCACGTGGTGCGCAGTGCGTAACCAACACCACGCACCGTCTGAATCAGGCGTTGCTCACCGGCCTCTTCGAGTTTGCGTCGCAAGTAACCGATGTAGACGGCCAACGAGTTGGTGCCCGAATCAAAGTTGTAGCCCCACACGAGGTCCAGAATCTGGTCTCGCGTCAGGACTTGACGTGGGTGGTGGAGGAACAGTTCAAGTAAATCGAACTCAATCTTGGTCAGTTCAACCGAACGGGTACCGCGATGAACTTCTCGGGTCTGAGGACTGAGACTGAGATCCTCAAAACGAAGCACCGCGCCATCGCCATCGAGGACATTGTGGCGTCGCAAGAGTGCACGCAGTCGTGCCAGTAACTCCGCGAGGTCGAAGGGCTTTACGAGATAGTCGTCGGCACCGACGTCGAGCCCGGCCACGCGGTCGTTGACCGCGTCGCGAGCGGTCAACATCAAAATCGGTGTTGAGTCGCCCGAACGTCGAATTCGTCGGCAAATCTCAAGGCCGTCGATGTCGGGCAACTGCAGGTCGAGCACAATGGCGTCGGGCGCTCGAAGTTGGATTGCCTTGAGTGCGCTCGTGCCATCGTCGAAGAGCTCAACGTCGTAGTTCTCCATTCGGAGGGCGCGACCGAGCGCACTGCGGATCGCCGCGTCGTCGTCAACAATCGCGATATAGGAGTTCGTTGATGGTGCGCTAGTCACGATGCGGCTTTCTCAGTTTGTTGGTACAGGCTCTAGTGTTGCTGGTTGGTGTTAAGCGTCTTCAGAGATTCGCTAAGAATCTCTGAAGATTGCCACAGTACCGGTAGTGGCGGGTAGTTCAATTGGCAGAACGACGGACTTTGAATCCGTAGGTTGGAGGTTCGAGCCCTCCC
>Ga0208586_1000180_pt1 | contig 25252 bp, 23 predicted proteins | sample NGESurshal072012_6_FD_184471 | JGI IMG/M metagenome (GOLD analysis project Ga0208586, IMG submission 184471) | Arctic peat soil microbial communities from Barrow, Alaska - NGEE Surface sample 53-3 shallow-072012 (SPAdes) | ecosystem: Environmental > Terrestrial > Soil > Wetlands > Peat ... | reverse complement strand
ACCCGCAAGGTTGTTGTCCAGACCCGAGACGAACGAGGCGGCCACCGCAGCACCCACGGCCGCTGTGCCGAGCAGGCCGGCGACACGCGCCACCGCATTGTTGACGGCCGAAGCGATGCCCGCTTGGCCGGTCTCCACACCCGCAAGCACGGCAGCGGTGAGCGGAGCAACCGTCATCGACAGGCCCAGCGAGAACACGAGAATGCCCGGCAAGACATCGCTGAGGTAGTCGACTTGAACTCCGATTCGCTGGAACAGGAGCAGCCCAACAGCCGCGACCAGCGGACCCGCCCCCATGAACAGGCGCGGGCCGTAGCGATCGGCCAGCGCACCGAAGCGCTTTGAGAAGGCGAACATGACGAGCGTCGCCGGCAGAGTCGCGAGCCCGCTTTGCAGGGGCGTGTAGCCACCTATCTGCTGCAAAAAGATCGTCAGGAAAAAGAACAGAATCGCCAGACCCGCGTACATCGAGAGCGTCTCGATGTTGCCCGCCGAGAAATTGCGCCTGCCAAAGAGCGCCAGTGGCAACATCGGGTCGCGGCTGCGCGCCTCGTGCACGACAAAGCAGACCAGCAACGCCAAACCGGCCACGAACGGCAGGAACACCGCTGGGCTCCCCCACCCGAGGCGAGGCTGCTCGATCAGCGCGAACACGGGTCCGCCGAGCCCCAGGGCGCACAACAGGCCGCCAAGCACGTCGATCCTGCGAGCGCTCTCGCGACGCGGTTTGGACGCAGGGATCACAACCAAGATCAACACCACGCAGATCGCGACGAACGGCAGATTGATCAAAAAGATCGCCCGCCACGAGAAGAGCTGGAGCAGCTCGCCTCCTGCCAGCGGCCCAATCACCGTGGCGATAGCGCCCCATGCCGTCCAGCTCCCTATCGCCGGGCCGCGCTCTGACTCGGCGAAGGTCGCCACTATGACCGCCAAAGCGCTGGGCGTAAGCAGCGCACTGGCCACTCCCTGGAGGGCTCGCGCCGCAATCAGCGCACCGATCGTAGGGGCCAGGGCGCACAGCAGGGAAGCCACCCCGAAGCCCCCTACACCGAGCGCGAAAATGCGCCGCTCGCCATACAGGTCTCCAAGCGAACCGCCGATCAGGATCAGCGATCCGAGTGTGAGCAGATAGGCATTGACGACCCACTGCTGGGCCGCCAGACCGCCACCAAGATCATGCTGGATCGTGGGCAAAGCCACATTTACGACGGTGCCGTCCAGCAGTGCGATCCCTGAGCCAAGGATGCAGGCTATGAGCGTCAGCCGCTTGCGTGAGGCGATATCCCCGACGAAGCGACTCCCGATGGAGATCATGTGTTGCACGGTAGCCGCCCAGGCCTTGCCCAGGCCAAGAGATCTGAAGCGCGTATCCGCGCAGAGCGACCCTCAGCCAAGTGGGTCAACCAGTGCCCACGCAGCCTTGCCTTCGCGCTGGGCCTTCACAACGACCCCCTCGGCCTCGAGGCGCCGCAGGTTCCCGTTGATGTTGGGAGCGCTCGTTGCCGTCACCACCACCAGCTCGCCCACAGTGTGAGAACCATGCTCGAGCGCGCCTAAGATCGCTTCGCGGGCAGCCCCCCGCACCGCACGCTCGGGCTTGGCCTCGACCTTGGGCGCCGACTCTGACCTAAAAAGCTTGGCCGCGGGTCGCGCCGGCTTCAACTTGGGCTTCGGCTTGGGAGCCGACTGCCGCGAGCGCTTGACTGGGACGCTTGCCACGGCCGGCGAATTGACCGTTGGGCGAGCGGGCTGCGCTCTGACCACGGCGCCCTCCCGACCCGCCTCGACAAGTGCGTCTGCCGCGTCGAGCAAACGCTGCCGCTCAGCCAACAGCGGTCGCAGCTCGTTCAGGCGCTCATCGATTTCACGGCAGACGGTGCTCAACAGGTCGGTGGCCATGCTTGTCCTTCCAGGGTCAGGTTGTTCTCGGGCGAGGCATTCTCGCAGCGAATCGCGCTCGGTCCACTACGGCTCGTCGTACATGATTCCCAGACCGCATTCGACGATACTTAGGGAATGACTTCGACGAGTTTCGTGGGGCCCGGAGAGAGGGCCAGGGTAGTCGTCTTGGGCGGAGGCTTCGGCGGCGTCTATGCGGCTCAATACCTCGCACGCCTCGCCGCCAAGGGCGCCCCCTTGGACGTTTCGCTCGTCAACCGCGAGAACTATCTGGTCTTCCAGCCGATGCTCGCCGAGGTGCTTGCCGGAGACGTGGGCCTCCTCGACACGGTCAGTCCGCTGCGCCAGCTGCTTGTCGACACCGAGCTATTCATACGCGAGATAGAGGCCATAGACCTCGATAGACGTGTGGTGAGGCTTGGCGCTGGACTCACGCCGCAGGCCCACGAGCTCGAGTTCGACCACCTCGTGGTTGCACTCGGCAATGTCACAGACTTCAGAGGCGCCCCCGGCTTGCCCGAGCATGCCTTGCCCTTCAAGACGCTCGCCGACGCGGTGCGTATCCGCAATCACGCGATCCATGTCTTGGAGCAAGCCTCGGTAGTACGTGACCCCGAGCTGCGCCGTACGATGCTCACATTCGTGGTGGCCGGCGGAGGTTTCTCCGGTACCGAGGCAGCTGCGGCCTTGAACGATTTTCTGCGGGGCGCCCTCGCGCACTATCGCTCGCTTGCGCGCGAGGAGTTGCGAGTCGTGCTCGTGCACAGCGGCAAGCACGTCCTGGAGCGCGAGCTCACGCCGCGATTGGCACGCTACGCGACCAAAGTGTTGAGCGAGCAGGGAATCGAGTTGATGCTCGGTCAGCGTCTGGTCGCGGCAAGCCCCCATGGAGCCGTCCTTTCCGATGGACAGAAGATTGCCACCCGCACACTGATCTCGACCGTGCCTTCCTCGCCCAACCCGATCGTCGAGCAGCTCGGTTTGCCGATGGTGCGAGGACGCTTGGAGTGCGATGCGACGCTCGCGGTTATCGGCAGCGCAGGGATATGGGCGGTCGGCGACTGCGCTCAAATTCCGATGCCCCTGGGAGAGCCATGCCCGCCCACCGCACAGCACGCAATCCGCCAGGCAAAGCTCGTGGCCCGCAACATCCTCGCCGCTCACACGGGCAAGCGCAGGCATTCGTTCGCCTTCACCGGCCTGGGCAAGCTGGGCGCACTCGGCCACCACCGCGCGGTCGCCGAGCTGCCCGGAGGGATCACCGTCGAGGGCGTGAGTGCGTGGCTGATGTGGCGCTGCATCTATTGGGCCAAGCTCCCAGGAGCCAGCCGCAAGACCCGGGTCGCCGTGTCGTGGCTGAGCGACCTGATGCTTCCCTCCCATCCAGTCCAGCTCAATCTGGGCGGCGGGCGCGGCGCTACGCAGGCCCACTATGAGGTCGGAGAGATCGTCTTCGAAGAGGGCGACGTCGGCGACAGTCTGTTCATGATCCTGGCCGGCCATGTCGAGGTGATCAAGCTCGTCGGCGGGGAGCCCCAGCACATAGGCACGCTCGGACCCGGCGAATATTTTGGGGAGATGGCTTTGCTCGGTCGCCAACCGCGCAGCGCCACAGCGCGCGCCGCCGGCCCACTCGACCTGCTCGTGCTGCCGGGCGCCGACTTCTCGGCGCTCACGGACGGTCTCTCTGAGTTCCGCGGGGAGTTCGAACAGATTGCGCAGACCCGAGCGGAGGCTGACTCTGCGCGGGCGGCATCGACGCCCGCGCAGTAGAACATTGCGCTCTTTTACCGACGGAAAGAATCGGGGCGGCCGGATTTGAACCGGCGATCCCCCGCCCCCAAAGCGGGTGCGATACCAGGCTTCGCTACGCCCCGATGAGCACTAAGAGTAGACGCCGCTGCTAGCCTCCGCGCCGCGATGGCCGACATCCAACCTTTGCGCGCGCTCTACTACGACCAGGCGATCGTGGGCGATCTCGCCGACGTGACCTCGCCGCCGTACGACGTAATCGATGACCAACAGCGCGAGGCGCTCCTGGAGCGTTCCCCTTTCAATGTGGTGGCCGTCGACCTTCCCAAGGGTCAACCAGACCCATACAAGGCCGCCGGTGAGCTCTTCGAGGCCTGGCAGATGCAGAGAGTGGTCGTTCGCGATCCCGAACCTTCGCTATGGGCCCACACCCAAACCTACACCGGCCCCGACGGCCAACCCAGGACACGCAAGGGCTTCTTCTGCAGGGTCCGAATCGAGGGCTACGGTCCGGGACGGGTACGACCCCACGAGCGAACGCACCCAGGTCCCAAGGAGGATCGACTCCGCTTGATGAGGGCGACTCGCACGAACCTCTCCCCCATTTTTTCGCTCTACTCGGACCCCGACAATGCAGCCTGGCGTGCGCTCGAGCCCGCGACCAATGCAGCGCCGTGGGGCGAAGTCAGCGACGCGGACGGCACCAACCACCGGCTGTGGCGCGTTAGCGACCCCTCCGCTATCGCCGCGGTGCAGGCAGCCACCCGCGACGCCGAGCTTCTGATCGCCGACGGCCACCATCGTTATGAGACCTCCGACGCCTACGCCAAGGAGCTCGGCGGCGAGGGAGAGCACCGCTACATCCTCATGTGCCTCGTCGCCTTGGAGGATCCTGGGCTGACCGTGTTCCCGACCCATCGGCTCGTCCGGGGGCTCGATCGCGAGCGCCAAGATGCCCTGAGAGAAACATTGCGTCGCGACTTCGAGATCGCCGAGGTGCCGCTCGAGCGGATCGCGCCCGAGCCCGGAACCGGTCTTCTGCAGCTCGGCTACATAGACGCCCACCATCTCCAGCCCTACCGCCTAAAGCTCTCCGACCAGGCAATCGCCGACGCCGCCCTGCCTGGCTTCTCCAAGGCCTATCGCGGCCTCGACACGGGTGTCCTCGAGGCCCTGATCCTCAAGGGCGCCCTGGGTTTGAGCGACGATGACATCTCCCATTTCAACGGGCTCTTCTATGCCCGCTCCACCGAGGAGGCCGTCACCCTGGTGCGCTCCGGCGAGTACGACGCCGCTTTTTTGATGCGCCCCACGCCTGTCTCACAGGTGCGCGACGTGGCTGCATCCGGAGAGAACATGCCGCCAAAGTCCACGTTCTTCTACCCCAAGCTATTGACCGGCTTGCTGTTCAACCCCCTTTCCTAGCGCGATGCCGTCGATACCATGGAAGGAGAGGGTGCTGTGAGGACCCGATCGGAAGGTGTTGCAGTGATGAAGGCCAGTGTCAGACGCAAGGATTCAGCGTTCAAACACACAGTGCAAGTGCGCGATCATCAGTTGACCGTGGATGAGCCCTTGGAGTCCGGTGGCGAGGACGCCGGCCCGGACCCACAGGAGCTACTTGCTGTGAGCCTCGCTTCGTGCACCGCGATCACGATGGAGATGTACGCGGCGCGCAAGGGATGGGACATCGGCAAGGTCGAGGTGGACGTCCAATACACCCCCGCCGAGCGAGGCTGCCCGACCAAGTTCGACGTCGTCTTGCGCCTGCCCGAGGACTTGCCCGAGGAGCAGGTCGAGCGCCTCCAGGTGATCGCCGCCAAGTGTCCTGTGCACCGGACCTTGGACGGCGAGGTCATGTTCCTTGAGCGAGTCGAGCGCACCCACGCGGTCGCCGAGGCGTGAGCCTCGATCGAGCGCTCGGCGAAGTACTTTTGGGTCTCGACTCCCACGATGGGCCTGCCGCCGACGCCCAGGTCGCAGCCGCGGTACTCGTACCCCTCTACGAAGACGCCGGCGGCGAGTTGCACGTAGTACTCACCAAGCGCCGGGGCGACCTGCGCCGCCACGCCGGCGAGATCTCATTTCCCGGTGGACGCCGCGACCCCGGCGACAGCTCCTTGAGCGAGACCGCTCTACGCGAGGCTGAAGAGGAGATCGGATTGCCGCGAGCGGAAGTGACTCTGGTCGGTGCGCTTCAGCGCACATCCACATTCGCCACCAACTACGCGATCCACCCTTTCGTGGGTTTGCTCCAAAGCGCCCAGCCTTGGCTTGCCTCAGAGCTGGAGGTCGACAGCGTGCTCGAGCCGTCGTTGCGCGAGCTCGGCGCCGGTGCCACGAGAACGCGCATGCAGCGGCGCGGCATAGCCTTCGAAACCGATGCCTACGTATTCGACGGCGAGCTCGTGTGGGGGGCCACTGCCCGCATCCTCGAGAGCTTGCTCGCGCGCACCGGGGCGCTGCTCGACCGCCGCGCCATCGGCTGACGCGGCGGTCGTGCGCCCGAGTCCAGAGGGGTGGACCCGAAGTCTTGCGCCTACAGCCCGCCAGACGGTCGCTGGGCAAGCGAGGCAAGGACGCAACGAGCGCAGTGTGCTTGGCACATAAGCGAGTGAGGACGCAGCCTCGCGCCGCTCAGCGACCGTCTGGGCCCGTCGCAACCGGAACGCCCACCAAACTTCCCCACTCGGTCCAAGAGCCGTCGTAGTTCCTGACGTTCTCGGTGCCAAGCAGCTCGTGCAACACGAACCAGGTATGGGCTGAGCGCTCCCCGATCCGGCAATAGGCGATCACATCCTTGCCGTCGAGCACGCCCTTGGAGCCATACAGCTCGCGCAGATCATCCGCGCTCTTGAATGTGCCGTCCTCGTTGACGGCCTGCGCCCAAGGGATCGATGCAGCACCCGGTATGTGCCCGGCACGCTGCGCACCCTCCTGCTCGTAGCCGCTCGGGGAGATGATCTCGCCCGCAAACTCTGCAGGCGAGCGCACGTCTACGAGGTTCGTGGAGTCATCGATCGCGGCAAGCACCTCGTCGCGACGCGCCCTGATCGTCTCATCCCCCGGCTGAGCGGTAAACGTGGCGGGGATATGACTTGGCGCATCCGTGCTTGTGGGACGGCCATCCGCGATCCACTTTTCGCGCGGCCCGTTGAGCAACAGAACCTTGTCGTGACCGTAGTACTTCAAATACCAGTACGTGTATGCGGCGAACCAGTTATTGCGGTCGCCGTAGAGCACGATCGTATGGTCGTCTGAGATGCCCCTGCTCGCGAACAGAGCCCCAAAGTCCTCGGGTCCCAAAAAGTCGCGTCGCACTGGATCCTGCAGGTCCAGCTTCCAATCGAATCCGATCGCTCCGGGAATATGGGCCTCGGCATAGAGCTTGGGGTTCTCGTCCACCTCAACGACCCGAATTCCCTCGTCGTTTAGGTGCTCCTCGAGCCAGTCCGCCTCGACAAGCACGTCCTTCGCGTATCCGGACAAATCTGCTGTCCTCCTATGTAGAAGCCTTAATCCTAAAAGTAGATCGACTTTTAGGGAATATGAGAGCAGGATAGCGCGCTCTAACCGCTCGCTGCGCCCCCGCCAAGCAGCCCCCCGATAGCGCCCAGCACCTCGGCCAACCAGGCATCCATGCTCCGCGGATCGGCCTTCAAGACAGCCATTGGGATCGAGTTGAGTGCGGCTGTCTCCGACACCTCACGCTCCTGCCCACCGGCCTGGTAGACGAAGCCGCGCATCGAACTGTCGATCGAACTCAACAAGAATCGCTCCGGCGCGGGGCCATCCAGCCAGCAGACGATCGCCACATGCTCCAAAGCGCGCCGGTCGTTGGGGCCTCCGACGCTCACCACGTGGCCTTCCCGCTCCAGTGTGTCGCCCAGCGCCACGGCGTTGGACCCCGCTCCGACGATCAGGAATCTCGCCACGCCGCAATCCTAGAGAACAGTGGGCGCCGCGGCCGGTGGGGACCGCGGCGCCCTGTCGAGGAGACCGGCAAGTCGATCGCACAGATGAGGCATGCGCGGGGCGCCGCGGGAGAGGTTGGGTAACGACGCCCTGGTGGACCCCTATGTGCGATCGTGCTCAGTCACTCACGCTCTTGCGATTTGCTCATCACCTTTCGGGCGGAGAACCGTCCCCTCCGCCGTCTTGTCAGCAAGAGAACACAACGTATGTAAACACATATTGAGGGATATGTCAAGGGTGGTCTCTTTGTGGTCCTCTCATCCTCCACGTGGCGCCTCGAATAGCATCCGAGTCCGATGACCGAGCAGACCGCTAAGACCGCTAAGACCGCTGATGTGGTGACGATGGACAAGATCGTGGCGCTGTGCAAGCGCCGCGGCTTCATCTTCCCCTCCTCGGAGATCTACGGCGGCGTCGGCTCGACGTATGACTTCGGCCACTACGGGGTGCTCTTGAAGGGCAACGTCAAGAACGAGTGGTGGCGTGCGATGGTGGGCAGGCGCGATGACATCGTGGCGCTCGACTCGGCGATCCTGCAACACCCACGCGTGTGGGAGGCCTCGGGCCACCTCGCCGGCTTCACCGACCCGCTCGTGGACTGCAAGACCTGCGGGCAGCGCTTCAGGGCCGACCACCTGGGCGAGCTGCCCTGCGGGCGCAAGCCCTCCAAGCACCCGGGCGAGACCGACGAGTGCGACCTCACCGAGGCGCGCGACTTCAACCTCATGTTCGAGACGACGATCGGACCTGTGAAGGAGTCGGGCTCGGTCGCCTACCTGCGCCCGGAGACCGCGCAAGGGATCTTCATCAACTTCAAGAACGTGCTGCAGTTCTCGCGCAAGAAGCCTCCGTTCGGGATCGCGCAGGTCGGCAAGTCGTTTCGCAACGAGATCACGCCCGGCAACTTCATCTTCAGGACACGCGAGTTCGAGCAGATGGAGATGGAGTTCTTCACGCCACCCGATGAGGCGCAGAAGTGGTTCGAGCACTGGCTCTCCGAGCGGATGAGCTGGTACACCAAGCTCGGCCTGCGCCCCGACCACCTGCGCCTGCGCGCTCACGATCCCGATGAGCTCTCGCACTACTCCTCGGGCACGAGCGACGTGGAGTACCTGTTCCCGATCGGCTGGTCGGAGCTCGAGGGCATCGCCAACCGCGGCGACTTCGACCTCAAACAGCATGCCGAGTTCTCAGGCGAGAAGCTGGAGTACTTCGATCCGCAGAGCGGCGAGCGCTACATACCCCATGTGATCGAGCCCGCCGCGGGCGCCGACAGGGCAACGCTTGCGTTCCTGGTGGACGCCTATGACGAGGAAGTCGTGCAGAGCGCGAGCGCCGAGGACGGATCGGCGGAGAAAGGCGGTAAGCCGGCGGAAACGCGCACCGTGCTGCGCTTGCACCCGCGCCTTGCACCCGTGAAGGTGGCGGTGATGCCGCTCGTCAAGAAGGACGGCCAACCGGAGCTTGCGCGCGGGATCTACGAGGACCTGCGCGAACGTATGCAGAGCGAGTACGACGAGGGCGGCTCGATCGGCAAGCGCTACCGCCGCCAGGACGAGATCGGCACTCCCTGGGGCGTGACGATCGACCACCAGTCGATCGAGGACGGGACAGTCACACTGCGAGACCGCGATTCGCTGGCCCAGGATCGCATCAAGATCGAGGAGCTCTCCGGCGAGCTCGAAAGGCGCCTGGCGGCGCCCTGGCAAACACCCAAGCTGAACGCATAAGGAGAGAGATGGACTTCGACCTGACCGACGAGCAAGAGCTGATCCGCAGCACCGCGCGCGAGTTCACCGACAAGGAGATCGTGGAGCAGGCCAAGCAGAACGCGCGCAACCACCACTTCGACCTGGAGATCGTCAAGAAGATCGCCGATCAAGGCTATTTGGGCGCGATCGTGCCCCGCGAGTACGGCGGCGCAGGTCTCGATTACATCTCGTACGGGCTGGTGGTGGAGGAGATCGGCAGGGGTTGCTCGTCGGTGCGCACCGTCATCTCGGTGCAAACCTCGCTCGTATGCAGTGCGATCCTCAAATGGGGGACCGAGGAGCAGAAGCAGCACTATCTGCCAAAGCTGTGCTCGGGCGAGTGGCTCGGCTGCTTCGGACTCACAGAGCCCGACACCGGCTCGGATGCCGCCAAACAGCGCACGCGAGCGAAGAAGACCGACAAAGGCTGGGTGATCAACGGCGCGAAGATGTGGATCTCGATGGGCAACTACGCGAAGGTCGCGCTGATCTTCGCCCAGACCGACCCCGAGTTGGGCCACCGCGGGCTGGCGTGCTTCATGGTGGACACCGACCAACCCGGCTACCAGCCGAGCACGATCGAGCACAAGATGGGGTTGCACGCCTCCGATACCGCTTCGATCGCACTTGAAGACGTGGAGGTCGCAGACGATCAGATGCTCGGCGAGATCGGCGACGGCTTCAAGGTTGCTATGTCCTCGCTTGACTCCGGGCGCTACTCGGTGGCAGCCGGCTGCGTGGGGATCTGCCAAGGGTGCGTCGAGGAGTCGGTCAAATACGCCAAGGAGCGCGAGCAGTTCGGCAAGCCGATCGCCTCCTTCCAGCTCGTGCAGGCAATGATCGCCGACATGGTGCTGAAGACCGACGCCTCGCGCATGCTGGTGTGGCGTGCGGGCTTCCTCAAGGACAAGGGCCGCCCCAACACACTGGAGACCTCCGTGGCCAAGCTGCACGCCACCGAGGCTGCGGTTGAGTGCTCCAACACGGCGATCCAGGTGCACGGCGGTGCCGGCTACGTCGACGACCATCCGGTCGAGCGCTACTTCCGCGACGTGCGCGTCACCACCCTCTACGAGGGCACCTCCCAGATCCAGAAGCTGATCATCGGCCGCGCGATGACCGGCATCAACGCGCTCGTACCATCCTGAACTGAGTCGTCGTGGAGCGCGAGGCATCGGATTTGGAGGCATTGAAGCGTCGTGCCGCCGGCGTGATAGGGGTCGTCGGCAGTGGCACGATGGGCTCGGGCATCGCCCAGCTGGCCTGTAAGGCAGGTGCCCGGACGCTCTTGTATGACCCCCTGCCCGAGGCGCTCGAGCGCGGAGCGGGTCGCGTCTTGCTGGGTTTGAACAAGGAAGTCTCGAAGGGAAAGCTGACGGCCGAGCAGGCACGAGAGGCCGGCGAGCGCCTGGAGCCGGTCGAGGAACTGGAGCGGTTGGACTCGTGCGAGTTGGTGATCGAGGCGGCACCAGAGCGACTGGACATCAAGCACGATCTGTACGCACACCTTTCGCGGATCGTGAGCGAGGAGTGCGTGCTGGCCAGCAACACCTCCTCCCTGCCGATCACCGCCATAGCCGCGGGCGCCACCCACCCCGAGCGAGTCGTGGGCATGCACTTCTTCAACCCGGCGCCACTCATGCGCCTGCTCGAGGTAATAGGCGGAGTCCTCTCCGATGAGCGCTCGCTTGCGCTGGCACGCGCAACCGCCATGGCGATGGGCAAGGACGTGATCCGCGCGGCCGACGTGCCCGGCTTCATCGTCAACCGCTGCAACCGCCCCTTCGGTCTAGAGGCCCTGCGTCTACTGCAGGAGAAGATCGCGGACGTGGAGACGATCGACCGGATAGTGCGGATCGGCGGCAGATTTCGCATGGGCCCCTTCGAGCTGAGCGACCTCGTGGGTGTGGACACCGGTTTCGACGTCTCCAAGAGCTTCTACGAGCTGAGCTTCGGCGAGCCACGCTGGCGCCCCTCCCCCATCCAGGCTCAACGCGTGGCCGCGGGACTGCACGGGCGCAAGAGCGGGCGCGGCTATTACGACTACACCGGCAACGGTCCCCACCGGCCGGCCGATCCCGACCCGCCCGCCGCCACCGGGGACGCGATCGTGGATGGCGATGGCCCTGTAGCGGATGCCCTGCGCGCGCTTGCAACCGGCGCCTCAGGGCCGCGGATCACCGTCGAAGGCCTCGGCGGGACCGTCGAGGGCGAGCCCTTCCATGCGATCGTCCCGCTCAAGCTTGTCGAGGTCACCGGCGATGCCGGTGAAGCTGCCTTCAAAGGCCTGGGCCTGCACACCGAGCGCGTCCAGTCGGCTCCCGGAGGAGTGCTCGCGCGGATCGTCTGCCAGGTCATCAACGAGTCCGCTTTCGCGCTCGGCGAAGGTGTAGGCAGCGCCAAGGACATAGACAAAGGCATGATGCTCGGCCTGAGCCATCCCCGCGGCCCTTTCGCGTGGATGGACCAGCTCGGTGGCGCCCATGTGCTTGGCACGCTGGAAACCCTGAGCGACGCCTACCGCGAGGAGCGCTATCGCCCGGCGCCGGCCTTGCGTCGTCTCGCTAGGTCGTAGGTTCAGCGGCGGCCGGAGCCCACTGGGCCTCCGCCAGATCCCCGACAGGCATCCCCTCAGGTGTGGGCACCTCGGGTGTGTCGCGCAGATACCACTCGGCGTCGAGCGCCGCCTGACAGCCCGATCCGGCGGCGGTGATCGCCTGACGGTAGGTGTGGTCGACGAGGTCCCCGGCGGCAAACACACCGGGCCGGTTGGTGCGGGTCGAGCGACCATCCACCTTCACGTAGCCGTTCTCGTCGAGATCGATCTGCCCCTCCACCAGCGAGGATTGGGGCTCGTGGCCAACGGCGATGAAGGCGCCGGTAATCGAGAGGTCGCGACGCGCCCCGGTCTGCGTGTTCACCAGCTTGGCGACGCTCAAGGCGCCATTCTCGCCCGGCTCGAAGCTCTCCACCGCATAGGGCGTGAGCAACTCGATGTTGGCTTGCTCGCGCGCACGCTCAAGCATGATCTTCGAAGCCCTGAACTCGCCACGACGGTGAACCACAGTCACCTTGGACGCGAACTTGGATAGAAAGATGGCCTCCTCCATCGCCGAGTCGCCTCCACCCACAATGACCGTGTGAGCATCCTTGAAGAAGGCAGCGTCGCAGGTCGCACAGTAGGAAACTCCGCGCCCGGAAAGCTCGTCCTCGCCGGGGATGCCGAGCTTCTTGTGCTCGGCGCCCATCGCGAGGATCACGGTGCGCGCGCGATGCTCGACATCTCCCACCCAAACCTTGTGCACGCCGCCGGGCTCCTGAGCCAACTCCACCCGCTCGACCTGGTCGGTCTCGAGCTTGGCGCCGAAGCGCTCGGCCTGCTCGCGCAGCTTGCTCATCAAGTCGGGGCCCTCGATCCCCGCGGGAAAGCCGGGGTAGTTCTCGACGTCCGTGGTCTGTTGCAAGAGCCCGCCCCAAGCGAAGCCCTCGACGACCAGCGGAGCCAGATTGGCGCGCGATGTGTATAGGGCTGCCGTATAGCCGGCCGGCCCACTGCCGATGATGATCGTGTTCTCGACATCCGCCATCCGATTTGCCGTCCCTTGCGATTGCTTTCCGCTCGAGCGGGCGAGCGCTGTCACTCCAAGGTAGCCAATCGAGCCACCTCTCGCCACCCGTTCGCTACGACCACACACTTCACTTTACTTTGTAAAGTATAGCACTGTTACTAGGCGTGTAGGGGTCCAGCGGCTTCTATCGACTTCACGGGCTGGTTGACAGGAGCGCCCTGGGAGGCCTGCTCCACGCGCCAGCGCGCAACGGTGCGACGCAGCTGGAAGTAGGCGATTGCGCCAGGGACGGTTGGCAACCAGAAGGAGATCGCGCGGTAGGAAAGGACCGCCAAGACCGCCAAGTTGAAATCGACACCGAAGGCGACCAGGGCGCCGATCATGCCACCCTCGACGCCCCCCAGACCGCCGGGCAACGGCAGCAGATTGCCGGTCATCCCGATGAAGTAGGCCATCAGGATCACCGTGAACGGGGGTGGCGAGCCGAACGCGTGAAAGCAAGCCCACAGCACACTGATGTCGAACCCCCACCACGCGAGACCGCCGAGGAGCCCGACATCGCGCGAGCGGATCAACTCGATCGCGGTGCGCACTCCGCTGGCGGCGAGCGCCGGAACCGTGGCCGCGCGCGCCACCCAGTGGGCAAGTCGCCCCGAGCCCACCGCCCAGCGCGCAAGGCGGCGCTCGACGTCTCCGGGCAGGAGCGCCATCGCTCCGACGATCGCAAACAGAATGCCCGCGATCGCCGCGGGCACGATCGTTATCGCAAACGATCCGCCGCCCGGAAACAGGCCAATCCCCAGCCCGATGCCGTCTAGGAGCACGGCAGCGGCGTAGATGACGTACAGGAGCACCATGAACGCGACCATGCGACAGGCCACGAGTCGCGGCTCCATGCCGGAGCGCCGCAAAGCCCAGGCCGTCAACGCGATCCCTCCCGCGCCGGCGGCGGCGAACAGGCGTGTCGCGGCGAGCCCGGCCATCGTGATCTGGTAGCTCTCGCGCCAGCCGATCGGGCTGCCTCCACGCACGAACACAGCCCGGAAGAGCACGACGTAGCCACCAAACGAGCAGATCTCGAGCAGAACCCCGATCACGATCCACCATGTGTCTCCTCGCTCGATGCGATGCGCGGTGCTACTCAGGCCGGCGAGCTTGGGAAGCACGAAATACAAGAACGCAACGGCCGAGAGGACGAACAAGCCGAACGCGATGGCGCTGCGGCGAGTGACCGGCACGCGGGGCATCTGCTCCTCCCCGGGCGCCTCCCGCAGATCGACTCGATCGCTGCCATTCTCACCGACTAGCGGCTTCACGAGACCTCCTGTGCGCGCGCCTCGATCGCTGCGATGGCGCCCGCGACGCGCTTCAGCGCCGGGGTCGTCGCGGGCGCCGCGCGTCGGATCGCCGTCGTGAGCGCCGCCCCGGCAACCAAGTCCACGACGTAGTGCTCGCCCAGGTAGACGAGCGCGAAGCCAAGAGTGGCCGTGTAGCCCCACCCCAAGACACCGGCGACCGGCCCGGTCTCCGAGAGAAGCTGGGCGGCCATCATCGATGTAGCGAAGTGCAAGGACGGCATTGCAGCCAAAGGATTGCCTCCAAGCACACTGTAAAGGGGGCCCCAGCCGTCTCTCCAAAAGAACTCGCCGTATTCGACCATCATGCGCCTGACCGCCACCTTGTGGCGGTCATCGTCAAATTCTTCGTGGCGCGCCGCGTCGCCGGCCGCATACCAAGGTGGTGCCGTCGGCAACACCCAGTAGATCATGGCCCCGATGTCGAACACCGCATAGGTCATCACCGCCGAGCGATCGAACCGGCGGGGGTGGCGCAACATGACGTAGACGAGCGCTCCGTGGGGCACCATGAACCAGATCCAGTGCGCCCACACGAGCACCTTGTCACCAAGTCGCCACTGACCACGAGCGAGGCGTCTCTGCAGACGTACGGTGGGTAGCTCTCCGAGACCGATCGCGCGATCGATCGCGATCGGATAGTCGACCAATACCCTCTCGGTCTGGGCATCCTCGTCGTCGTGGGGCGTCTTATACGCAGCCAGGTAAGCCCACATCTGCAGACAGCAGACGGCGACATCGCGTGTGCGTGAGCGGGGCACCGCCACGCACAGGCCCACTGGTGCGGCGAACGCGACAGTCTGTGTGATCAAAGGACGCGTGGAGAGGCGCTTGCGCACGAGCGGCGCCATCACACCCGCGACCACGACACCCCAAGCGGCTGTCCTGATGACCCTCGACCGCACGGGGCGCTGAGTATATGACCCTATGCGGCAGCTTCCTCGGCGGCGCGCTCGCTCATGTGGCGTTCGGCCTCGGCGACGAACACCTGCACCACTTGACTTGCCTCGTCGGCCTCGGGATGCCATTGAACGCCAAGCACGAAGCGCCGATCGGGCAACTCGATCGCCTCGGTGAGGCCGTCCATCGCAGAGCTTCCACTGATTTGGAGGCCTTCGCCCAGCCGGTCGACACCCTGATGGTGGTGGGACTTGGTCGCATGGTGGGTCTCCCCAGCTGCCCGCGCAGCAAGCGTACCGTCGAGGAGGTCCACATCGTGGTCGGCACCGTCGAACGTGCCCGGCACACGCAGATGTTCGTGGTGGCCGAAATGCTCGGGCAGGTGCTGCAGCAAGGTGCCGCCAAGGGCCACGTTGATCAGCTGCATCCCTCGACAAATGCCGAGCACCGGCAGGTCGCGTTCGATCGCGGCGCGCACCAGCGCGATCTCGAAGCAATCGCGCTCGGGCACTGTCTCGACCGTCTCGGGGTGTGCCTGCTCGCCGTAGCCGGCTGGGTCGATATCTACGCCTCCGGCGAGCACCAGCCCGTCGAGCAAATCAAGCGCCTCACGCGGATTTTCCAAGAGCACGGGGTCGGGAGGCAGCATCACGACGAGCGCACCCGCGCGCTGGACCGCTTGGACGTAGCTGCGCGCGAGCAGGACCGCCTCTTGGTCCCATGTACCCCAGCGAGCTCGCTCAAGAGCCGTGCATATGCCGATAACCGGCCTTCTCATGGCCCTACACCATAAACTCCCGCAGCGATGCACCTGGACACAGTCAACGTGAAGATCGAGCAGGGCGCGGCGACGATCGAGCTGAACCGACCCGAGGCCCTCAATGCCTGGAACAAGCAGCTGGGCGAAGACCTGCTGGCAGCGCTCGGACAAGCGGCCGCTGAGAAGGCCGTCAGGGCCGTTCGCATCACGGGTGCTGGACGCGCCTTCTCCTCGGGCGCGGACCTGAGGGACATCAGTGGCGACGATCTCACACCCGAGGGACGACCGAACGTGTACGGGGTGCTGACCGAGCGCTACCACCCGATCATGCGCGCGATTCGCGAGATGGAGAAGCCCGTGGTCGCCGCCGTGAACGGCGGAGCTGTCGGAATCGGTTGCTCGCTGGCCCTCTGCTGCGATCTGGTCTTGGCAGCCCAAAGCGCCTACTTTCTGCTCGCCTTCGTGAATATCGGCCTCGTGCCCGACGGGGGCTCGTCGCTATTCGTGCCGGCGCGCATCGGACTGGCACGAGCGGCCGAGATGGCGATGCTGGGCGAGCGAGTGAGCGCCCCACAGGCGCTTGAGTGGGGACTCGCCAACCGCGTGTTCGCCGACGAGGATTTCGAGCGTGAGAGCGCCGCGCTCGTGTCCCGCTTGGCGCTTGGCCCCACGCGTTCCTACGCGGCCGGCAAGCGCTTGATCAACGAGCGGTTGTATGCAGGCATGGACGAGCAGCTGGAGCTGGAGGCCACCCTGCAGCAAGAGATGGCAGGCAGCGATGACTTCGTCGAGGGCGTGAGCGCCTTCTTGGCCAAGCGTCCGGCAAGCTTTGAGGGACGTTGAAGCACCGTCCGCCGCACCTAATCGCCCCCTCGACCGGTCTCCGGACAGCATTCCGGTGGTTGGGCACGCGCGTTCCGCCCTCGCCTGAATAGAATCCCGCCCGCTTTGCATCACCTCCTCGCCACACCCCTAGCGTTCTTCACCCCCCAGTCGGGCGGGTCGCCCAACGCCGACAAGATCAACGACCTCTACAAGATCACGCTGTATGCAGCGCTTGTGATCTTCGTGCTGGTCGAGGGGGCGCTCGGCTACGTGTTGTGGCGCTTCCGTGCCCGCAAGGGCGCCGTGGCGGCGCAGATCCACGGCAACACGCGCCTTGAGATCGGGTGGACCGTGGGCGCCGCGGTGATCCTGCTGGCGCTGGCCGTGCTGACGCTCACCAGGCTCTCCTCGATCCAGGATCCGGTTGACTCGAGCGCCGAAGGCGAACATCTCGTGAGCGACAGCTCGCGGCTGTACGCGAGCAACACGCCGAAGCTCCCGCCCAACGGGAAGTCTTTGAAAATCACGGTGGTGGGCAGACAGTTCGTTTGGCAGTATGTGTATCCGGGTGCAAGCGAAGCGGACGGCCTCGGTGCGCCGTACTCCTACCAAGAGATGGTGGTGCCCACCAAAACCACCGTCACGCTCAACATCGTCTCGGCCGACGTGGTCCACTCGTGGTGGGTACCGCAGCTGGGCGGCAAGTTCCAAGCTGTGCCCGGCTATCACAACTACACCTGGTTCAAGATCGAAAAACCGGGCATCTTCAGGGGCCAATGCGCGCTGATCTGCGGACGCGGCCACGCGCGCATGACCGCCACCGTGAAGGCTGTGCCGCCGGCGCAGTTCGAAGCTTGGCTGGCCTACCAGAAGAAGCTGATCGCGCAAGCCAACGCCGAAGCGAAGGTGGCGCGCGCCAAGCTCGGCAAGCAGGTCGGCGCCGGTCAGGTGGAGAACCCATGACGCGCGATCGCTTCGCTTACGCCGCCTCGCAGCACCAGTCCCGCCGAATTTCCGAGTCAGGACACTAGGAGACCCGCTCGATGGCCACCTACGCAGCCCCAGTCCCCCAGATCGTCGCCCATGAAGCCAAGCCCGAGCCGAAGGGTTGGGCCAGCTGGATCACGACCACCGACCACAAGCGGATCGGGATCATGTACATGGTCACGACTTTCGTGTTCTTCATCTTGGGTGGCGTCGAGGCCTTGATGATCCGACTGCAGTTGGGCTTGCCCAACAACACGCTGGTCTCGCCCCAGATCTACAACCAGCTGTTCACGATGCACGGCACCACGATGATCTTCCTGTTCGTCGTGCCGATGATGGCCGGCCTGGCCAACTACTTCGTGCCCTTGATGATCGGCGCGCGGGACATGGCCTATCCGCGTTTGAACGCGCTCTCCTACTGGCTGTTGCTGGCCGGCGGCCTGGTGTTCTATGCCTCGATCTTCTGGAATCCACCGGAAGCGGGGTGGACGAGCTATGTGCCGCTGTCGGGCATCAACTACTCGCCGGGCGGCGGCCAGGATGCTTGGATCTACCTGATCCACCTGACCGGCCTGTCCTCGATCATCGGCGCGATCAACTTCTACGCGACGATCGCGAACATGCGGGCGAAGGGCATGAGTTGGGGGCGCCTGCCGCTGTTCATCTGGGCGATCCTGACGTACTCGATCCTGCTGATCTTCGCTCTGCCCGTGATTGCCGCAGCGGTCACGATGCTGTTGACCGACAGGCACTTCGGCACGCACTTCTTCGATCCCGCCAACGGCGGCTCGGCACTGTTGTGGCAACACCTGTTCTGGTTCTTCGGGCACCCCGAGGTCTACATCATGGTGCTGCCCGGCTTCGGGATCGTCTCGGAGATCCTGCCTGTGTTCGCGCGCAAGCCGATCTTCGGCTACAAGGCGATCGCAGCTTCCACCGTGGCAATCGCCTTCCTGGGCTTCTTGACATGGGCGCACCACATGTTCACGACGCCGATCCCCGAGGCGATCCTGATCTTCGTGATGATGAGCTCGTTCCTGATCGCGGTACCCACCGGCGTGAAGATCTTCAACTGGATCGCCACCTTGTGGGAGGGAACCGTCGAATTCAAGACGCCGCTTCTGTTCTGCGTCGGCTTCATCGCCCTGTTCATCATCGGCGGCATCTCTGGCGTGTTCTTGGCTGTGTTCCCGGTCGATTGGCAGCTCAACGAAACCTACTTCGTCGTGGCCCACATTCATTTCGTGTTGATGGGCGGCGCCGTGTTCACGATCTTCGCGGCCATCTACTTCTGGTTCCCCAAGATCACGGGTCGGATGATGAGCGAGGGCCTGGGCAAGCTGAGCTTCTGGCTGATGTTCTTCGGCTTTTTGGCCACATTCTTGATCCAGCACGTGATCGGCCTCGACGGGATGCCAAGGCGCGTCTATGAGTACGACAATGTGGGCAATCTGGCGCTCTACAACATGATCTCCACGGTCGGCTCGTTCATCCTTGGCGCCGGTGTGCTGGTGACGATCGTCAATGTCGCGCGTAGCCTTAAGCATGGCGCCATCGCTGGTCCCGACCCCTGGAAGGCGAACAGCCTGGAGTGGTTCACACAGTCGCCACCCCCCACCAACAACTTCGACACGGTGCCCTTGGTGCGCTCCTACGAGCCGATGAAGGATATCCGTCGCGAAATCGAGCAGCGCACCTCCGGCGGACCCGGGTGGGCGGGACAGGCGTCGCCAACGGTGCCGACGGGCGCCACGCAAGTCGGCGTTTAGCAGTCGCCGCGTCGAGCACGCCTGGCAGCGGTAGAGTTCGCGGTGTGATGGAGGTTTCTCGCAGCATGGGGCCGCGGTAATGGAGGGCACGCCCACGTCCGCGTATGTCCCGCAGAGCAGTGGCGCGATCGCCGCGCCGCTCGCGAGTCGCCGCTCCAAGACCCGCCAACTGATCGGCGACTACATCGAGCTGACCAAGCCGAAGGTCCAGTCGCTGCTGCTATTGACGACGATCACGACGATGCTCGTGGCCGGCGATCCTTCGGTTGCGCTGATCGCGCTGACGTGCCTGGGCGGCTACCTGTCGGCCGGCGGCGCCGGGGCTGTGAACCACTGGTTCGACCGGGACATCGACGCGAGCATGGCGCGTACTGCCAACCGTCCGGTGCCTTCGGGCCGGGTATCACCAGTCGCGGCGCTCACGTTCGGATGCACATTGGCGGCACTCTCCTTTCTGGAGCTGTCGCTAACCGTGAACGTGCTTGCCGCAAGCCTTTCGCTGGCGGGCTTCTTGGGCTACGTGTTCGTGTACACGGTTTGGCTGAAGCGGCGTACACCGCAAAACATCGTGATCGGCGGCGCGGCCGGCGCTGTGCCACCGCTCGTGGGTTGGGCAGCGGTCACGGGCTCGGTGAACGGCATCGCGGTGCTCCTGTTCTTCATCGTGTTCTTCTGGACGCCACCCCATTTTTGGGCGCTGTCGCTGTTGATGAAGGGCGAGTACGAGAAGGTCGGTGTGCCGATGATGCCGGTCGTGCGGGGCGAGGCGGAGACACGCCGCCAAATCCTGCTCTACACGGTGCTGCTCTACGCCGTGACCCAGCTTCCGTTCTGTGCGGGCGGCTTCGGCGACATCTATCTCGTTGCTTCGCTGCTGCTCGGCCTGGGCTTCATCGCGGGCGCAGTGCGCCTGTATCGCCGGGCGGACAGGCGTAGCGCCCTGCAGCTGTACCTGTTCTCGCTGGCGTATCTCGCGCTGCTGTTCTGCGCGATGGTCGCCGACGCCAAGTTGTAGGGGCGGAGCGCCCGGCTCGATCCACCGGCGCCTCGGTGTCGAGGCGAACACAGTGGGCGTCGGGATATACTGCCGGCCGTCATGGATCGTCGCCTCGCCAAGAAGAACATCCGCACCGGTCTGATCGTGGCGGCGATCTGCATGTTCATGTTCGGCATCTCTTTCGTGGTTGCCGCGGCCTACATCTCGTGAGCCCGCTCGACCCCGAGATCCCCCCGGCGGGCGAGGAGGTCCACCTCCCCGGCCCGACGCTGCTGCCGCTGTTGACGGCGGCCGGAATCACCTTGGCGGTTGTGGGTATCACGATCAGCCCGATTCTCTTGATCGGCGGCTCGATCTTGACGATCGTGTGCGTGATCCGTTGGATCATGGACACACGTCGCGAAATCGACGAGCTCCCACTCGACCACCACTGAGCTCGCCTGAACTGGGGCCCCGAAAGGGGACGCTCGTTTTGCAAAGGCAGCGCCCGATGAGCTGAAGGTTGGCGCTGAGAACGTGTCTCAAAACCTTCGGTGCTTTCGCATGCGTTCATGGACCAAGCTGGTCGTCGCGGGATGTCGCAGCGCGTACCGGTAGTACGTGCAAGACGTCACGTGACGATCCAGCGCCGCGTCCAGGGACGCATCTCGGGGTGCCGCAGGTTTGAGACACGTTCTGAGAGCCCGACCGGCTGCAGCACGTCCCCAAACTAGCCACGGTGCGCGCTTTGACCAGGTGAGGCGCCGCGCGCGGTTCGCCCACCACGCGCGGCCCCGACGAAAGGCGGCGCCCGCATCCCCTACGGGCATCCGGCCTTTCCCTCTCTCACCCCACGGCTGCGCTTGCCGGGACAGGGCAGATGGCTCCCTCGTCCGTCCAGCAGCGCACGACGTCGCGCACAGAGAGGATCCCCATTGTCTCTCCATGCTCGACGACGATCAGGTGGCGAAAGCCGCCGCGCACCATCGCGGCAGCGGCTTCCTCCAAAGACCAGCTGGGCTCGGCGAATACGACATCCCGGGTGAGGTGGTCGGCAACCAGCTCGACATCCGGGTCCTCACCGGCCCCGATCGAGGTTAGGACGTCGCGCTCGGTGAGGATCCCCGGACCGCCTGCGTCGGGATCGATCACGACTGCAGCACCAACGTGACGCTCGGACATGGAGCGCGCCGCATCGCGCAAAGTGTGGCCGGGACCCACCGTCAAGACCATTGGGCTCATGCCGTCTCGTACCTGCATCGCGTCTACCTCCCTTCCTTTCCTCGACCATCGTTTGCAACGATTGTCTCAATGTATTGCGTAAAGCGCTCCCCGTCAAGCGCGGATCGCGCGTCCTCCAATTACCCGTGGAATGGGTCTTCAACCCCGAGCAGGGCATTCATCATCGCGAGGCATTAGGATCACGCCTCCGATGCCTAGGTTCATTCCAGAGGGGCACGCGATGAACACGCGGGGAGGCGTGCGCGGTGGTCTCTAGGCGCTCCATCGTGGGTGCAGTCGTGGCGGGTCTGATCGCTACCGCGATCGGGATCGCCTTGAGCTATGCGATCCACTGGTTCCCCGTCCAAGCCTCGACCCAGGCGCACAACACCGACGCCTTCTACCACGTGCTCGTGATCGCCTCGGTGCCGATCTTCGTGCTCGTCGTGACGGTCATCCTGTACTCCGTGTGGAAGTTCCGCATGAAGCCCGGCCAAGAGCTCCAGGACGGCCCGCCAATCCACGGCAATACGCGCCTCGAGGTTCTCTGGACGGCAATTCCAGCGGCACTGCTGTTGGGGCTCGTCTCCTACTCGTTCGTGGTCCTGCACGAAAACGAAAAGAAGCCCGCCGGCGCCGAGATGATCGTCAACGTCACCGGACAGCAGTTCGCGTGGTCCTACGAATACCCGAGATCGGTGACCGGCGGCGCGCCGCTGAAGACGACCAAGCTGTATGTGCCCGACAACGAGTCCGTCCACTTCGAGATCAAATCGCTCGATGTGATCCACGCCTTCTGGATCCCCGCCTTCCGGCTACAGATCGACGCCGTACCCGGGATCACGACCAGCTATCGCGCCACGCCGGACAGACTCGGCTCCTATCCGGTCGTGTGCAACCTGCTTTGTGGGGTGGGCCACGGCCTGATGCGCTCCACCATTCACGTCGTGACGCCAACCGCCTTCCAACTCTGGTTGAAAGCCCAAACAAGCGCTCCTTCGAGCGGGGCCTGAATGTAAGGTGAGGGGCGCAATGGGGAGAAGCACACCACCGACGGGGAGAGCACGCTGATGGCCGCCAAGCTGCGCGCTCCGGGTCTGTATCGCGCATTCTTCGCGTTCCTGCTCGGGATCGCGTTCGCGGCCGGGCTGACCTGGCTGGTGAGGATGGCGACCGGCCACGCCACCTACCACCACTTCTTCAGCGAGGAACCGATCATGGCGGTCTCGCTGATCAGCGCCCCGATCTTCTTCCTGGTAGGCCTGGGTGGTTTCGACTACTGGATCTACTGGGCCTCGGGGCGCCCGACCAGGCCCGAGGACCACTCAAGCCACGGGGCATACAGCTGGAAGGATTACTTCAGAATCAACACCGATCACAAGGTGATCGGCATCCAGTACACGGTCACCGCTTTCTTCTTCCTGTTCGTGGGCGGCTTGATGGCGATGCTGATGCGCATCCAACTGGCCCAGCCTGGAGCGGAGTTCGTGAGCGCGAACACCTACAACGGACTGTTCTCGGTGCACGCCTCGCTGTTGATCTTCCTGTTTGTGATCCCGGTGTTCGCAGGCCTGGCCAACTACGTGCTGCCGCTGATGATCGGCGCACCGGACATGGCTTTCCCGCGCCTGAATGCGCTCTCCTACTGGCTGCTGCCGCTGGCCGGCCTGATGATGCTGTTGAGCTTCGCGGCGCCTGGCGGGGCCTTCGCCGACGGCTGGACCGCTTATGCGCCGCTGTCGATCGACGCGCCGATCGGTCAAGATTTCTTCTCGGTCGGCGTACAGCTGGCCGGCGCCTCGTCGATCATGACCGCGCTGAACTTTCTGGTCACGATCATCACGATGCGGGCGCCGGGGATGAGCTTCTTCAGGATGCCCCTGCTCGTATGGGCCAACTTTGCGACCTCCCTGCTGGTGGTGATCGCAACCCCGTTCATCGCGGCCTCGCAGTTCTTCGTGCTGCTCGACAGGGGCTTGGGCTTCAACTTCTTCGATGCCGGCAAGGGCGGAGACGTGCTCATGTACCAGCACGTGTTCTGGTTCTACTCGCACCCGGCGGTTTACATCATGATGCTGCCCGGCTTCGGGATCATCAGCGAAATCATCGCCGTGAAGGCGCGCAAACCGATCTTCGGCTACCGCATGATGGCGTTCTCGCTACTGGCGATCGTGGGGCTGGGCTTCACCGTGTGGGCCCACCACATGTTCACCTCTGGCATGGCTGCCTGGATCAGGATCCCGATGGCGATCACCACCTGCATCATCGCCGTGCCGACTGGGATCAAGATCTTCTCCTGGCTTGCGACCCTGTGGCGTGGGATCCTGCACCTGGACACGCCAATGCTGTTCTCGCTCGGCTTCCTTGCGACCTTCACGCTGGGCGGTATCAGCGGCGTGATGCTGGCGATGGTGGTGTTCGACATCCACGTGAGCGCCAGCTACTTCATCGTCGCCCACATCCACTACGTCCTGTTCGGCGGCTCGCTGATGACGATCTTCGCCGGCGTCTACTACTGGTTCCCGAAGATGACCGGGCGCATGTACGACGAGCGCCTGGGCAAGTGGCATTTCTGGAGCACCTTCATTTTCTTCAATCTGACCTTCGGGCCAATGCATGTCCTCGGCCTGCAGGGGATGCCGCGCAGGGTGCCCACCTATTCGGCCAAATTCGCCGACCTCAACCTGTTGATCTCGATTGCGAGCTTCGGGCTGGGCCTGACCACCCTCATCTTCCTCTACAACATGGTCACCAGCTGGCGCGGAGGACCTCGCGCCACCAGCAACCCGTGGCGGGGAATGACGATCGAGTGGCAGGTTTCCTCACCACCTCCGATCTTCAACTTCGACCGTATCCCGACCGTGGTCGGCGGTCCTTACGAGTACGGCGTGCCTGGCGCGGTCCACGGCACGTTTGCCCCAGCCCCGGTCCCAGCGACCGTCGGCGGCGCAGCCGGCGGCTCGGGCATCGTCCACAGACACACCGAGTGAGGGGATGAGCGGATGACGGAAATCTTGGTAGTCGCCAACCGCACGCTCGGCGGCGAGAAGTTGCTTGCGACGGTACGCGAGCGGGCTGCGGCGGGCGATGTGCAGTTCCGGCTCGTCGTTCCTCAGACAAAGCCGACGGCTGGTCTGGTCATCCACGATGAGACGGTGCGAGAATCGGCCCGGGTGCGCGTCGACTTGGCGACCTCGCTGCTGGCAAGTGAAGGGATCGCCGCTACCGGTGAAGTCGGGGACGCGGACCCGTTCCTGGCCACGATGGACGCAATCGCCCGGCGACGCCCTAACGAGGTGATCGTCTCCACCCACCCGGCGACCCAGTCGGGCTGGTTGCGCAGAGACCTGATCGAGCGCATACAAAGAGCTTCAGGCCTACCAGTCGAGCACGTCGTTGTCGATCTTGCCCAGGAGGGCCTGCCGTTCGGGGTGACATTGGTCGTCGCCCACAAGACCTCCAGCGGCGACGAGCTGATTGAACGTCTGTCCGCCAAGGCCAGCGGCGAGG
>Ga0208586_1000179_pt1 | contig 25271 bp, 22 predicted proteins | sample NGESurshal072012_6_FD_184471 | JGI IMG/M metagenome (GOLD analysis project Ga0208586, IMG submission 184471) | Arctic peat soil microbial communities from Barrow, Alaska - NGEE Surface sample 53-3 shallow-072012 (SPAdes) | ecosystem: Environmental > Terrestrial > Soil > Wetlands > Peat ... | reverse complement strand
TCCTGACCCGCCACGACTCGCATGACATTGATTACGAACACGAGCTGATAAAGCACGAGCCCTGACACAATACCGATTCCGAGGGGGGCATTGAGGAACACCGCGGCCAAGACAATGACCGTCATGAGCAGGAGGCGTGCCGTGGTCTTTCGCCCGAGTTGGCGCCGGACGGCCTTGGTGCTCTGTTCGCCTCGAAGTTCGACCTTGACGGACTGACTGTCAAGGAATCGGAGGTTCAAAATCGCCATACCCACGCCGAGGACGACGCCCAGGGCTGCGAGCGGAGGAGCCACGATGATGGCCACGGCGAAACCCACGACCCCAACGATGATGGCTGAAAGTGTGGTGCGACGAAGCAGGCGCGGCAATGTGTCAGTGGGCAGGTTTTCTAGCACGAGCAATGGGTTTCTAAAGGAAACGCCGGACTTGCTTTACAACGCTCACCACGGCGGCGACCGTTCCTAATGCTATCCCGATTAAGAGACCCCACGGCGCGGTGCCCCAGCTGTGATCGGCCCAGATACCCAGCACGACGAATACGGCGAGCACGAGCGCGGCCGTCATGCCCATGGTGGCGAAGGCCGCGGCGCCGGGCAGATCCCTCACGTAAGGATTTACCTGTTCAGGCGGTATTTCTCTGTCCGGGCCCTGCGAGTTCGCACTCAATGGTGCGCACTCTCGCGCACTCGGTTGGTCGCTTCGCGCTTGACGTAGAAGCGATTCAAGAGTGGGCTGAACCAGGTGAATAGTCCAATCAGCAACAGCGCGACGCCGAGAGGGATAAAGACGTTCGCGTGCGTGTCGAAGAGCGGCAGCAACACGAAGCCGCAGAGTAGAGCTGTCCAGAGCCAAAGGATCACGACCGTACGACGGTGGCCGTGACCAAGGCGCATCAGACGGTGGTGAATGTGGTTCTTGTCGGGTGTATGAAATCCCTGCCCCGACGCCGTTCTTCGCACGAACGCCCACACGGCGTCAATAAGTGGCACCCCGAGGATGAAGACCGGAATGAGGAGCGGTGCGAAGAAGAAGAACGTCACGCCACTCGCCGGCGGCGTTCGCCCACCGATCACCATCGTCGAGGCGCTCATGAGCAGACCCAGCATTAGCGCGCCGGCGTCGCCCATGAAGAGCTTGGCCGGATGGAAGTTGTCGCGCAGGAATCCGAGACAGATGCCGCACGTGAGGGCCGCGATCAGCGGACCGACGTTGTTGGTCGGCAACAGTCCGTCGTGTTCCAATCGCAGACCGTACACACAGAGCGTGCCCGACGCAATCGCGACAATGCCACCGGCCAAACCGTCAAGTCCGTCGATGAGGTTGACGGCGTTCGAGAGAGCGAACACCCACGCCGCCGTGATGAGCGGAAGGATTGAAGGGCCGAGCACGACGAAACCGGCGAACGGTAGTTTCAGTTGGTACATCGTGCAGCCGCTGAAATAGAGAATCGAAGCGGCGAGTATTTGGCCGGCGACCTTCGCCGGCGCGCTCATCTCGCGAAAGTCGTCCAACACGCCGACGACGAAGATCACACCCGTGGCGAGCAGTACGCCCAGCATCTCGTGACTGGAGAGGATGACACTCCGTAGTGACGGGATCGCCATGGCACAGAGCAGCGCCACGCAAAAGCCGACCAGCATCGCCGCGCCACCGCCGTACGGCGTGACGACTTGATGAACTTTACGTTCGTCCGGTTGCGCCGTGTAGCCAATGCGCAGTGAGATCTTGCGCGCTGGCACATTTGCCACCAAGGTCACCAACGTCCCGATGACGATGATGGCGAAGTAGGCGACGACGTCGGGCATCTACTGCTTCGTGAAGTTCGCGTAGGGGTTGAAGCCACCGCAGAGCGTGGCCACCTCACGGCGCACGGCCTGAACGGCCTCTTCGTCTTCGCGGTTGCGAAGAGCCGTCGCCATCATGGCGGCAATCGCGACGAACTCGCCCTCATTCATGCCGGCCGTGGTCTGCGCGGCCGTACCGACGCGCAGACCCGACGTGATGAAGGCGCTTCGCGGGTCGTCGGGAATCGTGTTGCGGTTGGTCGTGATGCCCGCGCGGTCCAGCACTTCTTGGGCGACCTTGCCGGTCAGTTCTTCGTCGAACTCGCGAAGGTCGAGCAACACCATGTGATTCTCCGTGCCGCCCGACACGCTGCGGAAGCCCTCTTTCGCGAGCGCCGCACTAAAGGCTTGGGCGTTGCTCACAATCTGATCGGTGTAGTTCGAGAACCGTGGGTCGGACGCTTCCTTAAACGCCACCGCCTTGGCGGCGATGGCGTGCTCCAGAGGACCACCTTGTTGACCGGGAAAGACTGCCGAATCAATCTTCTTGGCGTGCTCTTCGCGACACACGATGGCGCCGCCGCGCGGTCCGCGAAGGGTCTTGTGGGTCGTGAACGCCACCACGTCGGCGTAGGGCACGGGATTGGGATGCGAACCTCCGGCAATGAGACCGGCGACGTGCGCCGAGTCGAACATCAACATCGCACCCACTTCGTCAGCGATTTCACGAAAGGGCACGGGATCGATGATGCGCGAATAGGCGGTCGCGCCCGCAACGATCATCTTCGGTCGATGCTCGAGTGCTTGACTTCGCACGTTCTCGAAGTCGATCATCTCGCCGGGATTCTCGGGGTCGTCCGAGCGCGGCGTGACGCCGTACGCAACGAAGTTCCACCACTTGGACGTGATCGAGGCCGGTGATCCGTGCGTCAAGTGGCCTCCCTGATCGAGCCGCATGGCGAGAACCGTGTCGCCCGGTTCGAGCAACGCCTGGTAGACCGCGACATTCGCATTGGCGCCGCTGTGCGGTTGCACGTTCGCGTGGTCGGCGCCGAAGAGCGCGGTGAGGCGCCGCCTCGCGAGGTCTTCCACTTCGTCGACCACTTGGTTACCGCCGTAATAGCGACGTCCGGGATATCCTTCCGCGTACTTGTTCGTGAGTATTGATCCGGTCGCGGCGAGTACCGCCGGCGAGGCGAAGTTTTCACTCGCGATGAGCTGCAGGGTCGTGGTCTGACGATCCCACTCTCGGCCAAGCAGGGCCGTCACCTCATCATCATCGGTGATCCAAGCGTCAAAGGGAGATGGGGCCATTCCTAGAACCTTTCATCGTGGACGAGGCTCGTATCGAGCGCATTGAGTTTGGCGATTCGTGCTTCGTGGCGACCGGAGAGCGGCGTTGCGTTCAGCCAGGCCTCGAGCGCTTCGGTGGCGACCGCCGCTCCGGTGAGACGCGAACCGAGACAGAGAACGTTGGCGTGATTGTGTTCTCTCGCCAAGTGGGCCGAGGTCACGTCGTGGACGACGGCCGCTCGAACGCCCGCGACCTTGTTGGCGGCAATGGCAATCCCGATGCCGCTGCCGCAAATGGCGACGCCCAAATCGGCATCACCGTTCGTCACACTTCGGCCGACGGCGGCGCCAAAGTCGGGATAGTCCACCGACGTGGAAGCGTTCGTGGTGCCGAGGTCGAGCACCTCGTGGCCCCATTCGCAGAGCGACGCCGCTAAGTGCGTCTTTAAGTCGTAGCCAGCGTGGTCCGAGCCAAGGGCGATTCGCATCGAACCAACCATACCTTCCGCCTCACCGCACACCCCGGTGCGGCAATACTTCAACTCGTGGCAATTCCCCCTCGTACACCGGTGATCATCGGTGTTGGTCAGGTGACCGACCGACCGATTCATGACGCGACGCCCGAGAGTCGTCCCCACCCGCTCGACCTCATGGTGGACGCTCTCGAACGCGCCGCGAGAGACACCGGCGCCACGAGCGTCCTCGACGCGATCGACGAACTCGTGGCGATCAGTTCGTTCACGTGGCACACGAACGATCCCGCACTGCTCGTCGCCCAGCGACTGGGACTTGGTGTAACGACGACGAGACTCACGCCGATTGGCGGCAACATCGCGCAGCAACTCGTGCACGAAAGCGCACGACGAATCCTCAACGGCGACGTGACGACGGTTGCCGTTGTCGGTGCCGAAGCAATGAACGCGCAGTTGCTGGCCCGACGGGTCAACACTCGACTCGAGTGGGCGAGCCAACCTGACGACGTCGCCACTCCACTCGATCCCTCGGACGACCGTACGCCCCTCACCGAGGCCGAGTACTCGCAAGGTCTGCGGCTACCAATCGAGGTCTATCCCCTCTTCGAGAATGCCCGACGCGCTCGCCTCGGTTGGTCGCTCGACGATCAACGAACGCACCTCGGAACTCTTTGGTCCAACTTTTCAGCGGTGGCGGCCGGCAATCCCTACGCGTGGTTGCCGGCGTATCACTCGCCCCAGGAGATCACGACGCCGAGTGCCGGCAATCGAATGGTGAGTTACCCCTACACCAAGCTGTTGATCGCCAACGTGCCCGTGGACATGGGCGCGGCGTACATCATGACGAGCTACGAGCACGCGCACGAACTAGGTGTTGCCCGAGACCGGATGGTCTTCCCCCAACACGGTGCTGACGCCAACGACCACTGGTTCGTCTCGGAGCGGCCGCACTTGGACGACTCACCGGCGATGCGTGCCCTGTGGAGCACCTTGACCGGTTTTGGTGTCGCTGCTGACGACCTCGCGCACGTCGATCTCTACAGCTGTTTCCCCACCGTCGTCCAAACGGCGTGCGACGTGCTCGGCATCGACGCGTACGACACGAGTCGGATCCCCACACTGACCGGCGGGTTGACCTTCGGTGGCGGACCGGGCAACAACTACACCACCCACGCCATTGCCGCAATGGTCGACGTCGTACGCGCCGACCCGACGAGTCAAGGACTCGTCACGGCCCTCGGTTGGTTCTCGACCAAACACTCGTGGGGTACGTACGGCGCCACACCTCCGGCGAGCGGCTTCCAATGGGCCTCGCCGCAAGCGGACGTCGACCACTTGCCGCACTGTCGAAGCGAACAACGAAGTGGCGACGTCACGGTGGAGAGCTACACGGTCACGCACGCGCGCGACGGATCGCCCACGTCATTACTTGTCGCGGCCCGAACGAGCGATGCCACACGGGTGTGGTGTCACAGCGACGATTCGTCGTTGATGCTCGCCGCCGAAACGTCCGAGATAATTGGCCAACCGGGCGAAGTGCGCGACAACGTGCTCACGCTGTAGGGCGACGTGCGAACTCTCGCGGTCCTACGCCAGAAGTGTCGCAATCGCGCTCGTCGGTGTCGCTCCCTCACGAAGGATTGTCCAGGACTCGCCCGTCACGTCGACAACGGTCGACACGTCACCCGACCGCTCACCGCCATCGACGACACCCACCAGATCGCTCTTCGACTCGAACATGTCGCGCACTTCGTAGGCACTGTGGCAGGCCGATGCACCGTGCACGTTGGCACTCGACACTGCGAGCGGCCCAATGACCGCGATCATTCGACGCACCACGTCGTCGTCGGGGATTCGGAAACCGGCGGTGTCGATCTCGCTACCGAGCAGCGTGGCGAGCTCGTGCGGCACGGCGACGACAATCGTGAGGGCACCGGGCCAGTAGGCGTCAGCCAATTTCTGCGCCTTCTCGTTCCACACCGCGCCCAAATAGCCGATCTGTCCAACCGAGTCAACGAGCACCGGAAGAGCCCTCGTCCGAGGTCGATCCTTCAGCGTGAAGATCGTCTCCACAGCCGTGGGGTGGCCAATCTCGGCCGCCAGTCCGTAGACCGTGTCGGTCGGGAGCGCAACGACGCCGCCGCCGTCCAACGTGGCAATCGCCACCTCCACGTTGATGATCCGTACCATTAGCGCCGCGCCACCAGGAACCGGGGGTTCCCGAACATGTCGTCACGATCGCGGACTTCACCAAAACCCGCGTCGCGCGCCGAGTCCATCGCTGCTATTCGATGCATATCTCCATGTTCACATATCAGGAGACCATTTTCCACAAGCCACGGTGCCGCACCACCAACAATTTCTTCGATGTCCGAAAATCCCGAGACCCCCGATGCGTCAGGTGCGACGAGGGCGCCGATGGGCTCGTAGGCCAAGACGGGATCGAGCGTGGCGAACTGCTCGGCGCCGATGTAGGGCGGATTGGCGACGATGAGGTCGATGCGACCTCGCAAGGAGAGGTCGAGGCCATCGAACCACGAAGAGTGCACGAAGGAGACGGCAGTCAGTTCGTGTTTCTGGGCGTTGCGTTTCGCGACCACCAACGCGTCGGATGACTCGTCGACGCAAATGACCGATGCGCCGACACCGCGCACGTTCAGCTCGTGCAACAGGGCCAATCCGATCGCGCCCGAGCCGCATCCGAGGTCGAGGATCACCGGCGCCGTGGTGGCGGAGGCAGCGAGTTCGGCCAGGGCGACACCGACCAGTTCCTCCGACTCGGGCCGCGGAATGAGTACTCGCGGGTCGACATCGAGATCGAGGGAGCGAAAGGGCCAGTGACCAAAGATGTACTGCAGGGGCTCACCATTCAGTCGCCGTTGGGCTGCTTGTCGCAGCGCCGTGATCGCCTCGCGATCGCCGTCGGGCATGTACTCCTCCACCAACCACCGCGCTTCGCGCCGGTTGAGTCCCGCTCCAATGAGTTCGGTCACGAGGTAGCTATTAACGGCCGTCACTCTCGCCCAACTGACGTGCTCGTTTCCCCGAGAGGAGTGCATCGACGTAGGGATCGAGGTAACCGGCGAGTACCGAATCCAGGGTGTACGTCGTCAAGTTGATTCGGTGATCGGTCACGCGATTCTCCTTGAAGTTGTACGTGCGGATCTTCTCGCTGCGGCCGCCGCTACCTAACTGCGAACGCTTGAGGTCGCCCTGTTCGGTCGCCTGGGCGTCCTGGGCGGCCTTCAGCAGTCTCGAGCGCAAGACGATCAACGCCTTCGCGCGATTCTGAATCTGACTCTTCTCGTCTTGCATTGAGACCACGATGCCCGATGGCAAGTGGGTGATGCGTACGGCCGAGTCGGTCGTGTTGACACTCTGGCCGCCGGGACCCGACGATCGGTAGACGTCGATCTTCAGGTCGCTCTGATTGATGTCGACGTCGACCTCTTCGGCTTCGGGCAGTACCGACACCGTGGCCGACGACGTGTGCACGCGACCCTTTGCCTCCGTGACCGGTACCCGCTGGACGCGGTGCACTCCGGCCTCGTGCTCGAGGCGCGCCCAGGCGTCGTCGCCCTTAATGAGGTAGATCGCTTCGTCGAGGCCGCCCTGCTCCGATTCACGTTCTTCAATGACCTCCAGTTTCCACCCCCGAAGTGACACGTAGCGCCGGTACATCTGGGCGAGGTCGGACGCGAACAGGTTGGCCTCCTCACCACCTTCGGCGCCTCGAATCTCCAAGATCACTGCGCGTCCCTCGTTGGGATCACGCGGCAGGAGCAGTGTTTCGAGCGTCATCTCGAGATCAGGAATCCGCGCCTCGGCGTTGTTCATCTCCTCGCGCCAGAGTTCGCGGTCGTCGCCGCTCGAATCGTTGAACATCTCCTTGGCCGTGGCGAGATCGGCGTGCGCCGATTTCAGTTCGTTCCACGCGTTGTTAATCTCAGCCAACTCCTTGTGGCGACGTGAAAGGTCGCGCAGTCGGTTAAGGTCACTCGCGACGTCGGGCTCGGAGAGAGCCGCCTCGACGGTGTGAAGTTCGTCCTGAAGGGCGTTCAGGGTCTGGTCGATGGACCGCACGAAACGTGAGCGGCGACCGAGGCTCTAGGCCTTGGGAGCGCGCGCCTTGTTGGTCTTTTGTGCGTAACGGCGCTGGAAGCGCTCGACGCGGCCACCAGTGTCAACCAGCTTCTGCTTGCCAGTGAAGAACGGGTGGCACTCGTTGCAAAGCTCCACGGTCATGGCTGACTTGGTCGATTGGGTCGTGAAGGTGTTGCCACACGAGCATTTAACGGTCGCTTCGCCGTAGTTGGGGTGAATATCAGGCTTCATGAGTGCTCCTAGTTGCGAGTAGCAAGTTTAGCGGATTTTTAGCTGGTTGAAGCGGGTCCGCGGCCGATCTCGGCGAGAAACTCGTCGTTAGAGACCGTGGACTTCAGTTTGTCGATCAAGAGCTCGAGTCCGGCCGCCTCACGGCCCTCGGAGGCGAGGCCGTTCAGCACTCGACGGAGCTTCCAAACCTGGGGCAGTGCCTCGCGGCTGAAGAGCAGCTCCTCGTGGCGCGTGGACGATGCGTTGACGTCGATCGCCGGGTAGATGCGTCGCTCGGCCAGACGTCGGTCGAGACGCAACTCCATGTTGCCCGTTCCCTTGAACTCCTCGAAGATGACTTCATCCATTTTGGAGCCGGTCTCGACGAGAGCCGAGGCGATGATCGTGAGTGAGCCGCCCTCTTCGATGTTTCGAGCTGCGCCGAAGAACTTCTTGGGAGGGTACAGGGCTCCGGAGTCGACACCACCGGACATGATTCGTCCCGTGGCCGGCGCGGCCAGGTTGTAGGCGCGGGCCAGTCGGGTAATGCCGTCCAGGATGATCACGACGTCACGGCCCTGCTCGACGAGGCGCTTCGCGCGTTCGATGCACAGTTCAGCGACGTGGGTGTGCTCTTCGGCCGGACGGTCGAAGGTGGAGGCGATGACTTCGCCCTTCACGGTGCGACGGATGTCGGTCACCTCTTCGGGACGCTCGTCAACGAGCAGCACCATGAGGTGGACTTCGGGGTTGTTCGACTCGATCGACTGAGCAATTTGCTTCATGATCGTCGTCTTACCGGCCTTGGGTGGCGAGACAATGAGTCCTCGCTGTCCCTTGCCGATCGGTGAGAGAAGGTCAACGATGCGGGGCGTGAGGTCGGTCTTTCCCTCGTTGAGCTCGAGGTTCAACTTCTCGTCGGGGAAGAGCGGCGTGAGGTCCTCGAAACGCGGGCGTAGTCGCGCGACCTCGGGGTCGAGGCCCGCGACGCTGTCAACGCGCAGCAACGCCGGGTACTTCTCGTTGGAGGCCGCTGGACGGAATCCACCAACGATGGTGTCGCCCTTACGCAAGTGGTACCGACGGACTTGGTTGATTGAGACGTAGACGTCGTTGGGCGACGGGTGGTAGCTCTTCGTGCGCAAGAAGCCGTAGCCGTCGTCGCGCAGGTCGAGGAGACCTTCGATCTCGATCAACTCGCCGGTGTAGGGCTGGTCAGCGTTGGGCATCGACTCGCCCCCAAAACGCTCGCGGCCGTTGCGGTTGCGACGGTTGCGACGGTTTCGTCCGTTGGCGTCATTGGAGAATTCGCGGGGCTGACGGTCCTGGCGCGGCTGCGAGTTGTTCTGTCGCGGTGCCTGCTGTGCGCGCTCGCTGCCGTTGTTGGACGGCGCCGGTGCCGACTCGCTGGTCGACGTTTCCGGCTGCGCGGCGGCGGTTACCGGTTCGCTGCGATCGACGGCCGCATCGGCGACGAACTCGCCGACAAGATCGTCGAAGTCGTCGGACGGCGTGGCGACGGTGCGACGGGAGCGAACCGCTCGACTCGTCGTTTCGGGTGACGCACTCGCAGATGGTGCGGGGTCACCCATGATTGCTTCGATAAGTGAGGCCTTGGATGCTCGCGCCGGAATGTCGACGCCCTTCACCTTGGCGATGGTTTGGAGGTCTTCACGAGTCTTCGACTCGAGATCTGACCGGTCTGGGGAGGGCCTTACAGCCATTGTGGTTCCTTTCTCACCGCTCGCCAAAAAAGCATGAACGGAGAAGAAAATCAAGAATTGCCATCTGGGAAGAGTTCCTCACTCCGGGAAAAGGCCGGACGCGGATGACAAAGCCATTGTAGCGGAGTCTGAGGTCAATGCAAACAATTGATCCAAATCTTGGATTTCTCCGCTTCGAACGACGCTCCATGTCCTCTGGTGCTGCCACCACTCGATTTCGTAGGCTGACCTCCTTCAACGGGTCCACGAAATAGGCGAGATTGTCAAGGATCGAGCGTGAGAAGGGGCTTACAGCCGGTGGTTGACACGACGCGGGAATCAACACGACGATGAAGTCAAAGGCAACGCGCGTGGGGTGGTTTTGGTTTCGGGCGAACTTTGCGCGTCGCTGGACAAACTATTTGACGATCGTCGTGCTGGTTGGAACCATCGGAGGTTTGGCACTCGGTTCGTTGGCCGCAGCGCGACGGACGCAGTCGTCGTACGACACGTTTCTAGCCAGTACGAACCCCTCGGATCTCGCGATGACTGTGTACGCTCCCAATATTGCGCCGAAACTGGCTGCCCTTCCGCACGTGCGTCACGTGGGTGTGTCGTCGTATTCAGTGAACGCGTTTCCGGCGGGCAAGCACGGCCTGCCGGCCTTTCCCAGGGCGTTGCTCAACGGAAACGTCACGAGCTCGGTCAGTCTCGTCGACGAATACTTCAGCGAAGATCGAGTCGCACTCGTGGCCGGACGCACGGCCAATCCAAAAAAGGCCAACCAATTCATGGCTGATGCGCTTGCGGCCCGGGCCATGGGTTGGCACGTCGGCCAATACGTCCACATGTACTTCTATACGGATGCCCAATCTTCACAACCGAACTTCGGCATCAAGTACATAAAACCGGAAATCAATATTCGGATGCACCTCGTGGGAACGATAGTTCTGAATGATGACGTACTGCTCGACCAGGTTGACCGGCGACCGGAATTGATGATCTTCACGCCGGCGATAACGAGGCGACTCTTCAATGGCGGACCTGAGTACAACCAGTACGTCCTGCAACTGGACCACGGCGTTCGAGATATTTCTGTTGTCGAACGAGAGATCATCGCCGCACTTCCACCGGGCACCACTTATGACTTCCACATCAACTCCTCGGTCGCCGCCGAAGTCGATCGATCGTTGGAACCTGAATCAATCTCACTGGGCGTATTCGGACTCATCGCGGGACTCGCCACTTTGATTATCGCAGGAGGTTTAGTCGCACGTGGTTTGCAACGTGAGAGTGAGGACACCGCGGTACTACGCGCACTCGGCGGTAGTCCTGCCATGTCCGTCGTCGCGAGCGCGTTCGGGCCACTTGGTGCGATTGTCGTCGGGTCGGTCCTCGCCGTCGTCGTTGCCGTCGGCCTCTCGCCACTTTCCCCGATAGGACCGGTGCGGACCGTTTTCCCCGACCGTGGATTTTCCTTCGACGGTGCGGTACTTGGTGTTGGATTCCTCGTAGTGCTCGTGTTGCTCGCGGTCATCACGTTCGGTCTCCTTGTTCGACGATCCCGTCGTGGCGCAAATCGCGCGCAACGACTCACCGCACCCTTGGGATCTCGCGCCGGTCGACTCGCTACCGACGCTGGAATGCCAGTGACCGCCGTCGTTGGCATTCGCTTCGCACTCGAACCCTCAGGTGACCGGGACGGCGCCCCGGTTCGCTCGGCCCTGGTCGGCGCAGTGCTCGCCGTAATGATTGTCGTGACGACGCTGACATTCGGAAGCAGCCTCACCACCCTGGTATCACACCCAACGCTCTACGGTTGGAATTGGAACTACGCGATTACATCGAACGGCAATGGTGTGCCCCCGCAGGCCGCACGGCTACTCGGCAGAGATCCCTACGTGGAGGCCTACTCCGGAGACAATTTCGCCAACGCGCAAATTAATGGGATCACCGTCCCCATCATTCTGACCACATATCGAGCGGCGGTCACGGCGCCGATACTCTCGGGCCACGAGGTCACGGGCGCACACCAAATTGTGCTCGGCGCCGAAACGATGCAAGATCTTCATAAACGTCTCGGCGAGACAGTGACCGTGACCTACGGCACGAAAGCCGACTATCCCGTGTATGTCCCGCCCACGAAAGTGACGATTGTCGGTACCGCAACGCTCCCAGCGATCGGAGGAACGTTGACGCTGCACACTTCCATGGGTGTTGGAGCGATAATTCCGTACAGCATTGAGCCGGCGGCGTTCATGAAGTACCTTCACAACAAGGACGAGACTCTCGATGGTCACTCCATTGAATTCGTGAGATTGCGTCCGGGCGCGCCGCCGTCGCTCGCCGTCGCCTCACTGCGCACGATCGCGCGGATCGGCCAACACGAAATTGATCAGACTCCCCAAGGTGGGGGCAGCAACGTCAACGTTCAGTCGGTGCTCTTTCCGGCGGAAATCGAGAACTACCGATCGATTGGAGTGATTCCCGACTTACTGGCGCTCGCCCTCGCACTCGGAGCGGTCGTCGCACTGGGCCTTACGTTGGTCGCCTCGGTCCATCGGCGTCGCCGGGACCTTGCACTGCTCCGCACCCTCGGTTTCACTAGCCGTCAGTTGCTTGCCGCCGTGGCGTGGCAGGCCTCCGTCGCCGGCGCGATTGGTGCCATCTTCGGTATCCCGCTCGGCATCGTGGCCGGTCGGTGGCTTTGGACGCTTTTTGCGAACAACATTTATGCGGTTCCCCATCCAACGGTGCCGACCATCTCGCTGCTTATCGTGACGATCAGCGCACTGGTGCTCGCCAATGTCGTCGCCGCATTGCCGGGACGCACCGCCGCTCGCACGTCCGCCGCTCAAGTGATGCGCGGCGAATAGTTGAAGTGGGCGCTGTCGCCGAAGCGCGACGGGACCTTGAACGGGTCCACAGCGGCGAAATCAACTCGCTGCCCAAGTCAGCGACACTCGCGCCCGGAATTGCGTCGCTACTTGACAGCCACCTTCGACGTCGCGGTTGCCGCCTGATTGAACGTGTCGCCGGCGTACTTGGCCGTTACCGACAGTGCGCCCTTCGCGAATCGCTTCGACGACGAACACTTCGCGCTGCCGTTCGTAATCGTCGCCGTGCAGAGGCTCCCCTTGTTCGACGAGAAGACGACGGTTCCCGTCGCCGTACCCAGTCCGGTCGCCGACAGTTTCAGTCCAGTTTCGGTCACCTTGCGCTTGATCGTCTTCGTGGTCTGCGCGACGGAAATGTGAATCCTCTCCGTTGCCTTGGTGAACGTCTCACTCACCGCGAACGCCTGCGTGTTGCCCGTTGCGTCGGTGTAAAACCCTCCGACACTGCAACTGCCGTAGGTGGAGCACGAAGTGGTCACGCCCGTCGAACCGCCGCCGGCGTTCAACGTTGCGATGCCAGGAACCTCCGTGGCGCTCCCCCACGTGCCACCGACTTCGTCCACGTAGAAGGCCTGCGCGCTCGTGGCGGTGTCGGCGTAGAAGCCCACGGCGTCGCAGTCACCCGGCGCGGTGCACGAGACGTCGTTCAGACTGGCCACGCCACCGAGATTAAGGGTGGCCGTACCGGGAACCTCTTGTATGGTGCCCCACGTACCACCTTGATCGTCAACAACGAAGGCCTGCACGTTCGTGGCCGCATCGGTGTAGCTGCCGACTGCGCTGCACGATCCCGATGCCTTACACGAAACGGCGAAGATGGCCGATGCGCCGCCAGCGTTCAACGTCGCGATGCCCGGCAGTTCGCCGGCAGTTCCCCACACGCCGTTAACTTCATTCACGTCAAATGCTTGCTTATGCGCGGACGCGTCGGTGTAGTACCCACCGGCGGCGCAGTTGCCCGCCGACGAGCACGAGATGGAGTTGTACTCCATGTCGCCGCCGGCGTTGAGCGTCGCGTCACCGGGGGTCTCGATCGCCGTCCCCCATGTTCCATTCTGCTCATCAACGACGTACGACTGGAAGTGTGCCGAGCTGTCGGTGTAATTACCCGTGGCACTGCAGTTGCCAGCCGACGCGCACGACAGAAACAACAGCGCCGACGCCGTGCCCACGTTCAGTGACGACGTGCCGGGTACTTCAGCGGCCGTATTCCACGAGCCACTTACTTCGTTGGCCGCAAAAGACTCCAGGTGCGCCGAGGCGTCGGCGTAAAATCCACCGACGCTGCAGTTACCGGCCGATGCGCACGACACCGACAATGTTGTGGCCCCTCCGGCAACGTTCAGAAACCCGGTGCCGGGCTGTTCAAGCGCACTGCCCCACGTTCCAGATTTTTCGTCGGCGACGAAGGCCTGAAGGTGGCCAGACTGATCGGTGTAGTCGCCAACAGCGGTGCAGTTGCCCGACGAAGGACACGAGATCGAATTGAAGTCGGCCTGAGTTCCCGCGTTCAACAAAGCGGTGCCGGGCATTTCAACGGCGCTGTTCCACGTTCCGTTCACTTGATCGGCAACCCAAACCTGTTGGTGGCCGGCAGCATCCATGTAAATGCCGCCCGCTCCGCAATTGCCGGGTGACGCGCAGGACAGTGCGTTCACCTGTGCGGTGCCGCCGGCGTTCAACGTCGACACGCCGGGAACCTCACTCGCGACGCCCATTGCGCCTCCCGCCATGCGTGAATGAAGCGTTGCGACAGTGTGCGCGGTCGTCACGACCGACGCACCGGCCGGTGAGAAACTGCCCACCAAAACGGTGGACATCGATACAAACAGAATGAGTGTCGTGATTCGTCGCATCATGGTGGGTTCTCCGCGTTCGTTCTTCTGGGTGGCTCTGCGCGACTATAGGAGAGTTTGAACACGACATCGAGTCGCGAGCACGAACGCTCGTCATTACAGGGCGCTTTGAGAGAAACTCACACTTCTGAAAACGTCAACGCAACGGACATTCGTCGAATTGGTCACCCGATGAGAACTATTCACAGTGAGGACGACGCGGGACGAACGGTCTAGGAGAGATTGGCGAGGAGGGCCTCGAGGGTCGCGTCGACGACAATGGGCGCTTCGCTCGTCTCGACGGCGGTGTCGGGATCTTTCAGCCCATTACCCGTGAGCACGCACACGACCGTCGAGTCCTTGGGCACGCCGTATTTGAGAATTCCCGCGATCGACGCGGCCGACGCTGGCTCGCAGAATATCGACTCGTGCCGCGCGACGAATCGGTAGGCGTCGAGAATCTCGTCGTCAGTGACGGAGCGAATGTCGCCGAGCGATTCGTGAATGACCTCGAGGGCCGGGATCCAACTCGCCGGATTGCCAATGCGTATGGCGGTCGCAATGGTTTCGGGATTCGTCACGGGGTGACCGAGCACGATCGGCGCCGCGCCGGCGGCCTGGAAACCCCACATCTTCGGCAGGGTCTTGCAACGTTCGGCGAAATGATATTGGGTAAAACCTCGCCAGTAGGCGGTGATGTTGCCGGCGTTACCAACAGGTATCGAGAGAATGTCGGGGGCCTTTCCGAGGACGTCGACGATCTCAAAGGCGCCGGTCTTTTGTCCTTCGATGCGATCGGGGTTGATTGAGTTGACGATGGTGATGGGCAAGTGTTGCGTTAATTCGCGAGCGAGGTTGAGGGCCTGATCGAAGTTGCCGCGGATCTGCAACACCTTGGCGCCGTAGACAATCGCTTGCGCCAATTTGCCCAGCGATATCTTGCCTTCGGGCACAAGGACAATGCAGTCCATGCCCGCCTTGCCGGCGTAGGCGGCGGCCGAGGCCGACGTATTGCCGGTCGATCCACAAATGACGGTCTGAGCTCCGCGAGACTTCGCCTTCGTGATCGCCATTGTCATGCCACGGTCCTTGAAGGAGCCCGAGGGATTGAGCCCCTCGTACTTCAACCAGATGTCCGCGCCCAGTCGCTCGGACAACCGCTCGGCGTGCAACAACGGCGTGTTGCCTTCCTGCAACGTGACGATGTCGTCGACGCCGTCGAGGTCGAACCACTGCGCGTACTCGACCAACAGGCCGTTCCAGGGGTTCACGCTCGACCTCCGTCGATCACTCTCATACAGGCTCCGATGCGGTCCACCGACGGGTGTTTCGCGAGTGCTTTCACGGTGGCGTTCGCTCGGTCGGCGATCGCCATGTGCGTGAGGAACGCGAGACGGGCCTCGTCGCCGAATCCCGACTGCTCCATTGACTGAATTGAGACACCGTTGTCGCCAAAGACACCCGCGACCGCGGCCAGGACGCCCGGTCGATCGAGAACGTCGATGCTGATGTAGAACACGCTCTCAAGATCACCGGCTGGAACACTGTGCAGCGAGGCGTCGACGGTGAATGGCACGTCGTGACGACCACTGAAGCGGTTGCGGGCCGCGTCGAGCAGGTCGCCCAGGACTGCCGTTGCCGTTGGTTCGCCACCGGCGCCCTGACCAAGCCACATGAGCGGACCGCTGCGAACCCCTTCAACGAAGACGGCGTTCATGGCGCCGTGGACCGATGCGAGCGGGTGATCGACGGGGATCATTGCGGGATGTGCCCGACGCGAAATTCCGAAGTCGCCAATTCGTTCGGCGATGCCAAGCAGTTTGATTACGTAGCCCGAGCGTCGGGCGAACTCCACGTCGACCGAACGCACACCATTGATTCCCTGACGAAAGATTTCGTCGCCGTTCAACGCGGTGCCAAAGGCCAGGGATGAGAGGATTTGTACTTTCGCGGCGGCGTCGTATCCCTCCACGTCGGCGCTCGGATCGGCTTCGGCGTAGCCGAGGGCCTGGGCCTCCTTGAGGGCCGAGGCGTAATCGCTGCCCTCACTCGTCATCTTGGACAAGATGAAGTTCGTCGTACCGTTCACGATGCCCATTACGCGGTCTATTCGTTCGCCAGCGAGGGACGTGCGGAGCGCGCGCAGAATCGGCACGCCACCGCCGACGGCCGCTTCGTAGAAGAGGTCGGCACCATTTTGGTGGGCCAACTGGGCCAATTCGGTGCCGCATTCGGCCATGAGGGCCTTATTGGCGGTCACCACCGAGACTCCGTGACGCAGCGCCGTTTCGATGTACCCCCGGGCCGGCTTGAGTCCCCCGGCCAGTTCCACGAGGATGTCCAGGTCGTCGAGGCCCACCAGCCCGGCGGCGTCCGAGGTCAGCAAGGCCTTCGGAACGCCCTTGCGCCGCTTGGTGACGTCGCGAACCGCAACGCCGACGAGTTCGATCGGACCGGTCGCGGCGTCAATTAACGCGGCGCGACGAGTGGGGTCATTCAGGAGCGCGACGAGGGCGCTGCCGACGTTGCCCGCTCCGATAATTCCGACTCGAACGACCGACTTGTTCACCGTTAAAGGCTAACCGACCACCTCGACCGCACCGACCTCACATTTCGAGACGTGCCATGTCGTCGAATGTCTCGCGGCGAAGCACTTCGCGTGCGACGCCGTCGTGCACGAAGACCACTGCCGGACGTGGAACGCGGTTGTAGTTCGACGCCATGGAGTACCCGTAGGCCCCGGTGACGGGCGTCGCGATGACGCTGCGCACGCCGGTCGAGCGCGGGAGCCACGCTTCCTCAATCAATACGTCGCCACTCTCGCAGTGCTTACCAACCAGACGTACGTTCTGCTCGCGCGAATCGAGCGGATTTGAGACGTCAAAGGCCTCGTAGCCCGACCCGTAGAGGACGGGCCTCGGATTATCGCTCATGCCCCCGTCGACCGCCATGTACGTGCGCTGCGCCACCGGTTTCACCGCCCCCACCTGGTAGAGCGTCACACCGGCCTGGGCGACAATGGCTCTTCCCGGTTCGGCGATGAGCCGGACGTTCGTCTCGAGACCACACTCAACGGCGGCGGATCGCACTGCGTCGCCCCACTGGCTGATGGACGGCGCACTCTCGCCGGCCACGTAGGCGACTCCGAGCCCTCCCCCAATACAGAGCTCGTCAAAATTGTCGTCCGCGATGAAATTGGCGAGCACCGAAAGGGATTCAATGAACCCGACGAGTTCGAAGACCTGCGAACCGATGTGCGCGTGCACGCCGTGAAGCTGAACGCCGGGGATTCCTTGAAGTTCATCGATGGCCTTTCGCGCGTCGCCCGACGCCACCGAGAAACCGAACTTCGTGTCCTCCTGCCCAGTACGTACAAATTCGTGGGTATGCGCTTCAACTCCCGGCGTCACGCGGACCAAACAGTCGATCGGTGACGATGGCGAGACGATCGTCGCCAGTAGCGCGATCTCCTCAAAATTGTCGACGACGAGCCGGTGGACCTTTACGTTGACGGCCCGATCAATCTCTTCCACCGACTTGTTGTTGCCGTGCATGATGATTCGACTGGCGGGGACTCCCGAACGAAGCACGAGATCGAGTTCGCCGCCCGTGGCGACGTCGATGCAGAGTCCTTCCTCAAAAGCCAATCGGGCCATAGCTCCGCATAGGAAGGATTTGGACGCGAACGCCACGCCATCATCGAAGACGCTCGCCGCCTCGCGGCAACGTGCTCGCAGCGTCTCCTCGTCGTAGACGAAGAGTGGTGTGCCGTAAATGCCAGCGAGTCCGCGCAGCGAGACGCCCCCGACGGTCACGTCGTTCGCACTCAGCGTCGCGGTATCGGGAAGCAACGATGCGAGGATCGGCTCTGCACTCATAGAGGAAGATTACGAGTTCGCGCGCGTCGCGTCGAAAGTTGTCGTCAAACGACGACGGGTTGGATTGGTCCAGTGCCCTCGTGGTTCGGAGAATTGTGCAGTGGACTTCGGGGCCGCGTTCGAACGTTCGAATTTTGATTGGAGATCCACTGAGAGCGAGCGATCGTTTTTCGATTCCAATTCGAGCACTGGCAACTATGAGATTGCGTCGGCGACGTGGCGCTTTTGCCTCACAAATACTGGCTCTCTACAACGTTGGTGTGAAATGTCGTTTCTATTTCAATGTCGAACGGTGCGTTTTCGGCGCCGGTGCGTCGCGCCAAGGGCTCCGCTGCGAAAACCTGCCCGTCCGCGCAATAGTCAATGTTTCAAAGGAATTTCGCACGTCTTTTCGGACCGCAAGGGCTCAGGTACAGAGCATTTCCATTCTTCGACGATTTCTTGTAAGTTTCTCTCACTTAATCAGGGGAAGGTCCCACATCATGAAGAGCTTGGCTGGCTCCGCCAGAATCGCACTTTTCATCGTGTCGGTGGCAATTCTCCCGACCCTGATGATGGTTGGCGCGCCCACCACCGCCGGAGCCGCCACGATCACGGCGGTGCAGTCGGGCGACCTCGGTACGGCGGCCCTCGCAAGCGGAGCGGCCGGCACGGTCCTACCGGCGAACGCCACGCTGGGCGACACGATTGTCCTCGCCGTGCTGGGCAGTGGATCAACGGGCCAGGTCGTGGCGTCCGTCTCGAGTCCCATGGGCACCTTCGTGAAGGTGAACGCCAGCCTCCAAACGGGCCAGTCCGATATCGAACTCTGGGTGCTCTCGGGCGTGACGAGCGCCGGGCGCACCGTCACGGTGACGATGAGCGGTGGCTCGACCTGGTTCGCGCAAGCGACCGAGTTCTCGGGCACCCTGAGCGCCGTCGCCAACGCACCGACGACCGGTGCGAGCACCGGCCCGAGCGGTTCGGTCACGACGTCGGCGAACGACGTGGCGGTGCTCTACGTCAACGGTCTGAGTAGTTCACTTTCATCAGGTCCCGCCTCACCGTGGGTGAACTACAACGCGGGTGCGTTCAAACTCGCGTGGGATGAAAGCGTCTCCTATCAAGTCGTCGGAGCGTCGGGCACGGTCACCGGGACTTGGACGCAATCGTCTTCGGCCAAGTGGCAGGTCATCGGACTGTACTTAGCCCCGAGCGCGTAAATAGTCTTGGACGCGACGTCGAAGGCTGTGACGTCGAATTAGAGCAAATTCGATTACAACTCTCTTCGCCCACTGGGAGCCCGTTAGACCGACCACAGTGCCGAGAGCATCAACCTCGCGATAGCGGGACGTGACCGTGAAAACGATTGGTGAACAAAAAGTCGTGCTCTACTTCGTAGCGGGTGGAATTGTCAGTCCCGAAGCTATCCCGCATCGACGCCTGCACCTATTCGCCGACTGCCGTCCACGGGCGCCTTCACCGATGGCATCTGAGCGTAGAATCGGCGGGCGGGCTGCCGTCGTTCAATGGACAGGACTCCACCCTCCGAAGGTGGCGATCGGGGTTCGAATCCCCGCGGCGGCACTTGGAGCCACGTACGAAGTGCCCAAGGCCACGTCTGAATGACAATGATCCGAACGCGCACAGTACGTACGTGTGGGCCTGGTTGATCGAGGTCGCGAGAGTCCTTGCACACGGGACGCGGACTCGTTGCAAGGCTACGACCGTTGACCGGCGCAAATTGGCCGAGCACTTTTGTCGCGAAACAATCTTGAGTGTGACGAGCTCACGGGCCGAAGCGAGTCCCTGCTGCAGGATCACATTTGCCAGTCCAGAAACGAGGTTTGTTTTACTATTTGACTCAAATATCGCAGTTTTACGATTAAGTCAAATAGTCAAGCATTATTCGGGGATTTGAGTAAAATAGTCAACTAATATTAAGTAATAATTCAAGATTTGGATAAACGAGGAGATTGTCGTGCCAAGCAAGGAGACGATACCCAAAGTCATAGAACGGCTATTTGCCGCCCGCACCCACGTGACGTCACCCGAGGTCGCCGCTGCGGCAAATGTCTCGCGTCAAGCCGCGTACAACTGGTTGTCCCGGATGACGGCGGACGGCATCTTGATCAAAGATGGCAATAAGCGATCCAGTCGCTACCGGCTCAACGCGCAGCGAGCCATGACGTATTCCCTCGATGGCCTCACTGAAGACGAGGTCTGGGGCAGCGAGCGGATCGCCCTACGACAATTTGACCCGGATATCGATGCGATGCCGACTTTGCGACATGTTCTGAACTTCGCCTTCACCGAGATGGTGAACAACGCAATAGATCACTCGAGGGGCGAGGAACTACGGGTCCGTTGGTTCCTCAAGGAGAACGCGCTCGCCTTCGAGATCGAAGATGATGGGATAGGTGCCTTCGAGTCCCTTCGCGAGTCACGCGGGCTCAAGGACGATTTTGAGGCGATTGGCGAACTCTCCAAGGGCAAACAAACAACTGATCCAGTCCGACACAGCGGTCTGGGGATCTTCCTGACGTCCCGACTTGTGAACCGCTTCGTTCTCACGGCAAACCGTCTCACCTGGACGGTCGACAACGACCTCGATGATTCCGCCGTGGGATGGCTTGACCGTCCCAGGCACGGCACGCTCGTGCGATGCGAAATTCGCTACGACACCATCAAGACACTGACCGAGGTGATGGGCGCGCTCCAAGACCCCGTGACGCAACGACTAAACAAAACGAGTCTTCGTATTGATCTCTTCCGCCAGGGAGAGTTCGTTTCGCGGACGGAGGCAAAACTGATCGGGGCACGCCTCGAAGGTTTCGAGGTGATCGAGCTCGATTTCAGCGGCGTCACCCAAATTGGACAGGGTTTCGCTGATGAGTTGTTTCGTGTCTGGAAGAATGAGCACCCTTCATCGCAACTCTTGCCAGTGAACGCCAACCCAGCAATCCAAGCAGTAATCGCCGCCGTTGAGCGAGCAGTGTGATGATCGAAGAGCACCGTCACTGAGCCAGACGCAGACGGAAACGCCGAATTCGTGAAGCCTTAGCCGTCGATGGTCTTCGGAGCGTGAGGCCATACCTTCACGTTGTAAATCGACGCTAGTTGGCGCGCGACGAAGGTTCCCCACACGAGTTCACCGGTCGAGTTGAAGTGAATTCCGTCAGAAAGGCGTAGCCCATCGCTTTGATGGTTGACCATCGCGCCTCCTCGGTAGTCGCCACCTTTGGTCGCGAAGAGCTTCCACGACGGTTGGAACGTTACGCCGGGAGTCGACGTGGCGATCTTCTGATAGATCGCGTTCAGCGCGTAAAGACCCTGCCGGTACCCATTGGGTTGCACGATGGGCGTACCAACCCAAAGGACGTAACAGCCGGCCCTGGTCGCGATGTGATCAATCCGCTTCACCCGAGCGACGTACGCGGTACGCCAGCCCGACGAGCCGAAGGGCTGCGAGGCACCATTCACGGCGAGGGCCTGCTCGTCGTTCGCGCCGAAGACCACGACGACGAGGTTCGGCCGATCTTGCGCGAGGAACTTCTTGAGGCGTTGTGGCCAGTTGTAGAACCAGGACGCCGACAGTCCCGTCGACGACTTGTCCTTCACGTACATTGTGAGTCCGCGCGTTCCGCGCAACTCTTTGTACAAACCGAAGCCGAGGTCATCACCGAGCGAGTCGCCGATCTCGAGGACGCGACACCTTCCGAGAGCTAGGGGTGCGGAATGTGCGGCGCTCGTGCGCGCCGAGGCCGGCGAAAAGTTGCAGCCGCGGCGTGGAGGGCCGAAGTGCGCCTTGTCCGCAACGGGAATGTCAGTCGCCGTCGCCGTCGGCTTGCTGCGCGGGCTCACGCGACTCGACGCAGTCGCTCCCCGGGCCACATTCTGGGACGTGCTCGCTACCGCACTTCTCGGGGCGTCAGCGGCGGCGGCCAGCAGTATCGCAAAGATCACGACCGTCAACGCCGTGCGCAAAGACCGCGTTCTCTTGCGAAGGAGTTCGGGATGACGACATTTCACGGGACTACGACGTTAACAGCGAGATATCAGCGCGTCATCACCCGCTCGTCAATTTTCATATTTCGTCACACGATCCTGCAGTCTCGTCGCCTCAATGACTCGATTACTGACGGCGTCGGGCGCACGATCATCCACGTCAATCACCACGTCCGCGATGAGTTCATACATTGGAAGTCGTGCTTCGTAGAGTTGACGAATTGCCGCTTCTGGATTCGTTCCGAGTCGCGGTCTCCCCTCCCCCGCGCCGACTCGCTGGGTCATCGTGGCAACCGAGGCTCGGAGCCACACCACGGCACCATTTTCAATCAGGAGTGTTCGACTTGTCTCGGAGAGCACGACGCCACCGGCCACGGCGATGACGGACGACGGGTGTGCATGAATCGCCTCAGTCAGCACTCGACACTCCAAGTCCCGAAGAATCTCATCGCCTTCGTCAACCAGAATCTCGGGCGCCGTTCGACCGGTCGCTGCAAGCAGTTGGTCGTCGGAATCGAAAAACGCCCACCCAACTTTGGCCGCCACCATTCGACCGACGGTGGTCTTTCCAACGCCCATCATCCCGATCAAGAACAATCGATGACGCTTCGACGGTGGCAGCTCTTCGCGTGTTGACATCGCTCGTTCGGCCTCACCCATTTCGTCAACGGTAGTGGCGCTCTTCCATCGATCATTGACGCACCGTTTGACGCCCACGCCGGAGCGACGAGATTGAACGGGCTCGGCTGGGAGGTACCGAACGGAGTGACGACCTTTGAGGTGGCAACACAGGCGGAGTGAAACGGATCAGGGCTGACTAGCGCCACTCCGCCTGTGTCACTTTGTTTGGGGGTACCGCTACAACCATTGCGACCGAGTCGTCGTCGTTGAGGACGGCCCACTCGCCACTGGCCAAACTTGGAAAGACTGCCGCGTACACCACCCCATCACGACCCTCTCGCGGCAACACCCACACGTGGGTACGTCGCGAGGGATCGGACGTTGGATGGACGTGAACTTCGATTCCCGCCCGCTCCGCGGTGGAGTGCAGCACCAATGCGCCCGTGTCCACGCCAACATTGATCAGGACCGCCCGACTCGGCTCCAAGGGTGCTGCCGCGTGGGCGTGGGTGCCCGAGTGAACATGTCGTCCCTCAACGTGTTCGTGCGAATCGGTGTGAGCGTCCTCAGTCTGTTCGGCGAAATCGTGGTTCATGGCTCTCTCAATGCGGGTTTCGTGCAGGTTGACTGAAACGGGACGGTGATTCAGCCGGCGTTGGCCGCAAGCTCAGTCGCCGGGTTGTCGTAGCCGTCCCACGGGTCGGCCAGATACGGGAAGCTCGAACCGTAGGTGAGACCGAATGCCGCGAGGTCGGCGACCTTCGCCGGTTCGGCCGTCGGACCACCGACGTCGTACAGGAGACCGGCGGCTCCGTCGGGCGTGTACGTCGGCACCACGGCGCCCAACAGTGCGCCGGCAACGGCCTTCAACTCGATGCTGACGACGTCGTCGAACACACGTCGACCGTTCGGGAAGCCTGCGACGTCGCCGCCGACGACACCGAGGATGCTCGCGGACGCGGTCGCCGTCGGCGCGATTGCCACATTCAACCGCAGCATGTCGGCTTTCGTTTTGCCGGTGTAGTTCTGGAATCCCGGGAAGAGCGGCGGCACGCCCGTGAGCAACACCGCGTCGAGGTCGGGGCGGGTGTTGGCCGCGACCGCGGTGTAGGCGGCGAGGTTGGGAAACGCACCAGGGTAAAGGACATTGAGCAGACCGGCCAACCCAGGGTGGTCGTAGTACTTCGAGTACTGCGAGTCGTTCTTCGGTGCGTCCGAGTTCCAGTCATCCTTTTTGCCCATCGGGATAATGACCTCGTTGATCAGCGGGTTGCCGAGTCGCGAGACCTGCTCCCACGGACCGGCGTTGGTCTTGTGGGCGCCGTAGATCTTGGTCTTCTGACGGCTCGCCGTCGTCCAGACGCCGATCGTTGAGTCCGAGTCCTTGTAGGTCGCCGGCATCGCGCCGCCCTTGGTCAGTTGCGTGATCGGGACCTGTAGAGCAATGGAGTGCACGTTGGTCGCCGCTAAGGAGTTGGGACCGGCGATCGCCGCACCCTTCAACAAGAAGTCCGGCTGGAAGGGACGGAGGTCACCGAGGTCGAAGATCGAACCCAAGTCGACGTAGAAACCGTCGGCGCGTTGGCCAGCGAAGATCTTCGTCAAGCCGGCCGTGTGCACGGCCTGTGCCGTGAGCGTCGCGTAGTTCGGAATCGAATTCTTGCCGACGTTACAAGGAGGGCACGCCAGATTTGTTCCCATGATGTGCGATCCACGCTTGTCCTTGCGCGTCACCGAGTAGAACTGCTTGCGGTTCCAGGTGGAGTCGGTGAGCGACGTGATTTGTCCCGTGTTGTACAAGAACGTGTCGTTGGCGCCGGTGTCCGTGAGAACCGTCTTGAAGCGGAACTGGTAGGAGATATCGGCGACACCGTCACCGGTGTTGTCGATGTGGATTTCGTAGAGGACATCATCTCCGAATTCGAAGAAGTTCGGACCGCCGGCCGGTTGCTGACGCGGAATGTAGTTCGCGATGAGCGTGACCGTGGTGGGAGCATCCGGACTGATGAATGCGTAGAGGTCCGTTGAGTCAGCAACAGGGTCCTTGGAGATTTCTGGTGCCTCGGCGTGTGAAGACATTGGTTACACCTTTCTAATGAGTGAAGTAGTTGATTTGATCGGAAGGAATAATTGAAGAGACGAACGGTTAGCTGATGTCGCGGACGAGTCGAGCGACGAGGGCACGGTCGTGAGTGACGACTTCGCGAGTGCCCACCATGAAGTGGATCTCCCCCGAGCGGGGATTGGGGATGTGGACGACCACGGTCTCGTTCGACGAGACGGGACGAACGGTCGCCTCAGTCTTCGTCGACTTCGACTTGGTCGCCGCGCCGGCCTGCGTCAGCAACATCGTGGGCGCAACGGCGACAAGTCCCACCGCGGCGGCGCCATTTCGGGCGGTCTTTAGAAAATTCCTACGTGAAATCTCAGCCATTGGAACACCTCTTTCTCGAACTGAGTTCGTGAAGTTCTGTGGCGGGTGCCCT